>JACZCW010067491.1_pt1 | contig 19496 bp, 11 predicted proteins | sample 8641861 | NCBI WGS metagenome assembly JACZCW01 (sample SAMN15324607, study PRJNA640507) | soil metagenome | isolation source: intercropping sugarcane | place: China: Luxin town, Laibin City, Guangxi Province | collected 2019-07-25 | depth 10cm m | reverse complement strand
GATTTGCCCGGCAGCCGTCGGGATGGGATCGGCCGCGCTGACACGGATTTTGACCGTGTTTACGTGCGTGGACCCGCGGGTGAGCGTGGTGGGGGCGGCGATAAATCGGGGCGGGAGCAGCGGACTCTGATCGCGCTGAATCACTAGGTGAGTATTTTGATAGTGATCGGCTGAAGCAACAATAGATACTTGCTCCTCGCTGTGACTTAGCCAAGCACAAAAGTCGCCCTGCTCAGCGCTCGACAGGTGAGTGGTTGGGTCGTCCGTCTCCGTCCCCAGCAGACATGGCTCAAGTGGTAGTGCTTGAGGAGGGTCGGTCGCCCGGACCACCAGGGTCCCCTGCACAGGTCGTCCAAGTTCGTCCAAGAGCCGACCAGTCACGCGCGCTCGGCCGCCTGCGCTTTCGAGCTGTGCCTGGATCTGGAGACGACCTATGATCTCGATTTCATCAGCATGAAGAGACGGACTGACCGTGAGCAGCAGCCCAAGTAATCGATTGACCCACGCCTCCGCCTTCATGGAACGCAGGCTATCCTCTCCCTACTTGGCGGAGATGTGCGCTCAAGGTGGGCCAAAAAGTTGCTCATCAAGGGAAACAAACAGGGTGCCGTAACGAATATCATACACACCCAGCCGCCCGACAAGCGGGAGACCTAACCCCGTGATTCTCACCCACCCACATTCTCCTTTTCATTGCCCGATGTTACCCTCTGCCCGGATGCGCCGCAGAGTTCGTTTATTGGTCGTGTGTCTTGTGCTCGCCTTTTCTAACCTTGCTTGGGCTCAGTCTGCCGGAACCCAGGGCTTGGAACGAAATATCCAGCTGCTTCGCACTTCGGACGACTTTCGCGTTCGCACCCAAGCCGCCTTGGCGTTGGGCGCTTCTGCGGACGACCGAGCTGTAGCTCCGTTGTGTTCCGCCTTGGCCGACAGCAACCGAACGGTGCGGATTGCGTCCGCCACGGCTATTTCGCGTTTGCGTTTGGGGGGAATGGACTGCATCAATCGTCAGCTGCAGGTCGAACGCGATGAAGCCGTGTTGTCTGCTCTGCGTCGTGCTTTGGAGCGACTGGGCGGGGCGGCGGCGGAGCCGACTATTGGACCAAACACGCGTATTTTCATCGCGCTGGAGAAGGTCTCGGGTCCGGCCCGGTTGGATGACCCCGTGCGTACGGCGTTCGTCAAGGGGGCGGCGGGTCGGAGTGATGTGGCTTTTGCACCCCGAGGCATGACCACCGATGAGGCGACTGCGCTCTTAAAAAAGTATCCTCAAGCCAAAGCTTTCCTGCTGTCGCCTAAGTTGAGCCGACCAACGTATGAAGGGGACAACCTCCAGATCAAGATTTCTGTCGCCATCCTTACGTACCCCGGCCATGCGCTCATGGGATCATTTTCCAAGTCGGCCGGGCTGGGTGGCATTTCGGGGCCGGATCAGGAGTCTGAAAATGAACTGGTGGTGGCGGTCGCGGAAGAATCGATGCGTCAATTTTTGACCCTGGCCCCAACACTCGATCCATAACTCATCATCAAGTGACGGACACTTGCCGGCTGCCCCTGGGGCCGACTACGATCAGATTGCCGTCACGAAGCGAAGTGGGACGGGAGAGAACACTGTGAATCAACGAATGAGTTCGAGCGTGCCCTCCGCAGGGCGTCACCAGAGGCAACTCAAGAACCTGCTTTTGGACAAGCGGTTCCAGTTGAAATACACGGGGTACTTGGTGGCGGTCGCGGCCGTCCTCGGCGTGTCGCTGGGGGCCGTATTGTGGCGAGCCAGCAGTGAGGTGATTGCGCAAAGTGCGCGGGGCGCTGCCCAGGGTGAGCAGATCGTTCAGCTGGGGCATGAAGTCGTCGCGGAGTCGCGCAAGGTGAGTGCAGTGGTGCGCATGAACATCGTCAAGGATCCGGTGTATCAGCAGGATCCTGACTTGTTGGCTGCTTTCAACGCAGAGGCCAAACAGCAGGACGAAAAGTTCGACGCGCAGCAACAGCGACTGCGACAGCAATACGACGCGCTGGAGGCTCAGGCGCGCAATCTCAAGAAGCTGCAGCGTACTATGTTGTGGACCCTGGGCGCGGTGCTCTTGTTGCTGATCGCCGGCATCGGTATCGCGGGCATCGTGGTGACGCACAAGGTAGCGGGGCCCATCTTCAAGATGCAGCGCCACTTGCGTGACGTGGCCAAAGGACGCCTTGAGGTACCCTGGGGGCTGCGCAAAGGCGATGAGCTGACCGGATTTTTTGACACATTTCGCAACATGGTGGCGACGTTGCGCCAACAGCGTGAAGCACAGATCGTTGTGCTCAAGCATGCCGTAGAAGAGCTCTCCACCTCGGACAATGAGCAAGCCGTGCAACCGGTCAAGCGCTTGATCAACGAACTCGAGCGATCCTTGGAGTGAGTGGATCCCGCGGTCAGTCGCGCGCGTAGCTGCTCGTCCGCTCCACTGAGCGCAGGCGCGCTAAAACGCCCCGCTGACGTACTCAATTTCTGCTGCGTCGCCCTGATACGACACACTGGCAACGTCGAAGCGCAGGCGCTCCACGCTGGGATCGCGTCGATAGCGACGGTTCCACAATCGCTCTCCTGCACGGCGCAGGTGGAGCCGCTTTTTCCCGTCGATACTCGAAAAAGCGGACGTCCACGACCGTGCGGATCGGTAGCGCACTTCGACTACGAGGATCAGTGCCCCAACGCGCGCCACGATGTCGATCTCAAGAGCGCCGATGCGTAGATTGCGCGCGACTATCTCTGCGCCTTGACGCACAAGGTACTCGACGACCGCCTGTTCGGCGTCAGCCCCGATTTCCTTTCGTGATCGAGCATCCATGCCCCTTGGGTCATGCCACAAACCGCACGCGCCACAAACGACGCGAGGCCGGGACGAATCCCGACCTCGATCAAATCACACGGTCAGCTGCTGCCTACTTAGCCCCAGGGACCTCTGCTGAGGAACTCAACCACACTTGGTATTGTTGCCGGGGCAGGGGCTTGTGGGAACGCGGTAAATGGTTTCGATCGTGCTGTCGTCGTCGCCGTGCTTGCACTCGAAGTCACCTACGCATTGTCCCGTGCAATTGCGCTCTTCTGTCGCAGTCTCCACAGCTACGCAGCGCACCTTCTCGGGCGGTTCGCAGCAAGTGTCGCCGTCATTTTTGCTGCAGTCAGCGCCGGCTGGCAAACACGCGGTGCGGTCCTGGTTGCGGCCCACGCGCACTCCATCGCGAGTATACGTGTAGTCCTGATCGCAGCTTGCGCCGGTGCAACGCACGGCTTGCGGGTCACCGGGATCCCACTCAGTTCCGCTCTTGACGCAGTAGTCACCGGCGAGCTGTCCCTTACCGAGACCCAAGTCGTCCACCAAAGGAACACACTTGTAGTTGGAGGGGCAGTCACACGTGGTGGCCGGATCCACGCCTTCTCCACCGCAACGGCAAGAACAATAGACCGTGTCGTCAGCCTGACGCTCGACGAGTTGGGGCTGAACAGGAACGGCAATTCGATCCTCCCAACGGGCGCCATCGCGATCGGGCACCTGACAGCTCTGCTCATGCAACGCCCCGCCGGGCAAACAGGCGGGATCCGTACGGTTTGCCGTCGTACCCATGCACGTGGAAAGTCCACTATTTTTGGCGGTGGGGTCTTCGACTTGACCCAGTGGGCACGACACACGTCCTTGGAAATGGTTCACGAGGCAAACGCGCGTCAGGCACTGGAACGAGCGACTCTCGATGTTCACTTCATTCTGAGAAAAGCCCGTAAAAGAGGTAAGGTATTCGTCTTCCGGTGTGCACGGATCCCCAACTCCGCTGCCGCCGCAGTTGGAGCCGATGAATGAGGCCCCGATGGCCATCGCGAGCAAAAGTGAGATGCGCATTCGTTTGCTTTCCTTGTTCAACTGGATAGGGGTCACGCCGAGCCCTTTTGGCTCATCCGGGGGTCCCTATTTTTTCAGCCGGAGGGGGACATGAACCCGGCCCTCGTCGGCGGCGCTAAACTAGCGAAAGTTACGGAATTCCGTCAACGCCAAAACTAGGGGGGGTGTCGTACTTATTGTGGGAAGCGAACGTTCTGATGATACTGGATGGGCGCAGATGTCGCAGTTCTGCTGCAATTGCACGCCCACTCTGGAACAGAATGGAGTTCCACTCATACTGGGCGACTTCACTTGACATTCGTTTCACCCTGCCCGTAACATCGCGCAACCCTGTAGATCTCTATCTACACGAACTTATTGGATTTTTTTGGGCTTAAATTGTTTCATCAATGGCGGACCGGGTCTCGAGAGATCGGGAGGCATGGTCTGCTATTGGCGTAAGGCTGTATTTTGCAGCTCACTGCACCTGAAACGTTTCAATTGTCACACCGCTCAACTTCCGAGGACACATGTTTCGTAAGCGCATCGCTACAGCTGGGCTCATTGCAGCATCCACATTCAGTGCTGGTACATTTTCGACCACGTCGGCTCACGCTGAGGTCATGGACCTCGACGATGATGATGACCAAGTCGTCGACTTGGATGAAGGTGGTGGCAAAGTAGTCGACTTGGACGCAGAGCCTTCTGGTCCGTCCCCGGTTGCAGGTGAACCCACCGACGCAATGAAGCAAGCCAAGGATGCCTTCGACAAGAAGAGCTACGCGCAGGCAGCCCAAGGCCTTTATGAAGTCGTCAACGGTACGAGCGGAGACGATGCGGGCAACAAGCAGCTGGCTGAGTTCTACTTGGCTCAGTCGCTCTATTTTCTCAAATTCTATCAGTCGAGCTTCGATGTGTTCACCAAGATTGCGGCCAACCAGTCGCACTTGAAGTTTGGTGAGACCTTGCTGTGGCTCGCTAAGCTCGCCACCGATTTGCCCGAGCCCGCGGACATCATCGCGCATGTCGGCAAGTATTCGGATGCGCAACTTGCTCGCTTCGACAACAAGGCGCAGCAAGACATGTACTGGAAGCTCAACTACCTGCTTGGTCGCTACAATTACCGCAAAGGTAACTATCAGGAAGCCATTCGGCTCTTCCAGCGTGTGAACGCTAGCTCCAGCGATTATGTCCACGCCCAGTTCTTCACCGGCGTCAGCTACATTCAGTTGAAGAAGGCTGTGTCAGCCGTAAAGGCCTTCCAGCGTGTGGAGACCGCCGTCGATGAGGGCGCGACAGTCGAGGATGGAGATCGCATGCGCGATTTGGCCAACCTCTCCATGGCGCGCACCATGTACAGCGCCTCCATTCAGCTTGACCCAGAAACCAACGTTCCTCAGATTCGCGCTGACGCGTTGAGCGCAGCGGTGAACTATTGGAACAAGGTTGAGGAGAGCAGCGAGTACTGGTTGGACGCACACTTTGAAGCAGCGTGGGCTTATTACATGGCCGGTCAGTACACGCGCGCGCTGGGCAACATTCACACGCTCAAGTCGCCGTACTTCCCTCGCGCGTTCTATCCTGAGGCCGAGATCTTGAAGGCCATCGTGTACTTCTTCAACTGCGACTACGAGCGCGCCACGGCCGTCGTTGCACGCTTCAATGTCTCCACTGCTCCCAAGAAGGACAAGCTGGAGCAAGTTCTCAAGAAGTACGAAGGTGAGAACCAGGCCGAGGCCTTCTACAAGTTCCTGATTCAAGTGCGAGAAGGTGAAGCCAACGTTGATCCCGAGATTGAACCACTCGTAGATTCTGCTTTGAGCGATCGTCAGCTGCTGCGTAACATTGCTTACGTTCAGTTCTTGGACAATGAGCAAGCGCAATTCAAAAAAGCGCCGGTCGCATTCCAAAGTTCATCGGTTGGCACCTTCGTTCAGGAGAAGGTCGCTGCGGCTCGCACCAAGGGCGTGTCCAATGCAGGGCAGCTCGCGATTTCGCGCTACGACCGCTACGTAGAGGAAATGGGAGAGCATCTCCGCAACGGTAAGAAAATTCTTATCGATATCGTTGCGGCACAACGTAACTTGCTGGACCAGGCCATCAAAGAAGGTCAGGTCAGCGCAACCGACGCCAAGATCTTCGGCGTCGTCAACCCCGACGATGAGCACTTCATCTGGCCCTTCGACGGGGAGTATTGGCGGGACGAACTGGGCTTCTATCGTCAAGAAGTAGCTTCGGCTTGCGGGAGGTAATCTGAGATGAATTTGAAATTGACTGCGACACTACTCGCGACTCTGGGCATTACTATTTCTGCCGGCGCTTTCGCTGCTGAGCGAAAGATGAGCACGGAGTGCGTAAGCGACAACGCCTATAAGGTGATCAACGAATGCCCGTCTGGCGCCATCAAGTCTGAAGGCCGCAAGCGAGCAGGGACCTCGTTCAAGAGCAAGCCACCGCCACCTACGGCAAAACCCAAGAAAGACGTGGGACCAGGTGATCTGGGTGCTCTAGACAACCTGGCAGAGCGCGACACGCGCAAAGGCGCAATGAAGCAGCGCGCACGCCAGCTGTTGTTTCATGAGATTTCCAGCACGGAAGACCTGTACAAGGAAACCCCCAAGGGGACCAACGAGCACCAGCAGTTGATCCTGCGCTTGGCTGAGGCCTACGCGGAGCTCGAGCAAGCGGCAGTGCGTGAGCGCATCACCAAAGACATTCAGATCCAGGATCTGAAGCGCAAGAAGGGCTCTGAGGCGGAGGTGAGCAAGCTTCGCCAGGAGATCACCAAGGCCAAAGCCGTCGAGACGACCGCTCGCGGTAAGGCCATCGGCTACTACGCGCGCATGGCGAAGTGGTACTCCAAGTACTCCAAGATCGACGAAGTGCTCTACTATCTGGCGTACGAGTACGAGCAAGCCGGCGACATGAAGAAGGCGCGCGACACGTACCAGCAGTTGGTCAAGGTCGCGCCCAATTCAGAATACGTTCCCGCTGCCTACTTGGCATTCGGTGAGTTGTTCTTCCAAGAAGCAACGGCTGACCCGGGCAAGTGGCCCTTTGCGGAGTCCTTCTACAAGAAGGTGCTCGAGTATCCTGCGCCCAAGAACAAATTCTGGGGCTACGCGGCCTACAAGTTGGGCTACGTGTACTGGAACCAGGGCGTCTACGACAAAGCTCTCGAGCAGTTCAAAGAAGTCATTCGCTTCGGTACTACCCACTCCAATCTGCCCAATGCTGAGCAATTAGCCAAGCAGGCGCGGCGCGACATCATCCCGGTGTACGCTGCAAGTCAGGGTCCGGACCGCGCGTACAACTATTTCAAGCCGCTCAGCGGTGACAAGGCTGGTTCTGACGACAAGACCATCGAGATGATGCGAGAGCTGGGCTTCTCTTATCTCGACACGGGCCATTACCCAGAGGGTATCGGTCTCTACAAGCAACTGATGTCTCGCGACAAGAGCGAGCACTGGTGCACCTACCAGAGTCAAATCACCAAGGCCGTTCAGGCATCCAAGTCCGGTGACAAGGAAGCCATCGTGCGCGAGCTGGACGCCCAAATCGCAGCCAGGAAGACCTTCAAGGGCATGAGCGTGCCCGAAAAGGTCAAGCTGGAGTGTGACAACGAGACGGCCGGATTACTCTCCGAGACGGCCATGAGCTGGCATTTGGAAGCTGTGGGTACGGGTGGCGTTCGCGGTACTGGCGACGAGAAGACCATGGATTTGGCGGCCGACACGTACAAGCGCGTCGCCGACAACTTCACTGCCGACGACTTTGCCAAGTATGAATTCCCGCGCATCGTGAAGGAAGATTGGCCGACCATCTACAAGATCAAGTACGCGATGGCGGACCTCTTGTACTTCCGTCAGCGTTGGGAAGAGTGTGGGCCCGCTTTCGATGCGGTCGTTGAGGCTGATCCCAAGGGTCCTGACGCCGCTGAGGCTGCCTACGCATCGGTGCTTTGCTACCAAAAGATGTACGACCAGATTCACAAGGGTGAGTCCGATCGTAAGGGCAAGGGGCTAGGCCCCAAGGGCGCATCCGAGGAAGATCGCAAGGGTGCCAAAGGTGAATGGGAGAAGTTTAAGCCCAAGGAATTCACCGCGATGCAAAAGGGCATGGTGACGGCGTTCAACCGTTACGTTTGCTACATCACACCTGGCAAGGACGACAAAGAGGCCCAGGAGCAATACGTCGAAGTGAAGTACGCGCGTGCGCGCACCTACTTTGAGGCTCAGCACTGGGAAGAAGCTGCTCTTGGTTTCCGCGACATCGCTCTCAACTATCCGGACCATGACGCAGGGATTTTTGCGGCTCAACTCTATCTTGAGTCGGTGAACGTCCTGGGTGCCAAGTCAGAGCCTGCTCGTCCCACTTGCTTCGACGACATGGCCGCGGATGTTCCCCAGTTCCTCAAGAACTTCTGCCAGGGCGAAGACGCAGAGATCAACAAGGACCAATGCGAGCTTCTGACTCGCATTGAGTTCGATGTGAAGCGTCTTGGTGCTCAGAAGAAAGTCGAACTGGCTGATTCGCAGGCTGACAAGGGCAACTACAAGGAAGCTCTCGACAACTACAAGGCGGGCGGAGACGCTTACTTGGCGCTGTGGAAAGACTACTGCGAGGGTCCCAAGTCACGTGGAGAAGACGTCAAGCAATGCGAGACGGCTGACGAGATCGTCTACAACATGGCGCGCGCTTACCAGGCAGGTCGTCTGCTCGCCAAGTCCATCTCCGCTCGAAAGATCCTGCTCGACCCCCGCTACGGCATGCAAGATAGCGAGCTCGCTCACAAGGCGATCTACGAAATCGGTGGGAACTACCAGGCCATCGCCATGTACGACAAGGCGGCCGAGTATTACGAGAAGTACGCCGAGACCGTGGGCTATCGTGGTGATGAATCGGTACAGGCCATGTCTGACGCCGTGGTGCTGCGTCTCGGGTTGGGCGATGAGGACAAGGCGCTAGATAACGCCAAGACCTTCCGCGCCAAGTTTGGTACTCGCAAGCCAGAACAGTCTGCACAAATCGCGTTTGCTATCGCCGCTCACTACGGTGACAAGGGCGATTGGGATGAGGCTCGCAAAGCCTTGCTCGGCCAGGCAATGACCCTCATCGACAAAGCGGCGACGCTGGACGTGCGTATGCAAGCCCATGCTCTACTCGGCCGCGCCTACGACAAGCTGAAGACAGCTCCGTCTGCCAAGCGCGAGTACGAGAAGGTCGTGAGCTTGTGGAAGGACCCGGCTCAGTCCGTGGATCTCATCCGCAAGGCGGGCGGCGCCGATCGCGAAGTGGGTCGTGCGCTCGAAGCAGTGGGCGAAGCACTGTTCTACTCAGCTGAACAAGCCAAGGCCAAGGTTGATGCTTACGAGTTCCCTGAATACAAGGGGAACAAGGATAAAGAAGGCATCAGCAAGCACATCGCGACCAAGGTCAAGGACTGGTACACGAAGAAGAAGGACATGATCACGGAGGCTTCTCTTGAGTACAAGAAAGTCGTCGATCTCCAGCCCGTTCCGCCACCACGCTGGGTCATCGCATCTGGTTCACAGGTGGGAGCCATGTGGGGCAAGTTCGTCGCCGACTTCCGCTCAGCTCCAATTCCGAAGGAATGGGAGAAGGACTACGAAATCCGCACGGCCTACTACGGCGCTTTGGACGATGCTTCCGAGCCCTTCAAGACTCAGGCTAAGGGCGCATTCGTGATCTGCATGCAGTACACCGTCGTGCATCAGTACTTCGATCAGTACAGCCGTGCTTGTGAAGAATGGTTGGCTGAAAATTACAAGGCTGACTTCCACTTGATTGATGAGTTCCGTGGCTCACCCAATAAGGTCAATAACCCGCTCGATGAGCAACCTCAGCCGCTCAATATTGGTGGCGAGCCCTTCGTGGTCGTCCCCGTGGTGACCGAGGAAGAGAAACAGAAGATGAAGGAACAGGCTGAAGCCAACAAGGCCGCCAAGTAACCCTGACTGAGGACGGAACAGAAGATGACCAACTTCAAATTGATGAGTCAGAATCTACTCGGGATCAGTCTGCTCCTCGGCGTCGTCGCTTGCGGCGGCGGCGGCGGGGGCGGGGGCCGTAAGGTCGAAGATCCCAGTGGTCTCAAAGACAAGAGCGGAAACGAAGTGTCCATGAAGGCAGCGGCCGGTTACAAGGTCGCGCTGGATGCTTTTGCCGCGCAAGATGCAGCCGGAACGTGGGCTCCAGCCAGCTGCGAGGACGTGGCCAACAAGTTTCTCGCTGCTTCAAAAGAGCAGCGAGACGCGGGTGGCCGAGCGCTGCCCGAGGCGCACTACAACGCTGGCCTGTCTTACCAGCGCTGCGGCTTGGACGACAAAGCGAAGGAACAGTTCGTTGAGGCTTCCAATGTGGACAAGGATTTTCACCGTCCGCGCGCCCAGCTGGCCCTCTACAAGTACAAGGAGTCGGGGGACGTGGACACGGCGGTCACGGATCTGAATCAGATCATCGTCGATGCCAAGTTCCAGAACGTAGAAGGTCTGGTCGCCCTCGCCTCACTGCAAATGCAGCGCGGCGGGAGCACGGGCGGCCCCGGTTGCAACGACGATTTTTCGTGTGCGCAATTGAACCTGCAACGTGCGTTGGCTCTGGACGACAGCTTCATGCCTGCGTTCAACCAGCTGGCTCTCTATTACTTGGAGCAAGCACGCGGTGAGACGGGTAAAGAGCGCAACAGTCTGGTTGTCGCTGGCGGGAATCGGAAGAAGATCAACAAGCAGCGTTTGGATTTGGCTGCGTTGGTTGCTTCACAAGCTCAAAAGAAGAACCCAAACTACGCACCCATCCACAACACTACCGGGCTCATCCTCGTTGAACTCGAGAACTACAACGGCGCGGTGAAGTCGTTCGGTAGGGCTCGTAAGCTCAATCCCAAGTTGTTCGAAGCGCAGATGAACTACGCAGCGGTCAACTTGTCCTTTCGTGGATTTGGTGAAGCGGCGGCAGCGTATCGCGAGGCCATCAAACTGCGTCCGGCCACGTACGAAGCCCACCTGGGTTTGGCACTGGCGCTGCGCGGAATGATCAACAACGAGAACTACGACGCCAACGTGGCCGAGGCTCAAAAACACTTGGATGAAGCCAAGAAGATTGAGCCCAGTCGTCCGGAAGCGTTCTACAATGAAGCCATCCTCACCGAAGAGTATCGTGCCAAGCGTGCGGGCGCAGGCAAAGAGCAGATCGCAGCCTGGCAAGAGCAGATTGACGTCTACAACAAGGCAACGGCCCAGTACGAGTCATTCATCAGCAACGCCAGCGGCAAAGCTGAGTTTGAAGATGCTGTGAAAGTGTCCAAGAGCCGTATTCAGGACATCAAGGACACCGTGAACTTCATCACCGACAGCATTCAAATTGCCAAGGATGAGGCGGCACAAGCTGCGCAGGCCAAGGCTGCTCCTCCTCCACCAGCGAACCCCCCTCCGGCTGATCCTCAGGCGAAGCCAAGTGGCGCTGGTGCAGCTCCGGCTGCCGGAGCTGCATCGTCCGCACCGCCGGCAGGCGCTGCGCCTGCTGCTGGAGCCGCTCCGGCGGGCGGCGCGAAGCCCCCGGCTGACACGAAGAAGAAGTGAAAACGGTGGGCGCTTCGGGCTGAACTTGCTCGAGGCGCCCATTTCATTTCTCCACTCGAACCATTGACGTGGTGCCGAAGTCCCGAGTACAATTGCACTGTAAACTAGAGAAAAATTCGTTGAAGCTGTAGAAATCGCCGCATTCGAGCTGCGGCGGGCAGAAGAAGAGGCCTCCTCATGACCAAAGCTAAAAAAATCGCATTCTCCGTCCTGTCTTCGCTGCTGATCCTGAGTGCAACGTCTGCGGCACTGGCCGAAGATGTGAAGGAATCGGCTGCGGCGGATGGTTACGGCTATGAGTTCGAAGACGATCCCCTCGCCGCTGGTGGCTTTGGCCCCAATGATTCTCGCATCCGGGTCCGTCGTGGTGCACAACGCTCCACGCTCATCAAGCCGCGCACCCAGTTCATCAATGAACTGCTGAAGTCCGTAGAAAACCTTTGAGTTGAGTCGCTGACGGAAGTGATCGGACTACCGTTGTAACCATGAAACGCTAGTCCTGAGGCTGCCGACACGCGGGCAGCTTGGGACGAGACCGCCCCCTTCAGCGCTTCAGTCGCCCAATTCAGCTTTCCAAAAAAATAAGAATTGCTCTCGATGTGGGGAACCCAGTCCACGTCCAGATGTCCAACAATAAACGCTCCCCTGATTAGGGGTCGCGTCGATAAGCAAAGTACACAATCCAGATGGCAAAAGCAGTCCTGACATTCGCACTCTACCAGGGTAACGCCTTGGTTCGCCGTGAGACCCTCGGTCACGATATCATCAAGGTGGGCAAAGACCCCAAGAGTCAGCTGCTCGTCGACGACGCCATGGCGTCACGCATGCACGCCGTGATCGAGGTCAACGGACCCCATGAGATCACGCTGACGGACCTTGGTAATGAACCGGTGACTCACGTCAATGGCGCTCCGGTCAACAAGTGCCGCTTGTCGGTGGGCGATCAGATCCTGATTGGCGCCACGACCATTGTGCTGGAGCGTGCTGAGCAGGCCGGCGCTGAAGCCCATCCCGCTGCCGCTGGAGTATCGTCAAACCCATTTGCCGCCGGGGCTCCCGGAACCAATCCTTTCGCGGCCGCTGCGCCTCACGCTCAGCAACAGCCGTATGCTCAGCAGCCAGGTTTTGCGCCGCAACAGCCCTTCGCGCAGCAGCCAGGTTTTGCGCCGCAGCAGCCCGGTTTTGCGCCGCAGGCTCCTGCCACTAATCCTTTTGCGGCTCCACCAGCGACCAATCCCTTTGCGGCTGCTCCAGGGTCTAATCCTTTTGCTTCTGCACCGTCCGCAAGTCCTTTCGGCAACGCTGCGGCGGGTGCGGGCGTGTTCGGTGGTTTCGGAGGCGCAGCACGCCATGGCGTTCCACACAATGCTCCGCCTGGCTCCTACACGTATCAGATGTTGAAGTCCGGTCCGTCGCCGTCCTCAGATGAGGTGGAGACCATGGCCGCTGCTGTGGAGGTCATCGTCTCCTGGGGTGGTAACGTGCTGCACGTCTCTCACCTCTCGCCGCCTCGCAACTTTGTGGTGGGTGAACCCTCGGGTGACAAGGACAAGGTAGACTTCTACATCCCGTCGGAGAAGCTGCCACAATCTAAGTTGCCGTTGGTCCTGGCGGATACGATGAGCGTCGCTGTGGTCATTCCGCCGGGCGCTGGTGGTTTCGTTGAGGTCGCGGGACAGCCAAAGGTGTCGATGGACCAGGCGCGCGCTCACGCGCAGCCATCGGGTGCTTTGCCAGGGGCACAGCAGTTGGGTTTGGCGTCGGGCACCAAGGCCAAGATCACGCTCAACGGTTTTGAATTTACCGTAGCTTCGGTCAATGCAGGCAAGCCCATCCCCGCTGGCATGGCCGGCATGGATATGACCCCGATTGCGTACTTCGGTCTGACCGCTGGTGCGTTCGCAGCATTCTTCCTCTCGTTGGCGTTTTTCGTCCCGCCCATGGGTCTGACGGACGAGAGTGAAATCGACAAGGATCGTCTGTTGCTCATCCAGCAGTACTTGGATGCTGCGGCCGAGCGCGAGCAAGAAGAGAAGACTGAGGAAGTCGTCTCTGAGGAAGCTGACAACAAAGAAGGCGGCACAGGAACGCGAGCCAAGGGCGAAGAAGGCTCCATGGGTAAGGAGTCCAGCAAGGCGACCAACAAGCGCTATGCGGTGAAGGGCCCAGCTGACAATCCCGATCCCCATTTGGCGCGCGCCGCTGCTCTGCGCGAAGCGCGTGACTTCGGTATGATCGGTTTGCTCAATGCTGGCGCAACGGGCGATCCCAATGCACCCACCGCTCCCTGGGGTCGCGATACTTCGTCGGGTATGGACGAGGTGAGCGCTCAAGGAAACATGTGGGGCGATGAGATCGGAGACGCGTTTGGTTCGGGCGGTCTCGGCCTCTCGGGTATCGGTGAAGGCGGCGGCGGCCGCGGCGAAGGTATCGGTCTAGGTAACATCGGAACCTTAGGGCACGGCGCTGGTACGGGCACGGGTCAGGGTTTTGGTTCGGGACATGGTCGCTTGGGTGGTTCACACAAGACCAAATCCCCGTCGGTACGCATGGGAGCAACTACCGTCAACGGTCGTCTGCCTGCTGAAGTCATTCGGCGTATCGTTCGTCAGAACTTTGGTCGTTTCCGTATGTGCTACGAGCAAGGGCTCGCACGTAATCCCAACCTCGAAGGGCGCGTTGGTGTGCGCTTCGTGATTGGCCGCGACGGCGCGGTGTCCAACGTGGGTAACGGCGGTTCGGATATTCCGGACAGTGGCGTGGTGAGTTGTGTGATCTCAGCCTTCTACGGTCTGAGCTTCCCGCAGCCTGAAGGCGGTATCGTGACGGTCACGTATCCCATCATGTTCAGCCCCGGTTGATTATTTCATCGCCGGTTTTGGATGCGGGAGTGGGCGAGTTCGGTTCCACTGCGTAATCGCTCAACCGCCTGCAACTCTTGGCACCCCACACGACCCGACGGTCGGTGGGGTGTTCGTGTTTTGTGCGATCGATAGCCCGCGAGCTGATCGAAACGGTGGAGAGATTTTTCATCGAAGTTGGTTTACTTCTCGCGACGGGTCCGACTATGCTGTGAGCGGAATTGGGGGCTGTTCCCTCGTCCAAGGTCCAAACACCCGCGTGGCCAAGCGCTCGCTCAATGTGAGTCGATTGTGAGTGGAGCAATCAATCGACTTTGATCTGATGCATCGCTCTCTGGCTTCTTTCTACCTGCCTCTCATCCAACCAAATGTGTCCTTCCCGAGACCAAACCGTTGATCTCGTGGCCCACCTGAAAGCGAAATAACTCGATGTCCCTACCTATGTCGAAGCTCAAGAACCTGGCCCTCGGACTTACTTTTGGCCTGAGTGCACTCGGCTGCAGTCGCAACCACATTGAAGCCATCGAGCTTTCCAATGCGGCAGATGCAGCGGTGAAGGTCGATACCAATGGCGCCATTCAGAAGTACGAACAGGCCATTCAGTTGGATCCGACCAATCACTTGGTGTTGTGGAAGCTCTCCAAGGCGTATGAGAAGAAAGAAGATTGGGACAAGATGGCATCCACACTGTCGCGTGCAGTGGGCATTGCTCCTTCTTTTGCCAACTACTTTGAGCGTCGTGGCTATGCGCTCACCAAATTGGCGGAGGCTGGCAATCCGGACGCATGGAATCAGGCCAAGGAGCCGCTGAAGAAGTGCATCGAGACGGACCCCAATCGCGCTTGGTGTCACTTCCTATTGGGCGAGGCCAGCTGGTGGACGGATGAAACGCAAGAGGCGCTCCAATCCTATTCACATGCCATTGAGCACGATCCCACCGTTCCTTCGTTTTATGTTGGTCTTGCCGACGCTTACCAAGTGTTGCGCATGTACAAGGAAGCCGGAGCAGTGCTCTCCGAGGGCACCAAGAACATACAAGCGACTGAAGAAACCCGCGATCACGTGTACAACATGTACCTGCTTGCTTTTAACCTGGCGCAGGTCGAGGGCGACAAGTCCAAGATGCTTGCCTCAGTCAAGCAAGCATATGAGATCGGTGGCGAGCAGCATCCCGAAGCCAAGTTCCACCTGGGCAGCACCTACGCCAGCATGGATCCTCCCCAGAAGGAGCAGGCCAAGCAGATGCTCGATTCCTTCTCGAACACCGTATGCAAAGGTGCAAAGGCCAAGCAATTTAAGGCGCAGTGCGCGCAGGCTACTTCGTTTCTGCAGCGCTTGGGCTCTTGAAGGCAAACAAGGCTGATTGCTTGGCCCCGACGCGTCTACTCGGCGGTTGTCTGCTTAATTTAGGTTGATTTTCGCCGTTGTGACTTGAGACGGGACGGGACGCGGATTTATCTTCCGGCGTCCCGTTCTACATTTTACTTGGCGCTGGAGTCGGTGACAGTAGCCGGCCTGGGTCGGGTGTAGGATACGAGGTGAATGAGCTGATGGACTTACAGAATCGCTTGGAAGCTTGTCAAAGCGCCCAGGATCTGTTTCGCCTTGCTTCCCACCTCGAGGCCGAGCTCCTCCAGTTGAAGGACCCGGTTGAACGAGCCCGCCTCCATCTCCAGCTGGGGCATTTGAGCAAGGGTCAGTGCCTGGACGGTATCGCGGCCATTCGCCATTTCCAGGAGGCGTTCAAGAGTGATCCTGCCCGCCTCGACGCGCTCGGAGCTGCGCGTTCGACCTACCTCGAACTTGGCAGGTTGCCGCTCGTACACAAGCTACTTTGCCTTGAGATTTCGGCTGTTTCTAGCATCGAGGCGGCGGGTCATTTGTACCTAGAACTCGGTCATGCGCTCAGCGATCAAGGCCAGGCGGAGCTTGCAGCCGAGGCCTACGCCGAGGCCTTGAAGGTGGGCTTCGACGCGAGGGCTTTCCTTGAGGACGCTCAGGTCGACCATGCCGACTATTCCTCGCGGATCGACTGGCTTGTCGAACAGTCGGCCGGGGGTGATGTCACGCTCCTGCTCCGCGCTGCGGCAATCGCCGCTAGGTTTGAGCCTGATTTGGCGCAGGCTATCCTACTTCGCGCCTACCGAGTGGCACCGAGCAACGAGCGTGTTGCCGCGCTGATCGAGGGGGCGTTCGTGGAGTCGGATCAGGCCGAGGATCTGTTGGGTTTGCAGCGGGATATTTTGGAGGAATCGGGGACTCCGGTGGACCTTCTCTATCAATTTGGTGCCCGTTGGGCGGAACGGCACGTACCGGAAGCGGCCGTTCCACTTTTGCAACGTGCGCTCGCAGGGCGCGTGTCGGCTCGGCCGGTGATCAATTTTCTCTACCGTCACGCTCAGGATCAGCCCGAATACCAGCCCCAGTTTCTCGAGATCACCCGCACCATAAGTCAGAACGACAGCCAGGATCCGGCGCTTAGCTATCTACTTGCGACCGCGGGCCTGGTAGCTTTGCAAGACGTCAAGGACAACGGGAAGGCGACGGAATTTTTCGCTCGTCTAGCCCTGGTGGACCCAACCCACCGAGCTTTGGTCGAGTTCCGCGAACACGTCGCGGCGAAGACCGCAACACACTCAAATTCCGAGAGCATTTTAGGAGTCAGGACAGATGGACCAAACGTCGAATGATGCAGCTGAGCGCGATGCAGTAGCAGAAGCTACCGACGAAGCTGCGGCGACCGATTCTGGAACGGAGGCTGCTGGAGCTTCCGTTCGCGCGGTCGATGACGCCTCAATTGCGGCTCTGCGCGAAAAGCTCGCAGCAGCGGAGAAGCGACCGCACGAGTATGTGAAACTTTTGGTTGAGCTTGCAGACGCTTTGAGTGACCCCACGGAAAAGGCCGATCGATACAGGGAGGCCGCTGAGATCTACTCGAGCAAGGGCAACGCCGCTGAAGCAGTGAAGGTCTACGAGTCTCTTCTGGCAATCGAGCCGGACAACGACGGCGCCAAAGTCTTCCTGAAAGAAACCTACGAGAAGCGCAGGGATTGGGAGAAACTCATCGCGCTCATGCAAGGTGAGGCCAAAGCCCTCTCTTCGTCGGAGGCGCGCACCGCCGCCTATCGTGAGATCGCACAGCTTGCGACCGAGCGCGTGAAGAAGCCGGAGCTGTGCGTCGAACTCTGGGACATCGTTCTAGAAAATGACCCAGAGGATGCCGTTGCGCTGGCAGCATTGGTGCAGCTGTACGAGCGCGCACGCGACTACGAGAAGCTGTGCGACGTCTTAGAACGGGTTGTCCCGGTCACTTACGACGAAAAGGAGCGCATCAATTACCTGACCAAGTTAGGTCAGATCGCTGGCGATCGCTTGAAGGACGACGATCGAGCGGCTGAAGCTTATCGGCAATTGCTGATCCTTTCGCCGGAAGATCGTCGGGCCCAGGAGCAGCTCAAGAAGCGTTACGTCACGCTGGGCAAGTGGGATGAACTGGAGACGTTCTTCGCTGAGAGCCAAAATTGGGATGAATTCATCCGACTCTTGGAGAGCAACGAGGCGCGTGCCGAGTCCAACGAGCAACGCATTGGTATGTTGCAGAAGGCGGCCGAACTGTGGATGACCCAAAAGGGCAAGCCCGACCGCGCTGCTCGTTCGCTTGAGAAAATTCTCTCCATCGATGCGAACAATCTCGAGGCGGCCGAGCGTCTCGTCCCCATTTACGAAAGCGCTAACAATCCAAAGGGCCTTGCTGGCGTCATTGAGGTCAAGCTCCACCATGTGCATGACCCGGCCGAGCGGCTGGCGCTGCTGCTCACCGTCGCAGGGATTTACGAAGAAAAGTTGCGCGACCGCAAAGCCGCGCTCTCGAAACTGATCGAAGCTGTCGCGATTGAGCCCGGGAATGCCAGCACTCTCGACGCTGCTGAGCGCGTCGCAGGGGCCGCAAAGTCATGGGAGGAGCTGGTGCTCGCCTACCAGGACACGGCGGCAGAAATCGACGACACGGAGGCGCGTGTTGGGCTCCGTTTGCGCGCTGGTCGGGTGTTTTCGGATGAGCTGAATCGGGTTGAGGAAGCGTTGGCCGAGTACCGCGCGGTGTATGACGAGTACCCCGAAAATACGCTGGCGCTCACCGCCCTCGAGTCGCTCTACCAGAAAACGGAGGGCTGGAGTGACCTGCTGGATGTCTACCGCAAGAAGCTGGATTTGGTTGTCGATCCAGACGAGCGCAAGGCGACACGCTACGGTATCGCCAAGGTCCAGCGGGAACGCTTGGCCGACCTCAAGGGCGCCATCAGCACCTACGAAGAAGTACTGGCGGAAGACGAAGAAGACCGCACAGCGCTCGAGGCCTTGGACGCTCTCTACGCGCAGCGCAAGGACTGGGACAAGCACTCAGCCACCTTGCTCAAGCGAGTAGATTTGGCCACCTCTGACGATGAGATGGTCGAACTCAAGTATCGACTGGCCCAGGTGCAAGAGACGCAAATGGATGAGGCGGACCTCGCCCTGCAGAACTACCGCGAAGTCCTGCTGCTCAAGATGGATCACGCAGGGGCGCGAGCCGCCCTCGAAGGGCTCTTGGACAACAAGAGTTTGCGAGGCGAAGCTGCTGAGATTTTGGAGACGGTCTTCGAACAGCGCGAGGACTGGGAGAAGTTGGTCCAGGTGCTCGAAGTGCGTGCCCAAGAGACAAAAGATCCCGGGGAACGCGTCGACCTGCTGCGAAAACTGGCCACCATATCGGCAACCCGCCTGGGCTCGGCTGACGATGCCATGGCCGCGCAGGCCCGCGCGCTTCGGGCTGCCCCGAGCAGCGATGAGACCCGCATCGAGCTGGAGGAACTCGCAGAAAAGTCCGATGCTTTGGCCAAGCTGGCTCAAATTTACAAGACCATCGCTGAGGAAGTCACCGATGACGCTTTGGCTCTGGCCTACTTTGTGCGCGTTGCTGAGCTGCACGAGCGCCTGGGTGCAACCGACACTGCCGCGGCCGCCTACGAAAAGGCGCTCACCATTGATCCCGAGAACGCCGACATTCTCGCGGCGATGGACGGACTTTTTCGTCAGGCCGAGCGATGGGAGGCTTTGGTTAAGGTCTATCGCAAGCGCATCGAGCTGAGCGCCGATCCTGAAGAAGTAGAAGGCTTCTATGGCGAGATGGCGGACGTGCT
>JACZCW010242726.1_pt1 | contig 19645 bp, 16 predicted proteins | sample 8641861 | NCBI WGS metagenome assembly JACZCW01 (sample SAMN15324607, study PRJNA640507) | soil metagenome | isolation source: intercropping sugarcane | place: China: Luxin town, Laibin City, Guangxi Province | collected 2019-07-25 | depth 10cm m | reverse complement strand
GGTGAAAACGGGGAGTTTCACACGTTTGTGACCCAGGCCCCTTGTTTTAGGCGTCCCATCGACGTGAGCGTGGGTCAGCGGGTAGAGCGCTACGGCTTTTGGTTTTGTGACTTGCTACCACTGCCATAGTCAATCCGGCGATCCATGTTGGGCATCTTCCTAGTCCTGCTGCGCCATGCGCTTTAGTGCCGCTGCAATTTCAGGCGCGCTTCGGGTCCAAAACGCGTCCGGCCGACCACACCGGGGTTCAGTTCATGGTTTTGTGTTCCACCCAACTGTGGAAATTGAAGGTAATTTCCCCCTATTCTTGGATGTTCCGAGCTTTTGGCGGACGTCGGCCGCATTGAGACTGTTCACGCCGAGAATTTGAGCTACTTTTGAAGCTACAGGCCGACTACCCATCGGCGAGGACGGCGCAATGTCTGCAAATCCAAATCCGAAACTCACCCTTGTACCCGTAGGACCATCTGCGGAAGTTGGACCCCTCTCGTTTCCCCCTGCTTCACAGACGCGACTATCACCTCGCGCCTTAGCTGACGGGACGCCCCACATGCCCGTGCCCTCGGCGGGGCGAGGCCGACTCAATCGTGAGTCGCTGTTGCGCGGTGACTGGTCCATCTTGGACGTGTCTCGGGCAGGCTCGCAGCTGCGCGTTTTGTTGCGCACCGGTGGTGCTCAAGTCAGCGGCCGTGAGCATGAAGTGTTGCAGGCGGTCATGAACGGTGAGGCCGATCGGGATATTTCACGGCGCATGGGTATCAGTCGACAGTGCGTGTGTGGGCACTTGGGCAATGGCCTCATCAAGTTGGGTACTGAGTCGCGGTTCGCCGCTCTTCAAGTTTGGCGCGCGTTGACCGAAATTGAGAAGGGACGGGGAGGTCGCGCTGTTGTGGGTGAGGTGGACTATGGTGGAGAGCGCTTGTTGTCCATTCGCTGTGATATTCCACCGCGACCCGAGATTGAGGTGCGGCTCTCTTCCGCAGAGCACCACGTGGCTTGGTTGGTGTGTGACGGCTTGAGCAACCGCGATATTGCAGTGGAACGGGGTACGGCAGAGCGCACCGTCGCCAACCAAATTGCCTCCATCTTTCACAAGCTGGGAGTTTGCCGTCGTTTTGACGTAGCGCAGTTCCTCTTGGGTCTCGCCTAAGGCCCCCTTGGCCCGCGTCCACCGTGGGACCGGGCCATCACAACTCGCTCGCTCCAGACGCCGTCACTTGGTGATGGAGATTTGAGCTTTGACCGACGTGGTCGCAGCTTCCTTGGTGACGCCTTGCACCTCGGGTTGCGTGACCGACGTCTCCATCGAGGTACTGAGATCGACCTTGCTGGTGATGAGGATGTCTTTGAAATTGACCTTCATCGAGCCCTTTCCGCTGCCGTCCAACTTAGTCAAGTCGATGCTCACCCCCGGGGGCAAGTTGGCGCCAGTGATCTTGCTCGGTTGGGCGGACTGCTTGAGCTGGAGACTGAATTCGTAGTTGTCGCCGTTGTGGGCGACCAGGGACACTGTGTTTTCCTGAGTGATCAGGATGCCTGCAGCGTCAGTAGTGGTTGTAGCGGACCAACGGGCGCCGGGACCCACCGGCTCTTCAGGCAAAGCCAGAAAGGCGTTGGTCATGCCATCCTGCAGATGTTGCATGAGCGCGAGCACCTGGGGTTGGATGGCTCGACTGTCCAAGTCCATGCCCAAGATCATGCCGCGCGTGTTGACCGTTTCGACCAGCTGCAACCCGCCCAGTGAGGCGTACTGTGCTTTGATTTGTTCGGCCAGCTCCGGCGGAGCACCGCTCACCGTGGGGATCATTTCAACGAACGTATGTTGGCGACGAGCCCCTTGAGCATCCGCTTGAAGCGTGGTGGTGCTCCCGCGGAGTGTGAGAGAAAATGGCGGCATGCCGGGCGCAACCTGCCCGTTCACTTTCCGCTCTGCGGCCACTTGGATGTCGAGCACGAACTTGTGATTGTCGCCCTGCTTGAAACCATAGCGCAGAGCGCTCTTTGGCCCTGCACCGGTGGACAACACGCGTACAGCTATGGGGGGGGAACCCGGAGCGGGGGGCGCGGGCGCGGTTTTCGCAGCGCCGCTTGATGCTGGGGCCGCGGTGGCGGGCTCAGCTGCCGCAGCGCTACCGGGCGCAGGTGCGGCACTGGCCGCCGCCTCGGGCGATGCAGAGGTGGGAACTGGGGCCCCGAGCGGCGCTTGCGCGCTGGGTAGACTGGCTGGGTCGACGCCATTTTCCTTGAGCAGTGCAGCCAACCGTTCCTGCTTGTCGGCTTCGCTGATGGTCGTCTCGTTCTCGGTCGGCTTTTCTTTGCGATCGCAGGCTACGCCCGTAGCGAGCACAACCACCGCAAGAACCGCCGGTGAAACTCGTGCGGCAGAACGACGAAAGAAAGGGCGGCTGGGACATGGGCTACGACCGATCAAAAACATGGCCGCGACGCTAATGGGCGCAGGCGCGAACTCAACCACCCGCGTTTGACAGTCAAATTTAGCGGTGTCCGTGTTTGGTAGGCTCGCACGTGCAGGAGATGCCACGCAAAATGCCCGCGGGGGTAATTGCTTCCGTCCGCCAAGTGCGTCTAGCCTGCGCGCCCATGGCTCAACTGGTGACTGACAGCATTGCTGGGCTCGCGCCATATCAAGGCGGCAAACCCATCGAAGAACTGGCGCGGGAACGCGGGATCACTGACATCGTCAAACTAGCGTCCAATGAGTCTGCGTTGGGCCCCAGTCCCTTAGCCGTGGAAGCCGCCGCGCGCGCCCTAAAGCAAGCTCATCGCTATCCTGATGGCTCGGCTTTTCGACTGCGCTCGGCCATTGCAGAATTTCATGGCGTGCCTTTGGCAGAGGTGCTGCATGGCAACGGCTCAAATGAACTGTTGGAGCTCATTGTTCGCACGTTCATGACGCCGGACGAGCATGTGATTTTTGGTCGGCCAGCTTTTAGCATGTATCCGGTGATCGCAGCCGGCCACAACGTGCAGTTTACTGCCGTGCCTACCGATGAAAACTTGGTGCACGATTTGGACGCCATGGTCGAGCAGGTGCGTGACAATACTAAAGTCATCCTACTGGATAACCCCAACAATCCGACCGGGACCTACATTGGAAAGGCGCGTTTGGCGCGGTTTTTGGAGCAGATCCCTGCGTCAATCATCGTGGTGCTCGACGAGGCGTACTTTGAATTTGGCGATGCGCCGGATTATCCGGACGGGTTGAAACTTCGCGACTGTCGCGAGAATTTGTTGGTGCTGCGCACCTTCTCCAAGGCGTATGGCCTGGCCGGGTTTCGAGTGGGTTATGGGGTGGGCCCCGCCCATTTGATCAATTATCTCAATCGGCTGCGCGCCCCCTTCAACGTGAGTTTGATCTCGCAGGAGGCGGCCATTTGCGGGTTGATGGACAAGAAACACCTTCATGATGTGGTGACGCTCAATAACCAGGAGCGAGTGCGCTTGTCGGCTGGGCTGGCACAGTTTGGCAGGGTCTTTCCTAGCCAGGCCAACTTCATCCTCGTCGATTTTTCTCGACCCAGCGCGCAGATTTACGACGCTCTGCTCGACGAGGGCGTGATTGTTCGTCCTATTCCGGGACTCGCCACTCATCTGCGCATCACGATTGGAACAGTGCCTGAAAATGAGCGACTTTTGGCAGCTCTAGGCAAAGTCACCAAGAAATTGAGCTGAGGGCTAGCAAAGATCTAGTCAGGGATGGTCGTATGGTCGGTTTCGGTGCCAGGAGATTTTGGAGTCATTGCATCCGCTACGCGTGGGTTGGTGTGGCCCTTGGTTGTTGGACGGGGTGTGCAGGTCCAGCTGAACAAATTCGTTTTGCGTCGGACGCGGCGAGGCCGTTGTCCGCGGACATCGATCACGATCCCTGGCGCTTGTTGCCTCGGGGGGCGGTGGCCTTTTTTCGCACTGATCACAGCATCTGGGAGGCTGATTTTGGCGACGATCTCGCTAAAGCTCTGCTCGCGCACTTGCCGCTTCCGCCGGACGTGCCCGTATCTCCGCAGTCCGACATAAAACTCATCGTGGGTGCAGCTTACGCCACCGTGAACAATGACGTGGCGTTCGTATGTCAAGGACGTTTTGACCGCGACGCGTTGAATCAGGCATTCAACTCCGCCTCCAGGACCGCGCTTGGTGATGAAATTGTGAGCATAGTCTTCGCAGGCGAAAAAATGCACGTGGCAGGTGCATTTGCGATGGCAGTCCTGAGCTCGAAAACCATGGTCTTTGGCACGCAGCTGGGCGTAAGAAGGGTGCTGGAAGTCGTTGAGGAAGGCCGCTTGGCGCGAGAGCTTCCCCCATGGTTTGAAACATTGCTCCAGAATCCAGATGCCACAGTGCAAGTGGGGGTGGATCTCGATGCGCAGCCTGTGCCCACCGTCTTTCGCACGCGTCTGGAGTTCCTCAATCATTTGCGCGCCGCACGGCTTCTGGGCAATTACAAGGGAGGGGGCATCAATTTGGCGGGTGCGCTCACCTTTGACACTCCGCAGTCCGCTGAGACTGCAGTTTCTGAAATTAATTCGGCAGAAGAGCAAATGGATCGTTATCGGTTCCTCGTTCAGTCGCTCGGCATGCCCCGCCTGTTTCGTCGTATCGCCGCTCAAGCGACCGGTAAAGACGTGCAGTTTGCTGTAGAAGTCGAGTCTGACGCCGTCAGCTACCTGATCGACAAGGGGAGCGAAGTGAGCGAACTGATCATGGAGCAAGAGCAGTAAGGCTTGATGATTTATGGTCGCACAGTTGGTAGTGAGCCCGTGGTTGACGCAAACGGATGACCCTGAAAAAAACGCAGGTGTGCGCGCTGCCCTGGTCGTCCCTGATGATGAGGAGATCCTTCTGGCGCGCGTCGCGCTCGCCAGTCAGTGTGTGGGCACGACGCGATTGGCGCTGGGCTTCCTTCCCAGGAGTGCGGAAGTACTGCTCCGCGCGCTGGACGCATTTGGTGTAAGTCACAGCTGGGAACCAGAATCCGGTCAGCTGCTCGTGGTGGGGGCTGGGCTAGGGCAGTGGGCGGCACCCGAGCACGCCCTGGATGTACGAGGGGAGGCGGCAGTAGCGGCCCTGCTGTTGGGAATGTGTGTCTCGCGCAATCATGTGATTGAATTGTGGGTGGGGCAGACCGTTGCAGATTTGCTGGTTCCCCTTTTGAGCCAGTGTCACACCATCGAACGGAGCGAAACTCCAGATCGACTCGGCGGTCAAGCGTTGCGCTTGTTGCCGCGCGCGCCCGACTCTCCTCGGGCTGCTGGGATTGAGGTGCGGGATTTGGGGGCCTTTCCTTGGGTAAAACAGGCTGTTCTCTTGGCGGGCTTGCGTGCCGGCTCCCGCAGTGTTTTCGAGGAGCAGTTTGCCAGCGCCGATCATTTGGAGCGCGCGCTCCTGCATGTTCGGGCTCCACTCGATGCACATGGCACGTGCTTGACTCTTCACCCACCAAAGAACGTCGACGCGCTGCGCGCTGAGAGCTACGAGCAAGTCGGGTCCATCGACGCGGGATTGGCGGTGCTTGCCGCAGCGCTGGCCGCCCCCCGGGGTGAGTTGGGTCTGCTTCACGTGGGGCTCAACCCGACCCGCACCCAGATATTTTCTCTCCTACGCGGAATTGGACTCGACGTGCGCGTCACCTTTGAGGGCGCGCGTCAGGGGGAGCCGGTGGGACGTGTGGTGATTGGCTGGGATCGACAGCAGCGGGGGCACGTTGATTGGGGTAATGGAGGCCGCGGTGGCGCAGTACACGGCGAAACGTCGCTCGCGCTCGGAGACAGTCAACTGTACTTGGCGGCGCTCGCCGCGGGCAGCTCTGAAGCTTGGACATTTTCCGATCACGTCTCCAAGGTAAAGGACCTTGATGAGAGGGTATGGGCGCGGGTCGTGGGGCTTCTGCGCAGTAGCGGGGCCACTGCCGAAGATGGAGGTGACAGCGGCTGGCGCATTCATGGTCGTGCTAGCGGCCTTCTGCCATTGACGGTCACCAGCGGCGGAGACGCGCGCCTGGTTCTCGTCGCCAGTGCACTGGCCTTGCGAGCCGGCACTTCCAGCGTGATCGATGACGTGGAATGCTTGCGCGGTACGTATCCCAAATGGATAGGTACGCTGCGCGCGCTGGGGGCTAAGGTGGAGGTCCGTGATGCACAATAGGCGACCGATTGTAGCGATTGATGGGCCCGCTGGGGCGGGCAAGAGCACGGTGACCAAGCGCGTGGCCCGCGCCCTGCACTACACCCAAGTGGACACAGGGGCGCTCTATCGCGCTCTGGCTTGGGCCTGCCAACAAGAGCAGGTCCCTTGGAGCGACCCGGATGCCGTTGCCACGATCGCTCGCGCCTTGTCCAAGCCCGGCGTAGTGCGCATGAGCGCTGCCGACGATCAAACGCGACTCTTCGTTCATGACCAAGATGTGAGTGCGGCCATTCGCACACGTGAGATGGCTGACGGCGCCAGCATCGTCTCACAGATCCCCCAGGTGCGTGCACATCTGCTGGAGATCCAACGTGCCCTGGGTCGAGACGGTGGCGTGGTGCTCGAGGGCCGAGACATCGGCACCGTGGTATTTCCGGATGCCGACGCCAAATTCTTCCTCACCGCCTCAGCCGAGGTGCGCGCGGCGCGGCGACGCGTAGATTTGGCTCAAAAAGGGGCGACTCCTGAGCTCGCAGAGATCTTGGCCGAGGTCAACGAGCGCGATCGCCGCGATACGATGCGCCCCATCGCGCCGCTGACTCAGGCCCCCGACGCCATCGTGGTGGATTCATCAAAAATGGACATCGATCAGGTCGTAAATTTTATCGTGAACCATGTGCGTTCTTTGGAAGGCTAAGCATGCTGGGCGTGTGCCACAGTTTCTCGCCCAGGGCGTGATCTTTGTCCTGATGGGAGCGTGCACCCTGGGCAGCTTGGGGTGCGCCGCGGGGTCACGGGGCGCGGCATCCGATGCGCCGGTGATGCTCGAACCGGCTCAAGACATTCCGGTTGATTTGGGCTTCGTTGTTCGCATCGACGTCGCGCGCCTTCGGGGCGCAATGCCCGAAGTCATCTTTGAGCTGTTCATGCGACTGTTCTTGGAGGCGCTCGGCGCGGAGACCTTCACTCCAGCTGCGGTCGGCAGTGGCCGTCTGTACCTCGGTATGCGGCCCACTGGTCTCACCTCCGCTGCGGCGCCCTTGGCCATGGATTACGTCCTCGTGCTGGACCAACTGACACCCCAGACTTCACCCGACTGGACCATGGATTTTCATCCGCCGCGCGATCTGGGGCGCGCCTACTTTCGCTACGACGCAAAGCGACCCGAGCCCCGCTTTTCACCAGCTCGCGTTTACGAAAAGGCGGGGGAGCGTTTGACCATCGCTAGCGCGGCAGAAGTGGACGCGACCGAACGGGTGATCGAACGTCATGTGCGCAGCCGTACGGTGGTGCCCGAAGAGCGGGGCGTGCTTTCTGTCGAGATTGACTCCGAGGTGTTTTCCAAGATGCTTGAGCCTACCTCGCCCCGTATGAGCCAACTCGTGGCGCGCGCTGATGACATGCGCGCGTACTTCGAGGTCAACCAACAGCAGTGCTCCGGGGTGCTGCGCGCTCATTTTGGCTTACCGAGTGAAGCCCAGCGCATCAAGGAAGCTCTGACCATCGTGCTGGGTGCACTCAATGTCGCCGGATCCGCTGTCAAAATCGAGGCGACCGTGGCGGACGCAGACTTGATCGTGCGAGGAAGTGTACCGCTTGCGTGGGTGTTTGCGCTGGTGGGGGCGTAGGTCTTCAACCCCAAAGGTCGGCCTTGGCACTTTCCTTTCCGGGAAGGTTCTTGTACGTCGCGCACGTGGAGCGCGCGTCTTACTCACATCGCACAGTGTTTGTCGTGTTTGCGCTGTCTCTGGCTGTTGCTTTTGCTTGTGCGCTCTACATTCATCAGCGTTTTACCAGCTACGCGCCGCGCGTGGCTCTCCATGTTCCGGAGAAGCCCCAGTTTGCGGTGTGGCTCAACGTGGAGCAGAATGTTGGATTCGAGGTCTATCAAGGTCTGCTTCGCGCCGCTTTGGAGTTCCAGCGGAGCGGCCCCGAACCCCGAGTCAAACACCTGGAGGGCAAAACTGGCCTGGAGCTCGAGGTCGACACACGCGAGCTCGCTTTCGTCTCCATCGACGATCGGCGCTGGTTGATTGTGCTGGGCGGTCTGTTTCGCCGCGACCGCGTGGTCGTGGGGCTCAGTCGTTGGCTGAACGAACTTGGGCTGCGTCCGCGCGCCGAGGGTGATTTGGTCATTGCAGCCAACGGGCACGCGTTTGGGATTTCGTCCGACGGAGTATTGATCGCCTCCAATGCGGTCGCTGTGGCACGAGCGGCGATGGCACGCCGCGCGCCCAATGAACAGGCGTCTATCTTGTCCAAGCCGGGCAGTTTCATGAACGTGCTCAGCTTCGACTCGCCGGGATCCAGCGCGAGCCCAACACCTTCTCCCGGCGGGCGGGTGTGGGTGTCGATTGAACCTGGAAATCCGTTCCCTGTTTTTGTGCAGCAGTGGGGGGCTCAGGCTGGGCAACCCCTGGCTCTGGCCGAGACGGCATTTCTGCTGGGGGCTAGTCCGTTGCGTAGGGTCGACGCGCCGCGTGGGGTCGCCCATTTTCAGGGCGAGATAGAACAGTCACAGCTGAAACGCGGTCTTGCTGTGCTCGAGGACCGTATCCGCACTGCCATTTGGCACTCCAGCGCGAATTGACGCCCTGGGCGACCTGCGCTAGCCCTCGCCCCCCGGATCACGGCTCATGAGGGTTTTTCCTGTGCCGCTACCGCGCGTTGTCCGGGCTACCATTCAACCCCTCGAGCGGCACAACAAAAAAACAAATGATAGATAGTCAACAGGTCGGATCAGCTTCGGGCATGAGCTTTGCCCAGCTTTTCGAGGCGTCAGCATCGACCGCCCACGAGCATGAGCTCGGGGGTGAAGGGCAAATTGTTACGGGTGTGGTGGTTCGCATCAACCGTGACTTCGTGATCGTCGATATCGGTGGCAAGTCCGAGGGCGTGCTCAATAAGGATGAATTTATTGATGCACAGGGCCAATTCAACGTAAAGCCCGGTGACAAAGTGGACGTGTTCATCGAGGCTCGCGAGAGCGACGATGGGCTCATTTCTCTGTCAAAAGAGAAGGCCGACAAGATGAAGGTGTGGGACGAGATCTCCAGCGCGTGTGAGCGCGATGAGATCATCGAGGGCACCATTAGCCAGCGCGTCAAGGGTGGCCTTTCAGTGACCATCCGCGGTGGCGTCAAAGCATTTTTGCCTGGCAGCCAGGTAGATCTCCGTCCAATCCGCAACTTGGACAAGCTGATCGGCCAGACCTTCGAGTTTAAGGTCATCAAGTTCAACAAGAAGCGCGGCAACATCGTGTTGTCTCGTCGCGTCTTGCTCGAGCGTGAACGCGACAACCTCAAAGAGAAGACCCTCGAGAATCTCGAAGAGGGCATGGTCCTGCAAGGCACCATCAAGAATCTCACCGAGTACGGCGCGTTCGTCGACTTGGGTGGTATCGATGGCTTGCTCCACATCACGGACATGTCTTGGGGCCGCGTCAATCATCCCAGCGAGGTGTTTGCGGTTGGTGATGAAGTCACCGTCAAGGTACTCAAGTACAACCCCGAGACCGAGCGCGTCAGCTTGGGCATGAAGCAGACCCAGGAAGATCCCTGGAGCCATGCGGCCGAAGCGTATCCAGTAGGCAAGTTGGTCGAAGGCAAGGTCATGAGCCTCACCGACTACGGCGCCTTCGTCGAGCTGGAACCCGGCGTCGAAGGTTTGATCCACGTTTCGGAAATGTCGTGGACCAAGAAGGTCAAGCATCCGTCGAAGATGCTGGAAATCGGCCAAGAGGTCGCTTGCCAGGTGCTCGAGGTGGACTCTGCCTCCAAGCGCATCAGCCTCGGTATGAAGCAGCTGGAACCCGATCCCTGGACGACATTCACCGACTCTTACAAGCCTGGTGACAAGATCAGCGGCAAGGTACGCTCCATCACTGATTACGGCGTGTTCGTGGGCATTGAGGAAGGTGTGGACGGCATGGTTCACAAGACTGACCTCAGCTGGACCGTCAAGATCAACAACCCAGCCGACGTCTATCAGAAGGGCGACGATGTAGAGGCCATCATCCTCTCCATCAACCATGACGAGAAGAAGGTCAGCTTGGGCGTGCGTCAGTTGCACGACGATCCATGGGGAACGTTGCTTGAAGATTTCAAGCCCGGCACCGTGGTCGAGCAGGTCAAGGTCTTGGCCGTGACTGACTTTGGCGCGTTCGTGCGTGTTGTGGATGGAATTGAAGCCATCATTCCCACCGGTGAGATTCCGACTGGTTCGGAGCTCAAGGCCGGTGATGTGGTCAAGGCGGAGATCTCCAATGTGGACACGATGGACCGTCGCGTGACCATGAGCATGCAAAACCCCGGCGAGAGCCAAGCTGCTGAGCAGCTGCAAGTGCTCAAGCGGGAGTCGTCCGGCAAGGGGGCGACCCTGGGCGACCTGCTCAAGGACAAGCTGGCCAACATGAGTGGCGGCAGCAACAACAGCGACAACTGATTCGCAGTTGCGCAAGGTTACGTTCAACCAACCCGGAGTGGTTGGCTGAACGTCCCGGAGAAAGGGGTGTGAGGCAACTCACGCCCCTTTTTTATGGGGACCAGCAGTGCGCCGCTGGACGCAGCGCAGCCCCGCTGGGTGTAATTTTTGACGTGGACTGTGGCTCCCCCCGTCACAGTGGGGTAAGCACGCGCCCTGGCCAGGTTGCGCGCCTCAGGATTGGGGCGCGCGCGGTGAATTGAGCATGGATGAGTACTCTAGCAGCATGCCCCTGAGTGATAGCGGCGGGTGGTCGCGTTCACGTGTAATTTTTCTTTCAATCTCAGGAGCGCTGACACTCATCCTGTTGATCGCCGTGCGCGAGGTGCTGCTGCCGTTCATTCTCGCGGTGATCATCGCCTATGTGTTGACTCCGTTGGTCGCATTTGGTGAGCGCAAGCTGCGGCTTCCGCGCAGTCTGAGTATTCTGTTAGTGTACTTCGTCGTGCTTGGCACGCTTAGCCTCTCCGTCATGAGCGTCGCGCCGCGCCTGTACGATGAGTCAGTCAAGTTTGTCCGCGACGTGCCCCGGATGGCTCAGCAATTGGCCGAACAGGAGGGGCCGCGGCTCGAAAAATGGGTGCGATTTCTGCGCTCCAAAACGCCGGTCCAAATCAAATCCGCGGAGCCGGGTGTGCTGCTCAAATCAACCCAAGATGGTTATCAACTGGAGATGGGGCGTGGACTTTTGATCGTCGAGGCGGACGACGGCGTGTACCGCGTACTGTCGGATGAACCGCGTCGACCCGACTTCAACGCCAAGGCGCTGGTGGACGACGGAGTAGAGCGCTTCATTCGCTATGCACAACTCAACGCTTTGCAGTTTCTCAAGGTGGGGCAAACAATCCTGACTTCGCTCAGCCGGGGGACTTTCTTGGTATTCATGACGCTCATGGTGGCTGGGTACCTGATGCATACGCGTGAAAGCGTGCTTGGCTTTTTCAAGGGGCTGGCGCCGCGGCGCGCCCGGCCGGGTTTCGACTTGTTGATCGAGCGTATCGACCGAGGATTGTCGGGCGTGGTGCGCGGTCAGCTGCTCATATGTTTGGTCAATGGCGTCCTTTCCGCCATTGGCTTCGCTTTGTTTGGCCTCAAGTATTGGCCGCTCCTCGCGGTCATGGCCGGGCTGATGAGCATCATTCCGATTTTTGGCTCCATCCTCAGCAGTGTTCCGGCAGTCATCATCGGCCTGAGCCAGGATTTCTGGACGGCGTTTTGGATCTTGATCTGGATTTTAGCCATCCATCAGATCGAGGCTAACCTCCTCAATCCCAAGATCATTGGCGTCGCTGCCAAGATTCATCCTGTCTTGGTCGTGTTTGCCTTATTGGTCGGTGAGCACTTTTTTGGACTGTGGGGCGCGTTGTTGGCTGTCCCGGTGCTTTCGTTGGGGCAAAGTATCTTCAATCATTTCAGATTCGGATTGCCCGACGTCGAGCCAGATAGCTTGTTTCTCAATCCCAGGATGCGCCGGCGGTCCATGCCCGGTGGCTGATCTGGGCGACCCAATTGGGGCATCTTTTGCCCCGTGCTGTCGCCTTGCACGTCCCGCCACCCCAGAGCTATACGCCCCGGGTGGCCAACGAAACACGCAAGCTGCGGAGAAACCAGAGCCGGGATCAGATCCTGAGTGGCAAGGAAAAAAGGGCTCTGTTGAGCCAGCCTTTGCAGACCCAAGGAGCAGACATCCCTGATCCATTCTCTGGCGCCGCACTAAAAAGCACGTTGATGCGCGTGGCTATGATCGTTGCTGCGGTTTGGCTGGTGGGTGGGCTCATCGCCGCGATGGCTCAGTCCAAGACCGCCATGTACATTGCGCTGGGTGCTCCCCTCTTGATTTCGCTGGCTGTTGTGGGGGTATTGTTGTGGACGCTGCGTCGCGCCCGCTCTGCGCGCGAGATGGCGAGCGTGCTGTCGGGCGTGCGCTCGGATGAGGACCGCAAGGTCGCGCTGGAGAAGTTGGACGCGACAGGCAAAAAGAACGACCCTGCGACGGTATTTGCCAAGGCTCAATTGCAGATGCAGCAAGATCCGCGCGCTGCCTTGGCAACTCTAGAAACCATCGATCTGAGCAAGGTGATGGGACAAGTGGCCGATGAGGCGCGCAGCCAGCGGGCCATGATCCATTTGACTTTAGGTCAGGTGAATCTGGCTCGACAGTTGGTGGACAATATCGAACTCAAGCGTCACCAGGACCCTCGCTCGCGGGCCATGATTGGCGCGATCGCGGCCGAGACGTGGGCGCGCTCTGGGGAATCGAAGAAGGCTCTCGAAACGCTCGATCTGTTTGATCTCAAGGACGCGCAGCTGACGCCACTGCGCCCCCAGCTCTTACGCAGCTACGCGTTTGGCTACGCACACACCGGTCGTAACAAGGAACTCAAGCAGACGCTCAAACAAATGCTCAGCATCGACGCGCGCCTGCTGGGCGGATTTTTGCAGGGAAAAGGCCACCCGTTGCTACAAAAAGAGGCCAAACGCATGTTGGAGCAGAGCGGCGTGGTCCCCAAAAAGATGCAAGTCCAGCGCATGCGCTGAGAGAAATCTCGGGCTCGACAGCGCATCAAAGGAGCTTGGCGCAGAGCGCCACTTTGCATTCCTGTCGGACATGGCGAAGCACAGAGAGCGCGCGGGGGTCCGCGGAGCTTCCCCAGTGTTGCTCAGCTTCACGCTGTGCTGCCCCCAACGAGACAATCGTTTGGGCGAGGACCCCGCGCTCCGCATACAGCAGGGCTGCGTGCGCGTGACTGATGCAAGAATAAAGGTGGGCGTTTCGACAGCACGCTGCAAGGTGCTGCAACTGCAGAATAGCGGCGCTCATAATGGATCGATGGGTAGGACTACCGCTCTGGGCGGAGAGTCTCATTTGCCGTGCAGAATAAATACCCGCGATCACCTGGGACAAATTCTTAGACAATTGTGTGCTACGCGCTCGCGAGAGAGACCGGCTTGGGTCATGAAGGTGCGCAAAACACGCCCATCACGGCGTTATAGATTTGCGGGATGGTGCGCCCTCCCAGGGGTGCCAGCTCAAACGTGGAGTGCATTCCAACCAGGGGCATGTTGGGAAAGGTCTTCTTGATGATGCGCAGGTCAACATCGTCAGCTCCGTACAGGCCACGACCCCGGGCCGCACAGTTGACGAATACACCAAATTCTGGCGCAGAACCGGCGCATTCCAGCCTGAGCGAGGCCATCTGGGCCTGCAGGTCTTGGCGAGCTGCGTAAGGGTCGCGCACGGCGAACGCTACCCGTGATCCCTCGGGGATTTGTTCGGCAAAGATGAGCGCGCCTCGGCTTGGATCGACGCCTTGTATCGCTCGAAGTGCAATGGACCGACCTTGGCGGGACAGGGGGTTTTCTCCGGTAGCTACCGCGAGCAACACCAGAGGCTGCTGCGTCAATTCGCTGGTGGCTTCACTGAGTCGCTCCAACGCCACCATGCCTTCCACTTCGTGCAGGACCGCGCCTCGGGACTTGGTCACCTGCCGCAGGGGAGAAATGAGCCGACAAGCACTCGAAGCGCGGAAACGCGCCATGACGTTGCCCGGAAAAACGGCGGCGGCCACGGGTCCCTCATCGATCTTACCCTGGTCGATGGCGCAGGCATTGTGTTCCGGCAACAGGCCTCCTCCAAACAGGGGCGCTGTGTGCTTACGAAAATGACCAGCAACATGGTCCAGCCAGCCATCATCTTCATCGCCTGTGGCGAGCGCAACAAGGGCTGCCGCGCCTGGCCGCTGGTCAAGCGCACGGCAGAGTCGCTGTCCAAAAGCCGGGTCGCCGCGCTTGCTCGTCCAGACGTGCAGCGGCTGCCGGAGCAAGAGCCCGGCCGCCGCAGACTCTCCTTCGATTTCACCGCGCTCGGTCATGACACCGACGGCGGGCAAGATCAGGGCTGTACAGCTCGGAACGTGAGTCACCAGCTGCTGTGCAAGCGTGGGAATGGTCGTCGGAAGGTCGCCTGAGACGAACAGTAGAAGCGAGGCCGCATGACCCATCTCCACCTGACGAGCAAGAGCTTCTGCCAAACGATCGGGTCGGTTGGTTCGCATTTCGAAGGTGAATGTGCGGCGTGGCATGCCTAGTCGAGGCGAAATGTAGGAGGCGTGGGCCTGAACCGGCAAGTCGGCTGCGGGACCCTCCTAGTTTCTTGGGCCAGCGGGTCGCAGCTCCTCCCACACGAAAGTGACCCGTCTCATTTGCTGCCTTGCCCTGGCGTTGGATTTTCGGGTCTAATGGCAGCATCTGTATGGCGGATGTCCGCGTATCACTCGTTTCTTATGCCGGTACCGACGTTGGTCGGAGGCGAAAGAACAACGAGGATGCATTCTTGGTCGATGACGTGCTTGGGCTATGGGTGGTGGCCGATGGCATGGGGGGGCAAGCTGCCGGCGAGGTAGCGAGCCAACAAGCCGTGGAGACTGTTCATGAAATGGTCACTTCTGGTCTCAAGCGCAACGGTGGCAAGGGCGCAGAGCGGGTGCTTGAGTCAGCCATTCAAGGTGCCACGTACATGGTGTTTGGTATGGCTGAGATGGACCGTACCAAGACAGGCATGGGCACGACCGTTTCGGCAGTGCTGGTTCAGCCCGAGCAGTTGTTGCTTGCCCAAGTGGGTGACAGTCGCATCTATCGTATCCGTTCTGGACAAGCCGTTCAGCTCACTGAGGATCACACGCTCATCAACTGGCAGCTGCAAAATGGCATCATCACTCCAGAAGAGGCGAAAACCTCCAAGCAGAAGAACGTCATCACCCGCGCGGTGGGCAATCGAGACTACGTGCAGGTCGACCTCTTGTACTGCGATGTACGACCCGGCGACACGTTCGTACTCTGCAGTGACGGCCTCTATGCCTATGTCAAGACAGAGGAATTGCCCGATCTGATTGCTCCGGGCGGTGACGCCGCGGTGGCGGCGCTGATTGAAGTGGCCAACGAGCGTGGCGGCAAGGACAACATCACTGCGGTAGTTGTTCACGCCTATGAAGATCCGGATGGTCCGATCCTGGTGCCGTCCCTGTTCGAGGAGCACGGCCCGGAAACACGACGCGGCGAAGATTCGTAACTTATTTGTCCGGTTAACAACCTCCCTGTTATTCGGTGTCTCAACAGCTGTGTTGGCCCGTGGCCGCACCTAGCCAAGGAGACGCTCAAGTGGATGCATTACGTGTAGGGGTTGTGATGGGGGGTACCTCCAGTGAACGCGAGATTTCTCTCCGCTCCGGCTGCGCCGTTGCTGAGGCGCTCAGTGAGCTCGGGCACGACGTGGTCAGCATTGATATTGGAACAGGGCTAGATGCCGTCGAGGACCTCGCGGACGCGGACATCGATGTTGCTTTTCTAGCTTTGCACGGCAAACAAGGTGAGGACGGGTGCGTGCAAGGGGTGCTGGAGATGCTCGGCATTCCCTACACAGGCTCAGGCGTGATGGCGAGCGCGCTGGCCATGGACAAGCTCAAGTCCAAAGAGCTGTTGCGGCTCCATAACATCGCTACGCCGCCGTACTACACGGTGAGTCGACACGAGACAGCGCAGCTGGCAGAGATTCACGGGAGCTTTGGCTTTCCAGTGGTGGTCAAGCCGCGTCGCGAGGGGTCGAGCGTCGGAGTTGCCAAAGTTGAGTCGATGGGTGCGCTCCTCGACGCGGTCGACAACGCGTTGCTTTACGATGAATGTGTGTTGGTCGAGCGCTTCATCGCTGGGGCCGAGGTGGCGGTGGCCATTTTGGACGGCCGAGTGTTGGGTGCCATCGAGATCGAGCCCGCGTCGGAGATGTACGACTATCACGCTAAGTATCAGTCGAGCGAAACCAAGTATCATCTACCTGCGCGACTGGATGCTGCGCGGCTGCGCGGCATCATGAATCTCGCCGAGCGCAGCGCTCAAGCTTTGGATGTGCGCGGTGCGGCGCGGGTCGACATGATCGTCACTGCCGGCATGAACGAATACGTGCTGGAGGTGAACACTTTGCCCGGTATGACCGAGGCGAGCCTGCTGCCCAAGGTGGCGGCTTTTGCCGGTTATGACTTTCCGGCCTTGTGTCAGGTGATCCTAGAAAGCGCGCGCCTCGACTCCGGAATGTCCATGCGCACCCTGCAGTCATCCGCGGTTTTGCAAGCACAGCCGAGCGTTTGGGAGGAAGCCGCGGTGGAAGAGGCGGCGTTCGAGCGAAAATTGGGTTACCAACTTGCTGAGGTCAAAGCCAAAGGCGCTGCGGTGCGCAAGATGGCGTAAAGGGCGCCTCATTGGGCGAAATTTCATAGGGGGCTGGAGGTTTGACCAGCCACCCGGGGGTCTTTGGCTTGCCCTTGAGAATTTGTGGTGGTCGTGAGATTTCAGGTGTTGCGACACTGAACCTTAGCCGCTATAGGTCCGCTCCCTTCGAGCGAAGGGTCGGGCCGACCGCATCGTCCCGAGCTTGTCACTATGTCAGTCCCCATCGTCTAGCCCGGCCCAGGACACCGCCCTTTCAAGGCGCTAACGCGGGTTCGAATCCCGCTGGGGACGCAAAATTAGTTTGACCGCTTCGACCGTTGGTCGTCCTTGCTAGGACGTTCCGGATCAAGCGCGTGAACATGAAGCGCAACGGGTCGCGGCCCGGCACCCTGTTCAGTGAGGAACTCGCGGCACAAGCAAGAGAACACCTCATGCTCGGCGTTCTTGAGGATGAAGTTGTGATCGCGTTTGTCCAACTGCGCCACTGAGGCATACCAGTGAATGACGAACGTGTTGGGGGTGAGCAGTTCGTCCGCGACCTTCCGTGCAGAGGCGTAGTGAGCGAAATAGTGGCGCGAGATCATGGGTCCTACCGGATAAAAATAGTCCGGCGGTAACACGATGACGGTGTCTTGCTCGTGAGCCGGCTGAAAGCTGGCGAGCTGCTGTTGCAATAGGTGCGTGCCCAAGATGAAACGCTTGGTGATGCGGTTTTTGGGTACACTCAGCACCCCTTCGAGCAGATGAAGCAGGAAGGGATGACCGCGACGTGCGCCCATGACCGCGTTGTTTTCCGCGAGCGAATAATGGGAAAAGAGGCGCTGGTTGGCACGATAGGCGTAAGGAATGGCGGCGCACAGACGACGCACCTCGCCCAGCGTGATGGCCTTCAAGCTGGTCTTTCGGCGACCTGCGGGCCAAAGTACGCGTTCTTGACCGCAAAAAGCGCCGCTATCACGCAGGGGAGCCAAATCCCTGATCGTGAGCGTGTCGGTGTCCAAGTACACGCCGCCTTGGCAATACAGCGCGAGGATGCGCACGAGGTTGGAGCGCGCTGCTGGTGCAGTCAGTTGGCGATAGACCGCGTAGAGCGCGTCGACGTCGAGAGAAGGAGCGATTGCTTGAGCTTGCGTCAGCAGAGTCTCGATGCTGATTCGCTCACAAACAAGGCCTCTCGACTCCAGCGACCAGACCTCTGTGTTTGGCTTGAAGGTGTCATCGTGCAAGAGGGTGGCCGTGCTGCCGGGGTTGGAGGTGAGCGCTGATCGAATGGCGATGGACGCGAAAGCAGGGAGCCTGGAGCCGTACCAAACAAAAATGAAATGATTGGGTATTTGGGCTCCGTTCTGCACGGGACCCGACGGACTTGAGGTGGGGGAGCTAGGCGGGTCATGTACCATGTCAGGCAGATTCACCATCTGGGGTCAGGTAAGGAAATAAAGGCCAGCTGTGCAGATGAAGATCACCGATGCTGCACAAGCAGGCTGCGACGACGGTATATGCCCCAGAGTGTCGTGTGCAACCAAGCAAAAACCGGGTCTATTCCCAAATTCTGAGCAGGGGTGACCTTGCTTTGCCTACGGCTATCATGGTGAAAGCCGGGGCGCCTTCAAGGCAAGACCGTCCCCGCCCATGCGACTGTTGCTCGTGACCCAAGACTTTCCGCCTGCATATGGCGGGATTCAAACCTACTCAAAAGCCTTGGCGGATGAGTTTGCACGGAGCACGGAAAAATTTGGGGTTGTAGCCCCCTATGAGCCGGGTTGTCGGGAAAGCGACGCCCAGCTGCCTTATCCAGTGCACCGTTTGTGGCTGCCCAGAAACCTCATGCGTTGGACGATGCTGCCCTTGTTGAAACATGTGTGTCAGCACCATGGTTATCGCGTCGCACTATTGGCCCAATGGTACAGCGGTACTGCGGCGGCCGTGTTACGACGCCGTGGCATTCTTGAACGGGTATTTTCCGCGGCACACGGGCAAGAGCTGTTGCGTGTTCCTGTGCGTGGCACTTTGTTGGGCAATGCCTACGAGGGGCACCGCGGGCGTGTGCTCGCGTCGATGGACGGCTTTTTCCCCGTCAGTGCCTACACGGGCTCTCTGCTGACTGATTTGGGGGTTTCCTCTGATCGGATCCATGTGGTGAAAAATGGAACTGACGTGCAACGTTTTCGCTTAGATGGGGCAGAGCTGCAGCAATTGTCCGCTTTCCGCGCCGAGCGCGGCCTGGGCCAGGGTCCATTGCTCCTGACGGCTGCTCGCTTGGTGCGGCGCAAGGGCGTGGATATCGTCCTGCGCGCTCTACCACAAATCGCCGCGAGCATTCCCAACGTGCGTTATGCTGTGGTGGGCACTGGGCCCGAGGAGGCCGCTCTCAAGCGCCTAGCGGTCGAACTGGGTATCAACGAGCGCGTCGTATTTTTGGGCAAACTGCCGGAGCGAGACGTCGTGCTCGCCTACAATGCATGTGATATTTTCGTGATGCCGGCCCGCTTCGAGTACCCTAGCGTAGAAGGGTTTGGTCTTGTGTTTCGCGAAGCGAACGCTTGTGGAAAGCCGGTGATTGGGACAACCACGGGCGGCATCGTAGATGCGATCGACGACGGTCAAACGGGGCTGTTGGTTGAGCCGGACAGCGTGGAAGCTTTTGCTGGCGCCGCATTGAGGTTGCTCAGGGACCCAACGTATGCGGTGACGCTTGGTCAGCAAGGTAGAGCAGTAGTGGAAAGCTCTGGGACTTGGCGGCACGCCGCCGAATCGATGCTCCAAATGATGACCGGAGCCGCTTGACCCACCGCTGCGG
>JACZCW010182720.1_pt1 | contig 19655 bp, 15 predicted proteins | sample 8641861 | NCBI WGS metagenome assembly JACZCW01 (sample SAMN15324607, study PRJNA640507) | soil metagenome | isolation source: intercropping sugarcane | place: China: Luxin town, Laibin City, Guangxi Province | collected 2019-07-25 | depth 10cm m | reverse complement strand
CGCCACCGCGCGAGGAAGATGCTAGCCACGCATCGCCTCGATGGGCGACAGTCGCGCCGCGCGAATGGCTGGAAATAACCCGCCCAAAAAGCCCATGAATCCCCCAGCAACCAGGGACGACAGCAGGATGGCTGGCGTAGGATCGAAAGAGAACGAGATCTCCTGCCAAGTGGCAAAATTCATCATGGACAAGCGTACGGTTCCCATGAGCAAGCTGGCCACTACACCGACCAACCCGCCACCCAGCGCGAGCACGATGGCTTCAAAGACGAACGAAACCAAAATCGCAAACCGCGAAAAGCCGAGTGCCTGCAGCGTGCCGATTTCTCGGCTGCGCTGACTGACCGCCGCGTACATGGTGATGGTAGCGCCGATCATGGCGCCCATGGAGAAGAAGACGGCGATGAGCACCCCGATGGCGGTGATGAAGATAGAAGTTCCTTCAGACTGCTTCTCGTAATAGGCGCGTTCACGAAATGCCTCCAAGTCCAGTTGCTTGTCGTGCTCAATCGTGTCGGCAAATACGTCAAAATTGCCCTCGGACTCCAACTGCACCAGAAGAGACGAGCTGAGTCCTTCGCGGCCAAACGTCGAACGCAGCGTATCGATGTCCACCCACACCTCTGAATCAAAGGCGCTTCCACCGGCTTCAAATACGCCGACCACAGTTACGGGACGATTCTTCTTGAGGTCAAAGCTTTGCCCCAGCTCCATCCCGGCGTAATTTCCCTCGAGGTTGACCCCAATCACCGCTTCATCGGTGCCGGGAGTCGCCGCGCGTCCTTTGATGATCTTGAGCTCCTGCCGCAAGGTATAACTGGTGGGTTGCACACCGCGCACCTGGACGTTGGATACTTTGCCCTCGTTCCCCAATTTTTCTTGGGCGATGACGACCACCACCTCACTGGCCACGAGCGCCTGGCCATCTTTGCGCCTTACGCCCGGCGCCGCGATGACCAAGTTGGCTTTGTCCGTGGTGATACCGCTGGCAAGCTCTGTGTCAGAGCCTTTGCGCAGCACGATCGCGCGATCCGGTGCGCCAGTGGACACCATCGTCTGCTTGATGCCGTTAGACAACATCAAAGACGAGGCCAAGACGAACACCACCAAAGCGATACCAAAAGCCGTAGCCAACGTGGTCGCCTTGCGTACGAACAAGCTCCGTAAATTGTAACTGAGTGGGATCAACATGCGCGGTTATCCTTTCCTACACCGAGTCTCAACTAACACTCAGCCCACATTACGTAGGGCATCGATGACGTTCAGTTTGGCCGCCTGATAGGCGGGAACCACCGCAGCCACTAGCCCCAAAACGACGGCCAAAATCATGGCGGTCACCCAAGTTTCTGGCGGGATGCGGAAGAATGGGAAGAAGGCGCCCATGTTCTCCTCCAAGAAGCGTCCCATGCCCTTTTCTACCAACGGGTACGCCAAGCCAAGGCCAAGCGCCCCGCCCAAGAACCCAATGGTGGCAGCTTCGCCTAGGACGAAGGTCATCAGGTGTTTGGGCAAGAACCCAATGGCGCGTAAAACGCCGTACTCATGGGTACGTTCGCGCACGCCCATGGCGATGGTGTTGCCCAAAATGAGCATCATGATCAGCATGATGACCACAGAGACGATATCGAGCGCCTTGAGAATGGCGCTGATCATGCCCAAAAAGCTGGTGTTGAAGGCGCGTTCGTCCTGGCTCATGGTCTGAACATCCCGATCGTCAAAATGCTGGTCGATGCGCTTGGCCATCTGGGCTGCGCCCTGTGAACGATCGATGCGCGTCGTGATCCAGCCGCGACTGTCAGCCCCCTGCGGGCGCGTCTTGCGCAACCACTCGTTGAGGTAATCGTAGTGAAAGAGAAATGACGTGCGGTCGACGGAGCGACGCGTCGCCGTATAAATGCCGTCAATCCGAAACTCCCAGTCACCCGGATAGATCGTGCCCTTCAGGGTGACCTTATCACCCACTTTCCACCCGAATTTCTTCGCCAGCGAGTCCCCCACGAGCGCGCCGGTACGATTGCTCAACCACTCGGTCTTCTGCGCCTCAGGCACCAGCATTTCGTCGTAAACGGCGAGGTATGCCGCGGGGTCCACAGCAAAACTGGAGAAGAACTCGTTTTGATGATTGGGGTCTTTTGCGCCAAACCAGCTCGCGGCGGCGGCTTGTTTGACGCCCGGGATCTGTTCCACCTCCGTCAGGTACTTCCCCGGAAGCGACATGATGAACGACACTTTGTGACGCGTCACCACGCGATCTTTAGCGGCAAAGTCCGCGGCCTGGGTCCATGCCGATAGAATGGTGCGCAACATCACGAATGCGATGATGGCGACGGCCACTCCCAACACCGTCATCACAGTGCGGAAGCGTGAGCGGGTTACATTGCGGATCCCCAAAGTACTCATCCTCATGACGTGATTCCTTTTCTTGTCTTTCTGGCAAGGCCGCGTACCTGTCCCCGTACGGCCTCGCGCTCGGGCGCACATGCCTGGCCCTCAGAGGGCGAGGCGGCCCTTGTCCAAATGATGAGTGACGCGTGCCCGTTCAGCAGCGGCAGGATCATGAGTCACCATGATGATGGTCTTGCCAAACTCAGTGTTCAGCTTGCCCATCAGGGTCAAAATCTCGGCGGCGCTCTTGCGATCCAAGTCGCCGGTTGGTTCGTCCGCCACGATGATGCGCGGATCAGTCACGATGGCGCGAGCGATGGTCACACGCTGCTCCTGACCACCCGATAGCTCCTTGGGATAGTGCTTCATGCGATCTTCCAAGCCGACGGCTTTGAGGGCAATGGCCGCGCGCTCCTTGCGTTCAGCGGCGGACAAATTCGTCAGAAGCAGCGGCAGCATCACGTTCTCAATGGCGGTCAAGACAGGCATGAGATTGAAGGTCTGGAACACGAAGCCGACGTTTTGTGCGCGCCACTTTGCCCGTGCGCCCTCTCCCATCTTGGACAGGTCTGAACCGGCCACTTTGATCGAGCCTGAGCTGGGACTGTCCAAGCCTGCGATCAGGTTGAGCAAGGTGGACTTACCAGAGCCCGAAGGCCCCATCAGAGCCTCGAAAGACCCTTCTTCAATCGTAAGATCGAGGTTCTCCAGTACGTCGACCCGTTCAGAACCGCGATAGTACGTCTTGCTGAGGTTCTTGATCTCGATGACAGCAGAGCTGCTCTTGGGTGCCGCGCCAGATTGATTGGGGACCTCTTCGTTGTCCATCTTTGCTTCGTTCGCTTCCGCCATGATTTCTCCGTACTTGCCGCGCTCAGCTTCAAACGGCCCACTCGTCACACGGGCGGCCCGAGTACGGGTACCCTACGATCGCCCGGCGGCGCTGTGAATGAATGTGTGGGTCGCGTGAATGAATAGCGCGATGGATAAAGTGAGAGTGGGATGAATGGGAATTGTGGTTTTACGAGTGACGTTACTGGGCGTCGCCTGTCTTCACCTTCTGTCCGTCTTTCAGCTCAGGGGCCGGTGTCGAAATCACCTGGGTGCCCGGACGTGGGCCGTTCTGTAACTCAAAACCGCTGCCAAAGGCTGGTCCCAGCGTCACCGGCACCATCCGCACACGGTCGCCCTCCACGACGAACACGACTTTGACGCCGCCGCGCTCGGTCACCGCCGCGCCTGGCACCACAATCTTGGGGGGTTCTTTCATAGCAGCCTCATCTAAAGCTTCGCTCAGAAAGCTCACACGTGCGGACATGTCTGGCAGCACGGTCTCCGCCACATCGATGAAGGCCACTTTCACCATCACGGTGGCCTTGGCCCGATCCACCTCCGGGGTGATTTCCTTGACGGTGCCGCGTAGACGTTTGGTGGGGTACGCGTCCAGGACAATCTCCGTGGGGCCGCCCACCCTGACCTGAGCCAAGCGAATTTCAGGGATGTCTGTTTCGACGAGCAAGGTGGAGAAATCAGCAATGCGGATCCCTCCCATATCGACACTGACACCAGCTGGCTGTGGCCCTAAATACTCGCCAATCTGCGGGGGTTGATTGACCACCGTACCATCGATGGGAGCAACGAGCGTCAGGTTGCGCAGCCCTGTCTCCAAGACTTTTACTTGTGCAGACAGCGCACCGACGTTGGCGTGGGCCGCCTGTTGCTCGGCTTTGGCCGCGTTGACTTGCTGTCCAAGTGACGTCACCCGCGCCTTGAGGTCGTCCACGACGCTCGACGCGGAAACGCCGGCTTGCGCTAACTTGTTCTCACGATCTGCTTGTAGCTGGACTTCAGCCAGCTGAGCCTCGGCCGTCGCCACGCGAGCTTCGGCCCCTTTGGCCTGCGCCAGCGCAGCAGCAACCTGACCTCGCGCTGCCAAGATGGCTGCACGGTCGTCGGAAGGATCGAGCTCAACCAGCACGTCGCCTGCCTTGACCTTCTGACCCTGACGCACATGTACCGCCGCCACTCGACCGGGGACTTTTGGTGCGATGTCGCTGCTGCGATCGGCGTCGACATAGCCCGACGCCGTAAGTTCTACGCTGGCCTGCGCGGGTGACACTTCAGCTATCACCGTGGTCTCCACCTCAGTCTTGAAGATCGCGGACTTTAGCATGGGCCAAGCCTGAGCCACGCCCGCCGCCGCAGCCAGCGCAAAAACCACGCCTATCACCCAGCCATAGCTGCGTGGCTTGTGCGCTCGCTCCGTCTTCTTGTTCCGGTCGATACGTAGTGCGGCGAGATTAGCGGACAGGTCATCAGCCATGACGAGGTCCGAATAGCGCGAACCTTTGCCCTTGCCAATGTCAACATGAGCTCGCAGAAAGCCAGCCAGTTGCTGCCCTTGGAGTTAGACACGCGCACTTCAAAGCCGCTCGATGACGGCAAACTTGCCGCTGGTGCGCCAATTGGGATCCAGCGTCTGAGCACGCGCCGCCGTTTCGACATCGAGTCCAACCATCACATCCGACTTGAGTACGCGCAGGCAAAACGCGCGAAATGGAACCTGGCCCGTAGCGATGTCAGCGGGGGTGTCCAAAGGCCAAAGTCGGTCTTCCAAGAAGCGTCGATAGTTGAGATCGCCTTTGGCGATGACCACGTGAGCTGCCTTCAGCTCAGCAAGCAACGTCGTGGAGAGTTTGCTGAAGTCACGCGGCTCTCCCCAATCGGGCTCCGCGCGAAGCACCAGACGCTCTGCCGCGAGCGCCGTCTCCAACCGCCGCCCACACGCAGCTAGATCCGTACCCACGAGTTGGAACGCGTTGATGGTCTGCAGCACGTCATCCGGTCGCGCGTCGGAGACGAACATCGGGCAGGGTTTGGCATGCAGCACGACTTGCGCATGCGACAAACGCAGCACCGTATCCACCAGGGCGAGGTCAAAGCATAGTTCAGCGCCTGCGTTGTCCAGCAATAAGTGAACCCTATCACACGCGGGGTCGAGCAACCGGTCAAGTAAGCGTTCACTTTCGTCGAGCAGCACGCGTGATTGCTCGCCGCCAGATGCACGCTGAAGGTAATCGAGCTGGCTCAGATCCGCCTGATTACCGAGCAGAGCGCTGCTGATCGCCCGGCTGAGCCCCGCGCGGGCATCCAGCCCCGGCATCACGCGGGCAAGGCCCGCTCTTTCGTTGGTCACAGCCGCTTCGAGCGCCGAGGTCTTGGTGCGAGCAAACACGTCAAAGCCGTCCTGCCAGTAGCCAGTCAATGAATTGATGGCGTGATAGAACAGAAACTCCAGGTCAAAGAACGGGAGAGCTCGCCATGTCGGCGCGGTCCATTGTGACAGGTAGCTTTGCCAAAATGGGCTCGACAACGCGAACAGTCGTGGGTCCATGGGTTGCTCGTGCACCATCGCTCGCCACATCTCCCAAATTTGCTCGGAGCAGCCACGCAGGTGAAGCTCTTGCTCGATGCTGCGCAAAATTTCCGGAAGGCGTACACGCAGCGTAGCGTCGACAAATGCGGAGTTTGAACGAGCGACTTTCGCGGGAATGTGCGCAGCAGACGTCACGGGCTGTGGACGCTACTTGTCCGCCGCGGGCGCGTCGAGCGTACCTTGGACGGCAGCGGCAATGGTGTCCGAGGGATAGACTCCAAAGTAACCCAGGTATTCTTGCGAAAACCGCGAGGTATGGGGAAAGCCCACGGAATGAGCAGCGTGAGAAACACTGCAGTCACCCGCACGCAATAACTCATGGGCGCGCCGCAATTGACGCACCCGCAGGTAGCGCTTGGCTCCCACACGAAATGTCGAGTGAAACGCGCGCTGCACCGTGCGCGTCGAGACGTGAATCTCATCTGCCAGTCGAGCGACCGATAGCGGCCCTTTGACGAGGTCACACCGATCGCCGAACGCACGAATGATGCGTGAGTAGTGGGAGGGGGGCGAAACCTCGCGAGGCGTGGAAGATACCTCGGCAAACAATGTCTCCATCAGACCGCACGCCTCACGATGGGTATCCGCTACGTCCACCGGATCATGAGCGAGTGTCTGGTCCAGCCAGTGACACATGCGCGACACCAATGCCGGGTCGAGCTGCACCTCCAGCCAACCACAAAAAAGCATGTAAGCGGGAAACCCCAGCGCTAACGCCGCGTCGCCGGGCAGGGTGATGTGATAGATCACGTCACCGGGGTTGCCAGGCAACCACTGTCCTGTCCAAACGGTCGACTCCGGCCCCGAGTAGATCACCATGGACGCCGCATGACGGGTGCGCCCTTCCAGCAACAATCGAGCCGAGCTAACACAAATCGACAGATTGATCGAGCTGGGGCGCGCCTCCCACTCGATTGAGAGCGCTTGGTTAGCACCCGCGCTCGCCAGGTAGATGTCTCCCACCTTCTGCAATCGTGCGCTGATGCGGACAGAGTCTCCGTCGAACTGAGTTGCGCGAAGATTCACGCCGGTCGAGCGCACGATGTGCTCGAGTTGAGCGACCTTCGCGTCGTCCGCGCGAAGTGCCCAAGTGTGCGGCTGTTTCTGATGATTCATGCTGCGTTGGTAGGGAGGCACTTTCTCCCATCGAACGCGAAATAGTTATCCGATATGCGTCATTGGACCACGCAGGGACACAAAAATCATTGCGCATCAATTGCAAGGGTGTGGCAATCCGCGACACGTCGCGGCAAGGCCAGCGGTTTAGCCTCTTCCACGCAACACCTGGGACACCGCTCCTGGGTCAGCGCGCGGCGAGAAGCCCGCACGCTGCGCCCGGTCATCGCTTCATCCGCACGCTGAGCCACCGCGACGCAGAGCGAAAGTCTCCGACGGATATTCACCAAACAAGGCGCGGTACTGCTGAGAAAACCGCGATGCGTGGTAGAATCCACTCTCGAACGCCGCGCGCCGCACGCACAATTGGCCCGTCGCGAGGAAGTTCCTGGCGCGCTGCAGGCGACGGTTCCTCAAGTACGACGTCACGCCTACGCCGAACACACTTTGAAAAGCCCGCTGCATCGTCCGCACTGACACACCTAGCTTCTCAGCCATCCCCATCATCGACCGTGGACAGCGTCCATCGACGTCCGCCAACTCATTGACCAGGCGGACGAGGCGCGTGTAGTGAGACGGACACTCCAACTTGGGCCGCTTCAGCGCTGGGCCCAGCATGCGAACGATCCACTGATAGGACTCATCTTGCAGCAGGGGAGTGGAGCCTTCTTGCAGAAGCATCTGATCCGCCCACCCGCCAAAGCTCTCAGCCAAAGAGCGTTCCACGGGGATCTCTTGCCACCCTCGAGTGATGGAGGCGGATGGAATACCCAAGATTGGCGCGGCCTCCACTGGAACTGATAGATGATACGCGTGGCCGGCAGGTCCAGCATCACCGGGCGTATTCCCTTCCAAGAGCCCCGTCCAGCTGCCAGTCCCGGGCTCCATGTACATGACGATAGAGTAAGGAGCGCGCACTCGTCCCTCAATACGCAGCCCCACTCGCCCTGCGCGCACTGAAAAGCTGATGGACCGCGGCCGCGCACTCCACGACATGCCTAATGTGTGAGTCGTTTGGTAGGCGGCCAACGCCCCGTCACCTACCTTACGACCAACAAACCCGATGAGCGCCTCGCCGCGCGTCAGCTGAGTGGCATTGAGATCGATACCCAATCCCCGTACTTGAGCTTCAAACTCAAAAACCGTGAGATTGGGGGAGCAAACCGGTCGAGAAGGCGTGAGGGGACGCATGGTTCTCTTGGGGTTGACCAGCATAGGCCAGTCGGACAACGACACCTATCCACTTGACGCCACGGCGAAGAGGAGCGTGGCTGCGGTCCCTGTTCGTGTTGAGGCACCCGGTGAACGCACGTGCACCTTCCGACCTTGCCCTACACCCTACGTAGCAGGCCAGCCAACACTGTCTGAATGTCCTCGTGCCGGTTAGTGCACGCTGGGCTGCGCCGTCAGCAGCTCCTGAACCAGCGACACGAGCTGCTCTGGAGCAAAGGGCTTGTTGAGGTGCGCGAAGCGGCGCAGCTCGATACCCCGACGCGACAACTCACCTTCAGAGTACGCGCTGCACACCAAAATCTTGGTCTCGGGGAAGTTTTGACGCAGCCTCTCGAGCAGGAGCCGCGTCGGTTGCCCTGGCATGATGGCGTCTGCGCAAACCACGTCCACGTCTTCGTGCTCCAGACAATCGAGCGCTTCCTGCACGGAGCTGGCCAACACCACGTCCCCACGCGCGTCAGTCAACGTCTTCTTGATGGCTTGCCGCGCTCGCCAATCGTCATCAACCACCAAGAACCTGCGATTGGCGAGCGAGATAGGTGAGCTCTGCTGCTGGGTCACTGCCCCGTCGTAGAGCCGAGGTAGAGCCAACGTATAGCTCACCCCGCCTTCGCTGGTTGGTCCGGACCTGACCTGCCCCTGATACTGCTTGGCAAAGACCGCCAGCGCCGCGTAGCCCGGGTCACCCTCGTCGAACCCCGCCACGCTGAGAGTGGGCATCGCCGGAACGTCCAGAGGACCAAGCTGCGCGCGGCAACCTTCCACGACGAACTCCACATCGCGCTGCTCGAACAACCCCACCCGCAATCGCACCGTACCGCCATCCGGCATCGCATCACCGAGTACCATGCACAGCTTGAGCAAGGTGTGACGCAGATGCACCGGGTCAACTTGGATCAAGATCTGGTCCTGAGACGGGTCGGCCTGGACAGAGATGTTAGCAGGGAGAATGCGTCGCACATTCCTGACCAAGAGTGCGAGCTCTTGAGCTGCGTCAATGGCGTGTGTCTCTACGACAATGCGCTCACCAAGCGCCAAGAGCTGACGTGCCAACTGGCTCGTGTCCGAGCAAGTGTCGATGATCTCTCGGCATAGCGCGCGACCATCGGAATCCAAGCGAGTATTGGCTTGTAAATGCGCTGCACAAGCCACCACGACCTGCAACGAATTGTTGAACTCGTGGACCATACCCGTCGCCATGCGGCTGACCACTTTGTCGCGTTGACCATCCACGATGGTTCCAAGTGCTTGTGGATCATGCGCGCTGTCGACCAAACCGTGAGCAGCAGGCTGGACAGGAGGAGAGAGCGAGTGCAGCACGCTGCGGTATTTTTGCCATGATGCGTAGATCAAAACCAATGCGCACGACAAAAGGAGCGGCTGCAAATACGCAAGCCAGTTGGGTGCCCAGGAAACTCCCGCCAGGCCAGCCACAACGATCACAAGCGCCGTAGCCGACAATACGAAAGCCATTGAACGGCGTAAGCTAGCGGGATCAGGTGGAGGAGCCTCAGTCTTCCTGCGCATCTTGTGCCTCGTTGTTTGAAAGCAGCTCGTGCAGACCATCCATGCGACCATTGCCCTGAACTGAAAGAAATATCGCGACCACTAGCATGGAGACCCCAGTTGAAGCACCGGTACCTCACCGGACGTCTCACCCTATTTCAATGCGGGCGAGTTGTGAATAGCAGACAGAATTGAGCTTGTGGCGCTCAACGACCGAGCAATGAGCGGATCTTGTCGGTCGGACCTTCAGCGTCAGGGGCGAGCCCTGTAAACTTGTCTCGATGCAACAGATATTGGTTTTGGGTGCCAACTCAACCGTGGCAACCAGCCTCGCTCGCCTCTACCAAAAGCAGGGGTCGCAGTTCTATTTCTTGGCGCGCAGCCAGGATAAGCTGGCAAGTCGTCTTGCCGAGTTCTCGACGCAGGTACTGGGCAGCGAGGTTGTCGACTTTACGGCGTTGGACGAGACGGCAAAAGCGATTGATCGCGCCTATGAGCTGGCGGAGTGGTTTGACCTGATCCTCGTCGCGCACGGCTACTTAGGGGACCAACTGGAGAGTGAGCGCAACGTGGACGAGGCGCTCTCACAGATCAACATCAACTTCTCCAGCGTGGTCGCACAGCTCATCGTCATCACGCGTCACATTGAGAACAAGCCCCAGCGCATGGCGCACATCGCGGTCATCACCTCAGTCGCCGCCGATCGCGGTCGGCCGCGCAACTACACCTACGGCGCGGCAAAATCGGCGCTCAACACCTATCTCCAGGGCCTGCGTTCGCGCATGTGGGGCAGAGCATGGGTGACCACCATCAAGCTTGGCCCCGTGGATACGCCCATGTCCGCCTCCCACGAGAAGAACGCGCTCTTTATTTCCAGTGAGGAAGCCGCACGTCAAATCGAACGAGCGTTGAGGAAAAAGTGCCGCGAGGTGTACGTCCCCCGGCGCTTCTGGCTCGTCATGCGCGTGGTATGCGCGCTGCCTGAGCCCATCTTTCAACGCATCGCTTCGCTGTCGGGTCGCTAGGTTTTTTGGGGGCGGCGGCCCCCCACGTCGCCGGAAGTGCCGCGGTTCTTCCTAAGACGCTGCTGGCTCCTTCCCCGCCTGCGCCGCCGCGGCGGCGCAGGCGCGCAGCACCTGCTCGGGACTGAGAGCGAGGAGACGGACGACCTTGTGTCGACTGCTTCTCCCTTTGTCAACCACGACGCGACCCTTGGCCACGCCCAAAGTGCGGCTGAGCAGCGACCGCAGCTCCTCGTTGGCTTCTCCGTCGACAGGAGGAGCCGCCAGCTGCACCTCCACCTGCTCGCCTGTTAGCGCAACCACCCGACTGCGGTTGGCACGCGGCTTGGCCAGCACGCGCAGTATGCAATCCGATCCTTCGACGCGCGCAGCGGACACAGCGCAGACTCAACGTGCGCATTCCAAGATGGAATGACCCCAGCCAATTTCATGGACTTCATCGACGAGACGTAGGCCTGCACGCTCGATGCACCGCGCGAGGGTAGCCCTGTCGTACATGCGGCTGTTGCCGTTGGCGACGGTGGTAAAATACAAACTGGTCGCCTGCAAACACAGCGAAGCGACCTCGTTTTTCTGGCAATCCCACAGGTTGTCCATGACCATGAGCCGGGTCGTGTCCTTCATGGCACGCTTGGCCGTGCTGAGGATATGCACCACTTCTGGTTCACTAAAACAACACAAGAATTGACTCATCCATATCACATCGTGATCGGTGGGAAATTCGGTATCCATACTCAACACCGAACAAGGATGGTATTGAACGCGATTGGCCCAGCCTGCCGCCTGGATGTTGGCCTTGCATTTTGCAATTTGTACCGGCAAGTCCACGACGGTGATATGAACGGCCGGATCCTTGGCCAGCACTTGCAGCGCAAATTTACCGGTGTTGCCGCCCACATCCATGATGCGTGACGGCCTATTCCTCAACACCCGCTCCAGAATCAAAGGAAAGGTGTCGTCGGAATAGAAATGGTCGAAGGCAAACCAGCTGGTTTTTGCTGGTTCCGGCAACTCTTGCAGACCCTCGTACACGGTGGGCCAACTGCCCAGCTCAACCAATCCGGTCGCGCGCCCCTGCTCGATAGCCGTGTCCAGGTGAGCCGCGGCACGGTAGCAGACGTCATGCACGAAGTTCATGTTCACGCGTGCCATCTCATCCCGCTCCAAGAGAAACCCCGCGCGCGTACCCCGGTACCGATCGCCTTCTTTCTCCACAAGACGCGCGGCCAAGCCAGCCTCGAGCAACACGGTGACGCCGTATTGTGACGTGTGTGTTACTTCGGCCAATTCGTCGACGGTCATGCCCTGCGGAGCACCCTTACGCAACGCTGCCAAGAGCCCACGGTCGCGCATCACACGAGCTGCCTGAAATAAGATGGGGCCCCACGCGATGGTCTGTGCGGTGTGCATCGCGGCAAGAATGCTTGACCCTGCTTTGTTCGCGTCGTTCGTCATTTGGTGTGCATCATGTCACGTACGACGGGAATAGAAAGACTCTAGGTGCAAACACGCTGCCGCATGCAGAGCGCAATCGCATTCTGCAAAACCTGGGCTGAAAATGGCTTAGCGATGACCGGGTGGGACTGAATACCCTCCTCATTGTAGCCGCTCATGAACAACACACGTGGCGTGGCCCCGACATCGGCCATTTTGACTACCAACTCAGGGCCGCGCAGGCCTGGCATCACCACATCACAAAGCACCAAATCAAATTTGTCTCCCTGCGCGCGCCACACCGCCAGTGCATCTTCATGTGAAGTCGCGACCCGCACTTCATGCCCCAGTGCGCTCAGTATCAAGCGGGTCACGTCCGCGACCTTTGGCTCATCGTCGATGACCAGGATGGACCATCGTCCCTCGGTCATCAGCGGCAATGATTCGCGCTCAGACGCGCTACGCGGCGCATCAGCCAGGACGCCGGGCAGGGAGATAGTAAACACGCTCCCCCCGTGGGCGGGAGTCGTAACCCGGGCAGAGCCTCCATGTTGCTCGGCCGTGCCCAACACCGTGGCCAATCCCAAGCCTGATCCTCCGGCATGACCGCGCGTCGTAAAGAATGGTTCGAATACTTGCGAAACATCCGCGGCATCAATCCCTGGACCATGGTCCACGACCGAAAAGTTGACCCAGATTTTGCCCTGCTCTTCAGATTGGTGCGTCTCAATCAGTACCTCGCCCCCCACAGGAGTAAAATCCCTGGCGTTAATCACCAAATTGACCAACGCGCGCTCCATCTCAACCGTATCGACCGAGATCATAGGAAGCTGCGCCCCGAGCTTGGTTCGCAGCACGATCTGATCGCCAACGAGGCGGTGCATCAAATGCATGGTGGACGCGACCAGCTCATTTGGATCAACGACTTTGAGCGAGAGCTGCGCTCGCCTCCCGAAGGCGAGCAGACGCCGCGTCAAGTTACTGGCCGATTCCAAAGCTCGAAAGCATTCAGTCAGCTCCCCGTGCTCCCCGACGTTGAACTGCAATACTTCCAGATTGCCCAACACGACCGTTAGCAGATTGTTGAAATCGTGCGCGATGCCCCCCGCCAACCTGCCCACCGTCTCCATCTTGTAAGCGTGGGCTAGTTCATTTCGCAATCTGACTTGGTCGGTGATGTCGAGCAACGTCCCCCGAAGCTCGCGGCGCGCATAAGGGCCATCCACCAATTCACCCATGATGCGCACGTATCGCATCTCTCCGTTGGGCCGCAGCAGGCGCGCTTCAGCTGACCCAGACTCTGGCGCTACCAGGCTCTTTTGATACATCTCCAAGAAGCGGGGCAAATCCTCGGGAACGATGCGAGACAAAAAACTCTCCACCGTCGCCTTTTCATCGGCTGAAAAACCAGCAATGCGACGAAACTCGCGCGACCACTCGACCTCACCAGTCCCTGGATCGAATCGCCAGCTGCCCAGCTGCGCCATGGCCTGCGCCTCCTCCAAAAGCGACAGCGCTCGACGCAACTGTAGTTGTTGGCCAACCGCGCTGGTCTGGTCAAGCACGCTACCGACCATGCGACGTGCGTTTCCTGTGTCATCGAAGACGTACGACCCAGAGGTGGTGATGAAGCGAAGCCCCCCGTCCGGCCGCACGACACGACAATCGAAGAGCGGCAACACACCGTCCCGCAGGCCCTGCTCCGTCACACGCTGGGCCGCTTGTCGATCGTCTGGATGAATTCGAGCAAAGAAGGCCTCGACGCTCGGGATAATTTGCTCAGGGTCGAGGCCAAGGATGCGATACATCTCTTCTGACCACGTGACGCGGCCGCTTTCTATGTCCCAAGCCCACGTTCCAAGGTGTGCGGCCATCTCTGCCGCGCGCAAGAGTTCCTCGCGTTCACCCAGAGAAATGCCGTCGGTCGCCTGGTAGCGAGCGGCCGACCTTTGTAACTCCGCGACTCGAGCGCGCAGCTCCAGCACCTCGCGCTGCAAAAGGTCGTTTGTGCTCTCCCCTCCGCCGCTCGACATCCCGGCAAAGCCTATCACCCTGATCGCGGGAAGAAAGGGAGAGCGCGCCCTTGGCCTCTCCGGTGGGGCGACGTCAGCGCAAATGACCCGCAGAAAATACCTGCTTTGGCTCACCCCGCGCCTGGGGCAGCGGCTGGCGGCAAACAGTTGTTGGTCGAGCCCGGGGCGTGGTAACCAGCGCCGACCATGCGCTACGGCAAAGCCCTCCTCCCCACATTGAAAGAAGCGCCCTCGGACGCCACCGCCCTGAGCCATATTTTGCTGACTCGAGCCGGCTACATGCGCCAGGTGGGGGCGGGGATCTACAGCTTCCTCCCCTTGGGTCTGCGCGTCCTACGCAACATCGAGTCGGTGGTCCGACAGGAAATGGACCGCGCAGGCGCTCAAGAAGTCTTGCTCCCCGCGCTTTTGCCCGCGGACTACTATCGTGAAAGCGGTCGCTGGGACACGTTTGGAGACACGCTGCTGCGTCTGACCGATCGCAAAGGCGGCGATTATCATTTGGGTCCCACCCACGAAGAAATCATCACCGACCTCGCGCGCAGGGAAATCCAAAGTTACCGCGATTTGCCGCAAAACTTGTACCAAATCCAAAGTAAGTTTCGCGACGAGGCAAGGCCCCGCGGTGGGCTGCTGCGTGGGCGCGAATTCTTGATGAAGGACGCCTACTCCTTCGACAAGGATGAGGCCGGTGCACTGGCCAGCTACGAGTCGATGCGCGTCACTTACCGCAACATATTTGATCGGTTGGGGCTCAACTACCGCATGGTCGGAGCCGACTCCGGCGCCATGGGGGGGAGCAAGAGCGCCGAATTTCAGGTTTTGGTGCAGAGCGGCGAGGACTTCTTGATGGCTTGCGGCGCCTGCCAGTTTGCAGAAAATGTCGAGGTCGCTTCACCCCGTACGCCCGAGGCTCGCTCACTGACTCCAATCGCCCCCAGCGAGAAGGTCCATACCCCAGGCAAAGGGAGCATCGAGAGCGTCGCCGAGTTCTTGAACGCCACCAAAGAGCGCTTCCTCAAGAGCTTGGTGTACGTCGCCAAGGACGAGCTCATCCTCGCGGTGGTGCGCGGCGATCATGAAGTGAACACCATCAAGTTGGCGCGCGCTGCCCAGGTCCTCGAGGTTCACTTGGCGTCCGCAGAGGACGTGCGCAAAGCCACCGGCGCGGCCGTGGGCTACGCTGGTCCCGTTGGATTCAAGGGCAAGGTGTTCATCGACCCAGACGCAGCGCTGGTACAAGACGCCGTCACAGGTGCGAACGAAACGGATCAGCACTTGATCCATGTCCAGCATGGTCGCGATTTCAAGGGTGAAGTAGTGCCACTGCGCCTCATGACTACGAGCGACCCATGCCCCCAATGCGGCGGTCAAGTAGCTCAGTTTCGCGGCATTGAGGCCGGTCACATCTTCGTCCTGGGTACCCATTACAGCGCCAAGATGGGAGCGACGTTCTTGGACGAGAAGGGCGAGAAGAACCCGCTGGTCATGGGCTGTTACGGCATCGGTGTATCGCGCCTGGTGGCTGCCATCGTGGAGCAGCATCACGACGAAAACGGCATCCGCTGGCCGCTGTCAGCTGCTCCGTACAAGGTGCACATCTGTCAGCTAGGCGACGGTCCCGAGGTCGTGCAAGCCGTGGCGCAGATTGAAAGCTCTCTTTTGTCGGCCGGCATCGAGCCGCTGGTGGACGATCGCGACATCCGCCCCGGAGTGAAGTTCAAAGATGCTGACTTGATCGGCATCCCGTATCGGATCACAGTAGGGGACCGCGGCCTCAAGAACGGCAAGGTAGAGCTCAAGGCTCGCGCCGACGCAGATCCCAAGGCCGCTCAGGAGTATGGGCTCGCCGAAATCGCCGCGGTGACGATCGAGCGCATCAACAAGGAACTCTCCCAGTCATGACCGAGCCCAAGCCTCGATTCGCGCGCTCCACCGACGCCGTGCATGCGGGCATCAAGCCCGAGCGCCCGCACAACGCGCTCGCCCCCGGTGTCGCCCAGACCGCCACGTACACCTTCAGCTCGACTGCGGATCTCGAGCAGTACATGCGCGGCGAAGACTCTGACCCTGAGCGTGAGGAGTACGGCCGGTACGGCAACCCCACGGTGCGAGAACTAGAGCTGCGCGTCGCTGCACTGGAAGGCACCGACAACGCCACTGCCTTTGCCACAGGTATGGCCGCCATCACCTCCACCTTGTTTGCTCTGCTCAAGCAGGGTGACCATGTGGTGTTGTTCCGTGATTGCTACCGGCGCACACGACAGTTCGTCACTACGTGGCTCGGTCGCTACGGCGTCGAACATGACGTGGTCCCGCCTGGTGATCTAAAAGCGATGGAGAACGCCATCCGCGACAACACCAAGCTGGTGATCACGGAATCGCCCACCAATCCTTTCAATTATTGCGTTGATTTGGCCGAACTGTCACGACGCGTAAAAGCCAAGAATCGTCGCACCCGCACCCTGGTAGACTCCACCTTCGCCACTCCTATCAACTGTCGTCCCCACAACTTTGGTATTGATTTGGTGGTGCACAGTGCCACCAAATATTTCAGTGGCCACAACGACGTACTCGGCGGCTTGGTCGCCGGCCCTGCTCATCTCATTAGCCTCACTAAGGAGATGCGCGACGTGACCGGGGCTACGTTGGATCCCCACGCAGCATTCCTCATCGCCCGGGGCATGAAGACCTTGGGCCTGCGGGTGCGTCAGTCCAACCGCTCGGCTCAAGCTATCGCTGAGATGTTGGAGGCGCATCCCAAGATCGAGCGCGTGTTTTATGCGGGTCTGCCCAGTCATACATCCCACGCCGTGGCCAAAGAGCAAATGGACGGCTTTGGTGGCGTAGTGAGCTTCATCGTCAAGGGCGACAAGGCGGCTGCTTCCACGGTGTGCGATCTCACTCAGATCCCTCGCATCGCTCCCTCACTGGGCGGAGTGGAGAGCCTGATCGAACAGCCCGCGCTCATGAGCTACTTCGAGCTCAGCGATGAACAGCTGAGGGCCATCGACATTTCACCCGCGCTCATTCGCCTGTCGGTTGGCATTGAAGACACGGATGACCTGCTCGAAGATTTGGAGCAGGCGCTCGCGCAAGTGTAGTTTGAACGCCAGATACCAGCGAGCGTGCGGAACAAAACATCGGACCTCCGCTAAACTGAGAACAATTCGGGACAAACCGGACGCGCATCTGGGTGGCTGTGATCCACAATCAAGCATGCCTTTCAAACGCGGTTTCTTCTCCCGCAGCCTCTTTTTAGAAGTGGGGCGCAAACATGCAAATGCTGGCACCGGCACGTGGGCCGCCACAGCAGGGGTGCTCGTCGGTTGCGGCCTCGCCCTGTCCGCGTGCAGCTCTGATCCGCCGATTTGGCCGGGCCCAGTCGGTAGTGGGAGCGGCGGGAGCAGCGCAGGCTCGGGAGGAACCAGCGCCGCGACGGGAGGCAGCACGGGCAGCGGAGGCGTAGCAGCGACTGGCGGGGACGACGCAGGCGGCGGCCCCAGCGTTGAGGGGCTGTTGATCGACGACTTCGAAGATCATGACGACCAGCCGATCGTCGGATCCGCGTGGTACCATTACGACGACCAGCCCGAAGGTGGATTGTCCACTCAATCCGTCAAGTTTGACGAGCCGGGCGCTCCCTCACCCCAAGCCAGCCCGCTGGGCTCGCTTTTGTTCTCGTTCAGCTTTGATCAGGGCGATCTCGGCTACGAACCGTTCGTGGGCGTCGGCGTCGACCTCAGGAGCGGGGGACAGGCGTTGGATCTCTCCAACTACAGCGCGCTCCGTTACAGCTACCGAGGCGCGGCTCACGTCCTACGACTGGAGACCTCAGACGTGGATGACTACGACTATCACGGCATGAAGGTGCCAGCCTCCTCCAGCTGGAAGACGGTGGAACTTCCGCTCGCGCTGTTTAGCCAAGAAGGATGGGGCAACAACGTGACATTGGATCCGGCACACGCCGTGGGGATCAGCTTCCATTTGAGGGGTGCTACCGGGCAAGCCGACACACTCGCCATCGATGATCTGTATGTTGGGCAGAGCAATGACCAGCTAGTCTTGACGGTGCACGAGCCTGCACCGCCCAGTAAGACGCCACTGCCTTCGCTCACCATCGACAATCCGCTGCAACAACTTGCCATGGATCACTTGAGTCGCGGCGCAAACTTGGACAGCTGGCTCGAGGCCGATCGTTTTACGGAGTTCACGTACGACAAGAGTTACGTCGAAAAACTGGCAGCGGCAGGCTTCACGAGTCTGCGCTTGCCTATCGACTTGGACCTCTATGCAGAGAATGTCACGACAGCAGGCGATGCAATCAGCTTCGATCTCCACGATGACTTGTTCTTGGTGCTCGACTCGTTCGAAGAGTGGACCGCCGACAGCGGCATGTCATTGACCATCGACTACCATCAGTATGACCGTTCACTCGACTTCGCGGATGTTCCCTCTCAGGATTTAGCCGTGGCGTTGTGGGGCAAAGTGGCTGAACATTTTGCGGACAACACGCGTGAAGACCTATTCTTCGAGCTACTCAACGAACCGGAGCTGTCAGTGTCGGGAGACGCGCCCACAAGCGCTGAGTGGACGGCATTGGCCGAGCGCATGATTGCCGCCATCCGCACCCACGACACAAGCCGCACTTTGCTGTTTGGCGACGTAGAATGGTACGGAATTGGCGCGCTTACCAAACGTCAACCACTCAGTGATGACAACGTCATTTATGTCTTTCACTTCTACGAGCCGTTTTTGTTTACTCACCAAGGCACCGGTTGGACCGATTTGCTCTCTGTCCACGACATTCCGTATCCGTACACAGCCGAGCGTTGGTCGGAGGATGGTCACGATCTCGGCCTGAGCTCCTTGCTGCCAGGTTGGGTTCTGGATCAAGTGGACGACTACTACCGGGTCGGTCACGCGTCATGGATCTACAATCGCGTTGCCGAGGCCAAGCAATGGGGCGTAGATCATGACCTCCCTGTGATGTGCAACGAGTTTGGTGTGTTCGAAGACAAGGCGCAGCAGGTGGACAAGACGGCGTACTACACAGACCTGATCTCCGTGTTCGATGAGCTGGAGATCCCTTGGCAAGTCTGGTTCAAGATCATGGACGACGAGGGTGTGGTGAGCCCCGAATACCGACAAGCATTTGGTCTGGACGATTGATCCGTCATCCGGCCCAAAACCCGGCGTGGTGTAGGCTGTTCCGCGTGGCCTCTAGTTTTTCTCTTATGTCCTTCATTCTGCATTTCCGTTCCTTGATTCTTTTATTCCGTTCTGCTTTTTTTCTTAAGCAACTCTATTTTCACTGTGCCCTGCAGTAATTAAGCATTTCCACTGTATGACTGCTCCATTCCGTTCTTAGACGGGCCATCATCATTGGCAACTGTGTCACTACAATTGAGTGACGGTAGTGCTGCTGATAGAGTGTTTAACAACTACAATGAGTTTCGATACTTCGCTGGAGTCGCTCATTCAACACTG
>JACZCW010150414.1_pt1 | contig 19875 bp, 15 predicted proteins | sample 8641861 | NCBI WGS metagenome assembly JACZCW01 (sample SAMN15324607, study PRJNA640507) | soil metagenome | isolation source: intercropping sugarcane | place: China: Luxin town, Laibin City, Guangxi Province | collected 2019-07-25 | depth 10cm m | reverse complement strand
TCGTGACCGATCTCAAACGTGCGATCTTTGGACGCGTCGTCCACGATGAGCACTTCACATTCAAACTGCTCAAAAATGGATCGCGGGATGCGATTCAACACTTGGACCAGTGTCGTTTCCGCGTGGTACGCGATGACGAAGATGCAGAGGCGGTGCTTGCGCGTCTGCGCTTGGGAGGGATTTCCGTTGTGCGATGCAGGTTGTTTCACGGCGGGATTCCAATGCTAGCACAAGGCCAACGCGACGTTCAGGGAATTTTTTGCCGCCGGACGTGGACGTCGATCTCATGGCGGAAGGAAAATACCCGGATAAATTGCCGATTGAGGGCCGCCGTCAGGTGACTGGGGAGCGTGCGGCCTTGCTTGACGAGTACCGCGTCTAGCTCTCCCAGGTGGTCCTTTGCCTGGTCTTCACCCACCCGGATTTTGGGTGTGGCATATTGTTTCAAATCCCCTGGCAAAGGCTCCAAGGTATTCAGTTGATCGACGTTGTAGATGCCGTCGACATAACCTGGAAGGCCGATCGACAAGACGCGATAGGTTGCTTCGGGGGGAGGTAGCTTCTTCGGGAGCGTGAACACCTCATAGCGTCCCGAGCGAAAACGTTCCTTGATGTGATGTTGATACAACATCGCAAACACCACATCTTCTTGCCGCGTCAGCGCCTTCCACGAGCCAGGCTCGAGCACCACATGTGTGATGCCGTGGCTCCGGTACATCTCTACGACGTCCCGTGCACTCTTGGTGGGTCGATAGCTGACGAGAGACTGATAGCCGGGGAGGTCTTGGTAGACGCGACGCTGCACGCCAAGCGAGAGGCGCGTGTTGTGAAAGAGCAGGACTGCGTCTTTGGGGAGTTTTTCGTCGATGTGACGAGTTTCACGCAAGTACTTGTCAAAGCGTCGGGCTGCTTGGCCGTCAAACCCGCTGCGGATCAGAGCCAAGCTGTCTTGGATGTGCCCATAGCCAGAATACACATACGCATCCGCGCCCCACACGAGTTGTGTGGCGGTGAGAAGGAATACACCCAACCGAGCCAGGAACCCGGCTTGCCAAATGCGCACGATGAGGACCGCCGTGACCGCGACGAGCAGCGCAGAAAAGGTCTGCAAATAGCGATCGACGAGGTAAGTGTAGCCCCAAAACATGAGCGCGGTGGTCGCGACTGAAATGCCCAACCAGAGACGGCGTTTCTCCCGCACGAAGAGCGCAGCGGGGAGCAGCAGTGAGAACAAGGATCCGAAGACGGGTCGGGACACCGAGTAGTGAGGATCCAATGAGAACGTGAACACCAGTTGCAGCGCATTGAAGAGGCGTTCAAAGATGCTTCCCTCGGGCCGTAAGCTGCGCTCCATCCACATGTTGGATACGCTGGCCGCAGTCTCCGGCTGAAGTGGATAACTGCCCTGGAAAAACGAGGTCCAGTAGGGATAAACGGGGTTATGGTAGAAGATGCAGTTCTTGAGGAAGTGGGGCAACGTGACCAAGGTGGACGTTGCCACGATCAAGAGCGGTCCCAACCACAGGTTTTTCCCCCAAGCTTTGCGCCTTCTTAACAGACCCCACAGCAAGCTTGCAGCTATCACGGGTGCCACCCCAATCACTAGATACGCTGCTTGATACTTGGTGAGAGCAGCCCCTCCGGTCAGGATGCCGAGCAAGACGCAGGCACTGGGCGCGAAACCCTGGACGGCCCGCATGGCAGCCAAGAACAGTGGTGCCGCAAAGAAACCGAGAAAATGATCGGCGCTACCTCCCAAATTGCTGTCATAGACGAAGATGCCGGGAAATAGGCAGAACGCAGTCCACGCACCGGGTGCCAAGCTGTCGCCCAACATCCACTCCACGGCAGCAGCAACGCCCAGCAGCGTCCACAGCACGAAGAAATATTCGTTGTGGAGCAACCACATCACCCGCAGCGGCGTATCGAGGCCGGGCAACAACGAGCACCAGGTGTACAAGAAGCCGGTGAGCTGCGGGAACGCGGCCTTATTGTAGTCGGCAAAAAACGGTACAATTCTCCCTTCACGCGCGTAGTCTTCGCCGACGGTCAGGTGATACCAGCGCGAATCGTAGTTGAGCGCCTCGGGCGTCATGGCTTGCAGGTACAGAAGGCCGAGGCAGGCGATGCCGAGGACAGTCCCGGCTTGGAGCCAGAACGGTGCGCCGAGCAATGGACGCGTCGTCAGAGCTGCTCGATGTGCCCGCCATTCAGCGGTCAAGGTGGGCAGCCCTACGACGAGCATCAGTCCAGGCAACAGGATGGCAGCAACTGGCTTGTAGAGCCCAAGAGCACCCAGCGCGTACATGGCGAGAACAAACAACACCAAGCCAACGCCCATGCTGGTGAGCAGCCGCTCTTTGAAAGGGAGTGACTTGATGCGCAACACGCGGGAGAGAAAGGCGGCCCCCGACGCGACACAGGCAGCGTGCAGATACGCCGACCAAGCGAAAATCTTCGCGAGCTGGAGGAAGAGCCAATCCTTGAGCGGATAGATAGGCTCCAAGCGTGAGCAGTAAATAGCGAGGGCTCCCAGGCACGAGAGGCAAAGCAGGGTGGACCGCAACCAATTCTGGCGGCGTAACCACGGGAGGCCGCGCTGAAGGCGGGTAAGTGCCGGATGCATCGGCACACGAAGCTAGCAACTTCCGTTAGGAAAAACAGCGGGCCGGAGCTGGCGCTCGTTAGGGTTCGGCACAAGGGCATTCGCCGTCGCAAGCGACGGGCACGCCTACACAAGCCGCCAAACAAGCTTCGGCAGTTTGGCCGCACGTCGTGCAGAACGTGGAGGGTTGGTCACAGTATACCGCCGCACAATTGATGGCAGCACCGCCGGTGCCCGCGGCGCAGTTCCCTCCGGTACCAATGTTGCGCCCTCCGCCTGTCCCATCGTCGATGGCGCCTCCGGTGCCGGTGTCTGGGTTACCGCCTGTTCCGTCGTCGACAGCTCCGCTGGTGTGTTGTTCGTCGCCTGAATCTTTAGGATCTGGATCCGTGACTTCTCCGCCGCATCCCCACTGCACGCAACACAGAGCGACAACGATGGAGATCAAGGTGGGAAGAGGCCGAGAGCGTAAGAGATGCATATTGAGTAACGCTAGCATCGTGGTGAGATGCTTCAAGCGAAGCTAGTGCGACTGCGCACGCTCGGCCGCCGCGCGCCGCGAATTTTTGGACTCGTCCTGTCTGCTCGGCTCGGACATCGTCCGGATTTGGGCAAGGATGTGTCAGCTTCGGTCAAAGTGTGCCAGCGTCTGGAGCACAACCAAGCAAGACTGAATTTTTGCGTAGAAGTGGCTGAGTACCCGCGTTCGTGGCGAGTGGTGTCAGCTATTGTGCAACCGGACGGAGCGTCGGATTCTGCAGTTCTGGCATGCGGGAGGTCATCTTTCCTCAGTGGGAACGACATGATCAACGATCACCTACTGGCTGAGCGGCCAATTAGTTAATCATTATATTACTTGAACTGCAGTTCTAGATTTCATATTGGGTTGCAGCTGTGAACTTAGCCGAGTTGAAGCAATGTAGATCGTCTTCGTCGGTTGGCTGCTCTGGCAAGCTCTCGTGCTCCGGGGATACCTTGGATGACGCATCCGACAAGTCGCAGCGTTGACGTCTAGGTCGTGCTTGAAGAGGCGCGCTTTGCTGAGTATGCCTACAGCCATGTCCTTGGACCGTTATTCGCTCGTCCTCGTCACTGGTGCCTCTGGTTTCATCGCGCAGCATTGCGTGCAGCAGCTACTAGCGCGTGGCTTTCGCGTGCGTGGTACGCTGCGCGACTTGAAGCTGGCTCCCGCATTGAGTCAGGCGCTTGCCCCCGATGAGCCAGCGCGTCAGCGGCTTGAGTTCGTCCAGGTGGATCTCACCCGCGATGAGGGTTGGAGCGGCGCGCTCCAAGGCGTGGACGGTGTGCTCCACACCGCGTCTCCAGTCCCCATGCGGCCTCCACGCGATGAAGCAGAGGTGATCATTCCCGCGCGGGACGGCACGCTGCGCGTGCTGGGCGCGGCCGCGGAGGCGGGCGTGAGACGCGTGGTCGTCACCTCCTCCATTGCCGCGATCGTATCGGGCCGCCACCACGCTCCAGGTGCGAGCTATTCTGAGACCGACTGGAGCAACCTGGACGGTAGAATCAGCGCGTACTCCAAGAGCAAGACCTTGGCTGAACGCGCCGCCTGGGAGTTTCAAGCTTCATTGCCCGTCGAGCGACGCTTTGAACTTGCCACCATCAACCCCGCCTACGTGATCGGTCCCAACTTGCTCGGGTCCAGCAACGCATCGAATGAAATCGTGCGTAAACTCCTGGCGCGTGAAGTGCCCGGTGTGCCGCGCGTCTTCTTTCCGCTCGTGGACGTGCGTGACGTCGCGACGGCGCATGTGGTCGCGCTCATGAGCGCCGCTGCGCCCGGCGAGCGATTTGTGACCGCCGCTCACGATTGCTGGTACCGCGACATTGCCCGCATCTTGAGTCAGGGTGGGCACAACGTGCCCGCCTGGGAGGTGCCCAATTGGCTGGTGCATGTGGTGAGTTGGTTCGATCCCACGGCGCGGCTGGTGCTGGACGATTTGGGCAAATCATACCAGCTGCAGACGGACAAGATCAGACGCGTGCTTGGTTGGCAGGCCCGCGCCCTCTCCGAGACCATCTTGGACACCGCGCGTGACTTGTTGAGCCGAAAGAACACTCACTGAATTGAAACGCAGCACTTTGGCTGACGGAGGGGGTGCTTGCCGCAGCTCAAAGGCTCAGGAAAGCCGACGTTGAAACAAGAGCAAGCTCATTGCACCTGTGACCAACGCAATGCAGAGGAGCGCCAGCAGGTTGGCAGAAAAATCACTAGGTACGGCCGCCTTGAGATAGATGCCCTTGGCGATCACGATGAAGTGCCGAATGGGATTGGCCCAAGTGATCGTCTGCAAGATGGGCGGCATGTTGTGCACCGGGCTCATGTAGCCCGAGAGCAAGATGCCCGGCATGACGAAGAGAAACATGCCAAGGAACGCCTGTTGCTGCGTGGAGCACAAAGTAGAGATGAATAGCCCAATGCCCACCAGGGAGAGCACGTAGGGAACGATGCAAACATAGAGCAACAAGAGCGAGCCTTGAAAATCCACGCCGTAGCCAAACACACTACCAACCAACAAGATGCTGGCTTGAATCACCGCCACGATGAGCGCCGGGGTCGCCTTACCGACGAAGATCATCCACGGCACCAAGGGGCTGACCAACAACTGATCCAGGGTGCCTTGTTCTCGTTCGCGGGCCACGGACAGGGCCGTCACGATGAGCGCGCTGAACGTGACGATGAGCGCGACCAAGGAAGGCAGGATGAAGCGGTAGTAGTCGAGGTTGGGATTGTACCAGTTGCGCACGGTGGCCAGGGCTGCGGAAGGGGGTGGCTGTCCGGCGATGGGTATTTGCCCCAGGATCTCTTGCACGTAAGAGATGGCAATTTGCCCTGAGTTGGAACGTCGTCCGTCCGCAATGGCTTGGATAGGGGAGGGGTGCCCGAGCGCCGCATTCTGGGAAAAGCCCGCGGGGAATCGCAAGACGATGAGGGCCTTCTGTTCATCGATAGCGGTACGCGCTGCTGTCTCACCGTCGAGCAGGATGATGTTCTCAAAGGCGGGGGTGTGGGTCAGGCGTTGGAGGATCTCCCGTGTTGCCGGGCCACCGTCCTCGTCCACGATGGCTATGGTGTTGTTCCTCACCTCGAGCGTTGCAGCCAGAGGGAACACCAAGAGCTGCAAGATGACGGGCATCATCAACAAGCGAAGGCTTTGCTTGTCCCCGAGCACCACCATCAGCTCCTTTTTGATGAGTGCGCTGAGGCGAATGAGCGTGATATTCACTCCAGCCTCCGTCTCGTGTTGAGTAACGTCAGCCCCAAAAATCCGACGGAGGCCAGGCTGAGCCCCAGGAGCGATCGAGTGATCACGGCCATGACGTCGCCTGCTTGAAAGAGTGTCTGCATGGCTGTCACGAAATACCGTGCAGGCACGATGCTGCTGACCGCGCGAATGGGCCATGGCATGGAGCTGATTTCGAAGACGAAACCTGACAGCATCATCGCTGGTAAAAACGCCGCATTGAGCGCTGCTTGCGCGGCGTTGTATTGATTGCGCAGCACGGTGGAGAGCAGCAAGCCGATGCCGAGCGCGCTGCACAAGAACGTAGCGCCCGTGCCCATGAGCAACAGCAATGATCCGCGAAAGGGTACGTCGAACGCGTAGCGCGTCAGCAGGACGCAAATGCTGAATGAAACGAGCCCGAGCACGAAGTAGGGCAACAGTTTGCTACCCAAGAGCTCCAGGCGTGAAACGCCAGCGGCCAGCAGTGACTCCATGGTGCCGCGCTCCCATTCGCGCGCCACCACCAAGGCGGTGAGCAATGCGCCGATGACCGTCATGATGATGGTGACGGAACCGGGCAGGAGAAAGTTGCGGCTGGTTGCCGAGGGGTTGAACCAATTGCGCACCTCCAAAGACCAGCCCGACGCCGCGGGCAGCCCGAGCTGGGCGCGCTCTTGTTGTTGCCAAATGGCGAGCGCGCCGCGCACGTAACCCGCCACGAAATTGGCGCCGTTGGGCTCGGCCGCATCCGTGACAATCTCGATGCTGGGTGACGAGGCTGTTCCTTGCAAGAGCTGCCGATCCAAGGCGGGACCAAGCACCACGAAGCCCTGGATCTCCTCGGCGCGCAACGCATCACCCAACTGCTGCACGGAGGACGCTTCACTCACGCGGAAGTAGGGCGACATGCGCAGGGTATCCACGAGGCGCCGCGCTGTAGGCGAGTCATCTTGTGCAAATACTCCCAACTCGACCACGGACGAGTCCAGGTTGATGCCTGCGCCAAACACGAACATGAGCACAACGGGGAACAAAAAGGCGATAAGAAGCGTGCTGGGGTCGCGCACAATCTGCAAGGTTTCTTTCTTGCACAACGAATAGAAGCGGATGGATGCGTGGATCATCCGGGTGCCTTTCTGGACGCTGGCGTCACTTGCGCGTGGTGGACGTCGCTGCGTTGCTCCACCAAATGGATGAAGGCTTCCTCCATCGTGGGGTGCGGAATTTGCGGGGTGCTGGCGCGCTCTTTGAGATCGTCGGGGCTGCCCAGCGCGATCAACTGGCCCTGGCTGATGAGCGCGATGCGGTCACAGTACTCTGCCTCATCCATGAAATGGGTCGTGACCAACACCGTGACCCCGCGCTCAACCAAGCCGTTGATGTGCGTCCAGAACTCGCGCCGCGTGATCGGATCTACGCCTGAGGTTGGCTCATCCAAGAACAAGATCTCTGGCTGGTGAATGACGGCACAAGCGAGCGCCAAGCGCTGCTTCAGGCCGAGCGGCAATTGTCCTGCCGGCTGCGTCAGGTGAGCGGAAAAGTCGAAAACTTGAATCAAACGCGCAATCGAGCCGGCTTTTTCTTTGCCTGTGAGGCCATAGACGCCGGCAAAAAATTCCAAGTTCTTTTGGACGCTCAAGTGGCCATAGAGCGAGAACTTTTGCGCCATGTAACCCAACCGTTGGCGCGCGGTGCTGCGACTGTGACCAAGATCCACGCCGGCGACCTCCGCCTGCCCGGAGCTGGGCGCAAGCAGTCCGCACAGCATCTTGAAGGTGGTCGACTTGCCCGCCCCGTTGGGCCCGAGTAGGCCAAAAATCTCCCCGCGTGTGACCGACAAGCTGATGCTATCGGCGGCGACGAACTGACCAAACCTTTTGGTCAGGGAGCGCGTTTCGATGACGGTGGCGCCGTCCAGATCACGAGCCAACAGCGCCTCGGCGAGCTGCGACTCCACTGAAGTCACACCGCCCAGCAGATCGATGAAACCATCTTCAAAACGGGGCGCGGTAGGAACAAGCTGCGCCGAAGGGTCCACGCCATAATTTGTCGGTTTGAGCTCCCGCTCGGCGTGAGCGATGAGGCGCACGTGCTGGCCCTGGACGACGCCATCCATGCTGGCTGGATCACGACGAGCTTTACGGAGCGCTGTGCGCGGTGATTCAACCGTCTGACTCAGCAAAAACACCCGACCTTGCACGCTTTGGCACAACTCATCGGGCACCCCTCCGAACAACACGCGGCCTTGGTTGAGGAGAATGACGCGATCGCAGGCCTCCGCCTCGTCGAGGTAGGCAGTGCTCCACACCACGGCCATGCCCGCGTGCACGAGTTGATGCACCATCGCCCAAAGTTCACGGCGCGACAGCGGGTCCACCCCCACGCCTGGCTCATCGAGCAACAGCAATTGAGGTGACCCCAGCAGTGTGCACGCCAAGCCCAATTTTTGCTTCATTCCTCCCGACAAATTGCCCGCCAAGCGTGACGTGAAGCGCGCCAGATCGGTAAAATCCAAAAGGCGCTCGAAGGTGGTGGCGCGCGCAGCACCGAAGAGCCCCTTCAGATCGGCAAAGAGACGGAGATTCTCAGCGACGGTCAGATCCTCATAGAGGCCGAATTTTTGCGGCATGTAGCCGATCACTTCGCGCAGCGCTGCGGCGCTCTGCGCCGGATCGCGTCCGAGCACCTCAACGCTGCCCGAGCTGGGCGACAAGAGCCCCGCGAGGATGCGCATCAGTGTGGTCTTGCCAGCACCGTCGGGTCCCACCAGCCCAGTGACCATGCCGCCTTCGATGTAAATCGTGATGTCATGGAGAGCAGGCGTAGACGCGTGCTCGAATGTCTTATGCAGTGCGTGGGTGGCGGCGACTTTCGTGGGGCGCGACGGTGGTGGCGTGGATTGTGCGGAGACGGTCACGGCGCGCGACCTTCGAGCTGGGGCGTGATGGTGACGGGCATACCCTGGCGCAGCCCACCGTCGTGCTCTCCCACCACGACGCGAAAGCGATAGACGAGCGAGGTGCGCAGCTCCCGCGTTTCGACGTTTTTGGGCGTAAATTCAGCCTGCGGCGAGACATATCCCACCTGTCCTGCGTACGGCTGTTGTGGCCGCGCGTCGGTGAAGACGTTTACCTTCGTGCCCGGAGCGAGCTTGGCTAAATCGGCCTGGGGCGCAAAACCGCGCACATAGACCGGATCTTCGAACGCGACCACCATGGCTGGTGAACCCGGTTGAACCATCGTGCCGGGCTCAATGACGCGAGTGACCACTACGCCCTTCGTTCTTGCCAGCAGCACACTGTCTGCCACGTTCAGTTCGGCCACGGCGACCGCTGCTTGGGCCTGCGCCGCCTGCGCATGGGCGATGAGGATCTCTTCTGAGCGGGCGCCGTTCATCAACTTCTTCAGGTTGGCGTCGTTGGCTTCGACGCCGGCCTGGGCTTGTTCGAGCGCGGCCTTGGCGTCGGTGAGGGCTTGGGCGGTGGCCGCGCCGCTTGCCTGCAGTCTTTGGATGCGATCATGGGTGTCGGTGGCCCGGGCCAGCGCGGCCTTGCTCTCTGTCAATTTTGCTCGAGCTTGGGAAATGTCCTCGCGGCGCGCGCCCGCCTCGACATTTTTGACCTGGGCTGTGGCCACGTCGAGCGCAGCCTGGGCCTGGGCGAGCGCCAGCGTGAGGGGCGCCGTATCGAGACGGGCCAGAACATCCCCCGGCTGAACGCGATCGCCCTCGGTCTTGAGCACTTCATCCACACGCCCAGCCACGCGAAAGGCCAACGTCACGTCGCGTACGTCGACATTGCCAGAATAGCTGTGATCTTTCTGCTTCCGGTCGCGGTGATATTTTTGATAGAAGAATACTCCGCCGCCGATGAGGAGAGAAACCACGACCAGGCGCACGATGATCTTTGCTGCAGGAGACTTGGACATATCAATCACTCACCAACGCTGGTGTTCCCATTTTCCGAAGACAGAATGCGCAGCACGCTGCGCGCGTAAGCAAGGTCTGTGACCGTTTGAATGAGGCCGACCTGGGCCATGAACGCAGCCTGTTGGGCCGCGAGCACCTCGGTCTGGGTGATGACCCCTGCTTGATACTGCATCTGGGCAATCTCCACGGCGCGCTGCGCCGCCACATCTTGATCGCGCGCTGCTTGTGCCTTTTTTATGCCGGCGTGGACCTGCGCGTGGGCTTGAAACACGGCCTCATCGACGTTGCGTGATTGAGTTTCTTCTTGCGCCTGCGCGGCGCGCGCCTGGGCGCGGTTGGCCTGGTCGTTGCCCAGGATAGTGCCGTCAAACTTCCACGATGCGTTGACCATGAATTGGTAGTAGGAGGGGTGTCCTACGAGCGCCGTTGCGTTGGTGAGCGTTTCTTGTGCGACACCGGTGACGGTGGGATACCAAGCGGCCCGGGCAATTTTTGCTTGGGCCTGGCTGGCGGCTGTGGCCGCGCGCGCTGCCTTTTTTGCGGGCGAGGACTGCGCTTGATGGATGAAGTGCGCCACATCTGGCTCGGGCTTGAGATCGTCCTCTGCGAATTGGACTTCTGGGTCGGGTGTCACTCCGGAGATGGATTGGAGCAAGCGGCGCGCGATGGTCTCAGAGAGCTCGGCGGTGGCTACATCCTGCCGTGCGCGCGCAGCGTCAGCTTGGGAGAGTTCCAAGTCGAAGGTGGTGGCGGCGCCGTTTTGGACGCGGTCGGTCACGATGCGGAGGTTTTCTTCAGACGTCACCAGAGCGTGTCGCGCGGCTTGGACCAGCGCCACGGCGCCCAGCAGTCGGAAATAGCGTTCTGTTACGCGGGCCGTGAGATCTTGCGCGACCGCAGCTTGCGCCAGGTTGGCGTGAGTCCGCCAAGCGTCGCTCGACTTTTTCTGCTGCCAAGCAGCGATATGAATGAGCGGGACACTCAAGGCGATGGTGGCATCGAATTGGTTGTACGGCATGAAAGGCTTGGGCTCCGTGCTACCGGGTACCTGAAATTCAAGGTTGTACTGGTTGCGTGTGTAGCGACCGTTGATGCTGAGGGTGGGGAATAGGCGCCATGTCGCCGCGTCTTGCTCGGCGTCGCGCTGCGTGACCCGAGCACTTGCCTCGACGCGTTCAGGGCTCACCCTCTGCGCTGCTTCAATGAATGTCGCCAGCGGTTGCAAGGCGAGCGTCGGCCTGGTCAATGCCGAGATGAATAGAAAAACTGGGAGCACGTTGAGCCGAGCGATAGAGAAAATGGAGTTCACGTCCCGTCTCCTTCTGTGGTTTTCAAACCGCGTAACAAAATGTCGAGGTGGGCATCGAGCACCGCCGCTGCATCCAGCTGAAACGACGTGTGGCCGAAGGTCTGGCGGACCATGGCCAACATCAGCACCGGCGCACCTACCAGGGGCGCGATCAGGTCGGTGGATACAGGTCGAAATTCACCGCTCTGCACACCGCGTTCTACGATTTTTCCGACGATGCCAAACACACGCTTGGCCACCAAGTCGAGCCACAACTCTGCCAATTGAGGAAAGTTACCTGATTCACTGATGACTAACTTAATCATCGACGGGATGGGACCATGAAGGCCAGCCTTGGCTATGTTGAAGAAGGTGCGAAGGAGTTCTTCCGTTTTACCCTCGTAGGCGTCAATCAACACTGAGGCTTGCGCAAAGGGCGGCACGACGGACTCTTGCACCACGGCTTTGAACAACGCCTCCTTGTTCTCGAAGTACCGGTAGATGGTGGCCTTGCTGACCCCGGCGCGGGCGGCGACGTCTTCGAGACGCGTGGCGGCAAACCCCTGTTCGACGAAGAGCCCGAGCGCGGCCTGGGTGAGTTCAGTCGGCCGAGCATCTCGGCGTCTTTGCCACTTTTTCTCTTCGATTTTCATCATTTGACCGACGAGTTATTAAAAATAAACGCAGAAGCTTCGCTAATCGGCCGACAGTTCGGAAATCTGCCAGACAGAGCTCAGGATTTCATAAAAATGACTCAAAAGTCAAATAATGCTCAACCAGGCCGTGATTAGGCGTCCACGCCGACCTCCCTTGTCAGCGCGCGTGGCGAATGACATCAGGACGGGCCCCGCTGACCCGCCCCGTGAATTCATGCTGCCTTCCCTCACTTACCTGCGCGACTTGAGCCGCATCGCGATCCCGATGGGGCTGCAGATGCTCATCTTTACTTCGGCCACCACCATCGACGCGATCATGGTGGGGCAGCTGGGGGACCGCCCACTGGGTGCGGTGGGTCTAGCTGATCGCGCGTCGTTCTTACTTGCGATGATCACGGTGGGCGCCGCGAACGCCGCGGGGACGTTGGGCGCGCAACAGTTGGGTGCGGGCGATCAAGCAGCGTTCCGGCGCTCCATTGCTTCTGGCATCTTGGTGTGCGGAGTGCTCGGGCTGTGCTCGGCCATCTTCTTTTATTTTTTCTCACCCTGGGTGGTCGGTCTGGGGAGTCGAGATGAAGAGCTTGTTCGGATGGGCTCAGGGTTTTTGTCGATCGTCGGCCTCAGCCAGGCGAGCGCGGGCATTCTGCTCCCCTTGGAGGTAGGGCTGCGTTGCATCCAGCGCGCTGGCGTGGCCACGCTCTATTCGGGGATAGAAGCTCTGGTCAACTTTTGCCTCAACTACGCGCTCATCTTTGGCAACTGGGGCTTCCCAGAGATGGGGGTGGAGGGCGCCGCGTGGGGTACGTTGATAGCGCGCGCAGTGCACGTGACGCTGCTCGTCGGCCACGTCGTCTTGTGGGAGCGTCGAGTTGCGGTCACGCTGGGTGATCTGCGAGCAGCTTGGCAAGGTCCGCGGCTTCAGGCGTTTCTGGACATCGCCTTGCCCTTGATCGTCAATCACATCATCTGGGGCGCGGGCGTATTTGCCTTCCAGCTTCTGTATGGGCGCATGGGTACCGCGCCCCTGGCGGCCATGACCGTGATTTGGACCATGCAGCGTCTGGTGCTCGTGCAATTGGCGTCCATTGGTCACGCCGGTGCGGTCTTGGTCGGTCATGCCATAGGAAGAGGCGAGCCAGCCGTTGCCAAGCGCTTGGCTTGGCAGAATGTGAGCGTGGCGGTGGGCACGTCTGCCATCATCTCGCTGGGGCTATTTCTCTTTCGCGACGTGGCCATCCAAGCGTTCAGCGGTCTCGACCACGCGACGGTGGCGCTCATCCTGGGCGTTTTTCCAATATTTTTAGTCGAGGCGATGCTTCGCTCGCTCACCGTGTCTTCCATCGTTGGCGGGCTCAAGGCAGGCGGAGACGTGCGCTCCGCGCTGTGGATCGATTTGGCAGGTGCTTGGTTCGTTGGCATCCCGCTGGCAGCAGCCGGCGCATTTCTGTTTGGTCTGCCTTTGCCGCTGGTCTACGGATTAGCCATCTGTGAGGAAGGGTCCAAGGCAGTGGTCGCGCTGTGGCGCTTGTCGGGCACGCGCTGGATCAGGCAGCTGGCCTTTTCCAGCGGGTGACGAATTGAGCCTCAAAACTGAGCAAAAAATGGCCACATGGCGGCACCGGCAAACGGTGCGGGCACGTGCTCACCCGTAAAGGTGCACCACACGGTGGGTGCGCCTGCGTCACAGCCCGGATAGGATACACAACCGTTTTCGTCCGCGGCCCCAGGGGTACTCTCACAATGATTACGCGTGATGTAACTGTCGCGCACCGCCTCCCCTTGGTCGAGCCTGATGGTCTGATCCTCGGTTCCGTGGCTGCCCCAATACGCCAGCGCCGGAAGGCCATCGGTGCAGCTTGTGGGCAGCGATGCGGACATGGGCGCCACCGCCGTGAACCGTTCGGAGAGCTCACAGCCAATAGTGGCGGTCATGATGGCGCCATAGCTAAACCCAGTTGCAAACACCCGTGAGCGATCAACGCACAGCTCGGCTTGCAGAGTGTCCAACATGGCCTCAACGAAGTCGATGTCACGACCGTCTTGATTGGACCAACTGCTGGACAACGCTTGGGGTGCCACGAAAATCGTGGAGTCGTTACTGAGCTCCAGCAGGCCAAAATAGGGCCCGGTGAGCGGTGATTCACCATTGGCTACCCATTGTGCGTCGTACATGCGGCCGTGAAATCCAAGCACGAGGCGGTGAGGCTCATCTGCGTCGTAGTTGTTGGGCAGCGTCAGAATGAACTCTCGATTGGTGCCGCTCACGTCGAGGCTGTTGGTGCCCGAGACGAGCTCCGAGGCGGTCCCACACCCCAAACTGGGATCGGCGCTGGACGACCCACCCGAGGTTTGACCACCGCTCGCGTTGTCGGTTTGCCCGCCCGTGGCATCGCCTGAGTCATGGCCGCCGCTCGAGCGACTCCCGCCGCTGGACGTGGAGGTCGCTCCGCCCGAACCGGCGTTGCCGCCACTGGCCGTCTGCTCAGAAGTGTCGGTGGAGTGGGTTTCATCCCCGTCGCCGGAGTCTGGCTCGTGCATGTCAGGGTCACCGCCGCTTCCGCAGGCCGCAATCCCCACGGAGCCGAGCAACGCGAACCAAGATCTGTTGAGCCGCCTCATAACGAGCAGTCCTGGGGCACGACCTTTGGGGTCCACAGTCCATGCAACATAGAAAATTCGCCTCCCTTTGATTCTCTCCGCTCTCAGCCTCCCACGGCAGCATTGCGGAGCCAGCGCGGTACTGTCTGTACCTGACCTTGATCTTTGGGTTGCTGACCAACCAGCTCCCGCGCCCGCAGCAGTGCTTGATGAGTGCTGGTTTGACGCACCGCCTGCTCGACGAAGATGTGCTTTTCCCCCACGCGCTCACTGGTGCCCGCCTTGTCGAGGACCGCTTTGAGAGGCTCACGCACACCGCACAGCAAAACGACGATGCCGCGTTCTCTCATGTCCGACAGAAACTCCTCAATCAGACTGAGGCCCACCGCATCAGGATTCCGTGCGCGTTTGAGGCGCAACACGATGACCGCCGTCGAGTCAGTCGTTGCGTTCTCGATGTGGCCCAACTGAGACTCCAGGCTGGCAGCAGCAGCAAAAAAGAGTTCGCCCTCCAAGCCAAACACCAACACGCGATCGTTGCGCGGATCGCTGGGCAAGCGTTCATGGACGTAGCCGGTGCCGTCTTCCACGAACTCAGTCAGGAGCACCTTGCCTACGCGTGGCACGGCCATGACAAACGAGATGAGCACGCCGATCAGCACGCAAAACTCGATGGAGACGGCGACCGCAGAAATGCTTGTAGCCAAGATGATCGCCGCGTCGAAGCGGCTCACCTTGAAGTGGTAGATCAGGCTGCGCCATTCCACCATTTTGAAGGCCGAGATGATCAAGATGCCGGCCAGCGCGGAGCGTGGCACGTAGCGCGCCATAGGCGCGAACAACACCATCGTGGTGGCCACGAAGACCGCGGAGACGACGCCTGACCATTGAGTGACGGCACCGGCCTGGTGATTGATCGCGGAGCGGGTCAGCGACCCTGAGCCCGGATAACACTGAAAGTAGCTGCCCATGAGGTTGGCGACACCTTCACTGAGCAGCTGCTGATTGACGTCGAGCCTTTGTCGCGTGTGCGCCGCGATGGCCTTAGCCATGGAAATGGCCTCCAGCGATCCCAAGAGCGCGAGCGCCAGGGCGCCGCTCGACATCTTGCGCATGACCTCCCAGTCCAAGTCCGGTGCGGCAAAGGACGGCAAATGATTGGGGATCTTACCGATGACCTTCACCCCGGCTTCATCCAGACCAGCCATCGCCACCCACGCGCCCGACACGATGACGGCCAGCAACAGATCGGGCAGCAACGCCAGGCCTAGGCGCTTTTTGACAAAGCGCACGCCCAGCACAAAAGCGATGGTGGCCATCCCGACCTTCAACGTCTCGCTGTGGAGCGAGGGGAACGGCACCCAAGTCTGATAAAATTTGCTGATGAACCCGTCGTGCACCCCGCCTTGGCTTGGCACGCCTGTCAGGTTCTTCAGCTGATCGAGCACCAACAGGGCACTTGCACCGGTGGTAAAACCAATGATGACCGAGTGTGAAATGTAGCGACTCAGATCACCCATCCGGAGCGAGAAGATGCCCAGCTGAATGACGCCCACCATGAACGCCAATAGCACCGCGGTGGACACGACGTTGTCCGGGGTGGTGATTGGCGCGATGATGCTCAAGACGGCGATGGATATGGCGTTGGTCGGTCCGTTGATGAGCTGCTTGGACGAGTCGAACAGCGCACCAAAAAACGTCATCACGATGGCAGTGTACAGACCGATCTCGACCGGCAGTCCGGCGATGAGGGCGTACGCCATGGCCTGAGGAACAGCGACCGCCGCTACCGTGACGCCAGCAAATATGTCGGCGCGAAACTTGGTCCATGAGTACTCGCGCAGAGAATCGAACGCAGGAACGAAGCGAAACAGGGCGGGTTTGCGGAGGGGAGCTGGGGCCCGGCTGGCGTACATAAGGCGCGGCAGTCTGGCATGGCAGGGGCGTTTCGCCGAGAAGATGCCTGTTTGCTGCGTGGCGAAGACGGATTTCCGCCGGGGCGTACCCGAGAGAATGTATTTATTTAGTGAAAGAGTAACCCGAGGGCGCCAGTACGGGGAACCGTGACCGGTGCGGGTACGACTACAGGAGCTCAGCGATCTTGAGGACCGTATTGAAGTTGCGCGTGGTCACGGGGGCCCCACACACGCGGTCGAGCAGCGCGGCGGTGATTTTGGAGCGGCCCGAGCCCTGGGGAAAGTCCAACCACAGGCCGTCCTTGAAATGACTAACGCGTTCACCCTGGCGGCCACGCGCCGCAAGCTCCGACACCACGTTGTGTGGAACCGTGTCCTTACATAGACCTAACAACAGCGTATTGGGGCGATGCGACTCTGCGTCCTTGTAGGGGCTGCTGAGCGCATATTTGAGCCACTGGGTGCGTGAGCGCACGATGACCGGCACGAACAGACCAAACTGCTGCGCGATGGTAGTCTCCAGGTCTTGCTCTAGTTTTTGTGGGCGAAGCGCCGATTCAAACAGGAGGTTGCCGCTTTGAATGTACGTGCGCACTTGGAGCAAGCCTATGCTCTCCGCCAGGGCGCGCAGCTCATTCATGGCTACCATGTTCTTACCCGTCACATTGATGCCTCGTAACAACGCGACGTATTTCATGAACAATAAACCTCCAACTTGCTATAAAATAGCGCAAAAGCGCAGAGGTAGGGGGAAATTCTTGAACGATTTATGTGAATATTTTCTGTTTCCTGTTCAAAGTGCGGGTTTTGTCGTGCGCTGAGCCGTCGAATGTTTGCCGTGTCTCGTTGTCGCTGCGGGGCTCTCGTTGCGGCTGCGGGTCTCGTACTGCTTTTTTGCGCACCTCTCGGGGCGCTGGCTGCGCAACCTTGCTTCCTTGCGGCGCTGGGCTCATGTTCCGCCCATGGCATTGTCAGTTGTGACCGGAGGAAATCGAGGCATCGGTCTTTCGTTGTGTACCGCGCTCAAGCAGCGTGGGGCGGAGGTCGTTGCGGCCTGTCGAACGTCCAGTCCAGCCTTGGACGCGCTGGGTGTTGAAGTGGTGGCGGGTGTCGATGTGGGGTCAGACGCCGGTGTGGCTCGACTGCGGGATGCGCTCGCGGGACGCAAGGTTGAACTCTTGATCAACAACGCCGGGATTTTGGCCTGGGGTGAAGACCTAGGAAAACTGGATGCTGAGGCGATCCGTCAGCAGTTTGAGGTGAACGCGCTGGGGCCCTTGCGGGTGACCGAGGCGCTGCTGGGCAACTTGAGCTCAGGTAGCAAGTTGGCCTTCATCACCAGTCGTATGGGCTCCATCGCCGACAACTCATCGGGTGGTCACTACGGCTACCGGATGAGCAAAGCTGCTCTCAACAGCGCGGCGGTGTCGCTGGCTCGTGACTTGGCGTCGCAAGGTATCGCGGTGGCGATCCTCCATCCTGGCATGGTGTCCACTGCCATGATCGGTCACCGCGGACAAATTGAACCGGAAGAAGCGGCACGCGGTCTTCTGCAGCGCATCGACGCGTTGACCTTGGAGAATTCAGGCGGATTTTGGCACCAAAATGGCCAAGAATTGCCGTGGTAGTCGCGCGACTACGGTGAGCTTGCTTCTGCCCGCTTCCTGTCTGCAAGCCTACGCTCTTGGCGCAGCTTACCTTCGGCATAGCGTGTTCGCTCCGCGTCGGTCGAAAGCAAGAGCGGTGGTACGTGGCTGGGGCGCCCCTGATCGTCGAGAGCTACGAACACCAGATGGGCCGAGTTGGTGTAGGTGGTCTTGCCGGTGATGGGTTCTTCCGCGGTGACATTGACCGTGACCTCCATGGAGCTGTTGTGCGTGTAGGTGATGGCCGCGGTGCACGTGACGATCTCTCCGATGTGGACCGGGTGTCGGAAGGTCATCGAATCCATGGCCACGGTGACGGCGGGCTTCTGCGCATGGCGCATGGCGGCGATGGCGGCCGCCTCGTCGGCGAGCTTCATGGTGATGCCGCCGGGCACGGTGCCAAAATGGTTGGCGTGCTCCGGCATCATCAAGGTATTGAGCACGATTTGGCTTTGAGCGGGCGACTTCGCTGCGAGCTGCATGCCATCAATGTAACATCGCTCGACCTCGAGCTGATAGCTCAATAGGGCTGGGCGTTGGGCTAGGGCCATCTTGAGGCTTTGTGGTAGCGTCGCGCGCACCCCGCCATGGATGTCGTCTACTTTGTCATTTTGATCAGCGCTCTGATCTTTGTGCACGAATTAGGGCATTTTTTGGTGGCCAAGGCCTTTGGCGTGAAGGTCCTCACGTTTAGCCTCGGGTTTGGCCCCAAGGTGCTGCGCATCAGCGGCCGTGAGACTGAGTACTGCATCTCGCTCCTGCCGCTCGGCGGTTACGTCAAGATGCTGGAAGAGTCCAAGAGCGATCTGGTCATGCCCGAGGACCGCGCGCGGACATTCGAGAGCTTGCCCGTCTACAAGCGCATCATGGTGGCACTGGCGGGCCCGGTGATGAACCTCATCTTCCCCGTTCTCCTCTACTTCTCGGTCTTCGTCACCGAGGGGCCCTTTGCTCCGCCCACCGTGGGCGTCGTGTTGCCCGAACACCCCGCCAGCGGCGTGCTTTTTCCGGGTGATCGCATCTTGTCCGTGTCAGGGCAGGAGGTGGGGACGTTCGATGAGGTGCGCCGCATCGTGGAGCGCAGCCCCGGTGAGACGCTGCATTTCGTGGTGTTTCGCGACAACAACCACGTCAATGTGGACGTGGTGGTCCAGGAGCGCCGCCGCAAGATGGAGCTCGATACGGTGCAACGCTACGGGGCCATCGGCATTCAGCCCCACGCGCCCGCGGCGGTCATCGGTATCTCCTCACCTGAGTCGCCGGCGTATCGAGCGGGGCTGCGCACATTTGACGTGATCACCTTTGTCGCCGGTCGCCCCATCAAGCGCTTCTCCGATCTGCGGCATGAGCTGGACGCCAACCGCGGCACCACCATCCCCGTGACTTACATGCGGCCCCAGTCAGTCGCCGGCATTTTGGGCGGTTTGGCCGACATGGCAGTGTACGAGACGGGCGTCGTGTCGCTGACCCCCAACGTGCGCGGCGAGAATTTGTTTGATCTCGTGGGCATCGAGTTGGCCGATCGCTACGCCGCGAGCGTGCCCAAGGGCAGCTATTTTTACCAAGCCGGCTTGCGGCCGTCGGATCGCATCGTCGCGCTGGATGGCCAACGTATCCCCGCCTGGTCCACCTTCGTTGACCGTTTGGCGGCGGCCCCGGACGCGACCCATCGCTTGGAGTTCATCTCCGTGCGGGACGGACAGACGCGCTTTGGCGAGTTTCGGGTGCGGCGTGAGGAGTTCTCCGATCAGGATGGGCAGCGCTACTTTCGCTATGTTTTGCCCTGCGGTAGCTGGGCCAACTTGGCCGAAGCGGGTGAATCGGTGTGCGATGCAGACTCAGCCCGTCAGTGGCTGCCGCTGGCGCTCGAAGAGCAAGTCGAGCACCCCCAACCCATTCGTTATGCTCTGGAGAAGGCGGTCGATCGCACCATTTCCGCTACCCGATTCATCTCGCTCACCTTCGTGCGCTTGGCCCAAGGGCGCGTCAG
>JACZCW010026719.1_pt1 | contig 19891 bp, 17 predicted proteins | sample 8641861 | NCBI WGS metagenome assembly JACZCW01 (sample SAMN15324607, study PRJNA640507) | soil metagenome | isolation source: intercropping sugarcane | place: China: Luxin town, Laibin City, Guangxi Province | collected 2019-07-25 | depth 10cm m | reverse complement strand
TTAAGCAAAGCCCGCGCGGGTAAGCCCGATGTCAGCAGGGGACCGCACGCGTGTGCAGCGCGCCTGCGGAAGCACATAATGTTTCTTGTTAGGTTATTGTTATAAACAACTGATATATTTCGTTTTTCTGACCAACATTTCGCAGTTTCGCGCCCGCAGAGCAACTTGCGTCAGGCGAAGACCTGATGCCGCTCAAAAACGACAGCACTCATACTCAGCGCCCGAAATTCACAGGCGATAGACGTGCACTGGCAAGGATCGGACCATAGTTGGAGCCGCGCCTCCATCCTGATGAACGTGCCGAACACCTCCGGTGTGTACGTCATCTGGAATCCGGATGGCTGCATCTGCGTGGGCGAGACGCATGACCTGCAGCGCCGCCTGCTGGATCATCACGACCATCCGACGCCGTGCATGCTGGAGCACGGTCCGCCAACCGCATTCGGATTCGATCCCTGCAGTATCGAGCAGCGGACCCGCAAGCAGAGTGCGCTGACGCGGGCACTGCATCCCCGGTGTGTCGATCAGGCCTGCTAGGCCTGCCTTGCCATGGGCGCGCGGCGCCAGCAATCTATGGGGCATGAAGCTTCACGTAATCGTCATGGCTGGCTTGGTGCTGGCCCCGTTACCGGCGCTCGCAGCAGACCAGAGCCCCGAAGTCCATCATTGCAAGGCCATTGTCCAGGGAAGGATCGACGTGCTCGATGCCGACATGCACAAGGGCGACAAGACCAACCAGGCCCATAAACTGCTCAAACGCCGTGACCGGCTCAAGGCCCAGTACGCGGCCTGTGACAAGAATCCCAAGGCGTACAAGAAAGCCCTCTAGCCAGCAGCCGATTCCGGGAACCGCAGGGCCCGCGCTGATCCTTCAGCCGGTTTCGATGTTTACGCCCTGCAGCACGCCGTCGCGCACTTCGACCCCCACCAGCATGGGCTGACAGCAGACCTGGCAGTCCTCCACATACGACTGCGTACCGGCTGCCACATCCAGATGCAGCAGGACGGCTTCCGAGCAATAGGGACAGGTGGCCTCGACGAATTGCTCGAGCGCATCACTGCCCTCGCCCGCGCCGACTTCGATGACGGGCTCGAGTCCATACAGGCGATCGATGTCTTTCTCGTTCACGGATTGACCAATGCGTGCGCAGCACGCGTTACGTCCGTTCCATGACCAAACATACGCTTCACGCGCCTGTTCCGCGCAGGGAATTCGCGTTCTTCATCGCAACGCCGCCGGCGGAAACAGCATGGTGAACACACTGCCACGCGGCTCGGCGGATTTCGCGGTGATGAATCCGCGGTTGGCCTGGACGAGCTGGCGTGAAATGCTCAGTCCCACGCCGCTGCCGCCGCGCTTGGTGGTGAAGAAAGGCACGAAGATGTTGTCGATGTGCGCCGGGTCGACGCCCGGGCCATTGTCGATGACCTGGATCATCACACGCCGGCGCTCATCGCGTGCCCCGCGCATCACGATATGCGGCTCGGGGGTATCCGTCAGCGCCTCGGCCGCATTGCGCACCAGGTTGATCAGCACCTGCTCGAGCTGCCGTGCGTCCACATGCACTGCAAGATCGCCCGGGGCCTCGATCTGCATGGCGATGCGCCGCGAGGCGATGAACTCATCCATCAGCACACGCACGCGCTGCAGGATGGCGAGCACATCCACTTCCTCCATTCTCGGTACCGGCACGGTGGCGAAGCTGCGATAGGCCTTGACGAACTCCAGCAGCCCGCTGCTGCGCGAGTGCACCGCATTGATGCTGCGCAGAAGATCCTCGTCCGCGCCCTTGCCGACCAGCTCTTCCTGCACCAGTCGCGACAGCGAGATGATGGGCGTCACCGAATTCATGATCTCGTGCGTCAGCACGCGGATCAGTTTCTGCCAGGACTCGATCTCGCGCCGCTCCAGTTCATCGCGGATGTTCTGGAAGGAAACCAGCTTGTAGTGCTTGTCGAGCAGCGAGAATTCGGTGGCGTACAGCACCAGCTGCAACACTTCATCGCCGCGCCTGACCTGCAGCAGGTCCTGGTCGCCGTGACGCATGCGCTCGAGCAGGCCCGGCAGGCGCTCGTCGAAGCGCGCGATGCTGCGCAGGCCGTGCGCGTAAGGCAGGCCGAAGAGTCGCCGCGCATGCTCATTCATCATCACTACATTGCCCTCCCTGTCGATGCAGATCAGCGCAACCGCGATGTGTTCGACTACGGCTTCCAGATACTGGTAGTTGGCGGCCTTCTGCAGGTTCAGGCGCTTGAATTCCTCGCTCAGCGATCGATAGACGTTTTCCAGTTCATCGAAGGTGCGGCCCCTGCCCTGCGCCGGCACCGGCATGGAGTAGTCCTGGTGCAGGACGGAGCTGAGAAATGCCGCGAACTCGCGCTGCGAGCGTTCCACGTACCACACCAGTTCGGTGGCGCAGAGCAGTGCAAGACCGGCGAAAACGAGCGGCGTCACCAGCCAGTTGGCGGCGATCCAGCCCCACACCGCGATACAGGCGCAGACCACCAGCAGCAGCACGCGCAGGCCGACATGCAGACGGAAACTATTGAAGACCATGGCGCGCCATCTTGCGATACAGCGTGGTGCGGCCCAGACCCAGCGCCTGCGCGGCCCTGGTGAGATTGCCCTGGAACTGGCTCAGCGCGCGCTGGATCGCGCGCTTCTCCAGTTCATCCAGATTCAGCACCGACTCGTCGCTGGCGAGGGCACCTGCCGCGGCCGCCGGCAACACCACGCCGTCGAAGGGAAAGCTGCCGTTCTCGCTCATGATCACCGCGCGCTCCACCGCGTGCTTCAGCTCGCGCACATTGCCGGGCCAGGCGTAGTGCTGCAGGCGAGCCATGGCCTCCGCGGGAATCTGCAATCCGGGCCGCCCGTATTTGCGCGCGTAATGCTGCGCGTAGTGCTTCACCAGCAGCGCAATGTCGCCGGCGCGCGCCCGCAGCGGCGGAATGCGGATCTCGATGGTGTTGTTGCGATACAGCAGGTCCTGGCGGAAACGCTCCGGATCGCGCAGCTGTTGCGGCGAGAGATTGGTGGCGCAGATCACGCGCGCATCCACGCGCACCGGGCGATCCGATCCCACGCGCATGACCGTCATGGTCTCCAGCGCGCCCAGCAGTTTGGCCTGCATGGCCAGCGAAAGATTGCCGATTTCATCCAGGAACAGCGTGCCGCCCATGGCGGCTTCGAAGCGTCCGGCACGATCTTCACGCGCATCGGTGAAGGCCCCCTTGCGATGGCCGAACAGCTCGGACTCGAACAGCGTCTCGGTGATGGCGCCGAGGTCCACGCCGACGAACGGCAGTCCGGCGCGCAGCGAGCGGTTGTGGATGGCGCGCGCCACCAGCTCCTTGCCGGTGCCGTTCTCGCCCGTGATCAGCACATTGGCATCGGTGCGCGCCACCTTCTCGATGTCCGCCACCACCTGCCGCATGCCGCCGGTCGCACCGACGATGTGGTCGCTCTCGCGGCCGCGCACATCAGCCAGCGCCCGCTGGCGCCCGCGCTGTTCCTTCACCTCGCGATCGGCGCGCGCCAGCTGCGCGACGGCCGAGACGGTGGCGATGAGCTTGGCGTTTTCCCAGGGCTTGACGACGAAGTCCGCGGCGCCGGCGCGGATGGCATTCACGGCCTCATCCACGCCGCCGTATGCCGTCATCAGCACGACCTTCGAATCCGGTGACAGGCGCTGCGCCACCTTCAGCCAGTGGATGCCCTCCTGGCCCGAGGTGGCGCCTGCGGTGAAATTCATGTCGAGCAGGATCACGTCGAAGCGCTGCCGCGCCAGCAGCGATTCGATGGCGCTGGGCGTGCCGGCAGTGACCACCTGCGGGAACTGGCGCTTGAGCACCAGCTCCGCGGCGAGCAGCACCTCGGCATCATCGTCGACGATCAGAATCTGGCCGGCTTCCGTTCCCATGCTCGCTCCTCCCGTTTCACATTGAAACATGGCACCGTTTCATAACGGAACACCTGGACGGGTCGATAACCAGAAGCCGTAGCGCCCGGCGAGACGTAACTCATTGATCCAAAGCCAGAATAAATGTGGCTGTAAGCGTTGGCACGTTCTTTGGACATAGAGGGGCCATGGATCGCGTCATCGAAAAGAAATCCCGCACGCCCCTGCAGTGGATTCTGGTCGCCGCAGGGGCCGTCATCGTCGCCGTAGTCGCCTGGCAGATCTTCGCCAGGACCGGTTCCGCCAGATTGCGCGTGGACTCCACCCGCATGACCACGGGCACTGTTGAGAAGGCGGAATTCCGCGAGTACTACCCCTTCGATGGCACCGTGCAGGCGGCCGAGACGGTGTTTCTCGACATCGAGGAAGGCGGCCGCGTCGACAAGATCTTCGTCGAGGGCGGCCAGATGGTGAAGCAAGGCGACCTGATCCTGCGCTTCTCCAATGCGCAGGCGCAGCGCACCTCGATCGAAACCGAAACTCGGCTGCTGGAAACGCTGGACGCGCAGCGCAACACCGAATTCAACCGTGCGCAGAGCACCATCCTGCTGCAGGAACAGCTGCTGGATCTGGAACACCAGATCGTGGACACCGAGGCGAAGTTCAACCGCTACGACTCCCTGATAAAGAGCGCCAACAGCCCGATCTCGCGCGAGGTGTACGAGACCACGCGCGATCAGCTCAAGTACCTGCGCAACCGCCGCGATCTGATGAAGGAGCGCATCCGCCAGGAGGAGATTCTCAGCGCCAACCAGGTGCAGCAGGCGAAGAAATCCATCACGCGCCTGAACGAGAATCTCGAGCTGCTGAACCGCATCGTGCAGGCGCTGGACGTGCGCGCGCCGATTTCCGGCAAGCTGTCGACCGTCAACGCGCAGATCGGCCAGAACATCAATCGCGGCCAGAGTATTGGCCAGATCGATGTGCCGGGCACCTTCAAGGTGCGCGCGCGCATCGACCAGTTCTATCTGAACCGCGTGCAGGTTGGCACGCCGGGCCACGTCAACCTCGATGGCAAGAACTGGGCCGTGAAGGTGCAGAAGATCTATCCGGACGTGAAGCAGAACGTGTTCGAGGCCGATGTGTTTTTCGACGGCGAAACGCCGGAGACGCTGCGCAGCGGCCAGACGGTGACGGTGGAGCTGAGTTTCGGCTCGCCTTCGCAGAGCCTCATCGTCCCCAAGGGCGGCTTCTACCAGCAGACTGGCGGCCGCTGGGTATACCTGATCTCCGAAGATGGCAAGACGGCGCATCGTGCCGAAGTGAAGCTGGGCCGGCAGAACCCGCGCCAGGTCGAAGTGCTCGAAGGCCTGAAGGAAGGCGACCGCATCGTGACTTCGGGCTATGACAGTTACAACAACGCCGACGAACTTCGTTTCAGCGAAGCCGTGGCAAAACAGTAGGGAGCAGCATGATCATCGAAACCCAGAACCTGAAGAAGGTCTATCGCACGGATGTCGTGGAGACCACTGCGGTGGATGGCATCAACTTCACGCTCAAGGAAGGCGAGTTCGTTTCGATCATGGGTCCTTCGGGCTGTGGCAAGTCCACGCTGCTGCACATCCTGGGTTTGATCGACAGCCCCAGCGATGGCGCCTACCGCTTCCTGGGCGAGGATGTGTCGAAGTATCCGGAAAGCCGGCGCGCGAAGATCCGCAAGTCGCACATCGGCTTCGTGTTCCAGAGTTTCAACCTGATCGATGAGCTCACGGTGTATGAAAACGTGGAACTGCCGCTGGTGTATGGCAATACGCCGCACGGCGAGCGCAAGGGCCGCGTCGAAGCGGTGCTCGAGAAGATGGACATCGCGCACCGCCGCGATCACTTCCCGGCGCAGCTCTCCGGCGGCCAGCAGCAGCGTGTGGCCGTGGCGCGCGCGCTGGTGAACAAGCCCAACCTCATCCTCGCCGACGAGCCCACGGGCAACCTCGACTCCGAGCACGGCGATGAGGTAATGCGGCTGCTGCTGAAACTCAACGAGGAAGGCACCACCATCCTGATGGTCACGCACTCTGCGCCCAATGCGCAGTTCAGCAGCCGCATCGTCAGCCTGCTCGACGGCAAGGTGGTTTCGGACAAGAGCCAGGGCCGCTGAGCATGACCAATTACCTCGCCGTCCTGCTGCGCAACCTCAAGCGCGAGAAGCTCTACGCCGCGATCAACATCGCGGGGCTGGGCCTCGGCATCGGCTGCTGCCTGATCCTGGGCCTGTTTCTGAAAAGCGAACTGACCTACGACCAGCACTATCCGGACTACAAGAACATCTACCGCGCGGTGAACGAGTTCACCACCAATGGCACGAACGACAAGTTCGCCGTGACCTCGCAGGCACTGGGCCCGATGATGGCGGCCGAGTATCCGGACGCCATCAAGGCCTACGTGCGCTTCCAGAGCAACGCCAATGACAGCGGCGTGGCGGTGCGCGTCGGCGACAAGATGACCTACTGGGAGCACAGCTACTTCGTCGATTCGAACGTGTTCGACGTGTTTCCCGTGGACGTGATCTACGGCGATCCGAAGACCGCGCTCAAGGATGGCGGCAACATCGCGGTCAGCCAGAGCGTGGCGAAGTTCTATTTCGGCGACGAGAACCCGATCGGCAAGATGCTGACCATGGACTCGGGCAACTCCAGCAAGATCTCGCTGGTGTTCGCCGACCAGCCGGCCAACACGCATCTGAAATATGACCTGCTGTTCTCCAACAATCTGCCCTTCCTGCAGCTCTCCGACAATCCCACCGTGCGCCGCCGCAATCTGACGGGCGTGGGCATCTACACCTATTTCCAGCTCAATCCTGCATTCAACCCGGCGGACTGGAAGCGCCTGGACAGCGAGTTCTACAACAAGTACATGGCGGATCTACTCAAGACGGTCAATGGCACCTGGCGCAGCTGGCTGCAGCCCATCGACGAAGTGCACCTGCAGAGCGAGGTGCAGGATCGCCTGCCCGGCGGCAACCGGCTGTACCTCTACGGCTGCGCGGCCGTGGCGCTGATCATTCTCATCATCGCCTGCATCAATTACATGAACCTCGCCACGGCCCGTGCCACGCGACGCGCGCGCTCCATCGGCATCCGCAAGATTCTGGGCGCGAGCCGGGGCCTGCTGGCCATGCAGTTCCTCGGCGAGGCCATCATGTTCGCGCTGATCGCGCTGGTGCTGGGCGCGGTCATCGTCGAAGTGGTGCTCCGGTTCACCCCCATCAATGCTCTGATGGGCCAGCAGGTCAGCTTCGACCTGCTGCACCAGCCCTTGCTCGCGCTGTGGCTGGTGGGGCTCGCGGTCGCGATCGGCCTGGTGTCCGGGATTTATCCGGCCATCTACCTGTCGTCGTGGGCGCCGCTGACCGCGCTCACGGGAAAGCACCTGGCCGGCAAGGGCAACCTGCGCATGCGCGAATTCCTCGTGCTGGTGCAGTTCACGATTTCGGCCATGGCCATAGCCTGCACGCTCTTGATGATGGCGCAGATGCATTTCATCTCGAACATGCCGCTGGGCTTCGAGAAGCACAATCGACTGCTGGTGTCGATGCACGGCGCCAGCACCATCGAGAAAGCCTCGGCACTCAAGAATGAACTGCTGCGCGACAGTCACATTCACGGCGTCGCCATCAACTCGTTCACGCCCGGCGTGGCGGGCGTTCCGATCAACCTGTCGCAGGTCGAGAACGAAGACGGCTCGATGTCCCCGCAGCAGCTCAACAATTTCCCCATCGGCGAGGACTTCGAAAAGGTGATGGGCCTGCAGGTGACGCAGGGCCGCGATCTTTCCTCGCGGCTGCTGACCGACGTGGGCTCGAACATGCTGGTCAACGAGGCCATGGTGAAGAAGATGGGCTGGACCAATCCGCTGGGCAAGCGCATGACGGTGCGCGGCGAAAGCGGCCGCGTGGTCGGGGTGGTGAAGGACTTCAACTTCAAGTCGCTGAAGACGCTGATCGAGCCGGCGGTGATGTACCGGCTGAACATGGACATGTCGCAGATCAACCAGATCAACCGACCCTTCGTGCAGAACTTCCTGATCCTGGACATTGCCGGCGAGAACATCGGCAACACGCTCAGCTACATCAGCAAGATCATGACCGAGGCGGATCCGAAGCATCCCTTCGAATACAAGTTCCTCGATGCCGAGCTCGACGGCCTGTACCGGGGTGAGACTTCACTGACGCGGCTGATCGCCATCTTCGCGGGCGTCAGCATCTTCATCGCCTGCATGGGCCTGTTCGGTCTCGCCGCCTTCACCACCGAGCAGCGCACGCGCGAAATCGGCACGCGCAAGGTGCTGGGCGCCACCAGCTGGCAGATCGTCACGCTGCTGGCGCGTCCCATCATGATCCTGGTGCTCGTCGCCTCGGTGCTGGCCTCGGTGGGCTCGTATTTCGCCATCGACGAGTGGCTGACCAGTTTTGCGTACAAGGCCGGCATCAATCCGGTTATCTTCCTGCTCGCGCTGGTGGTTGCAGCAACCGTGGCCTTCATCACGGTCGCATTGCAGTCATGGAAGACCGCAAGCGCCGACCCCGTCAACGCCTTAAGACACGTCTAGGAGTGAACATGAACAAGTGGCTCAGGATGACCGCGATAGGCACGTTTCTGCCCGCCTTGATGCTGGTGAGCTTCATGACGCTGGCGGCCGCGCCAGCGCCGGAACTGAACGGCCTGTGGCAAGGCAAGCTGGCAGTGGATCCGAAGACCTCGCTCACCATCCAGTTCACCTTCTCGAAGGATGCCAAGGGCGCCTATTCGGCGGTGCTGAACTCGCCGGACAATCCCGCGATCAAGAACACGCCGGCCAGTGGCGTGACCTGGGACGGCACCACGCTGAAGTTGCAGGTGCCGGCGCTGCAGGGCAATTACACCGGCACGTTGAAGAATGGCGCCGTCACTGGCACCTGGACGCAGCCCGGCGGCAACCTGCCGCTGACCATCGCGCCCTACGCCAAGCCTGTGGTGAGCAAGCAGGTGGCCGCGCAGCTCACGGGTGGCTGGTTTGGGCCCCTCAACGTAGGTCCGGCTGGCGGCAACGCCAATCTGACCGTGCAGTTCAAGTTCAAGGCCGATGACAAGGGCAACCTGACTGGCACCTTCTCCATTCCCGACCAGGGCCTGATCGACAGCGAGATGACGGACGTCGAGTTCGCCGACAACAAGCTGACGGCGAGGATTCCGCGCGCCAACAACGCGCAGTATGTCGCGACGCTCGCCAATAACGAGCTCAAGGGCAACCTGAAGATCAACGGGCCCGGAGTCCCTGCAGATGGCATTCCGCTCACCGTCAAGAAGGGCGAATACGCAGCGCCCGTGCATGCGCTGAAACTCAGCACCGAGCAGTTCGCCGCGGTGAACGGCAAGTGGCAGGGCAAGCTGGAAATCACGCCACCGCCGAACCCGCAGAATGCATCGCCCGCGAAGGTGTCGCTCACCATGGTCGTGCGCTTCGCCACCAATGCCAACGGCCAGTATGTGGGCTTCCTCGACAGTCCCGACCAGAAGGCCAAGGACATACCGATCGACGATGTCACGCTCACCAATGGCGAACTGACGTTCAAGGTCAATGTCGTCCGCGGCGAGTACAAGGGCAAACTCGCGGGCAACACGCTCACGGGTGAATGGAGCCAGCCGACTGCGCAAGGCCCGCTGAAGACGCCCCTCAACCTCACGCGCCAGCAGTAAGACCTGGGTGGATGTCACGATGCAGCCGCGCGACATCTACTTCCTCAACGTACCGGAGCGCGCTGGCCGCCGCTGGGGGGAATTCCGCAGCGGCGGCTACATCTCTACCGGGGGGTGCGCCCGGGCACTGGGTGCACTGTCGCCGCTCGCGGCGGGCGTCGGACTCGCCGCGTATCTGCGCCGCTGTGGCTATGTGGGCGTGGGCATCGTGCTGGCGCATGCGCGACCCCTGCATGCTTCGCAGACCGAATACGCCTTGCCCGTGCGCTGGCTTCGCACGGTGGATCGTGAAGACGCCTGCTGGATGCCCCGTCGCGGCCTGTTCGTCTCACCGCAGATCACCGCATTGTTGTCCGAACAAACTGTAACGTTGCGCTATCTGCAAAAAGCGTTTGGTGTCCGCTTCGACAAGGGCAGTAACTGCAAGCCATCCTGGCGCCTTGGCGTGCGAAACACGCCTCCATCCCTGCTCAACAGTAAAAATGAATCATTGCTGATTCCGTATTGATCTGGCGGCGGCCGCAACACTGCGGCATTCTTTGTCCATGGACGTACTGCATCTGGCCACCGGCCATGGCCACGCGAAGCTGAGGCTGCCGCGGGAGCAGGAAGCTCCCATCTCTCCTGATGATCCCGCCGTGCGTGTGGTGACGGATTTCGCCACGCAACCACCGGTCACGGTGCGGGAACACGTGCCCATCGACGATGCGCTGCAGCTCATGAAGGCTGCCGGCGTGCGCGCGCTGGTGGTGATGCGTGACGATCACGTTGCCGGGCTCGTCACCTCCTACGACATCCAGGGCGAGCGCGCCTTCCGCTTCCAGCAGAGCGCCAGCAACATGCGCCACCAGGATGTGGAAGTGGGCGACATCATGACGCCCTGGGAACAGGTGCCCGTCATCGACTGGCGCGAAGTGGCGCGCACGCATGTGCGCGAAGTGGTGGTGGCCTTCCGCGGCCACCCCGGCACGCACCTGGTGGTGGTCGAACGCTCGCGCGATGGCGAGATGACGGTGCGCGGCGTGATCTCGCGCACCCGGCTGGCCCATCTGCTCGGCGGCTGACGCACCCTACTCTTCCCAGCGGAAGCGCCAGATCGCCAGCAGCAGGCACAGCAGCGCCGTGCCGAACAGTACGGCGACGGGTAGCAGCGACTGCGCGAACGGCTGCCCACGCCAGGTCATCGCATCGAAGCCATCCACCGCCCAGCGCGTGGGTGTGTACTGCGACGCCGACTGCAGCCACTGCGGGAACACGAATGACGGCACCCAGGCGCCGCCCAGCATCACCAGCAACAGCATGACCATGGTGGCGATGCCGCGAGTGGCCGGCGCGCTGCGGCCCAGCGTTGCCAGCATCAGCCCGAAAGTGGCATTGAGCAGGCAGAAGGCCACGGCGATGGCCACGAATCCCACCGCACTGCCCTGGATGCGCACGCCGAACATGGCGAACGCCACCAGATAGATCACCGCGAGCTGAAACGCACTGATCAGCGCCGTGGACAGCGTGCGCGCGAGCAGGAACTGTCCCTTGCTCAGCGGCGCGGCGCGGATGCGCTGCCAAAGACCACGCTGGCGCAGCAGCAACAGCACCACGCCGGCATCGATGCCCGCGAACAGAATGAACTGCACCGTCATGCCGGCGAAGGAATGCGCATAGCCGTTGTAGGGGACGTCACCGCGCGCCGTCATCGACGTGGAGGTGACTTCGTAGGGAATGCTCAGGCCCACCTGCGCGCGCCCCGCTGCATCACCGCCCTGGCTATCCAGCGTGGCGTTGAGCCGCTGCACGGACTGCAGCAGCGTCGTGAGGTCGCTGGACTGCGGGGTCTGCGGCTGCGCCTTGAGCCGCGCCAGCATGTCATCGACGCTGCGCCGCCCGATTTCGCCGCTGAAGGCTTGCTTCGAGATCTGCTGCATCGAGTACTGCGCGAGCAATCCCTGGATCAGGCGCGCGCTCATCGCCTGGCTGGGATCGACCAACAGCTCCACCTGGGGTTTGTCGCGCCCGCTGAACAGTGCGTTGACGCTGCGTTCTCCGAATCCTTTGGGGAACACAGCCGCCGCATTCTGCGTACCCTTGCGCACCTGTTCGCGGGCCACCTCGCGCGCCAGCGGCGTGACCTTGAGCAGGCTGTCGGCCGACAGGTCGGATACGATGGCCTGCGTCACCGCGCTCTGGTCTTCATCGACCACGGCGATGGGCACCTTGCCGGTCTCCTGCTGGCGTCCGGCTCCGCCGAACACATAGCCGAAGAACGCCGCGATGCAGATGGGTATCAGGATGCCCACGATCACAGCGCGCCGGTCCGAGCGGTACAGCCGCAGATCGTTGCGGATCAATGCAGCGACAGCGCGCGCGCTCATGCCGCCTCCCCTTCGGCCGGATCGCGCAGCGCGCGCCCGGTAAGCGCCAGGAACGCCTGCTCAAGGTTGCCATGCCGCCCTTTCAATGCCGCCACGGTGTCGTCGGCCAGGATGTGGCCATGATCCATGATGAGCACACGGTCGCAGAGCCGCTCCGCCTCCTCCATGTAATGCGTGGTGTACAGCAGCGTCTTGCCGCGCCGGCGCAGCGCTTGCAGGTTTTCGAAAATGGCGTTGCGCGACTGCGGATCCACCCCCACGGTGGGTTCATCCAGCAGCACCAGGTCCGGATCGTGCAGCAGCGCGCCGGCAATGTTGAGCCGCCGCTTCATGCCGCCGCTGAAATTCTTCACCCGCTCGTTGCGCCGGTCCGCCAGTCCCACCAGCGCCAGCGCCGCATCCGCCCGCTCGCGCAGCGTGGCCGCCGCAAGTCCGTAGAGGCCGCCGAACAATTGCAGATTGGCCCAGGCGCTGAGCTCATCGAACAGCGCCAGGTCCTGCGGCACCAGTCCCACGCGATGCTTCAGCGCGTCGATGCCCGAGCCGGTGCCGTCGAAGCGCACGCTGCCCGCATCGGGGCGGGCGATGCCGCTGATCATGGCCAGCGTGCTGGTCTTGCCCGCGCCATTGGGCCCCAGCAGCCCGACGGATTCACCGCGGCCGATGCAAAAGGAAATACCGGCCACGGCCACGCGCACTCCGTAGCGACGCGTGAGGCCATCCACCTCGAGCATGGGCTGCATTGCTTCTCTCCCTGTAAACGCCGCGACCAGCAGATTCTAGACGATGGACACGCCCAGCTCGCGGGCCCGATACACCAGTCCGGGCCACACATTGGAGATGAACAGCGTGGGATCGCCCCACTTCGCGTCGTAGTCGCGCGTGGGCTGCGCATCCAGCATGTCCTGCACGCTCATGCCCTGGGCCAGCAGCCGTGACAGCCTGGTCTTCAGATCGGCGAGCATGGCGCGCTGGGATTCCAGTGCCTCGCTGCCCTGCACCTTGCCGTCGCCGCCAATCAGCTGCGTGCCGGCGGTGCAGCGCGCCAGCAAGGTTTCCGCGGCGCTGACCATGCCGCCAATCCAGCCGCCCGTGCAGTAGTCGATGACGGGGTAATGTCCTGCCGCCAGCACATCCGCGGCTACCAGCACGTCGGCATTGCGGAAGTGAACGAAGATGTCGCCATCGGTATGCGCCTGCCCGAGATGGCCGTACTCGATGCGCTCGCCACCGAAGTCGAGCCCACCCGTGGTGTAGAAGGTCTGGCTGGGCTGCGCCCTGGCCGGCAGGCGCTGGTAATGACGGTGCTCCCACTTCGAGTCCACCTCCGTCGACAGCCACAGCCGCGTGTTCTCATGCGCGATGATGCGCGTGCCGGCTTTGCCCAGCGCCGCGTTCGAACCGGTCTGGTCCCAGTGCCAGTGCGTGTTGATCAGCGTATGCACCTGCGCCTTGCCGGTGAGCGCGCGCACCTGCTTCAGCACTTCGCCCGAGCGCTCCGGCGAGCCCCCATCCACCAGCAGCACGCCTGCCGGTGAATCGAATACGGTGACGTTGCCGCCTGCGCCGCTGACGAGCGACAGGCCGCCACCCAATGCCGTGACGCTCAGCGGGCCGCCCTTCTCACGCGGCGCGGCCGGCACGGCACCGACCGCCCCCAGACTCGCGCCCAGGCACAACGCCTGCTGGATGAATTGCCGACGCTGCATCTCAGCCGCCCGACTGCATCAGTTCGCGCAGCAATGCCTCGGTCTCGGGCCGCGCCTGTCCACCAGTCGCGCGTCCGGAGGAACCGGCCGTGCCGCGCGCAAGGTCCACCGCCATGCGGCCCTGCGCATCCCTGGCCGCCAGATCGATCTTGTTGGCCGCCAGCGTGCGGATCACGCCGTTCCACCCGAATCCCACCGCGCCATGCAGTGCCGTCTGCCCACCGCGATCGCGGGCATTGATGTCGGCGCCAGCGGCCAGCAGCAGTTTCACGGCCTCGATGGCCTCTTCTTCGGTCTTGTAGCGCCCACGCGTGTCCAGGCCACTGGAACCATTGCCCGCCGCCGCCATCAGCGGCGTGATGCCATTGATGGTCGGCAGCTCCACATTCGCGTGGTGCGCCAGCAGCAGCTTCATGGCCGGAATATCTGCGGCCTTGGCGGCACGAATCAGCGGAGTGGTGCCCACGGTGAGCAGATTGTCCGCACCCCGATCATCGCGCAGCGAGCGATACGGCGGAAACAACTTCAGCTGCAGGTTGGGATTGGCGCCGGCATCGACCAGCTTCTGGATCAGCGTGATGCCGGTGGCTTTGTCCAGCGAGGGACGATCCGCGCGACCGCCGGTGGGCAGCGTGTTCATGTCCACGGCGGCATACAGCGGCGAACGGCCCCACAGGTCCCACTTGTTCACATCAGCGCCCTGCTCGATCAGCAAGGCCGCGGTGTCGAAGCTGAAGTTCAGCGTGGCCAGCAACAGCGGCGTCACGCCATCCGGGTCGGGCAGGTTCACGTCCGCGCCGGCCTTCACCAGGATGCGCGCGCATTCCAGGCAACCGCGGCGCGCCGCGTACAGCAGCGGCGTGAAGCCGCCCGAGGGCCGCGCCTGCATGCGCGGTTCGGCGGTGATCTGTCGCTCGAAGTTGTTCTCTTTCGAGCGCGCATCAAGCTCGGCGCCATGCTTCACCAGCAGCTTGACCATGGCGGGCTGGGCCTCGGCGGCGGCCCACATCAGCGGCGTCTGCTCGCGCCAGTGTTCCCGCGCGTTGGCCTTCGCGCCGCGCTTGAGCAGCAGCCTCGCGGCCTCCACATTGCTGGTGCGCGCCAGCACCATCAGCGCGGTCTGGCCATCGGCATTGGGTGATTCCACATCGGCGCCAGCCGTCAGCAGCGCGCGGATCACGCGGGCGTTGCCCACCACCGCGGCCTGCGACAAGGGCGTCGCGCCGTAATCATTCTTCGCATTCACGTCGGCGCCGGCCGCAAGCAGGCGCTCGACCAGCGCCACATCATCGTTGTAGACGGCCCAGTGCAGCGCCGTGGTGCCATCCACCGCCCGCTCCTGCGCAGCGGATTTCGACTCCTGCAGCAGACGCAGTGCCGCGGCGTCATCGCGGGCGCGCACCGCTTCGACCAGCGGCGCCGGCCGCGCCACCACTTCGGTCACGGCACGCGCGCCGGTCTCGTCTGCCAGCGCGATTGAACTCGCGCCCAGCAACAACAACGCGGCGAGGCTGCGCGAACCAGACGAACTGCAGAATGATCCCGCGCGCATCCCTACACCTGCGCGATGGCGCCAGCACTGTCGCCGACGCGATCGATCTCCACGCCCGCCCGTTGCAGCAGCGTCAGCAGCACATTGGCCAGCGGCGTGCGCTGCGCGAAGTTGATGTGCTGTCCGCCCTTGATGCGCCCGCAACCACCACCGACGATCGAGATCGGCAGCGGATACTGGTTGTGCGCATTGCTGTTGCTCATGTTGCTGCCGTACAGCAGCATGGAGTGATCCAGCAGGCTGCCATCGCCGTCCGGCATCTTCGCCAGCTTCGCCAGGAAATCCGCGAATACCTCGGTGTGGTAGCGCTGGATCTTCGACAGCCGCGCCTTCTTCGCCGGATCGTTCGCATGATGCGAGATGGCGTGGAAGGCATCGGGCACGCCGATGTGGTTGTAGGTCTGCTCGCTCACTTCCGGGGCGATCATGAAGCTCTGGATGCGCGTGAGATTGCCCTGGTAGGCCAGCGCGATCAGGTCGAACATCAGTCGCAGGTGTTCGTCGAAATTCTGCGAGGTGGCGCCCGGCACTTCCGGCAGTTTCAGGCGCGCCACTTCACTGTGCTCGCTGTTCTGGATGCGCCGCTCGATCTCGCGCACGCTGTCCAGGTAGTCGCGCAGCGTGTTGCGATCCTGCGGACCCAGCTTGCTGCTCAGCGTTGCCACCTCGCCGCTGATCATGTCCAGGAGGCTTGCGGTCTGTTGCGTCAGGAACCTGCGCTCACTGAGCGAATCGCCCTGCCCGAACAGCCGCAGGAAGAGCTGTCGCGGGTTGCTCTCCACGGGCAATGGCGTAGAGGCATTGCGGAACGACAGCGTGCCCGAGTAGCTGCAGCCGTAGCCGCGCTCGCAGGCGCTGCCCACGCCATGACCCTGCGCCGTGGCGGTCTCGAGCGAGGGCCATGGCGTGTCCTGGCCGATGTGTCCGGCGGCAATCTGGTCCACCGTGGCGGCCATGTTGGGCTCGAGCCCCTCCTGCGGATGCACGCACGACAGCCATGTGGCGGGCACCAGCGCGTGCACCGCACGACTCTCGCCGGGCTTGTTGCCGATGTTGCTGAAGATCGTGAGCTGCTTCCTGAACGGCGCCAGCGGCTCCACGATGGATTTCAGGTCGAAGTCGCGGCCATCGGTTGAAGGCGCCCAGTTCTCCATCACGGCGCCATGCGGAAAGTAGAAAAATCCCAGCCGGGGTTTGGGCGCGGCGGCGGTGGCGGCCAGCGCCGTGCCCGCAGGCACCATGGCATCGAGGAATGGCAGCGGCAGCCCCACACCCACCCCCTTGAGCACGGTGCGGCGCGAAACATGCTTCTTCGTCAGGAACACGAGTCCTCCTTCAGTTCGCAGCGGCCTGCGCCGTGCGTACTGGAGCTGCCAATCCTGGCAGCCGATTCATCCGGAAGGCATCGCTGGCGACGATGCCCTGCACCAGGGCCTCGAAACGATAATCCTGCGCCGCCGCGCCACGCGTGATGGCGCGAACCAGCGGCATGTCCTGATAGCGCAGCGGCCGTCCCAGCGCGAACACCATCAGCTTCTCGGTGAGCGCCTGCACGAACTGCTCCGGATGCGCCAGCAGCGCCTGCGACAGCGCAGCAGGTCCATCCACCTTCGCGCCACTGGCCAGCTGCCCGCTGGCATCGATGGCGTCGCCCGCATCGCGGTCGCGGTCACGCCAGGCGCCGGTCACATCGTAGTTCTCCAGCGCGAATCCCAGCGGATCGATCACGCCATGGCAGGCATTGCAGGACTTGGCCGTGCGATGCGCCTCGAGTCTTTCGCGCACGGTGAGCGCCTTGTGGCCGGCTTCGGTCTCCTTGAACTGCTCCACGCCTGGCGGCGGCGGCGTGGGCGGCGTGCCGGTGATGTTCTCCAGGATCCACGCGCCGCGCAGCACGGGCGAAGTGCGATTGCCATAGGAAGTGCCCATCAGGATGGCGCCCTTGCCGAACAGGCCGAAGCGGTTCGCACCCGTGAGCCGCACCTGGCGGAACTGGTCACCGCGGATGTTGGGAATTCCATACTGCAGCGCCAGCCTTTCATTGATGAAGGTGGTGTCCGAGCGCAGCAGATCCAGAACGCTGCGCTCACCGCGCAGCACGTGATCGAGGAACAGCCGGATCTCCTCGCGAAAGCCATTGCGCAGATTCGGATCGAAGTCGGGATACAGCACCGGGTCGGGCTGGATGCGATCGATCTGCGGCACGTTCAGCCACTGGAAGGCAAAGTTGGTCACCAGCGACGAGGAACGCGGATCGGCCAGCATGCGCCGCACCTGCGCGCGCAGCGTCCCGGAATCATGCAGACGGCCCGCAGTGGCCAGGTCGGTCAACAGCGCATCCGGTCCCTCGCTCCACAGGAAGAATGACAGCCGCGAGGCCAGCTCCAGATCAGTGAGCGGCCTGGGCGCATCGATGGCATCGGCCGCCGATGTCTCGGCGCGGAACAGGAACTTGGTGCTGGCCAGGATGGCGGTGGGGCCACTCTCGATGCCGGCCTCGAAATCGCGCGCCGCGCGGCCCGACTGATAGAACTGCAGCGGCGCCGCCAGATCCTCTTCGGTGGCCGGACGACGGAACGCCTCGGTGGCGAGCTTCAGCAGGATGCGCCGCGCACAGGGCATCTCCTCGCTGGCGCTGGCCGGACGACAGACGAAGATCCGCCGCCGGCTGGGCGTATCGCCCACGCCGGTGACATTGAACGGCCCCGACACATCGAAGCCCGGGATGTTGGGATAGCGCTCCATCTCCGGCAGCATGGCAATGGGCTGCAGCGGCGAATCCGACTGCGCCTGCGAGCGCTCGATGAAGGCCACGCCGATGCGATGCACGCCGGCGCGCACGCGCACGCGAATGTGGTTGAAGCGCGCCTGCATGTTGTCCGCGGCGATGGCCTGCTGCTGATCCACATAGCGCTGATCCTCGGGACCGCCGGCGTCCTGCTGGAACACGCGCTGATCATCGATGGTGAGAATCACCGTGTGCCGCGCGTCGATCTTGGTGACGTAGCCGGCGCCCATGAAGAAGAAGTCGCGGATGTTGAATTCGTATTCTCCATCGGCCGCAAAGTAATGCTCCACCAGCATGCCGCCACGCGTGCCCAGTGGCAGACCATCCACATGCTTCGACTGGTCGATGGCCGGATTGGCCCGGTACTCGCGGCTGCTGGGCTTGGCCCCGGTGTTGCCGATGGCCTGGCGGGCAATATTGCGCGCCGCGGCGATGTACTGGTCGAGAAAGGCCGGCGAGGTGCGCAGCGCCGCCGCCACATTGTCGAAGCCATCGCTCGATACATCGTTGGGCAGCAGCGTCTGCACTTCAACGCGCAGCGACAGCAGCCGTTCGATCTCGCGGGCGTATTCGGTGCGGTTCAGGCGGTGCAGCCCCACATAGCCCGGATCGGGGCGCGCGGCCGCGGCGGCGTCGAGCCGACCTTCCAGCCACTGGACGAAGGACGCCTGGCGCGCGGGATCGAGCTGCGGCTCGCCGGGTGGCGGCATCTGGTGCCCGCGCAGCTTGCGCACCGCCTTCTCCCAGACCTCGGCGTCGGCGCTGATGCTGTCGGGGGTCATGGTGTCGAAAGCCACACCGCCCGCCCAGTCGGTGCTGTTGTGGCAGTCCACGCAGGTTTGCTCGACCAGGGACCACTGCTGGGCCGCCACACCCGCATCCGGCGCAGCGGCGGACAGGCCCGGCACAGGCACGGCGCAGCCGGCCACTGCGGCCAACCACCACCTCCTGCCCCTGCTGACGCCACCGATATCCATGCAATCCCCCACGTTGGATTGCCGGATGATTCCACAGTTCGCGCCCCGCCAACACGCACGGCCAGTGCTGGTGCTGCGAGCACCAGCCAGACCTGCGCACGCGCCGCCAAGGCGGCTAAGCTTCCCGGCCATGTTCCAGGAAGTCTCTGTCCAGGCCCTGGCTTCGGCCATCGGCCTGGGTCTGTTGATCGGCGTCGTACGCGAGCGGGCGCATCCGGACCCGCATCACTCGGCAGCCGGCATCCGCACGCATCTGATGGTGGCCGTGGCCGGCGCACTGGGCGCGACGCTGGGCACGGCCGTGCTGGTGGTGGTGCTGCTGGTCACGGGTGCGCTGGCGGTGGCGAGCTATCTCAGATCCGTCCGGCAGGACCCGGGTCTCACCGGCGAATTTGCCTTGCCGGTGACAGCGCTGCTGGCGGCGCTGGCGCAGACGCATCCGGGACTGGCTGCCGGACTGGCGGTGATCGTGGCCGGGGCGCTCTTCGCCAAACAGCCCCTGCATCGCCTGGTGCGTGAACGGGTGAGTGAAGCCGAAGTGCAGGATGCGTTGCTGCTGGCTGCGGCGGCGCTGGTGGTGCTGCCGCTGTTGCCGGATACGTCGGTGGATCCCTGGGGTGCGCTGGTCCCCTCGCGGCTCTGGCGCCTGGTCGTATTGATCCTGGCGGCAGGCATGATGGGGCATGTGATGTTCCGCATGGTCGGCGCCCGCTGGGGTCTGCCGCTGGCGGGGTTTCTTTCCGGATTCGCCTCCTCTACGGCCGCAGTGGCTGCATTCGGCCAACGCGCCCGGGCCGAGCCGGCCCACGCGGCTGCCGCGGCGGCTGGCGCGCTCTTCGCCAGCGTCGGTTCGGTGGCCCTGCTG
>JACZCW010094441.1_pt1 | contig 19897 bp, 9 predicted proteins | sample 8641861 | NCBI WGS metagenome assembly JACZCW01 (sample SAMN15324607, study PRJNA640507) | soil metagenome | isolation source: intercropping sugarcane | place: China: Luxin town, Laibin City, Guangxi Province | collected 2019-07-25 | depth 10cm m | reverse complement strand
GTTCCATCGGCGCGCACCTGCGCGACCATCAGGTTGCGTTCGTCCCACTCGTAGAAGGTCACGTATCCCGCTTCATCCACCACCTCGACTGGATTGCCCCGTGTGTCCACCCGACGCCGCACCGAATGCCCGTCAGAGGTGCGATTTTCAAGGACATCCCCATCAAAGTTGCGGATGTAGTCTTCACGAAACCCATTGGGGTCCACGGTTGCGGTCAGTCGACCGCGGATATCCCACTCATAGCGCCAGGTGTTTTCCTCGGTATCGGTGTGCGCCACCATGTTGCCGCGGTGATCGAACTCACGATCCGTGACGCCTTGGCCCGCCGTCGCCTTCGCGATCTGACCGTCATCATGAAGGTGGTACGTCCGCAAGCGCTGTGAATCGACCACCTGTGTCAGTTCATCCGTCACGTAATCAATGCGCACGTGGTGGATGCCCTTGGCGGGCGATCCGTCGCGCAGCAGCCGGGGCACATCGGGATCGATCGCTGGATCGACGTGGTCCAAATACTCACCCCAGGTCTCGAAGCATCGACCGTCTTGGCCATAGCGAAAGTAAAAACGCAGGCGGTTGGGGTTGGTGTAGTGGATGAGGCGGTGGCGGTCGTCGTACGCGTACTCCGTGGAATACCCATTGGCGTCGGTGTACCGCACCAAATCGCCCCGTTGATCGTAGTCGTAGCGGCCAAACTGGATGGTGTAGCCGCTGTGCGGATCAGTCATGCTGAGGCGCGCGATACGTCCCCGATCCCAGGTCAATTGAATGGGACGCCCTGTCACTTCCGTGATGGTCGTCAGCTGGCCAAACTCATCGTGAGTGAGGGTCAAGCGGTTGCCATCGCGATGGCGAATGCCAACGAGCAAGAATCGTTGCGGATCCTGGGCGCTCACCACGAACTCATGAAAAAACTGGTCATTCGTGTCGAGAACGTAGCCGTCGCCCACTTTCCGGAGCATCCATCCACCGGTGCCCACAGCCACTTGCGGGTGATAGTCGAATGAAAAATCGACCTCCTTGCCCATGTGACGCACCACGATGCCGCGACGACGCACCTCGAATCGCCAATCGAAGGTGTGGCACCAGCCATAGCCAAGCCCCACGTCTGTGGATGTAGCGGTGCTCGAGTATTTTCGATCGAAAACGACCTGAATGATGCCCTTGAGGTCGAGATCGCGATGCGGCTGCGTGAACACGGCACCCGTACTGATATCGACAGGATCGCCCGCGCTCGCGCCGGCTGAATGTTTGGTACACGCACCAGCTGCGCCGCCAGCTCCACAGTCACCCGCGGCCTTGTCGCCGCCCTCCGCGTCTTCTCCCCCCTCGCCTGGACCGCCGCCCTTCCCGCCTTTTCCGCCCTTGCCCCCCTTGCCGGAGCCTCCTCCCGCGCCACCACCGCCGCCTGCGACGATGTTGCCAGGATTCATGCCGGGGATAGCGATCAGGTTAGGGGCAGGTGCGGTGCGAGCCATGCTGAAACAAGCCGAGGATAGACAACCCGCAAAGGTAGCGGAGTTCGTCTCCGGAGCCAAACGGAACGAGGCTTGTCCTCAGCGGGCAGCTGCTTGGCGCCCAAACTTCACAAGGTATCATAGCCCCAAAGGCCGAGCGCGGCGGCTCCCCTTCACGCGCCACGGGTCCAGGGTTACTTTCGCAGGAAACGGTGAAGATCCGCCTCCCAACAAGGACAGCTGGCAGTGCCCTGTCCCGCTGACGCAGGGTCTCGCACTGTTCAGGGTGAACTAGCGATGAACCACTTGAGACCATTCAGATCTCTGATCGTACTTTTCTTCTTGGTGCTGTACCCAGCTGCGGCGTTTGGTCAGTCGAGCGAAGCGCCGCTCAAGATCTTGCCCCCCAAAGCCGAGGAGCATGCCGAGGTCGACACGCTTGATGAAGCGACCAGCTCACCCTGGCGAGCCGGCGTGACCGAGGAAGACACGGCTCAAGCTCGCGCGTTGTTTCAAGAGGGCAACAGCCTGGTGCGTGAATCAGTGTTCGTGCCCGCCATCGACAAGTACGAAGAGGCGCTTAAGCACTGGGACCACCCGGGCATCCACTACAATCTCTCGCTCGCGCTCCTCAACTTGGAGCAACCGCTACGGCTGCGCCATCACTTGGTCGAGGCGCTCAAGTATGAAGGACGCCCGCTGGGTGAAGAGCAAATTCTGCGCGCAAAGCAGTACCTCAACCTGGTGGAGAAACAGCTGAGCCACCTGGTTGTGCGGTGCGACCACCACGCCGCCACGGTCAAGCTGGACGACAAATTGGCGTTTCGCGCGCCCGGGAAGCTCGACGAGTATTTGCCCCCTGGGCGCCATCGTTTGGTCACGTCCGCGCCTGGCTACGTCAGCAACGAACAAGACTTGTCTCTGGTCCCTGGTGAGACCAAGCAGCTCGACATCAAGCTGTACACGGAGCAAGAGTGGACCAAGTACAAGCGCAAGTGGTCACCGGTGGGGCCCATCGTGCTCACGGTGAGCGGCATCGTCGTCGCGGGTACCGGAGGCTTGCTGTTTTGGTTAGGTGGCGAGCAGATCAAGAAAGACGACGAGCGCATCCAGGATGAATGCCCCACGGGGTGTGACGAAGATGATGCCCAGGTCAAACACACTGGTCAGACCATGCAGATCATCGGCATCGCCTCCATGGCGACCGGCGGCGCGGCGACGCTGGTGGGCGGAATATTGCTCTACGTCAATCGCCAAATCCCCTACCGCGAAGATCCGGGCAAGCGCACGGTTAGCTTCACCCCGGTAGTTGGGCCACAATTCTCCGGCTTACTTGCCTCTGGGTCATTCCAATGGGGAGCTCTTTGATGAACCACTCACTTCGCACTCGCTTACTCTTGCTTGCTCTATCCCTCGGCACCGTCGTGGCCGGGACCACCAGTTGCACCGAAAGCAACGTGTCCGTCTGCGAACCCACCGGGCGCATCTGTCCGCCCGGTACGGCCTGTACGGTGGACGGCCAGGCCTGCATCACCGGGCAGTGCGGCAACGGTGTCCGTGACGAGGGTGAAGCCTGTGACGACGGAAACGTCAAAGATGGCGACGGCTGCAGTGAAAACTGTCGCTCCAATGAAGAGTGTGGCAACGGCGTCCGCGACGAGGTCACGGGTGAAGTTTGTGACGACGGGAACGAAAAAGGTGGCGACGGCTGCCGCGCGGACTGCAAGGGCACAGAGGAGTGTGGCGACGACCTGCTGGACAATGAAGCAGGTGAAGTCTGCGATGACGGCAACAATGACGACGGCGATAAATGTCGCGGAGATTGTCTGGGTGTAGAGCGCTGCGGCGACGGCCTGAAGGACAAGCGTGAAGTTTGCGACGACGGCAACAACCAGAGCGGCGACCGTTGTAGCTCCGACTGCAAATCCAAAGAAGAGTGCGGCAACGACATCCTGGATAGCGCCGCTGGTGAAGTGTGCGACGACGGCAATAACGACGACGGCGACGGCTGCAGCGCTGATTGCCAATCGAAAGAGTTTTGCGGCAATAACATCACCGACGACGTCAAGGACGAAGTCTGCGACGACGGCAAGGTGGACGGAAAAACCCGCAGCGGCGACGGCTGCAGCTCGGACTGCAAATCACGGGAATTCTGCGGCAACGGCATCAAAGATGAAGCCAAGGGCGAGATCTGCGACGACGGCAACACTGAAAGCGGCGACGACTGCAGCTCTGATTGCCGCTCCTTAGAAGAATGTGGCAACGGGATCTTGGACGATGCGGCTGGCGAAGTGTGCGACGATGGCGACAACGACAGCGGCGACGGTTGCAACTCAGACTGCAGTTCCAATGAAACGTGCGGCAACGGCATCACCGACTCGCTGCGCGGCGAAGTCTGCGACGATGGCGATAACGACAGCGGCGACGGTTGCAACGCGAATTGCTCCTCTAAGGAAGAGTGCGGCAACGGCATCATCGATCGCGAAGCGGGTGAAGTTTGCGACGACGAGAATAATTTCGACGGTGACGGCTGCAGTGCCGACTGCACGTCCAATGAGCGCTGTGGCAACGGGACGACTGATATCTACGCCGCGATCCCAGAAGTGTGTGACGACGAGAACACCACGCCGGGTGATGGTTGTAGCGCTGACTGCCTCTCGTTCGAGGTGTGTGGCAACGGCATCGTTGATGAGAAAAACGTTAACACGAAGCTGCCCGAACCGTGTGATGATGGCAATGACGTCGACGAAGGCGATGAGTGCAGCAATTCATGTACCGTCAGTTCGAACTGCGGCAATAGTGTCCTGGACGAAGGAGAAGATTGCGACAAGTCCCTATCGAGCCCTCAGGTCTGCACCGAATCGTGCACCTTTTCCACGTGCGGTGACGGAATCAAGAATAGTGGCGCCGGAGAAGACTGTGACCCTGGAGTGGGGCAAGATGAGTCTCCTACCTGCAACGACAACTGCAAATTCGCTCGATGCGGGGACGGTCGCGTCAACGCAGCTGCTGGTGAGGAATGTGACCCGAACAAGAATGATAGCACCGACGCGTGCAACTGGTTTTCAGACGATCCGGGTGACGGAGTCAGCTGCCGTTGGTCCGAGTGCGGCGACACCTTCGTCAATGACACAGTCGTCAATGGATTTCCCAAAGAGTCGTGCGATACGGGCAAGGCGAACAGCGCGACCTGCAACTATCCGTCAGACGCTGAGGTCAACAACTCTGAGAATCTCGTGTACTGGCGCTGCAGGTCGGCCCGGTGTGGAGATGGGTACATCAATAGCGCAGCAGGAGAAACGTGTGAGTTTGGGTGGAACAGCCCCGGCTCGACGCCCGCGCAGACGCCCAGTTGCAACTACGCGAGCAGCGATCCAGACGACGGAGTTAGTTGCAGGGCCTCCGTGTGCGGTGATGGACACACGAACACTCAGGACGGCGAGCAATGCGATGACGGGAAGACGGACACGGAAAACTGCAACTATGCCGGCGGTAACGGCCCCGACAGCTGCAAGTTCTCTACGTGCCGTGATGGCTATCGTAATCAAGCCGACGGAGAACAATGTGACGACGGCAACGACGACAACAGCGACGATTGCCGCAACAACTGTACGCGTCCGCCCTCAGGCACTGGTGCGGCGTCAGGCAGCGGGGGGGCGGGCAGCGGGGGGGCCGCCAGCGGCGGTGCGGGTAGCGGAGGCGCTGCCAGCGGCGGTGCAGGTAGCGGGGGCGGACCTTAACTAGGGCCGTTCATAAGCGCCCACATCCACCTCCGAGCCGACAACGCGGGCATTGCCGTCGAGGTCGACCGGGAGCGGCTCGCTGACGTTTGCGTCACCGTCCAAATCCAAGATGTCTTCGGGGAGGTTCGCCGCGCTACCCTGGTTGAGCAGCGGTGAATCGCTCGCGAGACGGAGATCGCCGGACGCCGCGTCGACAAACTTGGGGTCTACGTCAAGATTGTCAGTCCCAGAGTAGCCGCCTTGGACGTCACTGTACGCCACGGTCGTCTCCGTCGTCGTCGCGGCGACGTGAACGATTTCTGGTGTGTTGCCGCCCCAAAAAACGGAGTTAAATACGCGTGTCTGCCCTTCAAAGTTGGACAATGTACCATTGGTCGCGGACGGGTCGTTGCCAAAGAACGTGCAGTTGACGATCTCCAATGTCGTCTCCTCACCACGGTTGCTCATGGCCGACCCAATGCGAGCTGTGTTGTTAGAAAAGACACTGTTGACGATCGACGTTGCTGCGTTGCCCCAATTATTGATCGCGCCTCCGTAGTCCTCGTCAGCTGAGTTGCTATCAAAGATGGAGTTCGCAACTGCGACTTGAGCGCGTGCGGCGGTCAACGCTCCGCCCAGTTCGACGGCGGAGTTATCGTTGAATGTTGAATCGATCACCTCCGCTCTGGCACGCGCTACTAATACGGCTCCCCCTTGACTCGAGGCCACATTCTCCTTGAAAGAGCAATCCCTGATCGTCGCGTCACTCTCCACGTCGATGTAGAGCGCTGCCCCGCTGGTCCCCCGATTGCGCTCAAACTCACCCCCGCGCAAGGTTACTTGAGAGTGATCCGCAAAGAGACCTCGATACCCAAAGTTCTCGCTGAACCGGACTGCTTCAGCGGTCAACGTGGACATCTCCAAGAAGACTATCGATAAGACCGCAGCGTTTCCTGTGACGCTACTGTTGTTGAACACAACTTGCGCGTCGCTGGCATAAATCGCCGCACCTTCACCAGAGGCATAGTTATCGGTGAGAGTGCAGTTCCACATCTGCGCAGCAACGCTGCTTCCTATGGTTGCCCCACCGTTGGCATCGGGATCATCAACGTCGAGCGATCCGTTTCCTCCGCCACGGAGGGTCAGACCATTGATGGAAACTTCGTCGGAGAGCGTCACCAGGTGGTACACGTTGTCGTCACGGTGGAGCGGAATGGACGTGTCCTCCAAATCCCCCGCCGCGTCATCCCCCGCCAAATCCCCGCTCAATATTGTCTCGTGCTCTTCCCAGTCACGCTGACTGAGCAAAGTCTCGTTCCCAGCAAACCCGCCGTACAAATCCACGTGCTCCTGGAGCTGAAACGTGGAGGTCAGTTCAGTCCCCGGCTTGTACGTGCCCTCCGCCACCCACACTTGGCAGCTGTCGAGATCTTCATCAATCCTGCGCGATGCTGCTAGCTCGAGAGCCATATTGATGTCAGCGAGCGCTCCATCCCAGGACAAGCCACTCTCGTTGTCGTCGCCATCGGTCTTCACATACACCACACACGTCGTGCAGTCGCTCCCCGTCCAGCCGTCCGTGCACGCGCACACGCCTGCATCGCAACTCCCGTTGTCTCCGCAGCTCTCCCCGTCGGCAATGTTGCTCCAGTCACTGCCCGGTGCATCACAGACTTGGCAGCTGTTTTCCTGATTACTGGTGCCGTCGGGGTAACATTGGTCGTCAATCAGGCAACCGTCGCAGTTTTCCGGGTCGCAGCTGCCGTTGTCGCACAACGGGATGGATGAACTGCACTCGCGCGTCTCCCAACTCCCCTCGACGCACACCTCCACCTCACTCTCGTCGTCGGTGCACCGGGTCACATCCCCTACGCACTCGTCGCCACCGCCGCCGCCGCTCCCACCACCGGTGCCGTCGCCATCCCCGTCGCCACCGCCGCCAGTACCGTCCCCGTCCCCGTCGCCGGGATCGCCGTCACCGTTGGTGTTGGTGTCGCCATCACCATCCCCAGTGTCCCCGCCGCTCCCTCCGGTCCCCGACGAACCAGATCCGTCGTCCCCTCCGCACGCCCAAACCGCGGCACCAACAAATAACGAAACTAAGGTGAGTGGAACGAGTCGCATAAAAGTCCTGACGTAGTGCTCTGTTGATGCCGCAGCTTGTGCACCTCGGCAAGCTACCGGCTCCCGGGCCACGCGCCGGCCCACAGTGCGCGCCGTCTGCAGCACGACCCTGCGCCATCACGCGCAGCGCAACGCCAAGCGCCCCCGCAGTTCCTCAAGATAAATGGCGCGTTCTTGTAAGGGGGTCGGCCAGGGGCGGCGCTCAAGACGTCCCAGGCCCTGTCACCCCCGAGGGCCGGCCTCGTGGCAGGCTCACTCGGCGTACTCGTACGCGCCCATGTCTACACTCGAGCCGACGACTCGGTCATTGCCATCCAGATCGACCGGCAGCACTTCGGCCCTGTCTCCGTCGTCGTCTAGATCCAATAAGTCATCTGGCAAGTGCGCGTGATCACCTTGGTTGATGACCGGCGAATCGCTCGCGAGATGTACGTCCCCGTCTGACTCGTCCACAAACTCGGGATCCACCTCAAGGTTCCCTTCGCCCGTGTAGCCCCCTTCTACGTCACTGAAGGTGACGTTCGTTTCTGTCGTGGGAGAGTCCACATGGCTGATCTCGGGCGTGCTGCCGCCCCAAAAAATGGAGTTGGTTACCTGCGCGTCGCCTTCGAGGTTAGACAAAGTGCCATCGGTTCCCGACGGTGAGTTTCCAAAAAAGCTGGAGTTGACGATATCCAGTGTCGAACCCTCTTCCTCGTTGCGGATGGCAGACCCAGCGAGCGCAGTGTTGCCGACAAATACGCTGTTGACGATCGACATTTGGGACTCGGCCCAGTTTTCGATGGCCCCGCCGTAGTCGGAGTCGTCACCCTGAGCTGAGTTGTCGTAAAATCCACAATTGGCGATCCACGTCTCTCCTTCCGCGGCGATGAGGGCTCCACCGCGCACGTCTTGCGCGGTGAGATCCGCCGCAGAATTGTTGCTGAACGTAGCGCCTTTGATGCTCGTCTTGGACCGAAGCAGCGAGACGGCACCGCCGTTTCCAGCGGAGATGTTCGCGTCGAACACGGACGCTTCCACCCACAGCTCGCTCTCTTCTGCTGCATAAATGGCCGCGCCGCTGTCCGCCTCATTGGTGACAAAGTGCGCTTCTTTCACAGAAACAACGGCCGTCACTGCCGAGAGAGCGCCGTGTGCGTTGACGTTGTCGCGCAGCAAGACTTGCTCCAGGCTGGCCTCACTCGTCCCAAAGTAGATAGTTGAACCGGCCGCGCTGACGTTCCTTTCAAAATTCGACTGCGAGACCGTCGCGATCGCATCACTGCCCTCGGTGTAGATGGCGGTGCCCTCGAATCGCGCGTAGTTGTCCTCAAACAAGCAGTTGCGCACGGTGGGGGCAGCATCCAAATTCAAGAGCCCACCCCCGCGCCCATCTTCAGCGTCCTGTGCCCCGGAATTTCCACCACCACGAATGATCAAGCCGTCGAGGGGAGCATCGTTGGCCCCAGTCACCACGTGATACACATTGTCTTCGCGATGAAGCGGGCTCTCCTCATTGTCCAGGTCGCCGGGTAGGTCATCCCCCGCCACATCACCGCTCAGGATGGTCTCGTGCTCTCCCCAGTCGCGATCACCGAGCGCCGTCTCGTTGCCCGCAAATCCCCCGTAAATTGCCACATTTGCTCTCAATTGGAACGTGGCTGAAGGTAGAGTCCCCGGCTTGTACGTGCCCTCAGCCACCCACACCTGGCAGCTGTCCAGGTCCTCATCGGCCAAGCGTTCTGCGGCCAGGTCGAGCGCCACTTGCACGCTGCTGACCGCATCGCTCCAGGACGCGCCACTGTCCTCATCGTCTCCGTCGGTCTTAACATAGACCACACACGTCCCACATTCAGGCCCAGTCCAGCTGTCCGCGCACCCACACGCACCAGCATCACAACTACCGTGCTCCCCGCAGCTCATGCCATCAGCTGCATCAGACCAGTCACCCTCCGGTGCGTCACAAACCTGGCAGCCATTCTCTGGGTTGGCTGCTCCGTCAGAGTAACATTGGCCGTCGATCCAGCAGCCTTCGCAGTTCTCACCGCCGCCACCGCCGGTCCCCTCGCCGTCCCCATCGCCGCCGTTCGTCTCGTCTCCGTCTCCGTCTCCGTCACCAGTGTCACCAGTGTCACCATCTCCCGTGTTCGACTCGGTGTCGCCGTCGCCATCGCCGCTCGTTCCTCCCTGGCCTCCTGTGTTCGACGGATCAGAGCCGTCGTCCCCGCCACAGGCCCAAGCCCCCGCGCCAACAGTGAGAGAAACGAAGATGAGTGGAATGAAACGCATAAAAAACGGTCCTGAGTTAGAGTCGGTTAATGACGTACCTGTTTAAACGGAGCAACTGGCGCTTCGCCGCGTCCCACCTGGCGCGCCTGGACCAAAGAGGGAGTCAAACACACAAAGTCGCCACGACTGGGGCAAAAAGACGCTATCTTGTGACAATATTTCGCGCATCGTATCGTGACGAAGGCCTTCAATAGGCTCAGCGGCAAAGGAACATCTGGATGAATAGTGGCGGCGACAATGGTGGGAATGCAAAACCCAAGCCCGCGGCCGGTCCCCTCAAGACCGTGTTGGGTATTTTTTCACCGGTGTCTGGTGCGCGCAAGCCAGCCAAGACCTTGGTCGCCCCGTTGCCTGAGAATATCGATTTCTTCAATACGGTGCGCGGCTCCCAGTTGGAGCCCAGCAACGTACGGGCGCTGCCCAAGGAGTTGCCGGCGCAATTTGCGCTCAGCGTGTTTCCTCATGACTCCGACGTAGTGGAAGCCCCAGGTCCGCCCGGTGACTCAGGCGTCGTGGCCGTCAGCAACGAGGACGAGGCTCCGCCCCCCAGCTACGCGTCGAGGGAACTGCGCCACATCCAGCAATATGAGATCGTAAAAAAGCTGGGTGAAGGCGGCATGGGCGTCGTCTACTTGGCTCGGGACACACGCCTGGGACGCCGAGTTGCCATCAAAGTCTTGCGTACGCGCGACCCGGAGATCACACGCCGTTTCATCATTGAAGCTCGCACCACAGCGCGCTGCACCCATGAAAATATCGTGGTCATCCACGACGCCGGTGAGTTTGAGGGCTCGCCCTTCATGGTGCTGGAGTTTCTGGAGGGCCGCACGCTTACTGACTATATCCAAGAGGAGGCGCCTTCCATCACGCGTTCAGTGGAGATCGTGGTGAGCGTCGTGAGCGCCCTGGCACGCGCTCATAGCGAGGGCATCGTTCATCGTGATCTCAAACCGGACAACATTTTCGTGACCGGTAGCGGCACGGTAAAGGTGCTCGATTTCGGCATCGCCAAGCTGCTGGAGCAAGATGCGCCCAAGCACTCCGCGCTCCCTCGCCCTGCTCACATATCCGCTCCGGCACGTCCAAACCGCTCCACTGGCATCGCAGGGACGGTGGCTTACATGTCGCCCGAGCAGTGGCTGACGCCCGATCAAGTGGACCACCGTGCGGACATTTGGGCGGTAGGTTTGATCTTGTTCGAGATGTTTTCTGGTCACAATCCGCTCATGAACCATCCTACGCCTACCGCGGTGGCCACCTTCATGGCGGGGCCAGCGCCCATGCCACGCCTGGACAGCTTCGGGGCCGAGGTCCCCAAAGCACTGGGGGAAGTGGTCGCGCGCTGTCTGGAAAAATCGCCAGAGCGACGATTTCCTGACGCAGTCACGTTGCTCAAAGCTCTGGAGCCATTTTTGCCCGGACGCCAAGGCAGCGCATTGGCGCTCGAACTGGGCCCGTTTGCAGGCTTGCGCGCGTTCCAAGAAGAGGACGCGACTAAGTTCTTTGGCCGTTCCCGTGAGCTCGGGACGCTGCTCGGACGACTGAAGGAAACCCCCTTCATGGCCGTGGTGGGCCCATCTGGCGTGGGCAAGTCCTCCTTCTTGCGCGCTGGAGTGATCCCCACCCTTAGAAACAACGGGGCCGGTTGGGAGGTCTTGACGATCCGTCCGGGCAGAACGCCCGTGCTCTCGCTTGCCGAACATCTGCGTCCCCATGTGGAAGTATTGGCGCGCCAGCAAGGGCAAGATCCTCCCACGGATCGTGAAGTCGTGAGCAAGCTCACGACTGAGCCCGGGTTTCTTGGAGCACTGTTGCGCGCCTATTGTCGTATCAAGCAGACGCGCGTGCTTCTGTTCTTCGATCAATTCGAGGAGCTATATACGCTCGGTGCGCCAGCTGAGGAGCGGCGCGTCCTCACCACTGCTATCCTGGGCGCGGCGGACGATGCGGTCTCTCCGGTGCGTGCCCTCCTGTCGGTGCGCGCAGACTTTCTGGGGCGCGCCACAGAAGATCCGGAGTTTGCCGCAGCGCTCAGCACTGGGGTTTTCTTTTTGGGTCCTCCGATGCGCGACGGTTTGCGCGAAGCGCTCGTGCGCCCCACGGAGATGGTGGGATATCGTTTCGAATCGCCGCAGATTGTGGCTGAAATGATCGATTTCTTGGAAGGCTCGCCCAACGGCCTCCCCCTGCTGCAATTCACCGCGGCTCAGCTGTGGGAAGCCCGCGATCCCAAGACCCACATGCTTACACTGGCTAGCTACCGGGGCATGGGCGGCGTCCAGGGGGCGCTCGTGAGCCACGCGGACTCCGTCTACAACCAGCTCAGCGTTGATCTACAATTGTTGTGCCGCAACTTGTTCATGCATCTGGTCACGCCGGAGCGCACTCGCGCCATCCGCTCTATGAGCGAATTGGGAGAACTGTCGGGCAACCCCGCCGCCCTCAAACAGCTGGTGTCCCAACTCGTCGATTCCCGCTTGTGGGTCATTCGCGCCGAAGAAGGCGAGCCCACCGTGGAGATCGTCCATGAATCACTCATCACCACCTGGCCATCCCTGAAAAAATGGCTGGAAGAGAGCCACGAGGACAGCGTCTTCATCGATCAATTGGTCGCCGCAGCGCACCAGTGGGATCAAAAAGGCCGACGTGGCGGCATGCTGTGGCGCGGTGAAATGGTCGCGGACCTCACGCACTTTCAGCGACACTATCAAGGCAATTTGCCGGTGGTGGCGCAAGAGTTTGCCGAGAGCGTGCACAAGCAAGAGCGCCGTGCCGCGTGGCTCAAGCGCACCTTGGCTGTCTCTGGTTTCGCAGTGCTCATCCTCATGTTAGTCGGCGCCTCAGTGGGCCTCTACCTGGTGGCTCAAGAAAAGAAGAAAGCGGACGAGAGCGCGCGCATCGCTCAAGAGCGCCTTGCCCAACAGTTGCAAGCGGAGAAAGAACGTCTGGAGGCCGAGCGGCAACGCAAAGAGGCCGAGCAAAAGACGGTCGCCCTCAAGGACAAGGTCAAACTCAGCGCGGAAGAACTGGCCGAGAAGAACGTGGAGCTACAAAAGGCCCTCGTTTTTGCCGAGACTGAGCGTGAAGCGGCCGTCAAGCTTCGCACACAAGCCGAGGAGAGCGAGGCCGCTGCTCGTGAAGCGACCAAACGTGCAGAAGAGGCCAAGGAGCGTGTCGAGGTCCTGCTCAACAAGGAACGTGCGCGCGCGGAACGCCTCAATGCCCAAATGGGTGGTTTGATGGAAGATCTCCAGTGAGCCTGTCGGCGATCGCTCGCGACCATCACCAACCACTCTTGAGGTGAGTGCGCCCGGGCGTCTCGCCCGAGGCACTTCGCCACAGCGCGCAACAGTCGCGAAGTGATGGTTGCAGGCTTTCTTACCAAGTTGGTGCGGCGCAGGGGACGGGCGCTCTTGGCACGACAGCTGCACCACGCACGAACGCGTTGGTCGTTTTCTTGGCCCGGCGCACCCAACCCGCTTCCGGAGGACCGACCGATGATGACAGAAAGCGCATTTTTGCAGCCTCGTGACGAAGTCACTTCGACTGATTCCGCACCCTACGTGTCGGCCCGCGCTGGCTATGGGAACGGGCCGTTCTTCGTGCTTTTCAACGTGTCATCGGGTGGCCAGGGTGAACGTCGCGAAGCCCTCATTCGCAAGTACTTCGAGGACGCTGGGGTAGCGGCGCGCCTGTTTCCCATTCACCGTCACAGCATCCTGCCCTTCGTCATTGGGCACGCGGCAGAATTGGCCCTCAGCGCCCAGGGAACATTGGTCATTGCCGGCGGCGATGGAACCGTCAACAGTGCCCTACCCAGCGCTCTGGCGTCTGGGGTGCCGCTCGGCATCTTACCGTGTGGAACGTGCAACCATGCCGCACAACAGCTGGGCATCCCTCTCGATCTGCAAGCGGCCGTGCGTGCGCTCGTCGATGGAGAGGTGGCTGAAGCACAAGTCGGTTTGGTAGGCGACCGACCTTTTCTCCAAAGCGCCAGCTTGGGTCTCTATCCAAGCCTTTTGAAAGAGCACGGCCGCGCAGCCCGAAAGGAAAAGTCTGGGCGCCTGCTGGCCCTCACTTCTGCGGCAAATTTTCTGATAAAACGCCGCGCGAGCAGCTTCAAAATTCAGGTGCAATACGACTCTGCGCGCGTTTGGACGGACGCGCCTCCTCAGCTCGACGTATCTGCACTGTTCGTGAGCAACGACGCACTCCAACCCCAAACCCCGGAGCGAGATCTGGCGTTGGCGTTGGCTTTTGCTTCCGCTCGCGACCTAGCGGACAGCCCACCCCACCTCACGGCGACTGCGCTCCGCACGCCTACGGCCGCCCAGCTCATCGAGCTGGGCGCGCGAGCCGTTCTCGGCTCAACGGGCGAATCCAAAGACATTCCAACCTTTTCGTTCCAACGGCTCCTCGTCGAAAAGCACGGCTCCACGGACCCGACCATCAAGGTGACCATCGACGGCGAGGTCCTGCACATGAAGGGTCCGCTGATCGTTGAGCGATCCCAAGTGCCCGTCCAAGTGATTGTGCCTGCTACGCACAGCACATCATCCACTCGGCTGGTCCTACAGCAACGCAGCTGACCGCCTGCACGGCGCGACCGCTGTACAGGCGAAGAAAAGCACAGGGAGACATCCAGGCGTCCGAAGAGGCGCCCGAGGAACGCGCGCTCCTAAAGCCCCGGGCCATCACTGAATAGGCCGGACTAGGGGCAGCGGATACAGCCGCTCCGCGCGATAGACGCCGTGGTCCTTGGGCAACTTGAGTTCCCACACCACCTCGCCACTGCGCGCGACCTCGATGATCCGGCTCTCTGGAGTAGCGGCCACGGTGCCGCGTCGTCCCGCAGCGATCAACACGTTGCCGTTGGCCAGGCGATCCGCATCGCCCCAAAACGGGACGTAGAGGTCGGACGTGTACCAAGGATCCACTTCAAAACTCCCTGGCCATTCCCACACCAGCTTGGCCACCTTGGCGGTCTCATCAATCTGGTACTCCACGGCGCGCGTATGTCGGTTGCCCGGATTCCCATCCTCAATCACACCCGAGAAGCCGCCGTTGTCGAAGAAGAGAATCGTTCCGTCGTCGTGGATCTCAGGATCGTGGATGTCGGTATACTGAGAAGTGGGTGGGTCAAACGCCATATTCCCAAAATCGACGCCCAAGTTGTCTTGGCCATACGCTGCAGGGAGATGCCACAGCATCTCTTGGGTGGAGTACTTCATCTTGATTACGCCGAGCCAGCGAAAGCTCATGTAAGCGACGTCCTGCTCTAGGTCGACCGTGATGGAATTGCCATGCGCCCAGTCGCCGGACGCTGCTTGTGGGGGCGTCATGGCATCCTCCACGCCAATTTGGTGCACCGGAGTAGCGCTCGTGGGAGAGAACTCCAAAAATATTTGCGACGTGCGACCGCTCACATTGGCATCACGCATGACGATGTAATTGCCGTTGCTCAACTTTCCAGCATGATGTGACAATTGGTCGGGCGCTCCACACAGCGGATCTTCACACGACCACACCGTATCGCCTGCCCAGTCCACCTCGATGGGACCAAAAGCGGGACCAGATCCGGCGCTCAATGTCGGGCCCATGATGACGCCGCGGTCCGTGGGATCGACTGAAATTGCCCCGCCCCGTTCGGTAGTCGTACCATTGATGAAGTACCAAACAGGCTGACCCTCCTCATCGTAGATCACTGCGGCGGGGGGCGCGCCACTGATCGCGCGGTTGGTCCCATCACCCTTCTGGACGTTCATCAACGTCCAACCAGGCTGCGTTTTTTCGCTCGCTGCCACAGACACCGTCCCCACCGGGATCTGCGCAGGTAGCGCTGCGGTAGTGAACTTGCCCGTTCCTTCCAATGTGCCGCTTGCCCCAGTCGAGAGCGCCCGCATCTGATATTCAGTCTCGGCGCGCATGCCAATCACTAACACTTTGTGCTCGGTCGTAAGCTCGGTATCGACGACCTCCAACGTGAGTGCGTCCTTGCCAAATTGCACCACTGAGTCAGCCGGTTCGCTCGTGGTCCAAGCAACCCAAGCCGAGAGCACATTGTTAGGATTGGCGGTGATCACCAGATCAGAGATGCTGCCCGTGATCTGCTGGCCGCCGCTACCGTTATTTGCCGCACCTCCGGTACTTGCTGCTGTCCCGCCGGTCGATCCGGCTGGATCCGCGTTGCCTCCGGCCCCCGAGGTATCAGCGCCACCGCTCGCGTTGCCGTTGGCCTCACTGCCAGCGCCATTTACGCCGCCCGATCCAGTGCTGGCGGGCCCGCTCGATCCGCAAGCGCTCATCGTCAGCAGCGCCACCGCGCCCAGGGAAAAACATAAGTTCAAGGACCGCCAGTTCATGCAACGGGGATATTTCATGGCGCGCACAATACAGCAGCCGGTCCTCATGTTCTCGGTTTTGACGCTCAATCATCATTATTGGATGTCGTTCTGTTCGCTCCAAAAGTTGACGAACAGGAAAAATAGTTGACCTAATTTTTGCGCCTGAATGATCGACTATCCACGGCAGTGCCCTTTGTTTCCAGTTTCGTGACCTGTTTGAGATGCTGCAAATTGGTGCCCCCTTGCGGTCCTTGCGCTCGCTCGCGCTCGACGCAGGCCCGTTTCCCCCTGACGCGGCCGCGCGCACAATGAAGCTCCGCGATGGCGCGCTCAGCGCGCGGTCACGTGGGGGAAACACACCCCATAAGTGGCCAGCCTTTGACCCAAAAAGCGCTGATCCTCGCCCCAAATCGTCGCTCTCGTCGTCCCCACTGCTTCGTGCTTGGATGCGCGCATGCCTCCCGAGTTCCAATTTGAGACCATTCTGCCGCTCGGTCCTGACAACACGCCGTATCGCAAACTCACAACTGACTATGTGTCCACTTTCAATGCAGGCGGACAAACCTTCCTCAAGGTGGAGGCCGAGGGGCTCAGTTTGCTAGCGCGGCAGGCCATGACCGACATCGCGCATTTGTTGCGCCCTGGCCATCTGCAACAGTTGCGCAACATTTTGGATGACCCAGAAGCCTCCGACAACGACAAGTTCGTGGCGCTGGATTTGCTCAAAAATGCCTGCATTTCTGCCGGGGGGGTGCTTCCCATGTGCCAGGACACGGGCACGGCCATCATCCTGGGCAAGAAGGGCGACCGCGTCTTTACTGGCATCGACGATGAAGAGGCGTTGTCGCGCGGGGTGTTCGATACTTACCAGACCTCTAACTTGCGCTATTCGCAAATGGCGCCCCTTACCATGTACGAAGAGGTCAACACCAAGAACAATCTGCCCGCGCAGATTGAATTGTTTGCCACCCAAGGTGACGCATACAAGTTCCTCTTCATGGCCAAGGGCGGCGGAAGCGCCAATAAGTCTTATCTCTACCAGGAGACAAAGGCCTTGCTCAATCCAGAGCGACTGCTGCAGTTCATCGAAGAGAAGATGAAGAGCCTGGGCACCTCCGCCTGCCCCCCGTATCACCTGGCCGTGGTGATCGGCGGCACCAGCGCCGAGTTCAACTTGAAGACGGCCAAACTGGCCTCGGCGCGCTACCTGGACACACTCCCCACCAAGGGGAGTGAGACTGGTCATGGCTTTCGCGACCTGGATCTAGAATCCCAAATTCATAACATATCGCGGCGCATTGGCATTGGCGCTCAATTTGGCGGTAAGTATTTTTGTCATGACGTCAGGGTCATTCGCCTGCCGCGTCATGGGGCGTCCAACCCCGTGGGCATCGCGGTGTCCTGTTCCGCCGATCGCCAAGCCACGGCCAAGATCACGGCGGAGGGCATTTTCTTGGAGCAGCTGGAGACCGACCCCGCGCACTTCTTGCCCGACGCCCTGGACCACGCCCTGGGTGGCGAAGTGGTGGAGGTCAACCTCAACCGGCCGATGAATGACATCCGCGCGCAGTTGTCCCAGTACCCCATCAAAACTCGCTTGAGCCTGAGTGGTACGCTGGTTGTGGCGCGCGACATTGCCCACGCCAAAATCAAAGAGCAACTGAGCGCGGGGCGTGCCATGCCCGAATATCTGCGCAATCATCCGGTGTATTACGCGGGCCCGGCCAAGACCCCTCTAGGCATGGCGTCTGGATCATTTGGTCCCACCACAGCGGGGCGCATGGATGCGTACGTGGATGAATTTCAAGCGGCGGGCGGCAGTCTGGTCATGCTTGCCAAGGGCAACCGCAGCGCCGCGGTCACCGCGGCCTGCAAGAAACACGGCGGCTTTTATTTAGGTTCCATCGGTGGTCCGGCGGCACGTCTGGCTCAAGACTGCATCAAGAAGGTCGACGTGCTCGAGTTCGCTGAACTGGGAATGGAAGCCGTCTGGAAGATCGAAGTGGAGAACTTCCCGGCGTTCATCGTGGTGGACGACAAGGGTAACGACTTCTTCCAAAACCTGGCACCCGGGCATCTGCCTACCAAGCGCTAGTTTACTCAAGCTTCGTCGCACGCCCCGGCTTCGCTTCAGCTCAGCCTCCCCTGATTCAGCCCGGCTTCAGCCCGGTGCGCCAACCACCTCGACGCACAGCTAACCACCTTGGACCTGCGGGAGGCCGCGCACTGGGCACTTTCATTTCAATTGGCGGGAATTATTGCACAATTGACAAACCTTGGGGCGAAGTGAAGAGCCGGCCTAATTTTCGGAACGCCTTCCTCCAAATCAAATTGAGAAACGTAGTCGAAACATTCGGCCGCTATCTGTCTCTTCGCGCCAAGGCAACGGGGCATTACGCCACGTACTTGGGCAGAGATGACTGAGGCCCGAGGCCGCCCCCGATCGCCGGATGACTCGTGCCACGCAAAGGGACAATCAAGGAGAAAAGATGACCACCGCAGCTGATGTTCTCAAACTGATCAAGGACCAGTCCGTCGAGTTCCTCGACATTCGCTTCACGGATACCAAGGGCAAGGAGCAGCACGTTACCATTCCGGCTGCTCAGGCGAATGAGAAGCTCTTCGTCGAGGGGAAGATGTTCGACGGTTCGTCCATCGCTGGTTGGCAGCCAATCAATGACTCCGACATGATCCTGCTGCCCGACGCCACCAGCGCGGTCATGGATCCTTTTGCCAAGTACAAGCAGCTCAACATCAGTGCCGACGTCATCGTGCCTGCCACCATGTCGGGTTACGCCAAGTGCCCCCGCAGCATCGGCAAGCGCGCCATTGAGTATTTGAAGAGCACCGGCATCGGCGACACCGCATACTTTGGTCCCGAGAACGAATACTTCATCTTCGACAGCGTGCAGTACGCGGTCTCCATGGGCTACCAGATGTTCAAGATCTCCAGCGAGGAAGCTGCGTGGTCCACGGACGTGGAAGGCTTCAAGGGCCATAGCCCCGGCGTCAAAGGCGGATACTTCCCCGTGCCGCCAGTTGATACGCTCAACGACATCCGCGCCGAGATGTGCAAAGTCATTGCAGAGATGGGCATGGTTCCCGAGGTGCATCACCATGAAGTAGCAAACGCTGGCCAGTGTGAGATTGGCGTGGGCGTCGGCACCTTGGTGCGCAAAGCAGACGAAGTGCAGATGCTCAAGTACATCGTTCACAACGTCGCAGCCAAGTGGGGCAAGACGGCTACCTTCATGCCCAAGCCCATGGTCGGCGACAACGGCAATGGCATGCACGTCCATCAGTCCGTCTTCAAAAACGGTGAGAACCTGTTTGCTGGCGACGGCATCGGAGGCTTGAGCCAACTCGCGATGCACTACATCGGCGGCGTCATCAAGCACGCTCGCGCCATCAACGCCTTCGCCAACCCGTCCACCAACAGCTACAAGCGCTTGGTTCCCGGGTTCGAGGCTCCCACCATCTTGACCTACTCGGCCAACAACCGCTCCGCGGCCATCCGCATCCCCTTCGTCATCCCCAAGAAGGGCAAGCGCATCGAGACGCGCTTCCCCGACAGCACGGCCAACCCCTATTTGTGCTTCACGGCGCTCTTGATGGCTGGCATCGACGGCATCATCAACAAGATCGATCCCGGTGCGCCCGGCGACGAAGATCTGTTCGAGCTCGAATTGGAAGGCAAGAACCACTACCCCACCGTCGCGCCCTCACTGGACCGCGCACTCGAAGCACTCGACGCCGATCGTGGCTTCCTCACCGCAGGCGGCGTGATGACCGACGACATGATCAACTCGTACATCGCCCTGAAGATGGACGACGTGACCAAGCAGCGCATGACCGTGACCCCGGTTGAATACCAGCTGTATTACAGTTGCTGATTCTTTTAGGGGGGCTTTCCCAGCCCCCCTCGTCGCGCCGGCAAAGCCGGCTACTCCTCACCCCCAATTACCGTCTGCGCTCCGGCAGCTCC
>JACZCW010242297.1_pt1 | contig 20308 bp, 20 predicted proteins | sample 8641861 | NCBI WGS metagenome assembly JACZCW01 (sample SAMN15324607, study PRJNA640507) | soil metagenome | isolation source: intercropping sugarcane | place: China: Luxin town, Laibin City, Guangxi Province | collected 2019-07-25 | depth 10cm m | reverse complement strand
GGCGCGGATACGTCCCCCAAGCGCAAGGTGCTCAGCAAGTCAGAAAAGGCCGCCAAGAAAAACCAGCGTAAGGCCGCCCGCGCTTCCCGCAAGAAAAAGTAAGTGCGCGTCGCTACAACCTACGCGCAAGCTCACCCTGCAATCGACTGCAAGTGTTGATGAGCGGTTGAGCGCCGCTGAGTTGATGCGCTGCCCCCAGCACATCCTGCCCGATGCGCGCGGGATCGGCGTGGGGCGTTTGCAGCTCTTTCTCGAGCACGTTCAGCTCATCGAGCGCCTCGACGTGGCGCTCAAATGCCACCACGCAGGCCGCGCGAAACTCACACAGACGCTGACACGAGGTCGATCGCAGCGCCGCTAGGGCTGCGAACTTGTCTGCGTTATCAGCGGCTTGGAGCGCGCGCACCAGTGAGTTGAGGCGCACGAACTCGCGTTGCTCCTCATCCCTCTGGACGTCAGCGGAGTGCGCTGTACAGCCCGCCGCTCCGAGCAAAATGGCAGACAGACCCACTAGGGCGTGACGATGAGCCATCTAAAAGCTCGCTTATGAACCAACCATCACGCCCATTACATCAGTCGCCCGGCGTAACGTCGGGGCCCACCTGAATGCGCTCACCCACGTACGAGCCGATGAGCGTAAACAACACGCCCAACGCCGAAAACAGCACGTACATGAACACCGGCATGGTTTTGACGGTTTGTCCTGAAAACAAGATGAATGCTGTCGGGATGGCCACCAAGAAGGCCGCCGCCACCGGCTCCATGAAGGTGCGACCGGGGGAAATGAGCCCTACCAAACATCCACCCATCGCCCACACCGGGATGGCCATCATCATGCCGGCGTAGCCCTCGAAGTCGAACAACGGGACCACTGCGGGCAAACCCAAAACGATGGCTCCTGTGAGCACCACCATGATGCCGATGGCAATGCCAAACCAGGCCAGATTGAAGGTCTGCTGTTGGTAGCGTGACCCTTCATGCAAGGTGACGCCGCCCACGCCGTCGTCCACTCGTACGCCGCACGATACACAGCGGCCATTGGTCAGCGGTCCCTTATTTTGGAAGCCGCAGCTCGGACATACGATCATTGTGTTTGCTTCGCTCATCGTCCCTCCAGAAGGGTGCCCGTTGTGGGTGGTGCCTCCCGATACCAAAAAGGGTACTTCGCCCCGGGCTAAAGCCCAAGACCTTCGCCCGGAATGGTCCAAGCCGAGCGGAACCGAGCCAATCGTGGGCCGCTTATGTAGGTCAGTGTGCTACAAAAAGCACCGCGGGCAGGGGAATTTCGCTGAGAACCCGGCTTTTCTCCACAACCGGACCTGGGTCTGATAACAGGCGCTCATGGCCATCACCTACCGGGAAGCCGGAGTAGATATTGAAGAAGGCAATCGCCTCGTTGACCGCATCAAATCCTTTGCTGGACAAGCATCCTCACCGCTCGTCTTGAGTGGCATCGGGGGGTTCGCGGGCTTGTGTGGATTGCCCAGTGGGCTTGCCGAACCCATCCTGGTGAGCGGCACCGACGGCGTCGGAACCAAGCTCAAGGTGGCCTTCGCCATGAATCGTCATGACACGATCGGGCAAGACTTGGTGGCCATGTGTGTCAATGATGTGATCACGACCGGCGCCGTACCGTTGTTCTTTCTCGACTACTTCGCCACGGGCAAGCTCGACGCCCACGTGGGCGAACAAGTGGTGCGCGGCATCGCCGAAGGTTGCAAGATGGCAGGCTGTGCACTCTTGGGTGGCGAAACTGCCGAGCTCCCCGGCATGTACAACGACGGTGAGTACGATCTTGCGGGGTTCGCTGTGGGGGTCGTCGACAAGTCCAAGATCTTGGGTCCCGATCGCGTACGGAGCGGCGACACGCTCTTAGCGGTTGCATCCAGCGGCATTCACTCCAACGGCTACAGCTTGGCGCGACGTGTGGTCGACAACTTGGGTGGGGGGCTTGACCAGTACCGCGACGATCTCAAGTCCACCGTGGGCGAAGCGCTGCTCACGCCCACCAAAATCTACGCCAAAACCGTGAGCGCGTTGTACGGCGAGCTGGGCGCTGACCTGCATGCGCTGTGTCATGTGACCGGCGGCGGCATCGTCGAAAACCTCCCGCGCGTGTTGCCCTCGGGTGTCGATGCCGTGCTCGACCAAGCACGCCCGTGGCCCGCGATCTTCAAGCTCATCGCCGACCACGGGCCCGTGGAGCTCGCGGAGATGCGCCGCACGTTCAACTTGGGCGTCGGCCTACTCATCTCCGTGGCAGAAGGCAGCGCGACCAGGGCGCTCGCGGCGCTCACGAGCGCGGGGGAAGACGCCTATGTGATCGGGCGCATCGTTCAAAGCGAAGGCGCCCCCGTCGTGGTCTATGAAAATGATCCTGAGGGCTTTCGATCTTGACTGACCCGTTGGCCCTCGGTGTGCTCGTTTCGGGCAGCGGCTCAAATTTGCAAGCAATCCTGGACGCCATCGCTCAAGGACGTTTGCACGCAAAGTGCAAGGTCGTCATCAGCAATCGGCCTGATGTGCAAGCGTTAGCACGCGCCGAACGAGCGCTCGTGCCAACTCAGGTCATCGACCACAAGCGCTTCACCACCCGTGAGGAGTTTGATGGCGAGCTGGTGCGTTCGCTCCGCGCACATGGAGTCGAGTGGGTCGCTTTGGCCGGTTTCATGCGCGTGCTCACGCCAAAGTTCTTGGACGCGTTTAGCGATCGAGTCATCAACATTCACCCGTCGCTGCTCCCCGCATTTCCCGGTGTCGATGCGCAGGGCCAAGCCTGGGATTACGGCGTCCGCGTCGCGGGCTGTACGGTGCACTTCGTGGACATCGGAGTCGACTCCGGCCCCATCATTCTGCAAAAGACGGTCCCCGTGGAGTCGCTGGACACCAAAGAGGATCTGCGCAAGCGCATCCTCGAACAGGAACACCTCGCCTTCGTCGAGGCATTGGAACTGATTGCCCAAGGCCGCGTGATGCGACAGCCTGGTTTGCGTCGCGTCAGCGTGACCGAACCTGGAAGGGGTTAAGCCGCGTATGCCGGCACGCCACTACGACGTCATTGTGCTCGGCCGCAGCATCGGTGCGCTGCTCGCCGCCGCGCTGTTGGCGCGCCGTGAGCTTCGTGTCCTGGTGCTTGGACAGGGTCAAGCCTCGCCGGTTTATCGGGTGGAAGATCACACGCTGTGCCGCCGCACGTTCTCACTGCTCTCGGCTAGCTCGCCGGTCTTTCGCCGCATCCTGGTCGAGCTGGCGCAAACGCAAAATGTTCGCCGTGTGATCGCGCCTCTGGATCCGATGTTTGCGTATCTGGATGACGATGTGCGCTTTGAAATTCCCCCGGATGTGGACTTGTTCGGACGCGAAATCCAGCGCGAATTTCCGGAAATTCAGCAGTCTTTGGCCGAGCTCTACGCGCAGGTGTCCGCCGACAATGCGCAGATCGACCAAGCATTCGACCGCGATCTGGTTTGGCCACCGGGCACGTTTTTCGAACGGCTCGAGACAGGACGCATCGCGTCCTCATTGCCTGCGTCCGGACCACGCAACTTGGCCAGTGGGCTCTTGGAGCGGCTCCCCCACAGCCACAAATTCAGACAGGTGGTAGAAACACCAGCACTCTTTTCCTCGCATTTAGGGGTCGATGCAAGCGCGCTCAGTGAGCTCTCACTGACCCGCCTGCATGGCTCTTGGACGCGGGGCGTGCACGCGCTTGCGCGCGGCGAGCAGGAACTGGAGGAGTTTTTGGTCGCGCGCATCATGGCCCACGGCGGCGTGGTGCAGTTTGAGCGCAGCGCCGAGCGCATCGCGATCAAGCGCGGGCGTTTTGCGGGCGTGGTGGAGCAAGGTGAAGAAAGCGTAACCGCGGCGGAGGCCATCATCAGCAGTGAGAGCGGCGAGCATCTGGCCGCACTCAGTGAAGGACAAGGCATCAGCAAGCGGGCCCGTGACCATTGGCCCCATGTCAATGTCGTAGGCGGGCGTTTCGTCGTCAGCGCCCTCGTCAACAACGCCGGTGTGCCGGCCGCGTTTCCGCGTGAAGCGTTCTTGATCGGCAATCATCCTGCGCTGCCCGATGTCCATGTGCAGCGGTATGACGCGCACGTCCTTTCGGGCGTAGCTGCGGATCCGCAACTCACGCTCTTGGTTGCTGAAATGCTGCTGCCCAACGTCAGTGGCTATCATCTGTTGGGGTCCCGCCACGCAGTGCTCGGCACACTGCGCCGTTATCTTCCGTTCATCGACAGACACCTCGTGCTCGTGGACAGTCCTCACGACGGGCTACCAGCCGATCTCTTCGACCGTCGCGACGGTCGCCAAGATCATCGGCAAATCGAGCGCGCCTTCATCAAGGGCGCGTCCGCGTCGCCTGAACCAATGCAACCTCGACTGTGGGTGCAAACGGGGAGCTACTTGTCCCTCGCCGGTGAGCCACTGCGTGGTCCCATTCCAGGTTCGTACTTGGTAGGGCCGACCGTGCTGCCGTCGCTCGGACAAGAAGGCGAAGTGTTGGCCGCCTGGGGCGTCGCGAAGATCATCACCAAGAAGGATCGCGCCCGGCAGAAAATGCGACGCCAGATGTGGACGAAGATCGAGACAGGTTAATCATGCGCATCATTGCTGGAGAGTTTCGCGGACGGCGCCTGGTCGCGCCCAAGGGTCTAGCAACGCGACCCACCACGGATCGCGTACGTGAAGCATGGTTTTCAATCTTGGGGAGGTTGGAAGGCGTCGTCGTCGACCTGTACGCGGGCACAGGCGCACTTGGCTTTGAGGCCATCTCGCGCGGCGCATCGCATGCCATCTTTGTCGAAAGCGCCCGACCTGCCCAGCAAGCGATCATCAAGAACGCGGAAAGCTTGGGGATCACCAATCGCATCACATTGCTTGCGACGACCGTAGAAGCCGCCACAAAGCGTCTTTTGAGCCAACCCAGTGTAGAATTGCTGCTCACCGATCCGCCTTGGACGGACCTGATCACGGCCGAAAGAGCGCTCCAAAAACTGTTGCTCGCCTCACTGCTTACTGAAACGGGGCGCATGGTCGTGGGTCATCCCAAGAGCCGTCCTATTGCACTTGCTCCTGACTCTGGCCTGGTCATCGACAGTCAGCGATCATGGGGAGATTCCGGGGCAACATTCCTCAGTCGCGCCCAGCCCGTGGCCTCGCTATAGTGCCGCGCATGCCGGATTCGTCACACCCAATTCCCAAGAAGCGCGGAAACAGTGGTCTCATCATCGTCGCGGCGCTGATGTTGCTCGCAGCGCTCGGGCTCGTGATCTACAAACTGAAGAGTTCTTCCAAGTCTGAGGTCGTGGAGGAGCGAGTGACGGCACCCAAAGCACCCGAGCCAGCACCGGCTGTCCTCGACAACGCGCCGCCCCCTCCGCCCAGTGAGGAAGAAGTAGCCCCGGAACAAGCACCCCAGGAGTCCGCCAAAGATCAAAAAGCCAGCAAAGGGCCGCTGGGACCGCCAGGATGCTCCGGACAATGCGTAGGCACTGCTGGCGATGATCTGCGGGCGGCGCTGGCCGCGCGCGCCGCAAGCGCCAGGAGCTGCTACAATACAGCGCTGCGCCGCAACTCGACCTTGGAAGGTAAGATGACGGTGAACGTGCGCGTGAGCCCCAAAGGCTCGGTGTGCTCAGCAGGCGTCAGCAACAACACCCTGGGGGACGCTGCGGTAGCTTCGTGTGTATCGGCTCAATTCAGGTCTAGCCAGTTTCCAGCGCCCGCAGGCGGATGTGTGGATACAGCTGTTCCCTTGAATTTTACCGCACCCAAGTAAGCGCTAAATGGCGGGTTTAAGGCAGTGACCCATGATTTTGTCAACCCGAGTGCAGCACACCCATCCCGCTCCATGCTTGAAGTCAACGCTTCGTTTGCCATTGGTGGTTATGAGCTTGATGTTAGTGAGCTGCGTGGAGGATGGGTTCTCGCCGGATTGTCCGAGTAGCGAGGCGTACACCGATGAAGATGGTGAGTTTGACTTTGCAGCGTGGCGCGACGCCGCAGAAGCAGCTGGCTGCGTGACCCCCATCGGCGGGCCTGGAGGACAAAGTGGAGGCACCCCATAAGAGCGCAGTGGCCGATCCGGGCGGAGCGCGTCGCATCCTCTTGCTGTTGGCCTATGACGGCACGGACTACTCCGGGTTTGCGCTGCAGAGCAATGCCCCCACCATCGTCGGTGAGCTGCGCCGTGCTCTGCTCGAGATTGATCCAGATGTGGGCAGCATCACCGGATCGAGTCGGACGGACGCCGGAGTCCACGCGCGCAATCAACCAGTCAGCTTCATCACCACGCGATCATTGAAGGCCCGGGGCTGGGTACTGGCGCTCAACCAACGGCTCCCAGATGCGATCGTGGTCACGTACGCCGCAGAAGTGGCGCTTGATTTTGATCCCAGGCGCGCGCCCACCTTCAAACGTTACTGCTACCGCGTCTTCAATTCACCGTTGGACGACCCCTTCATCAGTCGCACCAGCTGGCGCGTAGGCCAAGCTCTCCACGTGACCACCATGGCGAAGGCCAGCCAGGTTCTTTTGGGCGAGCATGATTTTCGCGCCTTTCGTTCAGTCGATGACCCTCGTGCGGAGACCGTGCGCAATATTTCTACTTTGTCGCTCAGTCGTGATCCCGTCGAACCTCGCTTGATCGAGGTGCGAGTCACGGGCAACCGCTTCATGTACAACATGGTGCGCATCATCGTCGGCACGTTGGTGGACATTGGACGCGGCCGAGTACAACCCGATTGTCTCGTCCGAGCCCTGCAAAGCGGGGCGCGATCTGATTTGGGCATGACTGCGCCCGCACGTGGGCTCATGCTCGAGCACGTTGAACTCGACGATTGGGGGCGAGACGGCTGGCCAATGCGTGGCACGTCGCCCGGCGAATTGTCCGCCCCGAGCTTGGTCTAGTGCGTAGCGCGGTTCCCGTTCGCACGGTGATTTACACGATTCGAACGGTTTTTTTCGGGAAAATTACCGCGGCACGCGTCGATTCACCTGGGCTCATGTACTAGCGTCCGTCGCGGCCAGCGAAAGTGGCCGCTTGGAGCAGTCACATGGATTGGAAGAACAAGATTCTCGAAAAAGGCACCCAGCTTTTGGAAAACCCGGAAATCATGCGTTGGGTCACCGACGATCGCGTGATGCGGGTAGCTGAGGGGTTGATGGATGCACCTGAGCGCATCCGCGCGGCCGTGAAGATCCTCAAGGATGGCTACCAGCTACCCAACGTCGACCCTGCGCTCGACGAGGATCAGCCGCACAAGTCCGGTGCGCGCGCCAACAATGGGGCAAGCACAAATGGCTCCGCTGAGCGGGTAGTGGCGCCGGTCGGCTCCCTGGACATGGAAGAGTCGATGAGCGAACGCCGCTCGCTGGCCACCATCGGCGGCAAGGACATCTTCGAGAAAGCTTTCAAGTTTTCAGCCGCAGACAATGCGCGCAAGCGAGGCATCTATCCGTTCTTTCGCCCCTTGGATTTCAGCGACGGACCCGAGGCACAGATCGACGGCAAGCGCGTCATCATGTTTGGCTCCAACAACTACTTGGGCCTCACCACGCATCCCAAGGTACGTGAAGCTGCCAAGGACGCCATTGATCGCTTCGGCACCAGCATGACCGGTTCGCGGCTCGTCAACGGGTCCATGAAACTCCACGAGGAGTTTGAGGAAAAGCTAGCCCACTGGTTCGGCAAAGAATCCGCGCTGGTATTCACCACGGGCTACCAGGTCAATATCGCTACCCTGTCTGCTTTGCTTTCCAACAAGCAGTCGGTCGCTGTGATTGATCGCAATGTCCACGCATCGCTCTATGACGGAGTACGATTGGGCATGGCGACCGGTGCGCGCCAGGTGCGCTACAAGCACAACGACGCAGAATCGCTCGATCGCGAATTGGCCAAACTGGAAGACGCTGAGGGCGCGCTGGTCGTGACTGACGGCGTGTTCTCCGCAGAAGGTGAGATCGCGCGCCTCGACCAGATCGTCCCGGTGGTAAAGAAACACAAGGCACGACTCTTCGTGGACGACGCGCATGCTCTGGGTGTCATTGGTCCGGGTGGGCGCGGTACTGCGCACCATTTTGGCGTCAGCGATCAGGTTGACTTGATGGGGGGCACCTTCTCCAAGTCGCTAGCAAGTATTGGCGGTTGGTTGGTGGGCGAGCGCAAGGTGCTGGATTACATTCGTCACTTCGCGCCCAGCTTCATGTTTGCTGCAGCAGCAGCGCCACCCAGCGTGGCAGCCGCCATGGCGGCGTTCTCGGTGATGGCCGAGGAACAGTGGCGCATCGAGAAACTGCACGAGAACTTTACGTACATGCGCGACAACCTGCGCGCGCTGGGTTTTGAACTGGGTAAGACAGAGACGGCGGTGATTCCCATCTACATTCGCCAAGATTTACGCACCATCATGATGTGGAAGGACCTCTTGGAAGAGTACGGCGTGTATACCAATCCGTTCATCTCTCCCGGTGTCCCGCCAAAGAGCGCCATGCTGCGTACCAGCTACATGGCCACCCATGAGCGACATCATTTGGACAAGGCGCTCGAAGCCTTTGAGAAGGTGGGCAAGAAGTACGGAGTGATTTCCTGATGACTGTGCTGGTTACCGGCGCCAGCGGCTTTCTGGGCTCGCACATCGCAGAGCAGCTGAGCGCGCAGGGACGCAACGTTCGTGCACTGGTTCGGGCAACCAGCGACCAACGTTTTCTCTCTGGCCTACGCCATGTCGAGCTCTGCTACGGCAGTGTGGAGGACCCAGAGAGCTGCGCTCTAGCGTTCAACGGTGTGACCGAGGTCATCCACGCCGCTGGCCTGGTCAAGGCGCGCAACGCAACTGAGTTTCTGCGTGTCAACACCGAGGGCACCGAACATCTCATCACTGCGGCGGCCAAGGCCGGCACGGTGCGACGCTTCGTTTTCGTCTCCAGCCAAGCCGCGGGCGGCCCTAGCGATCGACGCGGCACCGCCGTCGCCGTGGGTGCGGAAACGGAGCCGGTTACGGCCTACGGACGCAGCAAATTAGCCGCTGAGCACCTGGTACTGTCCGAAAAATCTCGGGTACCTTCGGTGATCATTCGCCCCCCTGCCATCTACGGCCCACGAGACAAAGAAATCTTGGTGTTCTTCAAGGCAGTCAAGACCGGCGTATTGCCACTCACTAATCCACCACAAGCCAAGTACTCCATGATCTACGGACCTGATTGCGCTGCGGCGTGCATCCGGGCACTGGACGCCGAAGTCCCCAGTGGTCAGGTACTGTACGTGGAGGATGGGCATCCCATCAGCTTTGGCGAGATGATCGCCCAGGTCGAGGGCGCCGTAGGTAAAAAGGCTTGGTTGCGTGTGCCACTGCCTCAGGCGGTGGTGCGTGGCGCAGCTACCCTGTCTGAGTTGTACGGTAAGGCCACCAATCAGGCGGTGATGCTGACCCGCGACAAGTGCAACGAGTTACACGAGATGGGCGGCTGGGTGTGCGACGGCTCACTAGCTCGCCAGCTGCTCGATTGGCAGCCGCGCGTGCAATTTGCCGAAGGCGTGCGCCTGACGGCTGATTGGTACAGGCAAGCCGGCTGGCTATGAATGAGCTGCGCCGCGCTGCCGGGCGGTTTAGGGAGCGGGGGCCGGTGCAGGAGCGGGAGCGGTAGGAGGAGCAGGAGCAGGAGCAGGGGCCTTGGGCACCGCGCCGGGCGGTGTCGTGCTGGAAGGCACCACGCCGGGAGCGGATGCAGGTGTTTGAGCGGCCGGGGCAGCGGGAACCTTGGCAGGGGTCGAGCCGGTCGGACCAGCTACCACGCGGGGTTTTGCGCTGGGCTGAACAGCAGCGCTGGGCTGAACAGCACCGGGTTGCGTAGCGGTCGCTTGAGCCGTGGCTGGCTTGGAGGCAACGGTAGCACTTGCTGAGGGGGCGACAGGCGCGTGCGCCGCTTGACCCGAGCTGACTGGTTGAGCGCTCGCCGTGGGGGCCGCCTGCCCCTGTGCTAACTCGGCTTGCAACTCAGCCATGGCCTGCGCCGCGGCAGCTGCAGCCTGATCGTCAGCGGTGACCGGACGCTCCTCTGCACTGGGCTCCTCCTCATGGGTGGGCTGGTGATCAGCTGCGTCTGCTTCGTGCGCCTGTGCATGACCGCTTGCGACGTGAGCTGCAGCCGAGTGTGCTGCGTGATCCACTTCGGGCGCATTGGCCATCGCCAAGAACCCGCCTAGTCCCAAGCAGGCCACCAAAATCATGGGGCCTGTGGTCTGATCGGAATGCTCGTCGCTACCGTGCGCGTGGTCGCTGCTGTGCTCGTGGTGTTCACTCATGGCCGGCGCACAGTAGTGCATATCTCGAACATGGTACACACCCCGCCGAGGCTCACCCCAATGGGTGAGGCGAGCGTCGGCGGAGGGTCAGCTACATGTCTGCTCGAATTGCCTTTTGCTCTTGTCCGGGCGCATCTCATTTCTGAGATGCGCGCAGAATGGCGGTTCACTTGGCCGCAAGTTGAGCTTTTTTGTGGCGTTCACGGGCCGCGTGCACGGCGGACAGGGCCGCACGGGATTTGTTGCGAGTTTCCTTACACTCAAGCCGCGGATCGCTGTCCGCTACGATGCCTGCCCCCGCGGTCACCTCGAACCTACCGCCCTGCATGACCACGGTACGAATGCCGATGGCCAGGTCGAGATCTCGACCGCGCGTCACATAGCCGATTGCGCCGCCATATGAGCCACGCGGTCGCGGCTCGAGCTCACGAATGATTTGCATGGCGCGCACCTTGGGTGCGCCAGACAAGGTCCCGGCCGGAAACGTAGCACGCAGCACGTCCCATGGTCCTTGGTCGTCGGCCACCTTGCCCCGCACGTCGCTGGTGATGTGCATGACATGGCTGTAGCGCTCCACGAACATCCGGTGCGGTACCTGCACGCTGCCTGTCTCGGCAATGCGACCAATGTCGTTGCGCGCCAAGTCGATGAGCATCACGTGCTCCGCGATCTCCTTGGGGTCGGCCATCATGTCCTCTGCCAGCGCCTGATCCTCTTCCTCGTTGCGACCGCGACGACGCGTACCCGCGATGGGGCGCAAATAAACCTTGCCTTCCTCGACACGCACCAAAGTCTCAGGGCTGGCGCCGGCCAAGACCAGGGCCGGTGCCTCAGCGGTTTCAGGGAAATCCAAGTAATACATGTAGGGCGCTGGCGACAGGACGCGCAGCGAGCGGTAGACCTCAAACGGATCGGTCCCCAAGGTGGGGACCGAGAAGGTCCTTCCCGGCACGATCTGGAACGCATCGCCGGCGCGAATGTATTCGCGACAGCGCTCCACGGCTGCCGAATAGGCGGCGTCGTCCATGTTGAGCTCAACGTCGCTCGGCAGGGCACTCGGATCAGGAGGATCGAAAGGAGCGAGGTGGGGCGCGCTTCTCAAGAGCGCTTCACAATCACGGACATGCTCTTCATCCGTGGATGCGACAGTGATGCGTTGGGTCAAATGATCAAACACCACCACGGTGCATTCAGACAAAAGCCGCGCAATAGGGCCACGCGCACTGTCAGGCCACTTATCGACCTTGGTCGAGAAGTGCACCATCTCGAAGCACAATAGCCCCACGTGCGCCGTAGCAAACTTCTCCGCCGGGCTTTCCGGTGTGGATTGCCCGCTCGGCGCCAACTGCGCAAGCTCCGCGAATGGATCCACCCCGTCCCGGCCAAACAGCACTATTTGCCGCTTGGGTCGGTAACCCAGGATGGAGTAACGGGCCCAACGCTCACCGCCGACGACGCTTTCCAGAAGAAATGACCCACCTTCTGCCTGACCGCGCACCGCGGCGTAAGCCGAGACAGGGGAAAGACCATCAGCGACGAGAATTTTTTGATGGACCTGAGGCAGCTTGTGCATGGCAACTCTTTGAGGAAACACGAGTTCGATAAGAGAAGTAGCGGAATCTTCGCGCTTTTCACGAACTCCATGCGCGCTTTACAACGAATTGGGGTCACTGTGGTAGTCTGGCCCTCCCGGGCCATTTTCATGCCTGGGACGTCACTTTCCCCGAGGTCAATCGGACGATGAACCAAGCCCCGCTGAGCCCCATGAGCGCGCTTTTTGCGCATGTCGAACCGCTGCTTTTAGGCCGCCGAGTCCTGGTGATTGGTAATGCCGGAAGTTCAGCCGCAACCCAGCTGCTCGCTCGTGGCGCTCGACTGGTCCAGGTGTTTGATCCTGATCCCCGGAGAGTGTCTGCGGCGGCGGCACAAAACACCGAACGCAAGGTCACGTTCTCACAACTCACCCCCCACGCATTGCGAGACGGATCGTACGATCTGGCTTTGGTCGAGGATGTCGAGCTCGCCGAAGATCTCAATCATTTGATCCTGGGGGTCAAACGCGCGCTCGCCGCGACCGGCACCGCCGTTTTTTGTACGCGCAATGCAGAGGCTACCACCGGCCTCTTGGGTACAAGCCGCGGCAACCTCAGCTACGACGAGTTCAGTGAAGCACTTTGGGATCAATTCGAGGCAGTGTCACTGTGGGGACAGTCGCCATTTTTGGGCTACTCCATCGTGCAATTTGGCCTAGAGCAACCGCCGGTGCCGGTGCTCGACAATGGGTACGTGGCGGGCCAGGGCGAGGTTCCGGATTATTACATCGCCATCTGCGGCAGCTCACCTGATCAAGGGTCGATCAACGAGATGTCCATCGTGCAACTCCCCGCGCATCGCTTATTGGCGGACAGCGCTACGGGCCACCGCGAAAAGGAGCGCAAAGCAGCACGGCGCGTGGAGGCGCTTGAGCAAGAGCTGGCTCAGTTGCGCAAACAAGTCAGCAGTTCCGAGGTCGAACGCCTGGTGACGCTGCTGGAGGAACGCGACAGCTGGATCCGCCAGTTGGAATCCAAGGCCGCCAAGGCCAACAGTCGGGCTGAGGACGCCGAGGCAGAGTTGGAGGACCTGGAGCATGAGTTGGAGAAAACTCACCAAGCACTCCTTGTGCAGCAGCAGGCAGCCAAAAAGCACGAAAGTACGCAAACTGATCTCGAACAGCAGCGAGTCGCTCACCAGAAATCGCTGGCTCAGCTGCAGCAAGAGTTGGCCGCGGCGCAAAAGCAAAACGAGGAAGTGGCCCACCTGACCGCCGGAAGAAAAGCGCTGGAGCAAGAGCTCACCGCTTTGTCCGAGCAAAACACCCGGCTCAAACAGGTCGCGACCGAGCAGGGTCAGACCGTGGAGAAACTGCAGAAACGCATCTCGGCCTTGGACAGTGAGGTGGATGATCTGCACAAGCAGCTCAATGAAACCGATGACTTTCTGCGCGACGCCGAGGCTGAACTCAAAGATGCACTGGGCAAGCTGAGCCAAGCGACGCAGGCCGCCACGAGCGACAAGGAGGTCGCCGCGCTGGAGGACCAACTCAAAGAGCGAGGGCGTCGCGTGCTCGAATTGGAAAACCAGTTGCGCCGGTTGGAAAATTACGCGCGCACACTCAAGAGCGACTTCAAGGACCCCAGTTGGCTCAGCGAAGACGGACTGCAGGCGGAGTTTGAGCAGTTGGCGCGCACGCTCGCAGAACGGGAAGCCGACCTGGTGGAAGCCGAATGGACGATCGGCCAGCTGCGCCGCACCAGCAAAAACTAAGTTTCGCCAGTCATCGCTCGCTGCGTCCCTCCCACATGGGGGAGGCCCCAGAGCGCAGGCGGAAGTGGGGGAGGGAGCCGGGCTGCAGCTGAATGAACCGCAGCACTTCCGGCGACGTGGGGGACCGCTGCCCCCCAAATAGGCTCAGCGCTGCCCCCTTTACAAACTGAAAAGCCGACTTACGTTCACGCGGGCCCGCCATGAGCGAAAAACGCGATTATTATGAAATACTAGGTGTGGAACGCAACGCAGGCGAGGAAGACATTCGTCGCGCCTATCGCAAACTGGCGCTCAAGTACCACCCCGATCGCAACAAGGACGACGCTGAGGCGGAAACCAAGTTCAAGGAGTGCACTGAGGCGTTTACCGTGCTTTCTGACCAAAAGAAGCGCGCTCAATATGACCGATTTGGTCACGCCCAAACCGGCTTTGACTTCGACAATGCGGGGATGGGCGACATCTTCTCCCACTTCCAGGACATGTTCTCCGACTTCTTTGGAGGATTCGGTGGCCGAGGATATGGCGGGCAGCGTGGACCACAACGTGGTCAAGACACACGCATTCGCGCCAACCTGACGCTCCGTGAAGTGATGGAGGGCGTGAAAAAAGAGGTGCAGGTGCGCGGCGCGGCACCCTGTGACGTGTGCGACGGATCGGGGGCCAAGGCCGGGACCAAGCCCGAAACGTGTGGGACATGCGGCGGCAGTGGTCAGTCGACGACGCAGCGCGGCTTCATCATGTTCAGCAGCACCTGCCCCACGTGCGGGGGCCAAGGCCGGGTCGTCGCTCATCCTTGTGAAGCCTGCCGCGGACAACGCTACGTGGAAAAGCGACGCAAGGTATTGGTCACCTTTCCCGCGGGCATCGACGGAGGGCAGCGACTGCGCGTGCCGGGACAGGGCATGCCGGGTCAACCCGGAGCAGAAGCCGGCGACCTCTATGTGGATGTGGAGCTCGAGCCCGATCCGCGCTTTGAGCGCGACGGCTTCGACATCGGCACTCGAGAGAAAATCAGTTTTGCTGAGGCCGCCTTGGGCGGCAAACGTAGCGTGCAGTTGCCCGACGAGAGTTCGGTTGAGTTCAGCTTTGACGCAGGCACGCAGCCGGGCACGGTGCTCACGGTCAAGAAGAAGGGCCTCCCTCACCTCAACGGCAAAGATCGAGGCAACCTGCACGTTTTGTTAGAGGTCGAGGTGCCCCGCAAACTGAGTCGCAAGGCCAAGAATCTTATTCAAGAACTTGCAGAAGAGCTCAAGCAGTAGTTCGCTCTCGCCTGCGGCGCCGCTCGGTTGCCGTGTAAAACTTGCATAGCGCAAGCAAGGGGTGAGACCATTTCAGCATGCTCGTTCCCCACCAGGCGCCCATGCCGCGCGCCGTTCGCCCTCTCGAACCATGCCTGGCCGCTGTGATGCTGATGCTGGGCAGCGCCATACTCGGCGGATGTGGCGGCTCGGCTCAGGCAAAAACCCAAGCCGACGCCTCGGCAGATGGGCAGAGCGAAGTTGATTTTGAGGCCGAGGCCGGTTGGGAGACCACCGAACACACGCTGTCTGCAGAGCAGACCGACGCCACGGGAAGGCCATCCACTCCCCAGACGGGGGCGACATCAACGAACAGTGTCGCGCTCTTGGGCGCTCGGCACGACGTGACGCTCACGGAAGATGCGCCCGTCAACTGCAAGTGCCTATCTGCAGCGCTTGGGCCTGAAACCGACCCGCGCTTTGTGTGGGGAGGGCAGCGGCCCGTTTTGGATCGAGGGGCACAGCTGGTGGTCGGCCTGCGCTCCACCCCGGGCAAGTGCCAAAAAGACGAGAGCGGCGCCTCTTATACGGGGTATGAGTTGCGCAACGGTGATGTGATCGTGAAAGTAGAAGCGGCCGTCGCAGGACGACCGCTGACACGCGGCGCCATCATTCCTCGGCCCGGAGCAGGCAAAGAGGTGTACATCGAACCGGTCGGAAACATCGCGTACGGTCGTGGCCTGGGAGACGAGCCGCGCTGTAGCCTGGGAACAGGCAAGTAAATCCGCACAAACGTGCGCATTTTGACCGAGATGACTTGAATCGCTGCACGGTCCATGGTCGCTTTCGCGCCATGAGTTCGATCGAGGTGCAGATGCACCCTAAAGGCGCGGGGATCGCAGAATTCCTCGAAGTGGCGCACATTGTGTTTCGCAACGATCCCCATTGGGTCCCGCCGCTCAACATCATGCAGAAGGACCAACTCTCCCCCAAGAGTCCGTTTTTTCAGCATGCGGAGGTGGTGCTGTTCACAGCACGGCGCAACGGTCAACTCGTCGGGCGCTGCTCCGCGCAAATCGATCGCGAGCATCTCAAGCGCTATGAGGACGCCACGGGTTTCTTTGGCTTCCTGGACACGGTCGACGACGTGGAGGTGGTGCAGGCCCTGCTCGCCGCCGCCAAGGCCTGGCTCAAAGATCGCGGCATGCAGCGCATCATTGGACCGATGAATTTGTCCGTCAATCAAGAGATCGGCACGCTGATCGATGGGTTTGACACACCACCCATGGTGATGATGGGACACTCACGTCCTTATCAGAACGAGCTCATCCTCAAGAGCGGCATGGTCAAGTGCCGTGACCTCTACGCGTGGCGCTGGCACGCGACCGCCCAAATGCCCTCGCGCTCACTCAAGGCCCTAGCGGCCATGAAAGAGCAAGGAGCGCGCTTTCGAAGCGCCGATTTGGCGAAGGACATCGACGAGCTCATCGACATTCAGGACGACGCCTGGCGTCACAACTGGGGGCACGTCTCGATGACGCGCGCGGAAGCCACGCAATTACGCAACGAACTGAAGCTGATCATCGACCCAGAGATCACGGTGGTTGTAGAAATCGAAGGCAAGGCCGTGGGCATGGCTCTCTCGATCCCCAACCTCAACGAGGTGATCTCTGATTTCGAAGGTAGCATCAGCCCCACCAAAATCGCCAAACTGTTGTGGCGGCTGAAGGTGGATCATCCGCGGAGTGCTCGGGTCGCCATGCTGGGCATCCGCGAGCACGTCCGCAAACAAAAGAAGTGGATGCCGCTCGCGCTCGCGCTGATCGCCGAACTCAACCGTCGCGGCTACCAGCGTGGGTACCAGTGGGGCGAGCTCAGCTGGACGCTCGAGGACAACGCCGCGGTCAATACGATGATCAAGGTGGCCGGGGGTGAGCGCTACAAGACGTACCGCGTCTACGAGGCGCCGCTCAGCTGATCACCGCTTGGCGCGGATTTTCATTTTTTGAAGCGAAAATCCCGCAGCTCAAACTGCGGTGATTTGCGCATGGCCGCGGCATTCACGGCGCTGTCCAGCGCTTTGTCTTTGCGGAGACATGGATAGCAATCGTCGCGCTCCGCAGGTCCGCAGCCGCGATGCTTGAGCAACGGTCGCAGTTTGGTAAGCGTGCGGTCGTCACCAAAACGCTCAATTTCTGGCAGCATTTTCTGGTAGTCCGCGCAAGACTCAGCCTCACGCAGTTGCATGGCCACCTTGAGCGCGGGAGAAAAATGCTCCTGCACCGCAGCGCTGCTCAGCTTCTCGAACGCCAGAGTAGTGGCGGTGGTCTTGAGACTAGTTTTGGACCAAATGTGAAACAGCATGTCCGCGCCAGTGCTCCCCAAGTCTGTCGCTGCAAACTCCACGATGGGTGACGCAAACTCATCCTGATCGGCCAAGCGCCGGAGCGCGCCCAAAATGATCTTGTCCTCGGACATGGACTCATCCATCTCGATGGCCGCTTTGAATGCAACGAGCCCCGACTCCACTTTTTTGTTCATCAATCGGGCTTTGGTGAGGCCCACCCATTCGGTGATGGAGCGGTCGTCGTCGTCGCGTTGTTCCAGCGCATAAAGGGCTGATTCTGAGCCCATGGCAGCTGATTGAATCACCTTAGCCAAGTCCGCGTCGGGGGGATGCGGATCGGCCTTGGGTTTCGCAACGGTATCACTCTTGTCTGATGCATCGTGGGGAGCGCGCGAGGCGGCGTTGGCCTGGCTTGATCCTTCTCCGCGGCCGATGAGCAGTGCCGCGCCCACCAGCAAAAACCCCAGGCCCGCCGACGCAGGCACCCAACGCGGCACGGAGTGCGCCCCTACCCGCAACGGCTTGCGTAAAAAATCGCGTACCAAAAAAACCGCGCGCCCTACACCCTCACGCAGCAGGTAAAGGCGCGTCGCCCAGACCGGACGACCCCTCGACCCAGGCAGATTCACCACCGAGCCAGCCGCGTCTCGGGTGAGGCCAAACGCTGAGGCGCGCCCCAGCCCTTGCAGCGGATCCGCGAGAAATTCAGCTAGTTGGTCCAAGATTTCTTGGGCAGACTGGGGTCTATCCTCCGGCGCCTTCTGCAAGCACCGCATCACCAATTGGCTGATGGGGCGTGGTACCGAACTCGGCAGGGCCGGTGGCTTTTCGGTCATGTGCTTCACCAAGAGCGCCATCATGGTCTCGCCCAAAAACGGCGGACGACCAGCCAGCATCTCGTAGAGCATGACCCCAAAGGCGTACAGATCGGCCCGCAGATCCACCTCTTGTCCTGCGGCCTGCTCGGGAGCCATGTACTGCGGAGTGCCGTAGATGGCGCCATGCATGGTGAGCTTGGTCTCGCTGTTGTCCGCTTGTTGGACCTTGGCCATTCCAAAATCTAACACTTTGATAACGTCACCGAGCTCCACGTCGCTTTGCGGCATCATGACGTTTTCAGGCTTTAAATCGCGGTGTACAATGCCTGCTGCGTGGGCAGCGCCCAACGCTGCGGCGATCTGTGCGGCGATGCGGCACGCGCGCCCGGCCGGCATGGGCCCCGTCTCCTCCATGAGCTGTGCCAAACTCTTACCGTCAATGAACTCAAGTACGAGATAAAATGAGCCGTCGGCAAGCCGACCAAAATCTGTCGCGCCAGCGACGTTGGGGTGCTCGACACGTGCCGCGGCCACCGCCTCGCGCTCGAAACGCCGCACCACTTCCGGGTTTTGACTCATCCATTGGTGGAGCACCTTGAGCGCAACGGCCTTCTGCATGTGCACATGTTCGGCCCGATATACGGAACCCATGGCGCCTTCCCCAAGCAGGCTCTCGATACGATAGCGATCGGCAACCACCGACCCCACCAATGCAGCGCTGCCAGAAAGGTCCATGCCCATTGCGCCCTGAGCATCCGTATCGGGGGGAGGATTGTGGTCAACCACGGCGTGTTTTATCCGACGGACCGAGCAGGCCCGTCAAACCCCGTCTCCGTGACCTACCTGGGGCTCCTTCGCCCTACAAGACGCCCAACCAGGCAAAAATATAAGTGCTCCCTTGCCACAAAGCGTCGGTGATTTTTCAACTTTCCGTCCCGTAGAAACCTGCTACTCAGCTGGAGCTTCGGTTGGGATTTCCCAATCGGACACCGGTTCGCGAGACTTGGCGACAGTCGCCCAAATTGAGTCGAAACGGTTGAGCAACCCGATCGATGGGCTGACGTTAATAGACCTATCGACTCAACATTAAGGAAGAAGAAGAAGATGAGCAATAAGCTCTTTGTTGGCGGTCTCGCCTGGGCCACAGATGATCATAGCCTTCGCAGTGCATTCGAACCGTTTGGTGTCGTTTCGGAAGCCAACGTAGTAGCTGATCGTGAAACCGGACGTTCTCGCGGTTTTGGTTTCGTAACGTTTGATGATGTTGAAGCGGCCAAGAAGGCCATCAGCGCCATGGACGGACAGCAGCTGGATGGACGCACGATCCGCGTCAACGCTGCTGCAGAGCGCGCACCTCGCGGCCCCGGCGGCGGCGGCGGTGGTGGTGGTGGATTTGGCGGCGGTGGTCCTCGCGGCGGTGGTGGTCGCGGTGGTCGCGGCGGTCCTCGCGGTGGTGGCGGTGGTGGTCGTGGTGGTCGTGGTGACCGCGGCGGCCGCGGCGGCGATCGCGAAGAGTGGTGAGCTGTTGATGAAGGAGCGGACTCCTCGTCCGCTTCTCTGACTCATCTAAACTTTCCTCAGGGCGGAGCTTCTCCGCCCTTTTTTTTGCCGTTTTCCGGGCAAATAAGCCACCTCAACTCTTGCGCGGTAGGCGTGGGGCGACGTGCCGGTCCAACGCTTGAAGGACCACCCAATCCCTTGCCACTCAAGTGGCTCCATTCAGCCGCTGCGCACGCTCAATTCTCGGAGAGCAGCGCGCTGGCATGCGTGGTCACCCAGAGCGCGCGCGACGTTGGTCCAGCCGGACAAGCGTATCGCTATTGGCCTTGTGCTCCCCCTGCTCACGGATCACACACATCGTGCGAGCGGGACAGGAAAATGGGGCCCTCAGCGCGCTCTTGAACCGTTCAGCCGCGCTCTTGTCTCCTGAAGATCATGCGTTGTTGTTCTCCCCGCAGCTGGACAGCACGGGGAAGGCGTTGGGCGTCGGCTGGGCATTTCGCCAAGGACGACTTGGCGAGGAGTCCTACTTCAGCAAGCCCGGCGGCGGCCCCGGGTTCAGCAGCAATGTACGCATCTACAGAGAGCTGGGCATCGCCACAGTGTTCTTGTCGAACCGCATGCGCATCTCCGAGGCCAGCATTGAACAGCTCTCAGACCAGCTGGACGCGCCTTTTGTCGCTCAGGGACTTGGCGGGCCGCCGAGTTCGCGCTAACTGGCCCGCCCTCAGCTACTTATCTTCGACATACGCGCAAGTGGCGGAATTGGCAGACGCGCTGACTCGGT
>JACZCW010326365.1_pt1 | contig 20435 bp, 17 predicted proteins | sample 8641861 | NCBI WGS metagenome assembly JACZCW01 (sample SAMN15324607, study PRJNA640507) | soil metagenome | isolation source: intercropping sugarcane | place: China: Luxin town, Laibin City, Guangxi Province | collected 2019-07-25 | depth 10cm m | reverse complement strand
CAGGGCGTCACGTTGACGGAGGGCGCGACCTATCGACTCACATTTTGGGCGCGCGGTGACGATATGTATGGGGATGGGAGCAGCGTCTCTCCCGGTTATGTCACGGTCGCCGAAGACGGCGGCACATTCAACAATTACGGTCTCGACGAGGCGTTCAACTGGGAATTCGAAGAGGGCGAAGGACAGGGATATGAATTCGAGTTCGTCGCCAATACCAGTGGCCCGGCTGTGCTGACCCTCTTTTTCGGTTCGGAAGACGTCATCATCACCATCGACAGCATCGCCTTGCAGGAAGTCTCCTCAAGCAGCTGTGATGGCTCCGGCGGCTCCGGCAGTGGGGGTGTCGGGGGTTCTTCCGGAGGCGCGAGCAGCGGCGGCGGATCGAGCGGAGGCGCGGGCAGCGGTGGCAGTTCTTCGGGCGGAGCCGCCAGCGGTGGAAGCAGTGGAAACACCGGGGGTGTAGGCGGTCAAATCCACAACAACCAGGTCAGCTATGTCTCTACTGCGGAAAAGGTAGCGACACTGGTCAGTTCCTCATCATCGCCCTTGTCTTGGCAGTTGAAGAATGCCAGCGGCACGGTGGTGGAGTCGGGGCAGACCACTGTCTCAGGGGACGACGCGCCCTCGGGCGACACCACACATCTGATCGATTTTTCCAGCTACGAACAACCGGGTAGCGGGTATCGCTTGTGGGTCGGCACGGCGGCGGGCCCGGCATTTTCAATCGGCGGGGACAGCTACGCCGAACTGCGGCGCGATGCCTTGCGCTTCTTCTATTATCAACGCGCCTCCCAAGCGATCGCGAGCACCCACAGCGAAGGCGCAGCCTATGCTCGCGCCGCGGGTCACACCGACGCGAGCATCAGCTGCACTTCTTCAACGGAGTGCAGTTACGACTTGGATACTCGGTTTGGTTGGTACGATGCTGGTGACTACGGGAAGTACGTGGTCAACGGTGGGATCTCACTATGGACGTTGCTCAACCTCTACGAGCGCACCAAGCACCTGGGCACGGATCTTGGTGCATTGGGCGATAGCAAGAACAACATCCCCGAAAGTGGGAACGGCACGAGCGATCTCTTGGACGAAACCCGGACCGAAATCCGCTTCATGCTGGGCATGCAGGTGCCTGAAGGCCAACCATTGGCCGGCATGGTGCACCATAAAGTGCACAGTGACGGATGGGACACCATCCCGGTACTCCCACAGGACGCTTTGCCTCATTTCCTGAGGCCGCCGAGCACCGCGGCGACCCTCAACCTAGCAGCAACGCTGGCCCAAGCCGCGCGCATCTACAAGTCGATGGATGCACCCTTTTCGACCCAATGTCTCGACGCGGCCAAAACCGCTTACGCAGCGGCCCTGGATCACCCCGAGCTCTATGCATCCACCGACGATGATAACGGCGGCGGCAACTACAGTGATGGCGATGTGAGCGATGAGTTCTATTGGGCCGCCGCTGAGCTTTTCATCACGACCGGCGAGCAAGAGTATTTGACTGATGTATTTGCATCCGACCATCACGCTCATCCTCCCGTAGGTGGAGCTGCAATGTCGTGGCCGACTACCGCAACGCTCGGCATGATCAGTCTTTCGACCGTGCCCAGTGAACTGGATGACGCCGAGGTGGAAGCAGTCCGCGCAGCTCTGGTACTACGAGCGCAACTGGACTTGGACATGGCCACGCACGGCTATGGAACGAGCATCGAGGAGTTCTTCTGGGGCTCCAACTCCAGCGTTCTCAACGCCAGCTTGGTCCACGCGGTGGCTTACGATCTCACGGGCGACACCGAGTATCGCGCAGCCGCGCTAGCCGGGCTGGATTATGTGCTGGGTCGCAATCCGCTGGGTCAAAGCTATGTGAGCGGTTACGGCGCAGCTCCGTTCAAGAACGCGCACCATCGCAGCTGGGCGGTCGGCTTCAACCCTGCCTGGCCCGCGCCGCCCCCCGGTGTGCTGGCAGGCGGACCCAACCAGTCGTTGGATGGTCTGAGCAGTTCTACGATCAGCGAGTTGGGTCTTACGGGTTGCGCTCCCAGCGCGTGCTGGGCGGATTATGCCCCCGGCTTTTCACTCACAGAGGTGACCGTCAATTGGAATGCTCCGCTAGCTTGGCTCGCCGCGTGGGCGAGCGAGCTCGAAAATGAGCCACAGGATGAATTTCCAGGGGTTGATCTTGAAGCCAAGCCGGGTGACGAAACGAGTGGAGGCGATGGTGACGGTGACGCAACCGGCGACGGTGACGCAACCGGCGGCGATGGCGATGGGGACGCATCCGGCAGTGGCGGCAACGCGACCAGCGGTGACGGAGACGGAGACGGCGACGCAACCAACGGAGACGGCGACACAACCGGCGGCGATGGCGATGCAACCAACGGAGACGGTGATGACTGTGACCCCGGCGACGAGGGTTGTGCGTGCTATCCCAACGATACCTGCAACGACGACCTGCGCTGCTTGAGTGATCTCTGCGTTGACGACGATGAGAGCAACGGCAGCGAGGACTCTGGAAGCGACTCCGGCGACAAGGGTGGATGTTCCTACGGCGCCCAAGGGAGCCAAAGCACTCCGTTCGGCGTACTGGGCTTGCTGGCGCTTGCCTGGTTCCGCCGTCGCCGTGACACGCAGCCCGCTTGAGGGCCGGGTTCGACCCCAGCACGCAGCTTCGACCTTCGACGCCTCTTCATCTTCTCACTATCTCATGATGCTCATTGTTAGCTCATGAGGAACGCGCCTGCGATTTTGATTTTTTCGTGGGGATAATGCGGGTGAGCAGCCATGTCACACCAGTGTGGCAGCTCGCCCCAAATTTTCGGCTGGAGATGAGGCTCCGGCCTACTTCAACGACGGAGTCTCAAGCGCGAAATGTCCTATTTTTTCGCCCTTTGGCGCGCACGGCATGCGTCTTGCTCACTGCCTTGTACAGGCGCACCTCAAGCATGAACGACCCCGCGTCGAATCTTGGAAGGCGCGTACATCCCTTGTCCAAGTGAATAAAAACGCAACAGGAGTGGAGCTATGAATTGGGATACGATTGAAGGAAAGTGGCGACAACTCAAGGGCGACGTGCTCGTTAAGTGGGGTAAACTTACCAACGACGATCTGGACCAGATTGACGGAAAACGTGAGGTCTTGGTGGGCATCCTCCAAGAGCGCTACGGGCGCAAGCGGGATGAAGTGGAGCGCGACGTGGACGATTGGATCAGCCACCGCTGATCGGCGCACATAGTTGCAGCAAACCCCAGCTGGAGCGCGACACGCCCCGGCTGGGGTTTGCTTGTATTTGCGCCCCATAGCAACAACGCGTCCCAAGCGGCCATCGCGCGGCATGGATGCTGCAGGGATAGCTGCCATGGAAACACAAAGCATACGCTCGCGCTTGTCACCTACTTCAAGCGCAGAGCACGTCGGGGCGGCGATTGAAGCGTGGATTTTCAAGGCGATCTGGGTCGTGGCACTGGCTTGGTACCGCCTGCAAGCCAAGCTGGGCGACCTCGCACAGAGTGCAAAGTCACTGAACACGCAGCGTGTTTGGTTGGAGATTGCCCCGCGACTCCGACGCGCACGGAACCTCGCCAGGTCGGCACGTCTCCTCACGGCACTCGATCAGGTACGACGTAGCCCGCGGTTTCCCCTGTCACCACCGCCCTCTTATCGACTCGCCCAGCTGGTTCCGCGGCTCGTACGCCGCTCCACCACGCGCATTCCTGCACTTCCGACGCCGGGCACACACCCCACATCCGGTGCACCCCCGACCCCCGCCGCGGCAGCTCTGGAGATAGATGCCCCGTTCGCTACGGAGTTCGTGCTCTCGGACTTGGTGGACGACGACGAACCCACCGTCATCGACCATTTCATTTCTCCGTCCGCTCGCGTCATCGACCAACGGAGACCGTAAATTGAAACGCCCACCTCAATTCCGTCCTCCCGGCAACGCTTCCGCTGCCTTTTTTGTAGCCTTTGGGCACCCGCCGACGGTCCGTTCTTGCCTCGGCCAGCGCGGCCCGCTGTGGATATCCGCCACAGTGCCGCCCTCGGGCAACCCGGGTCTACTTCCGCAGGCCGCAGCTTTGGGCTCCGTTCTGACAAATCACCTAGTCCATCGCGTTGGCTCAGCTCTTGCTTAACCACGAGTGTCATGACGACTCATTCGCCCCCTCCTAGTTCTCGCTCTCGCCGCGAACTTTTGCGCGCCCAACAATTGGTGGGGAAGGTCGTCGCCGACCGTTGGCATCTTACCCGCGTGCTCGGCGTGGGCGGGATGGCTACGGTGTTTCAAGCCGTCCACAATCGCAATCATCGCACCGTAGCGGTCAAGATACTGCATCGCGAGCTTTCGGATTACGAGGAAGTGTGCGAGCGATTCCGCGCTGAGGCGGTGGCCTCCAATCTGGTCGATCATCCTGGCACCGTGCAGTTTCTCGACGACGGTCAATTGGAAACAGGTGAGCCCTTTTTGGTCATGGATTACTTGAATGGCTCAACCATCGATGAGTTGTGGGCGCGTGACGGGAGCGTCATGGCCGTGCCCCAGGTGCTCAAGATGGCAGCGGATGTGCTTGAGGTGCTCGCCACAGCTCACGATCGGGGCATCATTCATCGTGACATCAAGCCCGAGAACATCTTCATCACCAAGGACGGCCGAACAAAACTGCTCGACTTTGGCATCGCTCGTGCTGAAGGCATCGAGAAGGGTTTCGTCACGCACTCGGGAGCGACTATGGGCACTCCGGCCTACATGTCGCCTGAGCAGGCGCGGGGTCGCTGGGAAGATCTGGACAATCGAGCGGACATCTTTTCATTGGCAGCGACCATGTACGCGTTGCTCAGCGGTCGATCGATACATCAAGCGGCCACAGGAAACGAGCTGCTCTTGGCTGCGATGTCAGAACCTGTCCAGCCATTGCGCACCGTTCAGCCCAACGTGCCTGAATGCGTGGCTCAGATCGTCGATCGAGGAGTGGCGTTCCACAAGGAAGATCGTTTTGATAGCGCGCGCGAAATGCTCTCCGCAGTTCAGATGGCCTTGGACTGGATGACGAAACGTGAGTTTGCGGAGCGAGCAACCGTGCCCAGTAAGCCTCCCCAGATTGCACGACCCCGCTCCAACCCATCTCAAGTCCGCACGCGCATCTCCTCCTCGATGGGAACCCTACGGATCCCCATGAACAAATTTCAAAATGGGGGCACGAGCTGGGCTGCTGTGGCCGTATCGTTGGTCATCGTCGGGGCATTGGGGCTGCAGTTTGCTCCTTCTCTATTGGCATCGGCACGTCAACTCTCGCTCACTGCGACCGAGGCGACGGGTCCAGTGGCCAGCGACCTGTTCTCAGCAGCAAGCACGTGGGTATCCTCGGTTCGTCAGAGCGTGGGATGGACCACCTCGTCCGATGAGGAGCCCGCAGAGCGCCACGCCGTGGTCGAGCAAGAACCGCTGGAGACCGGGCACGAAACGAAAGCCACAGCCCCAGACCGGTAAGCGCGTCGAGACGTCGTCACTACTCGGGCAATCTGAGTTCAATGAGCGCATCGATGGCGCTGCGCTGTAACCCGAAGGGCAACGTCGGGAGCAGCGCCTCGGCCGCCCGCGGGATGGCTTGAGGATGCACCATCCCCACCACAATTGTGCGGGTTTGTTCGTCGAGCAGGATGAAGAAGTAGCGCTCACCCAGGGGTCGTCGCCACACTGGACAGCCATCGGTTGGACCATCGGCGACGATTTCTGGACCTTTTTCGTAAGCCACCTGGCCACAAGCATCTACGACATCCACGTCCAAGGGCAAAAAGCCACTGCGCTCGCAATCAGATTTGCACACGGCTCCGCCCACATGTCCGGCTTGATAAGAACGCACTCCCGTACTCGCAAAGTCTCTGTTGGAAAATTCATTGTTGTCCATGACCACCTCGAACACATTGATTTCTCCACAACCGTCACCCACTGTGCCCGTCTGCGAATAGCAATTACAAAGCCCGTTCCACTTGCGGCCCCCGTCGCGCACCAACTCGGACGCGACGAACGCCACCCAAGGCCCGGGGTGCCCTGGCTCCTGCCCACCACATGCGGTCACGCTCTCGTCATCCACATCCATGGATCCCAGGAATACGACCAGTTTTGAGCCAGAAAACCCCGTGTGCAGAATGCCAGGGTCACTCGGACAATAATAGTCGCGGCCATCTCCACACTCGAGCCCCGGCTCTTGCATCACATAGCCCACACAATCGTTGTGGGTGAGATCTCCGGGGAAAACTACACTGCCGTCACCCTGCTGTGTGAACCATAGATTCTCCGTGGTTCCTCGCTCGTCCCAGGCGGTAACGCGCCGCCAGGCGGCCGCTTCATCTTGATTCAGTGGTTGATAGATGGCGAGCTGACGAACATGAACAGCTTTGAGGATCAGGGTCATTTCTTCATCGAACGGAGCCAAACGTTCACTGGCTGTGTGGTGCAAGGTCTGACAGCAGTGTCCGCCCCAAGTGTCCTCTCCGTCCTTATAGTCACAGGCTGGGTCGCCTGGCTCCCTATTCAACCGACGTGGCCATGAGCCTTGCGCACCGATGTTCAAGAATGTCATGGTTCCGCCGCGCGTCACCGCAGAATTTTGCGTGGGAAATGCCCCCAGCGCTGGGCCGCTCGGCGCGTCCTCGGGGCCTGCGCCAGCGCCGCCATCTTCGGTCATCGTGGTCGTCGAGTCCGTCTCGCCGCCAGCGCTGCCGCCACTTTCGGGCTTGCCTGACCCACCGTCGCCGTCGCCCTGGTCGGCGTCGCCCGTGTCGACGTCTCCCGGGCCCTCCTTCGCCTGACGTTGGCAGCAGATTGCCACGCACGCCACGACGAAGGCCAACCAATGCTTGGGCCTCACGGTTCGGCCTCGGGGCAAAATACAATATCCCAATCTTCACCCGCACAAGCGCGCATCGGACTTTGGTCCTCGCCCTGTTGGTCATCCCCCGACCAGGCATACGCATCATCACAACTCTCAAAAAATTGCGCAACGGGACTCTGCGGATCGTCGCGGTCGGGACTGACGCAAGCAACGACGTGCCCTTCATCGCTCTTCAGCTGTCCTTGTGCGGGGCACGCGTCTAAAAAGCTGTCTGCGCAAGTGAGCACCTCGCACTCGTCGTGTGCCACGGGGACGATTTGTAGGGGCAGGTTGTGGGCGTCTACGTGGCTGATGTTGTACCAATCGAAGTCGTAGAAATCCGTGTTGAAGGTGAACTCGGCCAACGTGTAATGCTCGGCCCCAGGATCATCGCCCACAAAACCCCAGTAGCGTTTGGAATCGATGGGTTCTCGGTCCGTTCCAATGTTCACGCAGGCAAACTCCCCCGGTTCAAGCGTGGCACCTTCTATGTCGCTGCCAGCGAAGGTCACAGGCTCCCCGCAGCCATTGTCGAACACCAACGTGGTCGTCCCGTCTCCGTCCTTGCGACAGTCGATGGAAGTCGGATGGGGGGGCGTGCTTTCGCTCGGGCCCCCGGTTCCCCCCGTGTTGGTATTCTCGCTGGTGTCGGTCGTAAGTGGGGCTCCTCCCAACGCTGCACTCCCGCCGCTTGCTGCTGGTTGCGCGTCTTGCTCGCTCGGAACAGACCCGCACGCCAGCGCCGTGACGAATGGGCAAAAAGCAAAGAAGACGGCGCAGCTGGCTCGAAGGTTCAACGCTCACACTCCTTGGGCTGCGGCGCGTTGACGTAGGCAGTGCCAAGGGCCGTCAATTGTCCGTCGGCCCCCAAAAGGTCGACATGAGCGACGTTGTCGGCCCGTCCGGCGAACCAAGCGTAGCGCTCAATGCGCGGCTCGTTCTCAAGGTACTCCACAGCATCCTCGAGAAAGGCCTGCTGCTCAGCCTCGCTGCTCGCGCTATCACACGCAAACTCAGTCAGCCAAAGCGGCTGCTCGAACTCCGTCTTGTAGGTTTCGATGTGATTGATCAGCCACTCTGCCTTGTTATCTCCTGAGGGAGAGCATCCCACGTAGATATGGATGGCAAGCGCATCGACGCGACAACCTTCACACGCATCCAGAAACTCATGCAGATAGTTGAAGGGATCTGTATCCTGACAATCGCCGCCACAAAAATTGACCGCGGGTGACACCAAGCGCAAATCGAAATCATCGGCCAATTCTTCCAGCTCCGGCCAAAGCGCAGCGGCGGCAGTCGCCGACAAATCTGCCTGAGAACCAAAGTTGGGCTCGTTGAACCCGAGCAGCGTGGTAGCGTCCGCGGGGATGCCCCGGGCGGCGGCTTCCAGATCTGATCCTTCACCCCAGATCATGGGCACATACTCCACATCAAGGTCCTGGTACGCTCCCGCGCGGAGCTCCTCATCCGGACGAAAATCCCAATTGTACCACCAGCTCACCCCAGGTGATAAGACCGTGAGATCGGCCAGCGAGTGGTACCCGTAAGCCAGACCACGTTTGCACCCAGCGCGCGCCCAACTCGAGGCGTCCTCTCCGTCCCCTCCCGTACCGGTCTGGTCAGCTCGTCCCCCCGTGCCCTCCGCATGCGCGCCGCCGGAGCTAGCTGGATCTTCCGTGCTCCCACCTGATGCACCGCCGTCCGGCTCTTCGCTGGTCGCTTCAGTCGTTTGACCGGGGCCCCCTCCGCTGGACGCCCGGTCAACGCTCTTTTCTGTCTGACACCCCGCAAAAACAAGCAACCACCCCACGCCCAACACACCGTGCGCACGCCATGTTTGCGGTTTCGTCATGCACTTACGGTACCGCGACACGCGGTCCGACGACAGCAAACCAGCTGGCCTTTCTGAATTGGCAAAGACTGAGGGATTTGCTCTAAGATCCTGAAGGAAAATCGCTTGTCGCACGACGCACAATTCTGGAACAAGCTCGCAGAGAGCTACTCGCGCAAGCCGGTGAGTGACCCGGCCGCGTTCGAACGCAAGATAGAGGTCATACAAGCCCTCATTCAGCCGCACATGGTGGTCGCTGACTTAGGATGCGGAACTGGGTCGCTGGCGCTGCGTTTGGCACCGTCCGCGCGGGCGGTGCAGGGCCTCGACCTTTCCGAGGAGATGATCCGCATCGCGCGCGGCAAGGCCAGCGCACAAGGCGTGAACAATGTCACCTTCTACGTGGGGCCGGTGGATAAAACCGTGCCTTTTGAGTCCCAAAGCCTGGATGGGATTTGCGTCTGCAGTCTGCTCCACCTAGTCGATGATCGAGCTGAAGTCCTGGCGCTCGTGTTCGACTTGCTCAAGCCCGGTGGCTTCCTTGTGACGTCCACCCCGTGCCTAGCGGAGTCACGGGTACCGTACACACCATTGCTCAAGCTGCTGCACTGGCTGGGACGCGCCCCACGAGTCCAGGTATTTTCCAAGCGTACCCTCACTGCTGAAATCCAGCAGGCGGGGTTCGTTGATGTGCAGCAGCCCGACGTAGGCGCAAAAGCTGCTGTTGCGTTCACCGTCGCGGTGAAACCACGCTGAATCCCTGTCTCGAAGGACACACGGGCGGCGTCATTCAGCTTGACGTGCCCCTTGCGTCGAAGTGCAGCACCTCTGCCGAGAGCCGTCTTAGATTTTGCTCATTGGCCGTGGCCACGAAGTCGGCGATGCGCTGATAGTGTTCCAACGTGTCAAAGGTTTGGCGCCAGTGAACCTGGGTACCGCCCACCACTTGAAGCAGCTCGATGGTGAGGAAAAAATGGTGCCCCACCACGTGTTCGATCTCAAACACTTCTCCCTCGACCAAGCGCACGAAGCGACTCTCGTTGGGATAGTCTTTGCCATCGGGCCCGTGCATGGTGAGCTGCCACCTGCCCCCCGCTCGAAACTCGAAGCGATGAATGGTGTTCGTGAAACCGTCCGGGCCCCACCAGCGCGCGATCCGTATCGGATCACTCATCGCGGCAAACACCTGCCCAGGAGGTGCTGCGATGAATACACTTCTTACGTCCGAGCGGTCGTCAACGGATTGCATGGTCTTCCCTTTCCATACAGCCAAGCCCCGCAGGTGTCAGCGGACCGAAGTGTAAATTGTCAGGCGCCCCGCAAAGCCCAGAAATTGCTCGGCGGAGATTGTCAGTAACCAACACTCAGGCTAACGCGCGAAACCAATGTTCTGGAAAAAACGACCCCGCGACCCATCCATGGGAGGTCCATTCGAGCGGCGAGATTATGGCAAGCGCGAACGGTTTCGCTCCAACTACCAGCAATTGGGTCAGGCGTTGGTTGAGGTGATCGACTTTGAAACGCATCTCGATGTGGGCTGTGGGCAAGGTCTGTTGATCAGCGCGCTGTCGAGCACCCACGGGAAAAATTGCCGTGGTGTGGAGGGCTCGGCGGCCGCGGTTGAGTTTGCCGATGCGTGCGTGCGTGAAAAAATTTCGATAGCAACTGTTGAAGAACTCACATTCACTGAGCAGTTTGATCTCGTGTCGTGCGTAGAGGTGCTTGAGCACGTTGCAGCCACCAATGCAGACGCCGCCGTTCAATTTCTCACCCAATCTGCCCGCAAGTGGCTGTATTTTAGCGCTGCCATTCCCGGTCAAGGCGGCACGGGACACATCAACTGTCAGCCGAGCATCTACTGGATTTTGGCCATGCGCCGCCACGGTTTCGAGCTGGCATTGGATGAGTGTGAGGCTTTCCGAGAGAGAATCGTGGGGATGGAGCCCTGCGTTTGGTTGCCCCAAAACGCCTTGATCTTTCGTCGGGCACGTCCTCTCGACAATCAGATTAGCGATCGTTGATGCCTTGACCTGCTAGGATCTTCGGGACCAATTTTTCGATTCGCGAGCGGCGGGTCTCAGCTTGTTTGGCCCCGGCAAAGTAGAGGACGTACGCGCGACGACGGCCTGGGGTGAGCGCGTCGAATGCGCGTGCAAGCTTTTTGTCCGCACGCATGCGCTGCGTCAGTTCCGCGGGTAGCTCAAGTTCGCCCTTGGCTCTGAACTGCACCTTGGGCCCCGCCTTCTCCACGCTGATGGCATTTTTGACGTACGACGCAACGATCGTTTTTTTGATTTGCTCCGATCCGGTAAATTCCAAGCGCAACGCCGCTTGCGTATTTTCGCCCTGACTACGCAACAGTCCATGCGGGTCTTGCAAGAGTGAACCTTTGAAAAACATGAGCGCGCAGTGTGCCTTGAACGGTTGGAGGATAGCGACGTTCTTTCCTTCGAAACAATAGCAGGGCTTGCTCCATTTGAGCTGCTCGTCCAAGCCACACTCAAGCAGGATGAGCCGCAACTTCTGCATCTCATCGCGCCACAACTTCGCCGACGCCAAAAAGGTATCCACTTGGGGGCTTTGCGGACTCATTGCACTCTAACTTTCAGTCATACTGAGCGGGGTTCACACCGACTTTCCGTCGTGCTTTTTGACCGTCAGCGCGTCGAGATCGACGTTTTCCAGGCAACGCACGTTGACGGCCACCATGGGCGAGCCGTCCGGCATTTTTCCCCGTGCAAACGGCTTGATGCCACAGGTCGTGCAAAACACATGATGGATGACCTTGTGATTGAATAGATAGTCGCGCAACGCTTCCTCACCCGACACCAAGGTGAAGGCTCCTTCCGGCACGAACGAAAGCAGCGACCCACTGCGTCCGCAGATGGAACAATTGCAAGAAAGGACGGGCTGATCGAGTGATAGCTCCACCTCGTAGCGAACGGCCCCACAATGACAGCTCCCCTCGTATTTGCTCATGCGCGGATCATGCCCACACACTCCGCAGAATCAACAGCCAATCATCGCGCGCGATTTGACCGCCCCGTTGCTCGATGCAAATCGCAAACGCAAAGACGCAAAGCGTCCCGCATGGGGCGAAAGCTATCGCCCTGGGCGATTGTTCCGTCACAATCAAAAAGCGCGAGACCGATGAACGTCGGGATCAGCCGAACCAGCCCTTGCGCCAGAAAAGAACCAAGAGAAACGCGGCAAGCCCACCCATCACCCCGAGTGTAATGGGATAGGCGCCCGGCATGCCCAGCTCGGGCATGTGCCGAAAGTTCATGCCGTAGATGCCGGCGATGAGCGACAGCGGCATGAACACCGCCGAAAATACCGTCAACGTCGCCAAGCGTCGATTGGTGTGCTCGGCAAGCCGCGAGTCGTATTGGGACCGTAGAGACTCCACATGCCGATCCAGACGATCGAGCGCTCGATCCAAGGTTTCCAGGTTGGTCGTGATGACGGAAAACTGCCGCTCGAGTCCCTCCAAGTTGAACGTCTCGACATCGCCGACGCAAAGCGACCGAACACAGGTCAATTGCTCATCGACCACTGCACCCAAAGTGTCTACTTGCCGTTCCAGCTGCAGGACCTGGTCGAGCTCGACAGCATCGTGACGCGCCAGCTGCTCTGAGGTGCTCCGGACGCGCTCACGCAACTTGTTGGCGGTGTCGGCGCTGCGATTGATGACGGCGCGCAGCAGCGTCAACACCAGCGCGCTCAGGGTCGTCTGCGCAAGCACGTCCCCTTCTTGCGCCACGCGCTGCACGTCACTGAGCACCGCCAGCTCTGTCTTGTGAAACGTGATGAGCGCGTCGCGCGTACAAATACCCGCCAGGCGAACGACCGCGGTCTCCTCTTTTTGCCCGAAGAGCGGAAAGAAGAAGTAGGTTGCTTCTTCCGACACCAACGCCCCGCTGGAATGATCGCCCAGAATATCGCGACAATGGGGGCTCGCCGCGAGTTCTTGCATGAACGCGGGAACTTGGTACGCGTCCAGGAATCGAGTCAGCTCGTCTCTACTGGGGGCGGTCAAATCGATCCAATAGCGCTCGGGCTCATCCGATTGCGACGGAGCATTGTCGCCGTGATGCAACAAATCCTCGGCATCGCTGACTTCCAGCCGCCCCTTACCGACTAGTCGAAATGCTTGAGCCACGTGACGTTCATCTTAGGCCCCACAGCGCTGATCGTTCAAGGCAAGCACCCGCGATTGCCTCATGCTCGATCGATCAAGGCTCACCCTGGGGGGCTGGGTACCTCTCCGTTTGAGAATTTTGGCGCTTTAGCTCAGTTTGCCGAGGATGAGTTCGATCGACGCAAGCAGATCGTTGGCTGGCCCCTGGGGAAGCCGCCCGCGGTCGGTCACATTTTCGACGTGTGCGTGGACTTGGTGGAGCTGAAGTCGAGCTAACCGACGCGCGGTGACGTCGATCAAATGAAGACGACCGCGCCGCAAGCGCAAAGCTTCGGTCGCGATCTTCATCTTGACCTCCACCTTCATCCTCACTTTAGGGTCCAAGTCAGCTGCTGCGGCTAGCGCGCGGAACTGCTGCAGCCAGTCCTGACATGCTTGCTCCAGCTGGGCTGGCAGGGCAAGCCCCAAGATCACCGGATCGTGATCTGAACTGCGGTAGGCGTTGGGCTGGTAGCTGGCGGGTGGATTGAACTCTTGATTGTAGTCCAAGATGCGTGGCTCGTCGGCGTTGATGTGCCAAATGGTAGCGCCCGTCACCAGCAAGGGGGCGGTCGTCATGCCGTAGTCCAGCACTCCCGCCTCGCCCGCAAACACGTAGCTGTAGCGCTCGGCGCGAGGGATGCTCAACATGTGATTGACCAGACCGCCTGCTTGCAGAGACACGATGGGGTCTTCATTCAAGTACGAGTTGAGATCGCCCAGAACTACTACGTCAGCGTCCGCTGTGACCCCTTGCAGATGCTCAATGAAATCGAGCAGTGCTTGGGCTTGTTCAACGCGCAGCGCGTTCCAACAACCTTGTCCCCACTCCGCATTGAGATCGCTGACGCTTTCAGGACAACTGCCCTTGGACTTGAAATGATTGACGACCACCGAAAAATGATTGCCGGCGTAAGAAAAGGCCTGCGCGAGCGGCGGCCGGCTAAAAACAGGTGCGCTGCTGGAGGCACTGACAGGCAGCGCCTGCACACGGGTTGGCTTGTAGATGAGGGCGGTGCGGATGGCGTCGGTCCCCAGGAATTCTGGTTCGGGCGCGCGCGCGTACAACGCGTCCCCGGCAACCGCGTTGATGGATCCCACGAAATCATCCAAGGCGCTGGAGCTATTTTCAATCTCCATCAAGCCAAGCACGTCCACATTCATCGCCAGCACCGCGCTCACCAACTTGGCCCGCTGGCGCCCAAGCTCCTCTTCCGTGTGGGCTCCTCGGTCGCCAAGAGTAGTGAAGTAGTTAAGGACGTTGAGCGAACCGACGCGAACGTCACCGCCCACGGGTGCAGGAGCAAGCGTGCGCGGGTTGTCACGCGTAAAACGGACCTGCTCGCGATCCAAAGGCTGCAATCGGTATCGGTCAAAGCCGTAGTGCATCACCGCGACGATTTCATCGATGGTATCGCCAAGACGTAGCGTTCCATCGTCTGCCAAATAGGGGACGGGCGCGAAGTTGAGTTGGTCGCGCGCATCGTCCAGGATGATCTGGCGACGGGCATTTTCTTCTGCCGAAGCCGAGGCATCACTGCCCGGTTGCATCAAGCGCCCCTGCGAGGAAAGCACCACTTCACCGTAGCGACCCAAGTCATAGGTCTCGGTCACGGTGAGCGCGCGGAGCTGGACCAACATCCCTTCACGCGCCTCCAGATCGGCTGTGGTTTCATAGGGGAGGGCAACGGGAGTGGGAGCCGGCAAGCTTCCTGTGCCACAAACTGTCACTGTCGTGGCCACGATCTCCGTGAGGCCATAGTACTCCTCCACCGTTCCAGCAACGCGCACCCGATCGCCCACAGCCACATCGGGCCCATCACTTGCGTCGTAGACGAAGAGCCCTTCACTCGTGAGCGGATCGGCATCGGGGGTCTCACTTTGCACGAAAAAACCGCCCAAATTTGCGCCCGAGCCTTGAACGTCGGTCACCACCACACCTTCGATGACCACTGCTTGATCCACGAGAGGACTTTGTAGATCGGGCCCCTGCACATCTCCAATGGGGCGAGCCGGCTCGCCGCACCCGAGTCCGCTGTCGACGTCATCATCGCCATCACCGTTGCCACCCCCATCACCGCCGCTTGCGCCCAAGGCTTGTCCGAAGTTTACGCTGCCCCAACTGGCCGGTGCGGCAGCATTCCAGGAGAAGTCCGCATACCGCGCACCTGAGCCCGTCAGCGACAAGGTCATCCCCAAGGACGACTCGGTGGTCTGGCTCACGCCGATGTCTGTGCTGGTTTGACCATCTGCCGGACCACCCACCGCGACGAATGTCCCTTCGTAGCTGAGAAAGCTCACCAGCTCCGCGCCGCGCGCCAGGGCAATCCCGTCCGGTGATCCATTTTGAATGCCATTCGCTGGGTAGCTGAACGCAAGGACGCCGTACCCTGCCCCAAGATCGGGGATGGTGCCCTCGAGAGAGCGGGTGCCATAGGCCGCCCCATTGGTCCCGTTGTACAAAACCAGAGAGTACTGGCTCAAATCGGTACCTGCAGGGCCGGCAATCTCAATGGCCTCTCCAGCATCGGTGCCGACGTTGTCATAGTGCAACTCGTTGATGAACACCGCCCCGTTTGCCACCACAGCATGCACTCGTTCCGACGAAGTCGGTGATTGCATGCTGCAACCAACGCTGAACAAAGCGCCCAATCTTGCAACCAGTCCAAGTACACTCGAATAACGAGCCTTAGCTCTCCAAGATTGATTCATCATGCTTTCCCTCCGGCACGGATCGCATCCGACCTGCACACTGCAGCGCAGTTTTAACACCTGGGAACTATGACGGTTGTCACAATCCAGCGAAGAATGCGCGCCAGAGCGATGTGTCATGCGCTGCCTGTCCCTATCTTGTCGGCCGGGTCAAGGCAGCGGTTGCGAAGAATCGACATTCACGCTTGGAAAATCGGCCCGTCGCTCGAATGAACAGACCGCTCGCTGACTAGCTAACGAAACGTCAGCGTCTCGCCGATGGCGGGGATGCGGCGCAGACTCTCCAGCAGAGCAGCCTGCTCTCATCTCAGACGACGGGAACGTTCTTGCGGCGTCCCCAAGCGACGAACAGCGCCACCGCGATGAGTAGGAAATTGAAGGGCGTGTTCGCGGCTTCGCCGCGCGAGATGTGAAAGACCACGGCGCAAGCTTGGAGAGCAGCACAACCCAGCGCGGCGAGGGAAGCAAGCCAGGGAGCGACGCGCGTGAGCGTCGGCAAGATGACCCCCACGCCCCCCAGCAGATCGAAGATGGCCGTCATGTAGAAGAAAGAAGGAGCTACTTCGCCGGTCCACGGCAAGATCGTTCTGAGCGTGGACAGCGGTGTCACGAGCTTCCAGACCCCGGTGGCGGCGAAGGTGAGGCCGAGCAGCAACTGCGCCGTCCACAGTGTTGCGTTCCAGGCACGGGAAGGTTGGGTGTGAGGTTGATTCATGATGTTCGTCTAGGTGCGCTCAAGTGGGGCAGCGGCAGCGCGCAGCGCTGTGGGGATAGCAAAATCCCAAGCCTCGGCGAGCTGCTGCGCGGGTCGTTCCACGATGGGATCGCCGTGCGCAATCAGGATCCGCTGGAGAGGCAAGGCGCGCAATTGCGCGATGGACTCAGCCGCTGCAGAGCTCGCACGGGTGCTCCATCGCACGTCCGGCGGCGTCCTCACCTGTTCGTAGCGACCCCAAATGCGCGCCGCATAGCGCCATGTCCAATGGTCGCGGGCGCTGGCACAGGCAAGCAGATCTGCGGCGATGAGCGAACCGCTCGCCGCGTGAAAAAAGACGGTCTCGTCGAGAAACGGCACACCTCCCAGGTGGAGCGGCGTAAGTTCAGGCGTTGCCGCAACGTATTCAGAGTGGTCCAAACCCATGACGACGCTGAGCCCAGGGTTGCGTGACTCAGCTGATTTTGGCCCAACCACCAAGGCTTTGGGGTAGCGAGTGGCGGTGGCCGGGGCTTGCAAATGATGAAACCGATTGGGCACCACGATCCAACGTACTTCACCGAGCGCATCGAGCGCCGCACAGACCTCGTCGGTGGGGGTGGTAGGACTGTGAACCCACAGTACATCGCCCTGCAATCGGACGACCGTCGTCCGTGCGCGTTGACGGACGCCAGAATACCAGACGGGGCGTTCGGTGACCCAGATAGAATCCGGCACGACCGCTTCGAGCGGAGCAGGGGATACCATGGCGGCGAGCATATCCTGCTCGTAGCGGACGACGCCAGCCGGAATGTTCAGAGCATGGCGCGCGTGCTGATTTGACGAGGCAGCTTGGCTCGGGAGGCATCGCGACCGTGGGAAGGTGCTCTCAAGAGGTGACGCCGCCGACGCCGCGCTTCATGAGTCCGCGGTCGCTCGACTGCGCTCCGACCGGCCGCACGATCGGCACGGGCAAGTTACCAGCCTACCACCCAATCGTCGCAAACGCTGGCCTATGGTGGCGTCGCAACCTAGCGCAAGAATTCGATCGGATCCGCCATGAAAACAACGCAGACCTACTCATCTCTCGGCATTTTTCTGTCAATTTTGGCCCTGACCGCCTGCTCCAGCGAAGAAGGAGAGCAAGGTGCACAGGGTGAGCAAGGAGACCAAGGCGAGCCTGGCCCGCAAGGAGCCCCTGGTGACGACGGCGACCCGGGCGCAAAAGGCGAGGAAGGTGAGCAGGGCCAGGAAGGGCCGAGGGGCGAAGACGGAGAGCCTGGTCCTCAGGGTGACCCAGGACAGGACGGTGATCCTGGCGAAGAAGGCGAAGACGGAGATGATGGTGAGGACGGCCTCGACGCTGACATCATCGAAGGTAGCTTCACAGCTTGGGTGAAGGAGCACGTTGCGGCCATCAAGGCGGGAACGGAAGACGTCGGTGAGTACCTTCCGCTGCCCAACCGACTCACCGACACCGTGGAGACGGCGCGCGGTCTGCAGAGCAACGTCGTGGTGCGCTGGATGGATCCATTGACCTTCGGCACCGCCAGCGACGTGCCGCGTTTCGGTGCGAACGGCGATTTTACGGCGTTCTTTGGTGATCAAACGGGCGGATTCGGCGCGCTTTATGAGGGGTCCAGCTCAGCGGGCTGGTTGTGGTCGAATCACGAGTACATCTCCGGTGATCCTCCGAACCATGTGGGTGGAGGCGCGGCCCCCAACAGCCAAGCCCTGCAATTTTCGCATTTTCTCAAGGACAGGGGGATGCTCTCGATCGCTGATGTCTCGGTCGCTGCCAATTGGGTGGGTGCCACTGCGGATCAAGAGACATACATCGAGTGGAGCAAGCGGCAAGTGGGTGGCAGCTGGTTTCGCGTGGTGCAAGATCCGGGTTCGGGTGAATGGACAGTCGACCGCTCCGCGACGAGCAAGCGCTACGACGCAACCGACGCCACGCAAGTCGCGGTGGTCGGCATGACGCTCTCGGACGCGGCGACCGTGGTGAGCGGCACGCAGAACAACTGCTCTGGAGCGCACACTCCTTGGGGCACGGTGCTGAGCGGTGAAGAGAACGTCCAGGATTACTTTGGTGATCTGGAGACATTCTTCAACGACAATGGTGCTTTTACCGCTGATCCTTCGGGCACTGCCAACGCAAGCCCGGGCGGTGACATCACGCTGGACTACACGGCCGTCGCCAGCAGCGTCTACGGGCGCAATCCCGATGCGACGCAGGTGTATCCCAAGGATCACTACGGCTACCTCACCGAGTTTGACGTGGGGGCTAATGCCAATGCCCCTTATGACTCCACGACCGGAAATGGCCATCAAAAGCTGGGCGCCATGGGCCGCGCACGCTGGGAGAACGCCACGTTCGTCACCGGTGAGGATTGGAAGCTCGTGAACAATCAACCCCTGGTGATCTACGCGGGCGACGATCGTCGCGGCGGCCGCATCTTCAAGTTCGTGTCGAGCAGCAACTGGACCACGGGCATGACCAAGTCCCAAACGCGCAACCTGCTCGCTTCGGGCAAGTTGTATGTCGCCCATTTCACCGATCTAAAAAACGACGGCACGGGCCTCACCATTGCGGGAGATGTCACCCCGACCGCAGCCGCGCCAGGCAACGGCGTGTGGATTGAGCTTTCGGTCGACAACACGACTCAAGATGCGCCCAACGCAGCGACGCTGGGCGCTGGGACCAAGGTGGGCGCGGCGTTGACGAACAACACCTGGAACAACATGGGCGCGTTCGTCAGCAACAATCAGGTCAAGAGCGTGCTCTACACGGCGTCCAACAAGCTCGGTGTGCGCGAGCTGAACCGCCCGGAAGATCTCGAGTATAACCCCTTTCACCAGGCCATCTACATCGCCTTCACCAACCACAATCGCGGTACCGCGCTGGACAACAACGGCGTGCTCCGCGGTGTAGCCGGGGGCACCGTGAACGAAAACTTAGCGCTCAACACCGGGCGTCCCGACCGCAATGGCGCAGTTTTCACCTTGAAAGAGGCCACGCCAGCCGCACCGGGCAGCTCGGTAACCTTCACGTTTTGGGCATCTTGGCTGGGCGTACGCAGCGCGAGCACGACCGATCCCTTCATCGCCTCGTGCCCGGACAACATCGTGATCGATCCGGACGGCGGCGTTTGGTTTGGCACCGATGGCAATCCGGGCAACAACAACCGCGCCGACGCGCTGTACTATCTCGACACCGAAGAGCGGAAGGCCTACCGCGTCGCGGCAGCACCTAGTGACGCCGAGGCAACTGGCCCGACCTTCACGCCTGACGGTGCGACCTTGTTCTTCAACGTGCAGCACCCCGGCGAGTCTTGGTACAGCGCCTGGCCCGGTGACTCGGAGTATGGCCCGTTGTCGAGCTTGGTCGCCATCACGCCCCAGCGCTGACTCGTAGCTCGAGGTCGAAGGGCGAAGTCGACCAGCGTCGGCTTCGCCCAGGCGCCATTTATCTCCGCTCTGGTATCGTCATGGTTCTCGACAACAAACGCTTACTCTCCTCCATTTTCGCGGCGATCACCCTGTCGGCTGGCGCGCTGCTGTTAGCGCCCTGGTTGACCGCTCGCGCCGCCGCTGCCGAGCACGAACGCGCGCTGCGCAGCGACTACGATCCGCTCGCGCTCGCCCGCAAGACGGAAGGTCCATTGCAGCACCGCGAAGCAGGCATCCCCGCGCAGTGTTACACCAAGTCGGATGGTACCTCGAACCCATGCTGGGTGTGCCACACGGACAGTCACTACCCCAACAGCATGACCGACTTCCGCCTGCAAGCGGAGTACGCGTTTTCGGAGGAAGGACAACAAAACCATTGGACCAACCTCTTCGTCGATCGGCGTTCGGTCATGCAACAGATGAGCGATGCCTATGTGCTGTCCTACATCCGTGGGGATAACTACACGCGCTTGCGGGAGTTGATGCGTGAAAAGAAGGGCTTTAAAGGCTACGTGCCTGACCTAGATTTCAATGCGGGCTTCGACGAACTGGGGTTTGCCCAAGATGGCAGCGGGTGGCGTGCGTTCCGCTACAAGCCATTCCCTGGCACTTTTTGGCCAACCAACGGCAGCACGGACGATGTTTTGATCCGACTTGGTAAAAAATTTCAATCCAAGAACGGCTCCCCTTCCCTCGCGATCT
>JACZCW010037381.1_pt1 | contig 20594 bp, 19 predicted proteins | sample 8641861 | NCBI WGS metagenome assembly JACZCW01 (sample SAMN15324607, study PRJNA640507) | soil metagenome | isolation source: intercropping sugarcane | place: China: Luxin town, Laibin City, Guangxi Province | collected 2019-07-25 | depth 10cm m | reverse complement strand
TTGAGCGGGAAAAGGGATTCGAACCCTCGACCTCAACCTTGGGAAGGTTGCACTCTACCACTGAGTTACTCCCGCTGATGTCCCCGGCCGCGGAGTGCCGCTTGGGCGAGGTGGCCCGCCAGGAGCGACGAATATAGTCAGCGGAGAACGCTTGCCAAGAGGCAATCCCGTCAATTTGGGATGCGTACATCCTGGCTGATTTATGGGGAGGTTCGGCCTTGATCCAGACCTTCGTCGCTTAGACCCGTCACCCGCGCCATGGTGCGGCTGACACGCGTGGCACGACTCCCATCCCGAAATGGAAACGTCACCACGACCTTGTCGGTGGCGCTCACAGCCATCCCGCCCTCGCTCCCCACCAGTGTAGAGAGCGCTTTACGATCCAGATGCGTGGTGGCTTGAAGAATGGAGGAAAAGGCGCGCGCGTGGTCCGGCGCTTGGGCTTGCGGATCGCGATAATGGACGGGACTGATGTGACGCGGTGCCGCGTACATGCCCATGAAGTACAGCAGGGAAGCGGCGACGCCCTGGCTGTGCTCACCGAGGAACCAACTGCCCAGGGTGTGCACTTCATCATGAGCGCAGCGTGCGTAAAGGGCCACGTGCTTTGCCTGGGTGGCCGCGGCCAAGTTATGAGCCAAATGGTAGAATTTTTCGCGGCTGATTTCATCGAAGTAGCTTTCCACGAAGCTTCCTTCGAAGGTGAGCGTGAGACCGTGGTACGTTCGCCCTTGTGTCGAAATGGACAACGGACGAACGCGGAGCGGCGGGGCGGACTGGCTCGACACAGCCAGTTGAGGCTCCTCAGTCCAAACATAACGCCAAGCGCCCTTGCCTTTTGGTGCGATGAACTTGCGCAGCTCGGTCGAGGTCTCGAGCGGGCCCGGGTCCACAGCTCCTAAAAGCGAAAGCTCCACCACCCAGCCGTCCGCGTCAGCCATGCTGATGAGACCTCCGCGGTAGATGCGCGCGAGCGTGGCCTCACACACCGCGGAGCTGGAATGCGGCGCGACATGTGACGAAATGGAGACTCCGCCGGGTTGCAGTGCGTTCGCGCGGACGAGTGGGCCTTGCTCAGGATTGCTCCAAAAGGTCCAGTAGCAGAGCGCGAGTACGACCCCCAGGCTGCCCAAGACGAGCCCAACGAGCCCCCAATCGACGTGAAATTCGTGGGGGGCCGGCGAAGGAGCGGTGCTATTGCGGGACGCGACGAGCTTGCGCGCTAACTGGTTGGCGAGACGTTCGCGTTCGCTCTCAGCGAGCCCATCCCACCGTGACAAGGCCGATCGAGCGTCCTCGGTAGCCGTGCCGTGGCTGTGACGGAGCAGGAGCTGATCCCCCGCGAGCGCCGTGCTGCCACTGGTTGCGAAACGCGCGAGGGCGGCGTCGACAGCCAAGACCAGCTCGCGCTTGCTCTCGACGGCGAGATCGGCGCTGGGCTGTTGCGTCTTGGGAGGATGTGAACTCTTGATGAAGTCGAGCTCAAAGCTGTCGTCCTCCGAGCTGGCAGAGGCGTCGAGCCTGTCGTCGGTGACCGAGGGGGCGTGGTGTCTGTCCCATCGAGGAGGATCCTCAGTGCTCATGCGTCCGTCAGCATCGCACAGCTGCGTGGGGTCTTCCAAGGCCCCCTCGCTCCTGCAAGGAGAGTCGCCAAATCCTCAATCCTGTCGTAAAACCCCGGGCATGGATCGGCCATTAGTTTTGCTTTCCAATGACGATGGCTTTCGCGCAACCGGCCTCATCACGTTGGCTCAAGCCCTGCGGCGCCACTTTCGGGTCGTGGTGTGTGCTCCTGACAGCGAGCAGAGCGCGTCCAGTCATGCTCTCAGCTTGAATCGGCCGCTGCGTCTGACTCGGCATGGCGATGATGTGTTCTCGGTGGACGGGACGCCCGCCGATAGCGTCTACATCGCACTCAATGAACCTGCCATCCTCGAGGATGTTCCCGATTTGATCATCTCCGGAATGAATCACGGTCTCAATCTGGGTCAGGATGTATTTTACAGTGGCACCGTGGCCGCCGCACGCGAAGGCGCGCTCCAGGGCTTTCCAGCCTTGGCGGTCTCTGCCGACAGTCAGTGCAATTTGGCAGCTGCTTGCGAGGACGCCGCTCGCATCGCCTGGGAGATCTATCAAAGGCATCAGGGCCAAGCTTGTCTTTTTAACGCCAATTATCCGCCGGGCAATGCGTGGACTCACCGCGCTACCAGTGCGGGTCGGCGCGTATACAGCGGTGGTCTGGTCGCAAGAAAGGATCCACGCGGTCGCCCGTATTTTTGGATCGGCGGCGACACCGTGCACCATGAGGGGGCCCAAACCAGCGACACCCTCGCCTTTGATGAGGGCGTGGTGGGGATCACGCCACTGATTTTGGATTTGTGGTCACCATCCCTGCACGAAGCGGCCGATTTCTTGTGTCGGGGTCTGGGCGAGCAGAATTAGTTAGGGCAGGGGTGCTGTTTTTGTCGCGCGGGTCGGGATAAAAGTTCGCCATGGCTTCACGCAAACGCACGGCCCCCATCCTCCCGGCTCGCACCCAACCCACTCCGCGCGGGGTGGAGCGTGAAAGTTTGGCGCGGCCTGGTGTTGGACTTTTGAGCACTGGCGAATTTGACGCGATGAGTCATTTGATGTCCCTGGTGCGAACGGTGCCTGACTTTCCGCGCCCCGGCGTCTTGTTCCGCGACATTACCCCGCTGTTGGCTGACCCCAAGGGCTTCCACATTGCGCTCGACGCTTTGGCTCACCGCTTCACGGGCGAGCGCGTGGATGCAGTGGCAGGTGTCGAAAGTCGCGGGTTTATCTTTGGCGCAGCGCTGGCCGCGCGTCTCAATGCTAGTTTTGTGCCCGTGCGCAAGCCGGGTAAGTTGCCCGCTGCAGTGGACCGAGTGAGCTATTCATTAGAGTACGGCGAGGCTGAGCTGGAAATGCATCGTGACGCGCTATTTGAAGGAGCGCAGGTGCTTGTGGTCGATGATCTGTTGGCAACGGGCGGTACCGCAGCGGCGGTTGCGTCGCTCATCGAACGGCAGGGTGCGGTGGTGCATGCATTTGCCTTCGTGATCGAGTTGCGAGCGTTGGACGGGCGCTCACGGCTCGGCGGCACGCCGATTGTGTCGGTGCTCAAATACGACTGACTGCGTAGTTTTAGCGCTCACGATCCGTGAAGCAGGACACTGACTCGAGGTGTTCGACGTCGAGCAGGGCTGCTACCAAGCGGTCGAAGCCGAGCGCATTGCCCGAAGAAGGAGGCACGCCTTGGGCCAGGGCAGCCAGGAATTGCTCGTCGATGGGGTAAGCTGGTTCACCTGAGCGCGTGCGCCGTTCAAGTTCCGATTCAAAACGCCGACGTTGAGCGATTGCATCGGTCAGCTCAGAAAATCCATTGCACAATTCCAGTCCGCGAAAGTACAGCTCATAGCGCTGCGCGCTACGTTCATCATCCGGACACGCTAGCGCGAGACCAGATTGGCTGGTGGGGTAGTGGGTCAAAAATACTGGTCTTGGCAAACGAGCGAGGGCGGGCTCCACCAAGTCGACCAGGATCTGGAAGTAGCGTTGCTCATCGGACTCTGCCAAGTCCAGCGCCGAGGCGGTGCCGGCAAATGTCGCAAACGCGTCGGTTACGCTCATGCGCTCAAATGGGGCTTCCAAGAGTCGTCGGATCTCATCGCTGGCGATGACATCGGCCACCCCACGCATGAGCGCCTCGGTGTCGGCCATGGTGTCCTGCCAGGTTGCAAACGCCCGGTACCATTCCACCATCGTGAACTCAGGCTCGTGCCAAGGTCCTTGCTCTTCGGCGCGAAAGCAATGACAGATCTGGTAGATGCGTGGCATGCCAGCGCTGAGCAGCCGCTTCATGTGAAATTCAGGCGATGTGATGAGAAACAAAGAACGTTCTTTGTAAGGCACAGCACCAAACGACGACACATGCGCATCCAAGCCTGGCGAAGGGACGACGCTGGGGGTGTCCACTTCGACGAAGTGCTGTGATTCAAAGTAGTCGTGCACGGCCCGCTTGGCTCGACTACGCGCATGCAGGTGAGCGCCGCGTGGGCTGAGCGCTCGCGCACCAAACTCGCTGCTCCGGGTGGGCTCGGGGCATGCTTGATGAGCGACGACGTCCAATAATTCCAGCTGCCCGTGCGCGACACGCGCGGTCACGACCAACAAGTCGCCGGGGGAGGTTGCAACCGAAGTTGAGCCGACATGCAAGGTGAGCTGGCGATAGGCGTCCGCCAGGACGAGGTTTATGGCATCTTTATAGACGACGCGTCCGCCGATGTGCAGCAGCGCTCCGTCATCCTTGCTCGCCGATACATCACTGGGTGCAACGACGCTGGACCTCGCTCAACCATGCTCAGTCTGCCACGCAGATGCGGTCTTTTGAGCAAATTTCGCCAGAGTCACAGTCGCGGCTCTCCTGGCACTCGTACTGGCATTGGCCGCGGGGACCGCAGGTGAGCGGCTCGGTGCAGTCGCTTGGATAATCGCAGGCTTGACCCAAGTCATCAGGATCCTGGGAGCCGCCGCTGCCGTCCTCGCCAGCACCACCGCCGCCATTGCCCATGCCGCCTTGGCCTTCGCCGTCCCCGTCTCCGTCACCGCTGTTGGTGTTGGGCGCGCAGGTACTGTTGTCGGACGTCTCGAGATCTTCCGGACAGCAGCGATCGACCTTGTCGTCGCCTTGGCGAAGTTGCGACGCGGGCGTACACACCAGATCACCTTCACAATCGTTGTCGCCGTTGGCGATCGCGCAACGGTCGCCTTCTTCTTGGCGGGAGCAGCCAAGCGCGGCGGCGGCGCACAGCAAGGTGACGAAGCAAGTGTGGCGGAACGTGGGCAAAACCATGGGCCCCCATTAACAGGCAAATCGACCTGCCTCAAGCTGGTCGGTCGTGTGTTCCTAAAGCCAAGAGGAACATCCTGGCGTACTCAATGGCGCTAGAAATCGAAAAAATCAACGAAATGTACACGAGGGCGCGGCCCACCACGACGAAATCGACGACCCCAAAATCAAAAAACAGCGCATCAAAGTGGTAGGGGTAACCGAGGATCAAGAACAGGATCCCCACCATTTGCAGTGCTGTTTTGCTCTTGCCCCCACCGCCGGCCGCGATGATCAAGCCCTCACTGCTGGCGATGCTGCGCAGCCCCGTGACACTTATCTCACGCGAAATGAGCAGAATCACCGCCCATTCGGGGATGCGCCCCATGGGTACCATCCACACCAAGGTCGCCACCACAAGCAGCTTATCCGCCAGAGGGTCGAGGAACTTGCCCAACACGCTCACGATGCCCATGCGTCGGGCGACGATGCCGTCTAACAAATCGGTGATGGCCGCGCCCGCATAGACGAGGGCCGCGTACACCCCGTCCTCGGGGGTGCCCCGATCCAATAACCACAGCACCACGGGGATCATCAGGATGCGCCCCATGGTCATCAAATTGGGCAGATTGAGGGCATCTTTTTTCACCGAGGATGCCCTTTGCCGTGCGCTCCGCGGAAGTGGTGGTCGTGAAGCCTCCTCAGACATGGCGGGTGGCAGCATAGTCAGGCACACATCCCGGAAACAAGAGAGCGCTGGAGGCTGCTCCCTGGGCACGCTGTCCTCAGCGGCGTCGGGTCACTGTCGCAAAAAGGCGCCGAGCAAAAGCAGCCCTACGGCCTGACTTTTCTCGGGGTGAAATTGTGTGGCCACCACATTGTCTCGGGCCACCGCGGCGGTGACTTGTTGGCTGCCATGGGTCACGACGGCCTTGATCACCGACGGATCGTCGGGGACGGCGTGATAGGAATGGACGAAATACACCCAGGCGTCATTGCCGCCGGCGGCCTGCAGCACCGGATGGCCCCCATGCTGCAATTGGAGGCGATTCCAACCCATGTGTGGAATTTTGACGTCAGGGGCAACTTGAAGCTTCTCGCATCGACCAGGCAAAAGCGCTAAACCGGCGACGCCTGGCGCCTCGCGGCTGGACTCGAACAAGGCCTGCAGTCCGAGACAAATCCCAAGATAGCTGACACCTGCGGCGACGCGTTCAGCAATGACCTGGCCCAAACCGCGCGCATTGAGGCCGCTGACGCAGTCGCCAAACCCACCTTGGCCTGGTACCACAATCTTATCACAAGTCGCGATGACATCGGCGTCGTGCGTGCGCACGACCTGGACCCCCGAAGATGTACTTTGCGGCAAGAACGACGAGGCGGCGATGAGCGCCCGCTCTACGCTGCGAAAATTGGCGTGTCCGGTGTCGACGAGTGCAATCTTCATAACAGACAGTATGGTCAACAAAAGCAGGCGTCACGCCTGGTCGAGCATGCCCTTGGTGGAGGGAATCACCCCGACGGCGCGAGCATCCAGCTCGCTGGCGGCGCGCAAGGCCTTGGCCAATGCCTTGAACGAAATCTCGACGATGTGGTGCAAATTGGTGCCCGCGTGCTTGACCATGTGCAAATTGATCTGCGCGCCCCGCGCAAATCCCTCAAAGAAAACCTCGGCCAGCTCAGTATCCCATGTGCCAATTTTGGCTTTGGGTAAGTCCACTTCCCAAACGAAGTAAGTGCGGCCCGATAGGTCAAGGCTGCACGATACGCGCGCCTCATCCATAACCAAGGTAGCCCAGCCATAGCGACGGATACCTTTGCGATCACCCAAGGCTTGCAAGAACGCCTTACCGAGCACGATGGCCAAATCTTCCGTAGTGTGGTGCCCGTCGATGTCCGTGTCCCCTTGCGCTTCGATCTTGAGATCGAATAGCCCGTGCCGGGGCAGCTGTTCGAGCATGTGCGTCAAGAAGGGCAGGGGGGTAAAAATGGAATGTTGGCCCGTACCGTCGAGGCCAATCTCGACTTTGATTTGAGTTTCGCTGGTATTGCGCTCGACACACGCGGTTCGCTTCGATGTCATGTCAGTCTTGGGGAGGTCGTTGCGGTTTGCGGCCGGCTCATTGCAGATTTTCGATTTTCCAGGAGCCAGCTTCGAGCACCAATTCTACAGCTGCGCCGCTGCCATAGCTCATTGTGGCGTGTTCGCCCAGAATTTCGAGGGGAGCGGTCTGGTAGCTCACGCGCAGCGCCTCGACGACTTGCTCGATTTCGGCTTTCATTTCGCCTTCCCATGCTCGTTTGAGCGTAGCGACCGACAGCCCCGGCAGGTCCCGCTCGGGCACGAAGCGGAGCAGTACGTCGTAGCGACCGTGATCATAAGCCCGCACGAAGGAGCCCAGCGCGATGCGCGGGGCTTTTTGGCTGTACAGGTCGATGGCTGACTCGTCGATGGTCCAGCTCCCGTTCTCGTAAATGAGCGTCAGCTTCTCGCCTGCGGGTGTTTGCACCGTGGCGGTGACGTACGGTGGGGTGCTGCGCGCGCGCAGTTGATCCAGGACCTCCCGCACCTCCCGCTCGTTTTGGATCATGAGACGTTTGAACTCATCCAGCCCGAGTTCTGCGCGGTTTTCTTCACTGAGCAGAGCATACGCGCTCGCCCAATCTTGCGCTTCGAGGGCGCTCACATAGCGATCGACGGCTGCGTCTGGGGTGGTCGCCCGTGCCGGCGCGCAGCCGGAGATAGGCAGCGAGCCGCCGCCGATCAGCGCGACGAGCACGCACGCGCGCCCCGCAGGGCACAGAACAAGTGGAGAGACGCGGCCGATCAAGCTCATCGTGTTTGGAACATACCCCAAGGTGCGCTCATCCCCAACGCGCGCCCACAATGCGCATCGTCGTGGACGGGCGCTCGCAGCTGTCGCAGACGAGGAAAATTGCCCTTTTGATCCGGGACGGGTGGATCCGCACTCTTTCGGGACTAGGCTCGTCCCATCATGCCCATCGGTTCCGAGCCCCGGCAAGCTGAGCGAGTTCCCGTCCTTCCCTTACGTAATTCCGTGTTGTTTCCCATGTCGGTGGTGCCCATCAACGTGGGACGCCCGCGCAGCGTGCGCCTCGTGGAGGAGCTAGAAGCCGAGGGTGCGTTGGTGGGTGTGGTGGCCCAACGGGACTCCAGCGTCGTCGAGCCAGGGTTCGATGATCTCTACTCGGTAGGCACACTGGCCCGCGTCGTGAAGGTCATCCGCATCAACGCGGGAAGTTACTCGGTGGTGCTCAACGGCGTGGCCCGCTTTCACGTCTTGGAACCATTGGGGCTGGAGCCGTACATGCGCGCCCGCATCATGCGTCAAAAAGAGGAACCTGCGCGCCCCGAGGACAGAATTGAAGCGCTCGCCGCGGAGCTGCGGGACAAGACCCGTGAAGCCATCTCGCTCATGCCGGATTTGCCCAAGGAGACCGCGAGTATCTTGGATAACGTGCGTGATCCTGGCCAATTGGCGGACCTCATCGCGTCCAATTTTCCGGAAGAATTGGCCAGCGTGGCCGTGCGCCAGCGTGTGCTCGAGGCGACCCATCATGCGTCGCGCGTGATGTTGGTGAGCAAGATGCTCGATAGGCAGCTCGAAGGATTGCAAATCAAAGCCGAGATCACCAATTTGGTGGAGACGGAGATGACCCGTAATCAACGGGCCTATGTGCTTCGCCAGCAAATGAAGGCCATCCGTGAAGAGTTGGGGGAGAGCCCGGACGAAGACGATGAAGTGGAAGAGCTGCGCGAACGTCTGGCGCTGATGGAGGTTCCCGAGGAAACCCGCCGTGCAGCGTCCAAGCAATTGGCGCGACTCTCCAGCATGCCGTCATCTTCAGCGGAGTATCAGGTGGCCCGCAGCTATGTGGAGTGGATCTTGGATTTGCCGTGGTCACAGTCGACCCCCGACAGCCTGGCGGTGACTGAAGTGAAGCGCTGCCTGGATGAAGACCACTATGGGCTGGAGTCGGTCAAAAAACGTATCGTTGAATTTTCTGCGGTGCGTCAGCTGCGCAAGGACAATCGCAGCCCTATTTTGCTGTTCTTGGGGCCGCCGGGCGTGGGCAAGACCTCCCTTGGACGATCCATCGCGCGCGCCATGGGACGCCGCTATGGCCGCATTGCGCTGGGAGGCGTGCGGGATGAGGCGGAGATCCGCGGCCACAGGCGCACCTACGTGGGGGCGCTGCCAGGTCGTATCATCCAAGCCTTGAAAAAGGTTGGCACCAACAATCCAGTGTTAGTTCTAGATGAGATTGACAAAATGGGTCAAGACATGCGCGGCGATCCGGCCGCAGCATTGCTTGAGGTGCTCGATCCGGCACAAAACGACACCTTCACCGACCATTACTTGGATCTGCCGTTCGATCTTTCCAAAGTGACGTTCTTGGCTACGGCCAATTATCGTGGCGGCATCCCGGACGCGCTCGCGGATCGGCTCGAGATCATTGAAGTGCCTGGCTACACGGCAGAGGAGAAGCGCGCCATTGCACGGCGTTTTTTGGTACCCAAACAACTTGCCGACCACGGATTGCGCGATGAAAATGTGCGGTTTTTCGATGAGGGCATCGACGCTTTGATTGAGTCCTACACACGTGAAGCTGGCGTGCGCGGGCTGGAGCGCGCCATTGCCTCTGTGTGCCGCGAGATGGCTGTCCGCTTGGCGGAGGCCAAGAGCGTCGAGAACGTGGAGGTCAAGCGCCAGCTCGTGACCGAGATCATGGGTCCGCCCCAATACCAGCCTGAGACAACTGAAGGGGCGCATACGCCCGGGGTGTGTGCGGGGCTGGGTGTCGGTGGGGCCGGGGGTGAACTGCTCTTGGTCGAGGTGTCCAAGATGCCTGGCAAAGGCAGCGTGCACGTGACTGGTAGTTTGGGGCCGGTGCTTCAGGAAGCCGCCCACACCGCCGTGTCCTTCGTGCGCTCCAAGGCAGATCAATTGCATTTGGCCGCCGACTGGATCAAAGAAATGGACATTCACGTGCATATTCCACGTGCGCGGGCGGCCAAAGATTTTGCGGGTATGGGCGCGGCCATTTTTGCAGCGGTGTGCTCCAGATTGCTCCACGTGTGCTGTCGCTCAGATGTGGCCGTCGTGGGCGAGCTCACGTTGCGGGGCAGTCTCTTACCGGTGCGCGGCATCAAGGGCATGTTGCTCTGCGCGCACCGCTCGGGCATCCGTCAGGTCGTGTTGCCGCTGCGCAACAAGCCCGACGTGGCTGAGGTGCCCAAGGAAGTGTTAGCAGATTTGGAGATCACCTACATCAGTCGCGTGGATGAGATCCTGCCGCTCTTGCTGGCAGACATTGAGCCACCCGTTACACCGAGTGAAGGACCGGAACAGACGGCAGAAGCGCGTTCGTGATTTCGGTCGTCGCGCTCAGCATAGTCTTGGCTATTTTGGGCGGTCTGCCCCTTCTGGGTGGTCCAGGCTACGAGGCGGCATTGCTGTGCGGGGTCTTGGCGCCCGCGTGGCTTTCAGTGGTGCAAGCCAGGCGGACCCAGTTGCGCCTGCAAGCTCTCTCGCGCGTACAAGCTACTCCCTACCTTAGTCAGCTGCTCGTTCCGATTGTGATCGACTGGGGCGTCCACGGTAGCGCCGTGCTTGGCGTGGCATTGTGCTTGGGCTATGTCCAAGGCTTCTGTGAACCGTTGCTTGGTTTGGGCTTGTTCGCCTTGGGGCCGCTGCCCGGCATGCTGCTCGGAGGGTTCTCAGGTGGTGCTCTGGCGCTTGGGCACGCATGGCTGTGCGGAGATCGACAACTTCGCGACCGTAGGACAAAGGCCCGTGACGGGCTGTGGACTGGGCTAGGCGTGATGCCGCCGCTGCTGAGCGCGCTTTGGGCGGTGGAGCGGTTTTATCGCACGCCCACGGTGTTCGCTTACGACCAATTTGCCGGGTATTTTGCGGGGCCGCTGTACGACACGGTGGAGTTTGAACTCAGTCGACTGCTCAGCTTTCGAGCCGGCACGGTACTGCTCGTTTTGGTGGTGGTGTGCTGGACACCCCTTCTGCAATTGAGCTGGCGACCTTCTTTGCGGCTCGCGCCGAAGCGCGACTTTTGGAAGAGCCCGCTGTTGTGGCTGGGCGTGGTGTGCTCGGTCGGTTACACCGTGATCACGGCGCAGGGTGAGGTATTGGGCCATCGTAGGACAGCTGCGTCCATGCGCTCACAATTGGGTAATCAAACGCGCAAGGGCTTATGCACGGTGGTCTACGCCGAGGGCGTGCTGCCCGTAGCCGCGACGCGGGTAGCGGCTGAATGTGTCGAGCATTTGCGGCAGCATCAAGCTTTTTTTCAGCTCGAGCGCATTGAGCCGGTGGTTGTCTATTTGTTTGAAGATGATGCGCAAAAGCGCCTGCTCATGGGCGCTGGTCGCACCAACATCGCCAAGCCGTGGCGGCGAGAGATCTACGTGACCGATGATGGATTTCCTCATCCTATTTTGGGTCATGAGCTGGCGCACGTGGTCACCGCCGCGTTTGGGCGCGGGCCATTTCGCGTGGCAGGTCATCTCGGGGGGTGGCTCGTCGATCCTGGACGCGTCGAGGGGTTTGCCGAGGCAGCAGCGCTGCGTGAAGATTCTTTTGGAACTCTGGAGCAATGGGCAGCGGCCATGAAACGCGTGGGCAGATTGCCGCGCCTCGAACAACTGTTTCAGCTGGGATTTTTGGGACAATCCGCGGCTCGTTCGTATACGGCAGCGGGCGCCTTCGTCCGCTTCTTTCACCAGCACTGGGGCGCGGAGCGACTCAAACGCTGGTACGCCGGAGCAACGCTGGAGGAACTGACGGGCGAAAGCCTGCAACAACTTGAGCGGCGTTGGTACGCGGAACTGGACGGCACACCCGTGCCGCAGACCGTATTGGAGACCGCCGCGCCCAGGTTTTCTCGCCCGGGCTTGTTTGAGCGCAAATGTCCACACGCTTTTGACCGCACCTTGGCAAGAGCGCATCTGTCCTGCGGCCGTCATGACGCGCTCGTGCGCAGCCTGATCGAGCAGCTGTTGCGCTGGGATCCGGGACAGGAGGGCCTCAAGCTCGAGCCGCCTCGCTGTTTGGCAGCGGAAGGTGGGCTGCTTCGTGCTCGAGCCGAGGTGCGGAAGCTGCTCGAACAGAGCAGCTTCGAGACTCACGAACTTCGCCGCGCTCATGAGCTGTTGGGGGATTGGGCCTGGCAGCGTGGAGAGGTGGACGAGGCGCGTGTCGACTATCAAGCGGCTCTTCGGTACAGCTTCGAGCCCGCTCAAACGCGACAGCTTACAGTCAAAGTGTGGGGTTTGGTTCAGGCGAGGGTAGTGCAAACGGGGCTGCGCGCGTTGTTCTTCGCAGATCAAAACCAAGAGCAGGCGCCAGCCAGCGTCGTGATGTCGTGGGCGATGTCGGGGCCGGAGTCCGATATGGCGCGCTATCTGCTTGCCCGCTGGGCCATGGGCGGACAACGCTGGGCAGAGGTACGATCGTGGCTCGATCAGGTATCCCCGGACCGGCTTCCTCTCGACGAGGTGCGTCGCGAGGCAGCACACATGCGGCTGGTGGCAGGCTGCGAGCAGGCGTTGATTTCTGAGCAGGTCGGGCTGCTTGAGCGGGCCTGGACCGACTATCAAGCCCTGGGGCTCACCTTGGCTGAGAGGATCCACGCCGCGCGCCTGGTAGATCGCTGTGTCCAGGGAAAACTAAGTAACGCCGGGGGAAGGTGAGATCGATGGCGGAGTGGATGGGACAAGAAAAGGCGACCGAGAGCGTCGTGACCTGCGTCGCGCTGATGCTTGCGCTGTGTGCAGGGTGTGACCAGCCCGGCGTCCCAGCTCCAGCTCCAGTTCCGGCAGCGACGAGTGCAGCGAGCGCAGCGCTCGCGCCGACCCGAGCCCCCGCTATGTCGAGCGCGCGTGAAGAGTTGAGCGCTGGGTCGCTCAGCGCGCCGAGTGCGGCGCCGGCAACGAGCAGTTGCCCTGCTGGGATGAACTTCATTACTGGGGGGAAGTTTTGGGTCGGTACTGAACGTGAGGTGTACGACCAAGAGGAAAACCCTAAGTTTTCTACCCGAGTGGCCAGCTTTTGTGCGGACGTGCACGAGGTGTCCACCCAACAGTTCGAGGCGTGCGTGGGTGCTGGTCAGTGCGGACCTTTGTCCATGACCAATAAGACGTGCAACCGAGAAAGTAAGGGAAAGGGCGATCATCCTATCAATTGTATCACATTCAAGCAGGCGGAGCAGGTGTGCGCGGCGCGTAGCGCGCGACTTTTGACTGAGATTGAATGGGAGTACGTGGCGCGCGGTGGGGCGCAAATGTTGGATTATCCGTGGGGCAGCGAGCCGCCGGATGACCACACCTGCTGGAAGAGGCCGGGCACGTGCGCGCGGGGCGAATTTGCGGCGGGCGTTTTTGGCCTACATGACGTAGTGGGCAATGTGTGGGAATGGACCTCGTCGGTGTGGGGGCACTATCCTTGGCCGACCAAGACGGGCGACAAGCGCGTGTATCGCGGAGGAAGTTGGAGTCGGCGTTTTGATAAGTGGATGAAGCCCACCTTGCGCAACCGCCAAGCAGAGGACGAAGCTGGGTCTCACCTGGGGGTACGGTGCGGGGCGTCGCTGCCCGAGGTTGATTGCCCCTACGGTCGCGACGAGCAGCGCCAATGCCGCTTTGGCGTGGATGAGGTGCTGTGCTTGAACAAGCAGGTATGGAACGGCGTCCGCTGTGCAAAACCGGGTGACGAGGCGCGCTGCGCCCCGGGCAGCCACGAAGAACCTGGCTTCGGGTGTGTGAGAGAACGCATTGCCGGTGCAGTCAACCAAGCGCTGGACACTGGTGCGGTCAAAAGGACGCGCTCACCCCAATTTGACGCTGATTGCCAAACAAATCAGCCTAGTCGACCCCACGCCTATCGCCTCGAGGGCGGAGAACACCTGGCGCGTAACGCTGTGGGTAAGAGTCTGGGTTGCAAGAATCGTGATGTAGGAGTGGGGTTCAATTCGGCTTGTTGTCCGTAGCAGCACGCGCGGTCTTTTTCTTGGCGTCGTTACGAACCGTCCGCTCGATGTCTTGGCAGGCTTGCGCGCGATCCTTGGCGAGCTTCGCTTCAGTTCCGGTGAGCCGCGCGGCCGCTGTGCGATAACGATGCGCTAGATCGCTCCAGGCGTCGGGGTCCGCGGGGTTGATGACGAGTTCACGCAGGTACGCGGCATTGAACGCCGCGCGCCCTGCTTGTGGGCTGCGCGAAGACGCGATCCCATCGAGCAATACCAAATTGCCCAACGCGTCGGCAAAACGCGGGCCTTGTGCGATCATTTCTGCGGCGTCCTTTGGTCCAGCGAGCAAGGCGATGCACAGAGCGCGCAACAGCATGGCTTGTTGTTGTTGGTCGGGGGTGAGTGCGGGGACGGTGCCCTCGCTCGGCGGCTCAGCGTCGAGCAGCGCCGTCAAGAGCTGACTGGCGTCTTGAAAGTCTTGCGCGCGAAAGTAGGTGCGGCCTTGTTCGAATAGCGCGCGTGCCAGCAAGAACTGCGCGCCGGCGCCGCCCCCACCCACCTCGACTTCACGCCGCAAGCCCGTGGGCATACCCATCTGCAAGTGAGCACGGACCAAGTGTTCGGTCACCGGTGCGCGTCCAACCAGCGCGGTGGCGTACACCGTAGGGACATGACTGGCGATGGCGGCCGCCGCGTCGTCTGCCGCTTGAGCAGGGGCAGGGGGTACCAGTAAAGTATCGAGCGCATTGACGCGTCGCCCGCCATATGCCCGCGACAAGAGATCGCGCGCGGAAGTGACGCGGGTACTGCTGCGGATGCCGACTTGAGCCATCTCACGCAATCCAACGAGGGCCGCCGCGCTGCCGCGACCTTTGCGAGGTTCCAGGCGTTCGTCCAAGGTGGCGTAGTAGACGTCTTTGGCCTCGGGAAATTTTGCAATTTCTTCCGCGATGGGCGCGGCGCGGGCAATCTCGACGAAGCGCATGTCGGCGTTGCCTGCCTCGATGGCTACAAGACCTTTGGCGTAACCATGCAGGGCCTTGCCTTGGGCGGCCATTACATAAATGGCCGCAGCTTGTTGCTCAATCCAAGGGAACAAAGCATCTTTATAATAAAGATCTAACGTTGCTTTGTCGCGCGCTGAGGGTGCTGCGGGTGGGGTCAATGCGAGCCTGTGCAGACGCGCTGCCAAACCTAAGCCCACCAGTGCCTCCTGCACATCTGGTGCAACGGCCGGAGAATTGCCTGACGCGGCCTGTTCACCGACCACTGCGTTGACCAACACGTCCGCGCACTCTGCTGGTCCAAGATCTGCGCGCAGCGCGCGGATCAGCCCCGCCTCGAAAGTGTCACAGCCTTCGAGCAACGCCAGCGCCGTGTCGCGTTCAACGCCGTCCCTCGTCAACGCCTCGGCCAAATCGTCGCGTGCCTCCTGGCAGGTTGCCCGCCCGGGTAGTGCGGACCCCAGCACACAACTGGGCGGAGGAGCGGGGACCGCCGGATGGGCTGGGTAGAGCAAATCAGCGCGAGGCGACGGGGACTTTGTGGCCTCGCCAGGGCCGGGCGCCAGAGCAGAAGGAGAATCAGCAGGGGCTCGAGTTGGCTCTTGGGGGCCAGCTGTGGTGGCCCCCGGCGCACAGGCGATGAGCCAGGGAAGAAGAGCGAAATGTGAGGCGAGTTGGTTCAGTCGTCTTCCCATGGGGACTCAAATCGAGGCAGGCTGTGTTGGTTTAGTTCACCTTGATCAATTCAACGTCGAAGGTGAGTTGGCCCGCCGGAGCACCCGGACGAGCAGGGGTCTCGCCGTAGGCCAAGTCAGCGGGGATCCAGAAGCGGTACTTGGCGCCTTCCTTCATGAGCTGAAGACCTTCAGTCCAACCCTTGATGACTCCTTGGACACCAAAGGTGGCGGGACGTTCCCTGACGATGGAGCTATCGAACATTTTGCCGTCCTTGGTCCAGCCGGTGTAGTGCACCGTGACCCGGCTGGTGGGCGCTGGCGCTACGCCGGTTCCAGGGGTGAGCTCCTTATACGCCAAGCCCGAAGCCGTTTTCTTTGATCCTGCACCGGGAGCGGCAACGTCAGCGGGTGCGGCGGGTGCCGCGATGATCTGGATGAGCTCGACGTCGAAGGTCAATTGACCCACGGGTGCGCCGGGACGAGACGGAGTGTCCCCGTAGGCCAGATCACCTGGGATCCAAAAACGGCGCGTTTCGCCCTCGACCATCAGTTGGACGCCTTCAGTCCAGCCTTTGATCACCTGGTTGAGGCCAAAGCTGGTGGGCTCACCGCGCGCAACGGAGCTATCGAACATCTTGCCGTCTTTGGTCCAACCTGAGTAGTGCACCTTCACACGATCGGTCGCCGTAGGGTGGGTGGTACCAGTGCCAGGCTTGACTACGAGCGAGGCAAGACCAGTGGGGCTCTTTTGAGCGTTGGCGGGCGGGGCGGCGACATCAGCAGGTGCAGGGATCATTTTTGGCTCGGGACGACTAGGTTGTTTTTGTTCAACGCTCGGTTTGTTTTCGGCAGCGGCGGTTGCAGGTTGTGCCGCTTCAGGCTCAGGCTCAGGGGTCGTGTGGGCCTTGCAGGCGTTGAGCGACACTAGGCCAGCGAGCAACAGAACAGCAGTTCCACGACCGAGCTTGGGTAGGGAAGGGAAGGTCCGGGTATTCATGGGCCGGAGCATGCTCAAATCACGGGCCGTTGACCAGCCCACGGACACGGGTATGAGGACACACCCAGCTCCCGCCAGAATCACCGCAGGAGCACGGGCCAAGGTATGAGGAAAATGAAGTCTTTTTGCCTGTTCTTTGCAGCTCTTCTGCTGGGGTGCGCTGGCGGATCCGTGCAGCCACCGGCTTCCTCCGCGGCGACGTCTCCCGCCGCTTCCTCGGACGCGGGAACTCCTGGCGTGGATGCGTCGCCGAAACCCCAGGAGTCGTCGTCCGTCGCGGATCAAAAGCCGTGTCCTTGTCAGTCGGCCGTGCAGGAGCCGGCCGCGGATGGAGCAAAGACTGAGTCCGTTTCGTCCTCCCCTGCGCTGCCCGCCGGGACCAAGGTCTTGCACATAGGGGACTCCTTTGCGGGCGCGCTCGGATTGCCGCTCAGCGTGCTGTTTGAGCAGGCGGGTGTAAAGTCTGTCCTCAAGCATACGGACGCCAGTTATCTCACCGATTGGGCGTGGAACGGCGAGCTTCCGAAGATGCTGTGGAAGTACAATCCCGATCTACTGATCATCACGCTGGGCGCCAATGAGCTCGCCATTGCCGAGCCTGAACAGCGCATCAAGACCATCAAAAAAATCACGAGTTTGGTGGGCGACAGGCCCTGTGTTTGGGTGGCCATCCCGCTTTGGCAAGGCAAGCACAACGGACTCATGGACGTGATCCGCGAGCACGCAGCGCCCTGCGTATATTGGGACAGCAACCAGCTCCTGGACGTCGAGCACATGCCGCGCGTCGCCGACGGCATTCACCCGACCTCAGGCGCACGCAACGAATGGGCCCAAGTGGTGTTTGATTGGCTCAAAGCGCATCGCTCGACCAACGGTGGAAAGCCCTGGGCACTCAACCTGTGATGCGTCCAAGGGACACGCGACCTGTGACCACGCCCCGTTTTGTCAGTTTTAGGAGAAATGCTCCCGCCGAAAATACGCGATGGTCTCTTTGAGACCGTCCTCGAGCGAGACGCTGGGGGACCAATTGAGCTCACGCTGCGCTAGGCTGATGTCTGGCTGACGTTGCTTTGGATCATCCTGGGGCAATGGATGAAAGCAGAGCTTGGATTTGCCTCCGATCAAACGGATCACCATCTCCGCCAGCTCGAGCATGGAGAACTCACTGGGGTTTCCCACATTGACGGGTCCAGTGAATGTGGGGGGCGTTTGCATGGTGCGGACCATGGCTTCAACCAGGTCGTCTACGTAACAAAAAGAGCGCGTTTGCTGGCCGGAGCCGTAGATGGTGATGTCCTCGCCTCGCAACACTTGCATGACGAAATTGGAGATCACGCGCCCGTCGTCGGGGCGCATGCGCGGCCCGTACGTATTGAAGATGCGCAGGACCTTGATCTCCACATTGTGCTGACGGTGGTAGTCGAAGAACAGGGTCTCAGCGCAACGTTTGCCTTCATCGTAGCAACTGCGGATGCCGATGGGATTGACGCGACCCCAATAGGATTCAGGCTGCGGATGTACCTCGGGGTCCCCGTAAACTTCCGAGGTAGATGCCTGGAGGATGGGAGCGCGCAGGCGCTTGGCCAAACCCAGCATGTTGATGGCGCCGTGCACACTGGTCTTGACGGTCTGCACCGCGTCCAGCTGATAGTGAATGGGGGACGCTGGGCAGGCCAGATTGTAGATGCGGTCGACCTCGACAAACAGGGGAAAGGTGACGTCGTGGCGCAGCGCCTCAAAGCGCGGGTTTTTGAGCAAATGCGTGATGTTGCTCTTGGCGCCGGTAAAATAGTTGTCGGCCGACAACACCTCATGCCCCGCGTTGAGCAATCGATCGCACAGATGGGAGCCAATGAACCCCGCGCCGCCCGTTACCAAGACTCGATCAGTCATGTTCCCCTCACAGGAGAGTGCCGGGACGACGCGCTGCTGTTGCTTCGTCGTCCCACCACGCGTCGTCATCAGCTCAGTGCTTGACGTGGACCTGCTTGCCCTTTTCCTGGCCAATCTCGGCCAAAAGACTGTCGAACCAAGCTTGGTTGAGGTTGAACGGCTTGCCGCCCGCGATGCGAGGAAACTCGATGGCGCGCAAGCGGTTCTGCGCAGCTTCGTCGTGACCGATGACGCCGCTCTCGCCGCGCAAACCACAGTCGACTGCCAGGTCCACCATGCTCTTGATCAACCGAAGGTCGTCGGCGTTGGCAGCTGCAGCCCGCGCGTAGTAGCCCGACTTCTGCACCAGCGCCTTTTCAGCGCCCAGTTGTTTGGCAAACTGCTTGCTGAACCACTGTCCGACATTGACCGTGTCGAGCTTGTAGTGACCAAACGCGTCTGTGGGGACCGTTTCGCCGCGCGATTCCATCTCCTTGACGATCTGCTCCACGCACGCACCTTCCGAAACGAAGATGTTCACACAATCGGTGGTGTCCATCACCTTGCGTAGACGAGCGACCTCTTTCTCCAGGTTGAACTCCATCTCGGGCACGTACACCGCGTGCACGTCTTTAGCGGCGAGCGGTAGGTTGAAGCTGGGCAGAAAGTCCATGCGCTTGAGGCGCTTGCGGTAGGCTTCAGCCGTGGCGGCGGTGAGCCAACCACAATTGCGACCCATCACTTCGTGGATGATCAACATGCGGGGATTGGCCGAATGCTCGTTGACCACGTTCTCGAAATATCTGGCGCCCTCCTGAGCGGCGGTCCAAGCGCCCAATGATTGTTGAATGGGCACCACATCGTTGTCGATGGTCTTGGGCAGGCCCACCACGGTCAATTTATAGTCGTGTCGCTCCAGGTAGGCAGCGAGATCGGCTGCCGTGGTGTTGGTGTCGTCACCGCCGATCGTGTGAAGGATGGTGATGCCGTCTTTGGTGAGCTGTTTGGCGGCTACCTCGAGCGGAGATTGGCCCGGCTGAACGAGACCGCGCTTCTCGCAGTCCGCCTGATTGGTGAGTTTGACCCGGCTGTTGCCGATGGGGCTACCACCGTGACGATGCAGCACCGGAGCGTTGCGGCGCACTTCGTCGGTCACCTTGAGGCTCTCACCTTTGAGCAGTCCCTTGTACCCACCCAGGTAGCCGATCATCTCGACCTCAGGTGCCAATTCTGAATAACGTTCAATCAAACCGCCTACGGCGGACGAAAGACAGGGGGCCAGCCCACCGGCGGTCAACAGAGCCACTTTATGCTTTTTCTCGGTCATGGTTTTCTCACTCGGCTTTACTCTTAGTTTGTGCTCGCGCGCTTGTGATCCAATAAGTGCGGGGTCAATCTGAACCAGGGCGGGGATTTTGCCTCAAACCGGGCACCCGACTGGGGGTGAGTGGGGTCGGACGTGGGAAGAGCCCAGTCGCCGCACGGGCTTGCATCGAGCGGACTGCCCCGTAGCAGAGGCCGACAGTGCGCCCAAGGGGCGTGACTTTACTCCCGCGAATTGAGGGTTTCACCGGTGTGCTCCGCGGGGCTTGACCAGAGACTCCGCTTTCGGATAACCACACCGCCCAGATGAAAGCCTCTCCCGTAGTGACCCGTTGCGAATGCCAAGCCAAGCTCAGCGCGCTGGTAGGTGCCGACGGCATCGTGACCGGCGGAACGGCAAAGTCTCGCGGCGTGGAGCAGAACGCCCCTGCTACGGCCATGGGTGCTGGGCTGGACCAGTTTCAGGTAGGTTGGCTGTGCCCGATGTGCGGGCGCAACACCGTGCGTAGTTTCTACAAGGGCGCGCTGTCGTAACCCTTGGTTGGGTGTCGTCGCGCAAATGCGCAATGCGCTGCAGCACGCCAAGCGCTGGCTTGCCACGGGCGCGCAGGACGCCGGGCATAATTGTCAGGCAAGCGCCCCGAGCCTGCAATTTCTGCAAGCTCTCGGGTGACATCCGCGCCACGTTTGCGCCCCTGACGTTCTAAAAGCCAGATGGCTTGGGAAAAGGCCCGCGCTCCATCAGTCGACTGTCCTGCACTGACGCACGACAGGGCATAGCGCGTCCACAATCCGGGACGATCTTGCGTATCGAACGCGGCCCGCTTGTAGAGCGCCATCGCCTGACGAAAGTGGCCCCGTTCGCGTTCGCGTGCGGCTCTGCG
>JACZCW010033303.1_pt1 | contig 20810 bp, 16 predicted proteins | sample 8641861 | NCBI WGS metagenome assembly JACZCW01 (sample SAMN15324607, study PRJNA640507) | soil metagenome | isolation source: intercropping sugarcane | place: China: Luxin town, Laibin City, Guangxi Province | collected 2019-07-25 | depth 10cm m | reverse complement strand
TCAACTAGGCCTAAGGCCGAGTCCGGTTCGTCATCACTCGCTGCTCGACCGACCCAGGTTAAGGGCCTCTGGTTAGGTTAAGGGCCTCTGGTTGGGCTATGGCGCAGGGCAGGCTCGTTGTTCCACTCTGGAGCTGATCCTGATCCTGGATGCGCCTTCGGAGTCGTCCCCGCTTGGTTCCGAATAAATGAGGCTCAGACGAGCGCGACGACAGAGGGGCTAGGCCTCGGGAGGTTCACCTAGGTACGGTAAGTGGTGTTTGAAGAGAATGGCGGTGCGCTGAGGCATCTTCCACACTTCCGACAACGAGGAATGTGAAACTTTAGGCTTGCGCAATCATCACACCGTGAAATTGACGCATCATCCAAGTAGCGCGCGGAAAGATGATGCTGCGCAAGCCGCATCGCCACGCATCGAGCGCCTTGCGGTAGGCGACCCGAAACTCGCGGACTCTCTGGACTGCCAGGAAGAAGGCTCTCCGCTGGTGGCGACCCACAGCGAATGACGGGTTGCGAGCTCGTAGCGGCTCCCAGCTTTTCGCACGCTTGAATGGCGATAGGCGCTGAAGATGCCGCGCTCCGATGACAGTCCAGCCCTTCGCGCGTACCTGCGCATGAGCTTCGGCCTCAAGGCGGTCGAGTTCGGCTCTGACGGCTGCGCGTACGTGCGCCTCTGACATTTGGCTCAGAGGTGAAAGTGACAGCTTAAGCGTCGCTGCTTCGGGCCAAGCAGGATTTGCTGTGTCCAAGTAAAAGGAGGGTCGGCGTGCGGTCCACGCCGCTTGCCCAAGATGCATGGGCAGCGTGGTGATGCCGGGCCATTCCCCAGCGTGATGGACCAGGCCTGCGACAACTGGATTTGCGGCGATGTAGGCGAGTTTCTCAATCACGGCTGCGCTCGTTCGTAGCTCGACGACCGAAGTCTTGCCGTTGTCCCAAACCTCTCCTTCCCATTTTCGAAGAGCCTTCACGCAGAGCGCCACGGTGCGATGAAGTTCTGCGAGAAAGCGCGGAAGAGACCCCTCCACGTCGGTCACGACGAGATGTTCGTGTGTCGACATGAGAGTGACTCCATGAACTAGAATTCCGTGGCGTTGGGAAATGACAGCGAGCAGATAGAGATAGAGTTCGTTCAATACCTTGTCCGGTCGGAGCAAGTGGGTGCGCCGCTGGGTGCGGCGAGTGATCAGAAAGGTCATGCCCGGTTCTATGCGACGAGGGAGGGTCACGTTTGAGTCACAGCAAGCGGCGTGCCGGGCACTCGGAAGGACAAATAGGCTGTTCCGATACCGGCATTCGCTGGCGAACCATGGCGAACTGCCAACGGGGTCGGGTCAACCAGGGACGGGTCGAGACGGGACGGGGTCGGGTCAACCAGGGACGGGTCGAGCAGGTCGAACAAAAAAAGAACGACTAGGAAAGCCCTAGTCGTTCTTCGTAAAAGGCCGCGAGTGCGGCACAACATTATTCAGCAGCAGCTTCAGCGGGAGCCTCTGCGGGAGCCTCTTCTGCAGGAGCAGCTTCCTCAGCGGGAGCAGCCTCTTCAGCGGGAGCAGCTTCAGCAGCGGGTGCCTCTTCAGCAGCAGCAGCCTCGCCACCCTCGGGTGACTCAGCAGCGGGAGCGGAACCGCCACAAGCGACGGCGAGAGCAGCAAAGGTGATGGCGAGAGCGGTGTTGCGAATGATCATTTTCGTTTTTCTCCGTGTTTTTTGAAGCGGGAGAACCGTCTTGAGCCTGCACTCGAACTTGAGATTTGACCCCAACCGGCTGCTGAGGAGTTACCCAGCATTCCCAGCCACTTGTTGACGCGCCTGGTAACAAATTCGGCTCACCGAGTCAGGTGACTATTTTCAACCCGGGTCGGAGCGGGGGGAGGTGCGTGAAGCTAACTTGTGGAAATTACGTGCTAATCATGCGTTTATCAAAATTCCTACGGCGTGCTCATTTTTCTGCGGGGGCGGGCAAGTCGGGTGGCCAGCCGAGAAAACTCCGCTCAAAGCCGTCTTGGCTGCGCGGATCTCCCACCAAAGTCGCGAGCTCCTCGCGATTTGAGCCGATTTCCCAGGGACGCGCGTCTAGTATCCGTGGCGTTGCCTATCCGCTCTGTGCCCCAAAAGCCACGCGGGCTCATGCTCGTGCACCCGCGCCGTCCCGACCTGGGTGAACGGGGAGATGCGCTCGGCGCTCAAGCTCTGGTCGCCTTGGACAGCACGGTACATCCAAGCGGCGTACACAGCCGAGAGCTGAGCGACGGGGAGCTGGTGGCGGCCACGCGCCGAGGTGAGACCGGCGCGTTTGAGCAGCTCTATCGGCGTCACGCGCCCTACGCGCTGGCCTTGGCGGTGCGGGTTCAGGGCAACTCGGGCGACGTCGAGGATATTCTCCACGATGCCTTTCTCCGTGTACACGATCAGCTGGCGAGCTTGCGCAGCGATGATTCGTTCCGCGCCTGGTTGTCCAGCATCGTCGTTCGTTTGGTGCGCACACGCTTGCGGCGGCGACGTCTGCTCTCAGCGTTGGGGTTGGGCGCTGACGAGGCCGTCGATCTGGACGCGCTCATCAACGGTGACGCAGGACCGGAGGTGCGCGCTCAGTTGGCGCAGATTTACGCGCTCCTCAATGAGGTGCCGGTGGATCAGCGCATCTGTTGGGCGCTGCGCTACTTGGAAGGGCGCAAGCTAGAGGATGTAGCCCGCATCGCGGGCTGTTCGCTCGCTACGGCGAAGCGGCGCATCGGAGAGGTGCAACGGCGTCTGACCAGGGGTGGCGAGGCGTTGAAACGAGAAGAAGCTGATGAGCGGAGTGCTGCCGCTGACGCGGGAGGGTGGTTGTGAACGGTTCCCGTCCACCGCGGTCGGGCATCACGACCAGCTCGGAGCGTAGCGCGCGTCCGATCGAGGAACGCGCTGTGGCAGAGGTTGTACGGCACCTGCGAACATTCGAGGACGAACCGAGCCTGGGTCGAGTGTGGTCGCGGGTGTCTCGCGCTGTGCCCGGACATGAGTCGATGATGAGTCGGGGTCGAGCCCGTCGCAACGCCGAGTCCGGCAAGAGGGCAGCTTGGTCGAGGGTCACGGCGGGAGTGGTGTTGGTCGCGGCGGGTGCGCTCATGGGGGTTTACTTGGATCGCTCTTTTGGTCGCGCTCCTGTGTACCTGGCCCAGTCAGAGGGCGTTCCCAGTAATGTGGGTCAGCTCCCCGCGGCACAACCTGTCGATCAGCCTGTTGCGACCGAACAAGCACCCATGGCAGCAGGGCGAGCACCTGAGCGGCGGCTGGCTGCCCAAGAGCGCTCGCGTTCAGCAGGAATGAGCGGCTCGTTCTCGCGCCAAAACAGCGCGGGGCTCCTTGTTGCGAGCACACCTGCGCCGGTCGCGTCCGTTTCGACTGATTCCGCAGCTGCTGCTCCGGGTCATGCTCTCGGGCCCAACGCAGCTGGTTTGGCCGAACCTGCGCCGGTCGCGCCCATGGCTGCCTGGCATGGCTTGGCCGAGCGTGGTGATTTCGAGGGGGCGGCCAAGGCGCTGGACAGCACCGGTGGGTTCGAGCAGGCGTTCTTGATGGCAGGTCCGGACGAGTTGATGACGCTCGCGGACGTGGCCCGTGCAGTGGGCCGACCCGCGCTCGCCATCCAAGCTTTGCGCGTGGTCATTGATCGGTATCGCGACGATGAAAATGCCCCCTTGGCGGCGATGACCCTAGGGAATTTGCTGCGTCGTGCAGGGGATGCCGTGGGCGCGGCGGAGGCGTTTGCTCTCAATCGCCGCTTGTCACCCGGCGGGGATTTCGCGGAGGATGCGCTTGTTCGCGAGTTTGATATGGCCATGGAGGCGATGGACCTCACGGAAGCTGAACGGCTTCGATCTCAGTATGAGCGAGAGTATCCCGAGGGAAGACACAGTGAGGTGCTACGTGCCGAGTTGGAACGTTTGGCGGCCGAACTTTTACCTCCCGTGGGGGAGGAAGAGGAGGAAGCTGGATCCACTCCAGACGAGAGCGCCGATGTCTCGGCCGAGCAGCCATCTGCACCTGATGACGAATTGCACGCGCCGGAAGGCGATGGCAATTCCAAATCGGCTGAGACGGAGCGTTAGTCTTTCATTAGGACTGGCCGGCGCGCTTTTTCTGTGGGCGAGCCTAGCTTCTGCCAAACCCAGCTGGTACTTGCAGTTCTCCGCCCAAACGGCGGATGAACGTGCGGTGCGCCAAGCCATCGCGCTGGAGCTGAGTGAGATTGACATTCCTGTCGATCCACTGCGCGAACCGGGGCGCGATGGGGACGTTTCGTTGCACATCGAGATCAGCGAAACGGACCGAAAATTCTCGGTGTCGCTGTGGGACCGTGGTGAGTTGGCGGGAAAGCGGGTCGCATCTGCGTCCGGTGAGCCGCGAGTGATCGCCCGGCGGTTGGGACTAGTGGTGGCGGAATTGGCGCGCGACTTGCGGGACCGGCGTCTGCGAGCGGCGCGCGTCTACGAACAAGAAGTACGCTTCGTAGAGCGCCGTGCGCTCGTGTCCGCGTATCGCGCGCAACAGCGTGTCCTGGGTTATCGTGCTGGTCTGCGCACGGAGGTCGCCCCCGAGGGAGCATTTGTCTTGAGTCCCCATGTAGGGGTCGAGTTCAATGACCACTTTCCGTTGCGCATGGTGGCTGGTCTCAGTTTTGGAGCAGGACAGGTCTTTGGTTTGGCAGCGGAGGGAACAAGGGCGCCTGTGATGACGCGCTGGCAGTTGGAATGGGGAGCGGACTGGTTGGTGCAACCTTCTGAGCGCGTTCAGCTCTCCGCGGGCTTACATTTTGCGGGCAGCTTGCTGCATGTGGGTTCGGGGACCGAGGTGGATCATATCGAAGATCAAAGCGACACCTACGGCGTGCAAATGGGCGTCCGATTGGGTTGGGCGAGCGACCCCGGACTTTTATTTTGGCCCCGTGTGGAAGCTGAGGTCGGTCGCATCTTGCGGCCCGTCCAGATGCAGTTGGATGAATCCGAGCTGCGTCTGGGTGGTTGGTACTTCAGCCTGGGCCTCTCAGCTGTGATATTTCAGTGAGTGTTCGGGGCCCTAGCTCATACGCGTGCCCGTCGCGCGCTGCTGATCGTCAGGATGCGCGCCAACTGCACGCCCCCGGCGAACGATAAACAGCACAGAAGCGGCGCCAGATTGCCGGCCCAGTTGGGATGGAAAACCAAAAAGAAGCCGCGATCTTTGATGAGAGCCGCAAAGGAGCTGACGAAGAACGGCATCATGTACAGACGGGCGATGGCCCATTTGCTCAATTGTACTTTGGTTTGCCCGGCGTAGGCCGTCGACAACAGTAGGCCAGTACCAATGATGCCGGCGATGCCGAGCGAGCTGAGCCACAACCGCAGGCTGGGATCAAAGTAGGGTATGGCGACGCCCCACCACCAAATAAAATAGCACCACAACACGAAGCGGGGCAGCGTGAGTGTGGCGAGGTAGTGACGCATGGCCCCATGATCGCCGCGATTGCGCGGCATTTCAAGGCAACTAGTGCTGCGGTGAGCTGGCCAAGCGCTCTTTCAAGGGACGCGTGGCGTTCACGACGCGCCCGTCGATTTCATATGAAGTGTCGCGTTTAATGCAGTTGCGCACCTTCAGTTGAAACTCAACGCTGGCGTCGTCAATGCGACCACGCACCGTGGAGCCCGGTGGAGCTGGCTCAGGACTTAGGATGGACGTTTTGTCGCCATCGCTGCGCAACAATCGGGCAACTTTTCCCGACAGGAGTGTGATCTCGAGGTGGGTGGGGGAAACTGAGTTGGACATGATCACGCAATCAATCGTTGATTAGACCGAGTCGGGTGTTGTCAGAGCGGAGCAGTTTTGCCCGCAGTGGACCGGGGGCTGCAGCGAGCTAGCGTGTGCGGTGACTCATAGCTGCCCGCGCTTCGCGCTCCTCAGTGCGTTCCTTAATGGCCTGGCGCTTGTCGTGCAGCTTCTTACCCTTGGCGAGCGCGATCTCCAGCTTGGCGCGGCCGCCCTTGTAGTAGATCTTGGTGGGGACCACGGTCATACCCTCGCGATCGAGCGCGGCCCGAATGCGATCCAGCTCGACCCGGTGCAACAACAACTTGCGCGGTCTTAGCTCGGTGTGGGCGAAGGCGGCGTGCTTCATGGGCGCGATGCGCATTTGCAAAATCCACGCTTCACCTTGCCGGCTGATGTCGATGAAGGCGTCGTTGATTCCGGGTGACGTCTCGCGCAAGGAGCGCGCCTCACTGCCGATCAAGGAGATGCCCGCCTCGAACTTCTCACCCAGCTCGTAGTCGAAGCGCGCGCGCTTGTTGGTCGCGAGCAACCTGTCGCCCCCCGATTTGGCGGGAGTCTTTTTTTCCGCTTTGGCCATTGAAACGCGTGCTTTTGGCCTTACACCACAACCAGCCCACTTGCCAGTCGCGCTGGGGCGAGGCAATGCTCCCGCGCATGCTAGACGCGGTGCTGGTCGGAGCAAGGACACACAACCTCAAAAACGTCGACCTCAAAATTCACCCCGGGCAGCTGTTGGTTCTGACTGGCGTGTCGGGTGCTGGCAAGAGCTCATTGGCGCTCGACACCTTGTACGCTGAGGGGCAACGACGTTTCGTCGAAAGTTTCAGCCCGTACGCGCGGCAATTTTTGGAGCGCTTGCAGCGGCCACCGGTGGACCAGCTGGCGCCTATCGCCGCGGGTGTGTGTGTGGACCGCAGCGCACCCGTGAAGAGCTCGCGCTCCACCGTGGCCACCATGGCAGACTTGGAGAGCCACCTAGCGGGCCTATTTGCGCAAGAATCAGTGGCACATTGTCCGGAGCACCATCTCCCCGCCACGTTCATGGATCTGGGTGCGGCGTGGGATAGGCTCATGGGGCAGCACCAGGGTCATGACCTCATCGTGACGTACCGGGTGTTCGTGGATGAGTTGGATGAGTTCATGTCTCTGCGCGCCCAACTCCTCAAAGAGGGATATCGTCGCATAATTTGTGAAGGCCAGTTGACCGATTGGGACAGCCTCAAGCCTTCGGTGGCCAGTAAAGCCGGCAAACTCTACATCGTGCTCGACCGTGTGAAGATTGTGAGTGAACGACGTGGACGGGTGATGGAGGCGCTGGAGATGGCCTTTGCCAAGAGCAAGGGCCTACTCACACCCGGTCAGGCGTGGCTGTTTGATGCGGCGCTGTCGACCGAGCCTCAATGTCTACGCCATGGGCTCACCTGCCCCACTTGCGCGCGGGAGCTGCTGCCCGCGCGGCCTGGCTATTTTTCTTACGAATCCCCGCTGGGAGCTTGCGAGAACTGTCGCGGCTTTGGGCGGGTGATGGGCGTGGACTTGGACAAAGTGTTCCCCGACGAAGGCTTGTCGTTGGCGGAGGGGGCCATCAAACCGTGGCGCGGCCCCAAGACCGCATGGGAGCGCAAACAACTCTCCAAGTTTTGTAAGGAGCAAGGCATCGACGAGGACGTGCCATTTGGCCAGCTGAGCGCAGCGCAAAAGCGCTTGGTCATTGAAGGTCAGAACAAGCGTGGCAAGCAGAACTACTGGGGGGTCCTCCAATGGTTTTCTTGGCTGGAGACCAAAGCATACAAGATGCACGTGCGCGTGCTCTTGTCGCGCTATCGCTCGTACGACCCATGTCCAGTTTGCAACGGTGCGCGCCTCAACGAGCAGAGCTTGTGGTACAAGTGGGGCGGGTTGAACTTGGCGGAGTGGCATCGTCTGGAGATAGGCGAGGCGCGTCGCTTGCTCGACGCTACGACGTGTCACACGCCCCAAGGGCAAATCCTGCAGCGCGAGCTGAGCGCACGATTGAGCTATCTCGACCGCGTGGGATTGTCGTATCTCTCCCTGGACCGACCGGCGCGCAGCCTATCGGGGGGAGAATCGCAGCGTGTCACACTGACGGCTGCGCTCGGGACCTCGCTTCACAACGCACTGTTCGTCCTAGATGAGCCCACCGTGGGCCTCCATCCCACCGACATCGCGCCGTTGTGTCAGTTGATGCGCGAACTTGCCGAGCGCAACAACGCGGTGATCGTGATTGAGCACGAGCCGTTGGTCATGGCCGTTGCGGATCGCATCGTGGAGTTGGGTCCGGGAGCGGGCGATCAGGGAGGAGAGGTGGTGGCCGACGGGTCTCCCGCGCAAGTGATGGAACAGGGCGGCGCCACGTCACGCGCTTTTTCCGCGCCCGTCGTGCAGCGTGCTCTACCCCAGGCAGAGGCCGATGTGGCTAGGGAGTGGCTCGTCGTCAAAGGAGCCCGCGCGTTCAATCTCAAGAACCTGAGTGTTCACCTACCTCTCCATTGTTTGACGGTGGTCACTGGCCCTAGTGGCTCGGGTAAGAGCAGCCTGTTGGTGGATGTCGTCTACCGGCAAGTGGCGCGCAGCTTGGGGCAGAGCGATGTGCCCAGGCCGCTGCCCCATGAGTCCATGCAAGGGATTGACGCGCTCCGGAGTGTGGAGCTGGTCGATCAGTCCCCCCTCGGTCGGACGTCGCGTGGCAACGCTGCGACGTACACCAAGGCCTGGGACACGGTGCGCAAATTGTTTGCGGCGCAGCCTGAAGCTCAAGCGTTGGGCTACACGGCGTCGCATTTTTCCTTCAACGTACCGGGGGGCCGCTGCGAGACCTGCGCGGGCGAGGGCTACGAGACGGTCGAGATGCAATTTCTGGCCGACGTGGCGCTGGTGTGCCCGGTGTGCGGTGGGCATCGTTTCAAGGAAGAGGTGCTGTCCGTTCTCTACAAAGGGCGCAGTATCGCCGATGTGCTCGGTCTGACCGTATCCGAGGCCTTGCGCGTGTTTGATGACTCCGCTGCCATTCGTCGGGCGCTGCGCCCACTTTTGGCGCTGGGATTGGCCTACCTCAAGCTGGGACAGCCGCTCTCCACGTTGTCGGGTGGAGAAGCCCAGCGCATCAAAGTGGCGCGAGCGCTGTCCAATCCCCAGCCGGGTACGCTGTACATCCTGGACGAGCCGAGCGCTGGCTTGCACAAGGACGAGATTGATATGCTGCTGGGCGCGCTGTCCACGCTGATCCGCAGCGGCGGCAGTGTCATGGTAGTCGATCATGACCTGCACCTGCTCAGCGCGGCGCAGCACGTGATCGAATTGGGACCCGGCAGCGGCAAGGACGGAGGCAGCCTGGTCTTCGCTGGATCCGTGCACGAACTTCACCAGGCTAGTACTAAAACTGCGCAGGCCCTGCGTGATAGCCTGAACGCTGTCGCGCCCCCACGGCACGCATTGCCACGCGCGCTCGTCGCTCCTGCGCTGAAAGTGGAAGGCGCCACAGAGCATACTTTGAAAAACGTGTCGGTGTCGGTGCCCCACCAGAAGCTGACACTCGTGACTGGTCCGAGCGGCTCGGGCAAAAGTACGCTGGCGTTTGACGTGATTTTTGCCGAAGGCCAGCGCCGATTCTTGGAAACGCTCACGCCCTACGCGCGGCGATTTTTGCCCACTTTGCCTCGGCCCCATGTCAATCGGGTGGACGGCGTACCCCCAGCGATCGCTTTGGAACAACGCACTACCCGCATGGGTGCGCGTTCGACCGTGGCGACGGTCACTGAGGTCGCGCACTATCTGCGTCTGGCATTTGCCAAGTTGGGCACGCCCTGTTGTCCGACCCACGATGTCCCCATCGCTCGACGCAGCCCGGAGGAATTGTGGACCATCGTGCAGCGCAAGCCGGGCAGCGGGATGCTCACCGCGCCCGTCGTGCGCGGAAGGAAGGGAAGCTACGCCGACGTTTTTGCGTCCGCACTCCGCGCTGGCATCTCTTTTGCGGTGGCGGATGGCAAGATGGTGGCCACTGAGGCGCCACCCAAGTTGGCCAAGACCAAAGAGCATGACATCGATCTGGTGATCTGTGAGTCAGAGCGATTTGCCCACATCAAACTCGACCAGCTCAAGAGCGCGCTGCGCTGGGGTCGCGGCACGGCCAAGCTGGTGAGCAAAAAATCCGGTCAAGATCAGGCAGACGAGCTGTCGCTGGGCGGTACATGCCCGTTATGTGACTTCTCCATAGGTGAGATGGATCCCCGATTTTTCTCATTCAATACAACCCAAGGTCAATGCGCGCGCTGTGAAGGAACTGGCAGCCTCGTGGACGCACCCAAGCGGGGCAGAGCAGCGCTGGCACAAGTCAAACGCGTGGTGTGTCCCGACTGTCAGGGCGCCCGACTGAGCCCGTTTTCACGCAAGGTGCGCTTCTTGGGTAACACTTATCCTGCGCTGACCGCCATGAGTGTGGGTGAGTTATTAGTGAAAGCCCATGCGATGAAAGTGGAAGGTCCGCGCGCTGCCCTGTTTGCGCCTATCGCGGCGGAGCTGCTGCGGCGCCTGGAGTTCTTGAATGAGGTCGGGCTGGACTACCTCAGCTTGGATCGCGACGCCGCCACGCTGTCTGGCGGTGAACTGCAGCGCCTGCGCTTGGCAGCGCAATTGGGGGCAGGGCTCACCGGCGCGCTGTACGTGCTGGATGAGCCAACCATTGGACTGCACCCGCGCGACACCTCACGCCTGCTGGGCAATTTGCGAGCCCTCGTGGATACAGGCAGCACGGTGCTCATGGTGGAGCACGACGAGGACGCTATTTTAGCGGCGGATCACGTGATCGATATGGGGCCCGGGGGCGGGAGTCGCGGTGGAAACGTGGTGGCCGAAGGCTCGCCTCAGCACGTGCTCAATCATCCTGATTCGGCTACGGCCCACGCACTCAATCAGCCGCGCTTTGCGCGAGAGCCGTTGGTTGTTTCAGCCGCGCAGCGCATGCTCAGCATGACCGGCGCCGTCGCGCACAATCTCAAGGGCGACGAACTGCGCTTTCCGGACGGCATGTTCACCGTGGTGGCTGGAGTGAGCGGATCGGGCAAGAGCACTCTCATCCGCGCAGAACTGCTCCCGCGCGCGGGGGCGCTCCTCGCCGCAAAGAAGCACACTGCAACCATCGAAGGCTGCAAACTGAGCGGGTTTGAACAAATCAAGCGCGCCCTAGCCGTGGATCAATCGCCCATTGGTCGTACGCCGCGCAGCATCCCGGCTACTTTTTTGGGCATCTTTGATCAAATCCGGGCGCTCTATGCGCGCACGCCCGAGGCCATGGTGCGTGGCTTTTCAGCTGCGCGATTTTCGTTCAACACCGGCGCGGGCGGGCGCTGTCCGACGTGCGAAGGACAAGGCGTGCTCAGTCATGAGATGAGCTTTTTGCCCGACGTGGTCACCAGTTGTCCTGCGTGCGACGGCGCGCGCTTTGAACCGCGTACTTTGGAGATCACGTATCTAGGCAAGAGCATGGGCGAGATGCTGGCCACCACGGCTGAGGAAGCCGTCCTACTCTTTCATGCGCACCCAAAAATTTGCGCGCCCTTGCGCGTTCTGTGTGACTTGGGTGCGGGCTACATCACCCTCGGCCAAGGCTCCCATACATTGTCCGGTGGTGAGGCGCAGCGCCTAAAGCTAGCAGCGGAATTGAGCGCTGGAGTGCGTCATGAACGTACCCTGTACGTGCTGGATGAACCCACCACGGGACTTCATTTGTCAGACGTCGGACGGCTCATCTCCGTGCTGGGACGTCTGGTAGAGCGCGGGGACACTTTGCTTGTGATTGAACATCATCCGGACGTCATCCGTGCAGCGGATTGGGTGGTGGAGCTGGGGCCCGACGGTGGACCGCGTGGCGGTCGTATCATTTTTCAAGGACCCTCAGCGCAGCTCAAAAAGGCGCGCACGCCGACGGCGCTGGTGATGCGATGACCGGCGCCCATGAATCGTCGAGGGGCTGGCGCGGTTGAGTTTTGCATCGCCGCCCTCGGCCCGCTTTCCTTGCCGGGGGTCGGTTCATCGGCTAGGGAAAGGTAGCACCATGCGCTCCTTCTTATCTTCAATTCAGCCTCGTTTCACTGGCCCTTCGTTCATCACCGCGGTCGCGCTCACGGCGCTGGCTGTGTCGTGCACCGTTCAAGGTACGGGTTACACTCCCCCGGGCGACGGAGATGGCGATAGCAACGGCGTTGGTGGAGACGCTCCAGGGGGTTCGACATCTTCATCGGGTGACGGTGACGGGGACGGGGACGGCGACGTTGGAAGCGGTGGCAACGTGGGCACACCTGATTGTGAGAAGGGCGATGAACGTGCCTGCAACGACTGCGGTCGACAGGAGTGTGACGAGGACACGCTAAAGTGGGGCGACTGTCACGCGGATGCAGAGCCCGTATGCTTGGAAGGGGCTGAGCGCGAAATTTGTGATGAGAACGGGAACTTGCGGACCGAAGAGTGCGACAACGACGACGAGACCAACTGTTCGGTGAGTTGTGATGACGTCGATGGCGTGGGCACTTGTGTCTTCACCGCGAAAGATGCCGATGATGACGGTTACTCGTCCGCTGCCTGTGAAGCTGCTCCGGGCGACGACTGCGATGATACGACCGACCTCGTCAGTCCGTTCTCCAATGAAATCTGTGATGGCCTGGATAACGACTGCGATGGACACGTGGACGTGCTCGACAAGTCTGTGGATATCAGCGGTTCCGACTTGCGTCTGGGTGTTAGCAACGGCGTGACGCTCAATCTCGACGAAGTCGACATCACTTGGCATGAGGGTCAGTTCTTCTTGCTGGCGGCGGACACCAGTCAAAATATCCATTCTGGCTACGCGCGCACGGATGGTGTGGCCGACCTACATGAGCCAGCGTTGTTCGTCTCTGACTCCATGAACGTCCACAACTCCGCACGCGTGGTCTCCAGCGGCGACACGCTTGCCGCTCTCATCATGCACGACGGCTTCGGTGGCGCGGGGGTTGGCTTTGCCATTTTGGATCCTTCTGGGACCATCGTGGACGAGTTTGGTAGCTTAGGGGGTCGACACGGGGGCGAAATTACCTCAGACGGCGTGGACTTTTTCGTTTCGACCATCAGTGGAGCCACTGGCGTCAACCCCAAGGCCGAGTTCCATCATGTTCAGCTCAACGCGGATGACAATCGTTCGGGAGCGCTCTCTCGCACCGACATGCCCGGGTTGATTGGCTACATGAATTCAGCCCATTCGGGGGGCGCCACGGTTACGGTCTTTACTGACACGTCCGTTACGCCGCGCACCATGCAGCTGATGCGAGCCACCGACACAGCGCTACAAGGCCCCATCCAGCTCTCGGACGATGGGCAGATGGGTGACATCACAACGCTCAGCAACGGCAATTTTGCCATTGCTTGGGCCACCAAGGATGGCTTCAGCTTACAGATTCGTCGCTCCAATGGCAGCACGGTTGTGTGCTCAAAGGACACCGCGTTTGGCAATGGTGTTCTGGACAGTTTGGATAGCGTCGCCGTGGCGCAGTCCGACTTGGGCATCCTAGTGCTCTCCGCCGACAGCGGTGGGAGCGTGGGCAAATTGTCTCTGTTTGTCTTTGATGAGAGCTGCAACATGCGAAGTGAGCAAGGGGACGACTTGTATTACCCCAGTCCCGCCTATGACTATCACGACAACGAACTGCCCTATCTGCCTCGCCTGGCCGTAGGAGGTGGTCACGTGGCACTGGCATGGTCCGCGCAGCGCTCCGATGATAACACAATCAGTCGTTCCTACGTGCGCGTGTTGTCCGAAACTATGTGTGAAGAGTGAGCGGCGGAGCTTCTGCGGGAGCAGCCAACTATCCCAGGGCTTACCCTGATCGCGGTGCGAAGAGACACGGCGCAACGCCACGGGCTGGCGGCGCAGCTGACCCAAAAACCGGACGCCAGCTCATGTCTGTCGTCCTACCCAGCCTGACGCCCTACCCAAGGTGTCTCCACCTGACCTTCCAGTTGATTGGCCCGACGCGCGAGTACGAACAAGTAATCGCTCAGCCGGTTGAGATAGATCAAGAGCAGGGGCCGCAGATCGTCCAGACCGAGACACATCCGCTCGGCGCGCCGCGCGACCGTGCGCGCCAAATGCAACGCCGCCCCTGCCCGACTACCACTGGGGAGAATGAAGGTAGTGAGCGGCGGCAACTGCGCTTCGTGTTCATCGATGGAGAGTTCCATGTGATCGATGTGTCGTTGCTCGACCAAGGCCATCTTCATGCGCTCGACCTTGCCAGGTTCACACGCCACTTCAGCGCCTACCACGAACAGCTGCTCCTGCAGTTCGCGCAGCGTCGGATCGAGCTGGGGCGGTAAGCCTTGAGCACGTGCCAAACCGAGGCAGGCGTTGAGCTCGTCGATGGTGCCATATGCTTCCACCCGAACGTCGTTTTTCCTAACGCGTAGGCCGCCAAACAGCCCGGTTTGTCCGTCATCGCCGGTGCGCGTGTAGATCTTCATGGCGCGCACCGTAGGCGCGCTTCAGCCGCCGGTCACGCTGTGCCTGTCGGAGCTGGGCGGAAGGAGCGAGGCCGAAAGAAGTTCAGCCGCAGCAGCTCTACAGCCCTCGACCCAGCGGCTTCGGTCACGCGACGTAAGCTCGAGGACTTTGACGCCGAAGCCGGGAGGGACGGTCGCTTTGCCATGTGGCCCAAACGGGCGCCGCCAAGCCACTTGGCCAGTGACGCGCACCCGCGCGGAAGACTTGGGGGGCGTGAGCTCGAGCCAAATGATGTCATCGGCTGGGGGCGCCAAGGTGCGGACGTAGATCCCGCCCTCACTGACGTTGTAAGAAAACCCCAGTTCATCTTCTTCGCGCCCTTCGCCGCGAAAGCGCACGGTGGTCCCATGCAAGATGCGTGGCGCGGCCCGCTTGTCCGCCATGGGCCCAGCGCTCAGTTCGTTAGCCAAGAAAACTACGTTCTCCGGTGGCGCAGACGCGTCGGTCACGCGCACCAGTTGATTGCGCGCCAGCGCGATGGAAAGCTCGCTGTGTCTGCGAGGCTCTGATGAAATGATGAATTTTGCTGCCGAACCGGCGCGCATGGCCGCGCTGATCAAGGCGGAGGGGTCGTCACACAGCTCGGTGCACATCACCACGAGCGTGACCTGGGGCTGCAGAGAAAATGATTGCGCGTCCTCCTTGGTGACGGCAAATCGTACGTCATACCCGGTGTTGAACAGCGCCCGCGCCGTGGCGACGCGGCGCGCCTTGTCGACTTCGGCGATGACAGCAGCACCTCGGGGCAGGGGGTCTTCGCCACGGGTGGCGCGCGTGAGAGCACGCAGGCGCTGCGTCAACGACCAGCTGCGCCCGGGCGAGACGACGTCGTCGGCACCCCAACTGTAGGCCTCGGCAAACTCCAGGTCGCTGGGTTCACGAGCGAGCGCCACGATCGGAAGTTGACGGTGCTTGGTTTGCGCGCGGGTCTGCAAGGCCACGCCCTGCTGGCCGTCCCCTTCGCCCAACAAAATGGCAGAGGCCTCATGCGCGTCCAGCCACTGGTGCGCCTCCTGCGGGGAGGAGGTGGTGAAGAGATCGACCGCGGCAGCTCGCGCAGCCTCTGTCAGGCTGGATTGTTCCTTCGCATCGAAGTGGCCGTAAGCGAGCATTTCTGTTCCATTCCCCATTGAGGGAGGATACGGCTAAACCAGCCCGGAGTTCAGTCTCCTCCGCGCGACGGCCCCAGAAGTTGCTGTCGCCAGCCCGAAGTGGGTTCCTCCAGCAAGGCGGATGAGCTGCCCTGGGTAAGCTGGTGCACTGCCTGAGCCAATGCTCGGCTGGAGTAAGTGAGCTGGGTGTCACATTGAGTGAGATCCATATTTGAAGCTGTGCTGGTCGGCGGACGACAGGACACCACGGGACCCGCCGTGGGAAAACCCAGGCCCACCGCGCGCGACTCGGACGAATTGAGTACGTCGAGCCACCACTGTTGCAGGAGAGTCGTTGCCTCCTCGGGCCACAGACCGTGCGCATGAACCGACACGCGCAGACTGGGCCCGCTCGGGGTGACCGACAAGACTCCCGCGGCAAAGCCCTGGCCGACGACACCTTGGGCATGCTCGAACGGTCCGGCCAAAAAAATACGCAGCGGCGCGGCGGCGTCCACGGCGCGCAGCGGCGCGAGAAAGCGCGTGGAGAGCGCAGTCTTGGCGCGCAGTCGACCCTGGGCATACGCGCGAACAATCTTTACCAGCCCAATGTCGCCGTAGGCGATGGCGATGAAATCTCCTTCTCGATGATAGAGCGCTTGGGGCTGTCCGTGGACCAGCGCCGAGATCAATCGTCCACCGCTGTCATCTTGCTGTCGCACCAAATCAGACGCCGCACTGGCGATGAAAGCTTGTTCAATCCGCGGCCCGTCCTGTGCCGCGTCGACGAGCAAGAGCGAACCGAGCGCATAGCCTGCCCACCATAACTCTTGAATATGGCTGGGATCGAAGCCAGTGGCGTGTTGAAATGCTGCCAATCGGTCGGTCTTGAGCACCGGCTCCCAACTTTGGCGCAACGCGTTGGTGGCCATCAGCTCGGCCGGGCGCAGATGCATGATGACCGCCACGCCGGGCGCCGGGAGCAACTGCTGCAGAGCAAGCCGCTTCGGGGCTTGCTGGGAAGCCGGAGCTGCGGTTGCTGCCGCGTCTGCCCCGCGTTCTTGATGGCAGGCCGCGCTGATCAGCGCGCTCCCGAGCAGAACGGCAAATATCCAATTCCTCCGCACGTTTAACCTCACACAATCCATGCCGCGCAGTGCGCGTCGTGCGGCAGTCACCCAAAACAAAGCGCGATCAAACACCGAGCGGCCAACAGTTGGGCCGCCTCGAGGCGATCATTCGCTCTCATCGTTGGTATCGTCCTGATCATCATCGTCGTCGTTCAAATCGCCGTGCAAGCGACTTTGATCCACCAACTCTTTCAGTTCCTTCCCCACCTTGAAGAAGGGCAGGCGCTTGGCCGAAACGGGTACCGGATTGCCTGTGCGCGGATTGCGTCCAGCGTAAGGTTTGTACGGACGTACGGAAAAGCTACCAAAACCGCGGATCTCGATGCCGTCGCCTTGCTGCAAGGCTTCGGTCATGGCGTCAAAGATACAATTCACCACCATTTCGGCCCGGGCTTTGGTGAGCTCACCGCGTGCGGCGATGGCTTCTATCAGCTCACTCTTGGTCATCTCTGGCGGTCCTCCCTCGTTACGCAATGTGATCGTTTGCTGTAACCGTTTGATTGTCAACGAGTTTTTTGAACTGACCGGGCCGACATGCCCACCTTGGAGCGCCGATTTACAAAAATTCTGGAGTACAATCAGGCTGGTTCCGCGCAATTTAGCCATTTTTGGCTGCGAACGCTGTGAACGGGCGGATACTGTAGGAGGAACGGCGCACATGGGCGTCCAGCTCCTGTCCATCACGGTGTGTGGGGAACCAGTTCGATAGCGTCCACGTGTGTGGCGGCGGACCAGGGCGGGAGATCGAGCAGGACCGTCTTGGGATCGACCAGACGGGCCACCCAGGCGCGCTGGCAGGGCTCCGGACTTGTGCCGGCAGCAGCGTTCACCCATGTCACAAATACATCATAAGTCACCGGCGGTGAAGTAGGGTCAGGTTTGCTGGAGCCCAAGAGCTCAAATTGTACATGCGCCGGCCCCCCAGTGCGCACCACGCGCAGTGCTTTGCCCATGGATACACAAGCGTCGGGCAGAGCCTCCGGATAGACCCACACGCCGCTTAGCGCGGTGATTGGATAGTCGGACTCTGACTCGAAGCGCAGCGTTGTTCCCGACGATGATTGGAGTGGCACAAGGCCGTGCTCCGCGTCGAATTGATAGATGCGCGCGGCCGGCGCCTGCCCCCCACGCAGTTGCTCACCAGGCCGTTGCATTTCGGCCAACCACTGCTGCTCGACCAGACCTAGTCGGGCATCGTGGGTGTTGCGTGCCACGGTGACCGACGGAGATGCCTGGGCAAGCAAATTAAAATGGTGCGCCGTGGAAACGAACACCAGAGACTGCTCCCCATCGTGATTGGGGAGCGCACCTTGGAGTAAGCTGGGAGGAGGCCCAAAGTGCGGCGAGCTCAGCTGCTGGTGGCTGAAGTTGGCGTGCACGCCATAGCCAAATAGTGCTGCCGCCACACCCCAGCGCCCAGCGCCCCTTTGCACCATGCCCCGGGCCATCAGGGCGTGCCACAGGGGGATGAGCTCGCTGTAAAAACGCGCCCCACCGCCGGGGTAGCTGCCATTGAAATAGAAGAGTGAGTAACCCACGGGCACGATGCACAGGCAGGCCAAGAGCGCGCGTGCTTGGGGAAGCTTGCGCGCGGCCCACAAGCTCAAGAGGCCAAACGCCAGGAGCGGCTCAAAGTTGGCGACGTCCATGCTGTGCCAATGCAAGCGGTGCAGTGTGTTGAGAACACTCCACAGCGGCGATAGACCGTGACCGCCTTGCATCTCCACGGCATCGCGGTGCTCATACTGGCACCCGCTGCCCCAACCCAGCTGAAAACATCCAGGCGGGCCATCGGCGCGAGCGTAGTAGTAGTGCTGGGGCGTCTCGAAAAAACTGCCCGTAATGGCTCGATGTTGCAAGAGCAAGAACAGCAACGCCGGCGCTGCCGAGAGCACGACGGCAGGCAATGCTCGCTGCCAAAACCAGGGTGTTTTTGCCTGTGGAAACAGCGCGACGGCGCAAGCGCTGGCCACCAACAGCCCCGTGAACTGACGTGTGCACGACAGAACGCCCAAGCTCATGCCCAAGGCCACCCAGCCGCGCAGCCGCTTGGGCGTCTGCGTCAGCTGCACGCAGCAGATCATGGCACACACGGTGAATAGCGCCGAACAACCGTGAGACATTGTGTCAGCGGTATGGTAGCGCAACGCCGCGCACATCAGACTGAGCACCGCAGCCAAGAGCGCCACGCTGACCCGCTTGAACATGAGCAAGGCCAGGTAGTACGTGGCGATCACGAGCAGAGCTCCCAGCAGCGGTCCTATGTACTCGTAATGTCCGAGTCGAACACCCAAGCTGAGCAACGCCGGGTAACCAGGCGGAAAGATCCCGGCCACGATTTCGGGATTGTCCTGCGTGGACACGATGAAGCGCCCCCGAAAGCTGGCGCTGGGGCCCACCACGGTCATGCCAAAGCTACCCTGAGCCAAGCTGCGCGCCTGCAACAGGTACGTCGTGGCATCAATGAGACGGGGCGCTCCGCCCAAATAGTACTTGAAATAGGCGAAAGACAGCCCGCCCGCGGCCGCGCACAAAAACCCAAGCACGAGCCAGCGACGCTTGAGCACGTGACGCACATGCAACGGCCAAGGCGCGAGCACCAAGCACCCGAGCAGGATCGCGGCCCACGTCACCCCATCGTGAGGGAGGCCAAAAGCAAACATCGGGTGCTCACCCGAACCAATCACGGGGCCTCGACGACGACGGGCAATGTGCCGAGCGCGGGCGCAGCGTCCTCTACCGCAAACACGTGAAACACGAACACTTCACCTGAGCGAGGGCGCAAGCTGAGCTCCATCGTGCCTGTGGTTTGGGGCAAGGTCACCCGGTGCTCCTGCCAGCGGTCGGCAGGTACGATGTGGACGGTTTCGATCAATTGACCTTGGTGGAGGACCCCGAGCCCTGCAGGCCCAGCGGGCGCGGTGCGGATGAGCAGCGCCGCACCCCGGCCCGAGCCACCAGAGAATCCGCGCACGCTGAATTTGAGGGACATGTGGGTGGAGATGAGACGGCCAGCGTCCCATAGGTCACTGGCGGGATCCCGCGCGTCGGGCAGGAGTTTCATCGTCACATACCCTTGGGCGGGGCGATCCCAGGTCACCTGATGCGCCTTTTCGCTGATCACATCTGAGAGGTCGACGGTGTCTACTACGCGCTGCGCGCCCAGGGCCGTGATGGGCTCGCCGCTGTGCAAGAGTGGAGTCCAACGCGGGACGTAGATGATTTTGCTGGCGCCCCCGCAGATGACGTTGCCGCGGACGGGGAACTCATCCACTTGACGGCCGAACCAAACGACGAAGTCTCCCCACCACGAGGGATAGAGCGCCATGATGTCGGGGAGATCTCGTGGTGGGACGTATTGCAGCAGTTCGATCACCGCGCCTACACCTTGTCTGCTTGCTCCTGCGATCGGCAGCCTGCCGTACCCACCCAGTCCGATCAGGTCGAAAGCGGGTAGGCCGGACACGTAAGGAATGGCGCCCGCGTCGCTGAGCAAGACACGGTGCAAAGGTGGTTTGGCTTTGCGCAGCGCGCTGGCCGCGCGCACATGCTGCTCTAGGATGTTGCGCGCGGCTCGACCAAAGAACCACACTTGATCAATGAAACGCGGTGATTGTCCGACGAAGAAGATCGTCATCGCCGCCACGAGCCCACTGGACACCGCGACCTGCAATACGAGCGGCCGAGGCCGATTGTTGTGTGGATTGCGGCGCAACGCCCATTCGATTGAGCCGCCCAGCCCCAGCGCTACGCTGAGCAACAGCCAAGCCACTGCCGGCATGGAGTAGCGCTCGTTTTGCCAGCGCACCTGGCCGTTGAGCGCCACCAACGCAATCCACACCACGATGCTGATCCACAGTAAAATGGCCGGGCGCCGCGTGCGCTCGAACACGAGCGCGAGCAGACCGAGCGGCCACAGCAGAAACCCCGAACCGACGACGCCCAAGATGGGCGCGCCAAAGTGGTAGTCCGACAGGCGCATGAACTGATACCTGAGGAAGAACAGCCATGAATCCCACACCTCACCGCTCGTCATGTACGGGTGATGCATTTCCAGCTTTGCCAGCGCGCCGGCCGCTGCGCTGCTCCCCGTCAACAAGTGATTGGCCAACATATGACCAATCACCACGCATGCACCCGGCCCTCCGATCATCAAAAGGCCAAGCACAGCTGCGCGGCGTTCGCCCAAACGCAGCCAACGAAACGCACACCACAGCGCAAACACCGCGACCAGTGGCGCGGCCTCAGG
>JACZCW010098800.1_pt1 | contig 21976 bp, 14 predicted proteins | sample 8641861 | NCBI WGS metagenome assembly JACZCW01 (sample SAMN15324607, study PRJNA640507) | soil metagenome | isolation source: intercropping sugarcane | place: China: Luxin town, Laibin City, Guangxi Province | collected 2019-07-25 | depth 10cm m | reverse complement strand
GTCGACGCGCTCAAAGACACATTAGGCGTGATCGTGGTGCGGCGCGCGCAAAATGGCGGGAAGGGCGCGGCGGTCAAGGACGGTCTGCGCGCGGCGCACGCCGCAGGCTTCTCCCATGCGCTCCAAGTCGACGCGGACAATCAACATGAACTGTCGCGTATTCCGGATTTGCTGCGACAAAGCGCGCTCCACCCTGAAGCCGTGGTCTTGGCTTACCCTGTGTTTGACGAAACGGTCCCCAAGGGACGACTGCACGCGCGCAAGATCACCATCTTTTGGACCACGCTGGAGACGTTCGGGCGCAGCATCATCGATCCCATGTGCGGGTTCCGCGTTTACCCCGTGGCCGCCACGGTCCAGGTCTTGCCCAAGAGCAACTACATGGACTTCGATCCTGAGTTGGCTGTGCGCCTGATCTGGGCAGGGACACCCGCGCTCAACGTGCCCACAGCTGTGCGCTATCTCACCGCGGAGCAAGGCGGGGTGTCCAACTTTCACGTTTTCTACGACAACGTACGCATCAGTTGGATGCACACTCGCTTGTTCACTTTGTCCTTGTTCCTCTTTCTGTTTCGCCCCGACAAAATCTTGCGGGCGCGGCGCGCCGCCCGCGCGCTCAAAACCCGCGCCCTCGGTCATGGCCAATTGGCTAAAAGTTCCTGAGGTTGGCCCTATCTTGGGCATGCGCATCCTGATCTGGATGTGTCGCACGCTGGGTCGAACAGTCACCTCGCTGTGCCTGCACTGCGTGGTGTTTTATTATTTTCTGTTTGCGCGCAAAGCGAAACAGCATTCCAAGAGCTACCTCCAGCGGATGGGCATAACGCCCCGCGTCAAGACGCTCTACTTCCACCTGTACACCTTTGCTCAGGTGTTGCTCGATCGCTTGTATTTCGTCACCGGTGATTTCAGACCATTCGTGGTCACGCGCACCGGGCACCACCACCTGGAGGCAGCCAGTCAAGCGGGGCGCGGCGCCATCATTTTGGGCGCACACGTCGGCAGTTTTGAAGCGATGCGGGCCGCCAGTGAGCGCGTAAAGCTGCGGCTAGTGGCGGTGGGGTATTTCAAAAACGCCGCCAAGATCAACGCTTTGTTGGACGAATACGGAGAAAATTCGACCAAACTCGTACATGTAGAGCCGGGCACGGTCGGATACATGCTCAAGATCCAGCAATTGCTGGAGGACGGCTGCCTGGTAGCACTGCTCGGCGATCGCGACATTGGGGGCCCGACCGTCGAGGTCGAGCTCCTCGGTGGCAAAACTCGCCTGCCCGTGGGACCTTATGCACTCGCCTCCCAGTTGGGATGTCCCATCCTGGTCACGTTCGGCCTCTACACCCACCCCAATCACTACGATTTGTACTGTGAACCCCTGGGAAATGTCCCGCCCGCAAGTCGCAAGCAACGCACTCAGGTTTACCAGGATGCGGCGCAGCGCTACGCCCAGCTGATCGAAAAGTACTGCCACATGGCCCCCCTGAACTGGTTTAACTTTTACGATTATTGGTTATGAACGCCTGGCGTCCTCGGCTTTCTCCCCAGGACCCTTGGTCCAATCAGGCTCAGCTTACGATGAATCAATCTCTGACCAGTCCCCACGTCTTGGGGAAAGAACCAGTCACCATTGACGTGGTGACGGCGTTGTCCCAAGGCGGTCCCCAGCTCAGCTTGGCGATGGAGAGTCGCGCCCGCCTCAAGGGCAGTGTCGACAAGCTGCAGCGCTTGATCGACAGCGGCGCCGACGTGTACGGGGTAACGACTGGCTTTGGTGATTCCTGTGAGACCAGCGTCCCAGAGGAGGACCGCCTGGCTTTGGCGCGCAACTTGATGCGATTCCACGGCTGTGGTGTGGGCCGCCCTTTTTCTCGTCATGAGGGGCGGGCCATTTTAGTCGCGCGCGTGGCCACCTTGGTGCGCGGTCACTCCGCGGTGCGGCCCGAGGTCGTCGACGGGATCTTGGCCCTGCTCAATCACGACATCACCCCGGTCATCCCAGCGCAGGGTTCCGTGGGTGCGAGCGGAGACTTGACTCCGCTCTCCTACGTAGCCGCCGTGCTCAGCGGCGAGCGCGACGTCTGGTTCCGCTCGGCCCGCGTGCCTGCCCTTTCTGCGCTGGAGGCCGTAGGGCTAAAGCCGCTGGTTTTGCGCCCCAAAGAGAGCTTGGCCATCATGAACGGGACGAGCGCTATGACGGGCCTCGCCGCGCTGGCGTTTCGGCGGGCCAAACGCTTGGCACGTTGGGCCTCCACGCTCACCGCCGCCGTGAGCGATGTGGTGTGTGGCCGCCCCGAGCATTTTTCCGATCGCATCTTCGAGCTCAAACCACACCCCGGGCAGCGACAGTGCGCAGCCTGGGTGAGGGAGGCGCTTCACCCCACCCGTCAAGGTAATCCGCGCATTCAGGATAGGTATTCCATTCGTTGCGCGCCCCACGTCATTGGCGTGTTGCTCGATGAATTGCCGCACATGAAGCAGACCATCGAGACCGAACTCAACGGGGTCAATGACAATCCCATCTTCGACTTTGAGGCCGCGAGCGATGATGAGTTGTTATCGGTGTATCACGGGGGAAATTTTTACGGGGGTCACATCTGCCAAGTCATGGACACTCTCAAGACCTGTGTAGCCAACGTGGCCGACCTGATGGACCGCCAGCTCCTTTTGTGTTGCCACCCAGCGACGAATCACGGACTTCCGGCCAATCTGGTGGGGGCTCGACCCAGCAACGCGCATCACGGCTTCAAGGCGATGCAGATCACTACGTCTGCCCTAGTGGCCGAGGCGTGCAAGCTGACCATGCCGGCCAGCGTGTTTTCTCGCAGCACGGAGAATCACAATCAAGACAAAGTGAGCATGGGGACCATCGCGGCTCGCGATTGTTTGAGCATCTTGGACATGACCGAGCAGGTCGCGGCCATTCACAGCTTAGCAATGGCTCAGGCAGCTGATCTGCGCGGTCTCGACCAATGCGGACCGGGCCTCTTGCAGATGCACCGCGTACTGCGCACGCATGTACCTTTCAACGACTGTGATCGGGCCATGGAAGGCGACATCCAATGGGTGCTCGACACGTGGGCCTCCAACGACAGTTTGATCGGCGATCCTTTTTGATCGAGAGCCAGGAGTGACGAGCCCTTTGAACGAATCCCTGCCCCTGCCCAGCTGCGCGATTGAGTTTGAGGTGCCTTTCGCGGACACCGATTGCCAAAAAATTGTCTGGCACGGCAATTACTTGCGCTACTTCGAGCTAGCCCGCGTCAAGCTCTTTGAAAAATGCGACCTTTTCTCGCTCGCTGAGGAAGGAACGTACACTTTTGTCGTATCAGAATCGTACTGCAAGCATTATCACCCGCTACGTTTCCGGGACCGCTGTCGCGTTCAGGTGACGTTCGTCGACATCGACCACCGGCTCAACATGCGATTTGTCATCACCAAAGACGACGGCACCAAGGTCGCCAAAGGTCACACCCACGTAGTGACCTTGGACGCCCAGGGGAAACTGCAATTGGTAACGCCCGAGGCGGTGACCGGTCGCATCGTTGACGCGTCCCGGCGACCTGACGCCGTATCGCGTCGCCATTTTGTCGTCGCCACCGCCACGTTGCTTGGGCTGTTGGTCGAGCCCACTTGGGCGCACGCCGCCGCGCCCCGCCTCCCGCCCGAGCTGCTGCGGGTGCTCCAGGCGCACGGCCGCGCGCACAGCTTGTACGCACGTTTTGTCGAAGAAAAGCACATCGCGCTGCTCAAAGTGCCGCTGCGCAATGAGGGTTTTCTTGCGTACCTCCGGCCCGATCAGTTCGCCCGCGTCGTGGAAAAACCCACTTTTTCCAAGATCGTGGCCAAAGACAATCGCCTTTCGTTCCGTGAGGGCAATGGCGAAAAGACGGAGCTGTCTCTCGACCAACGCCCCGAACTGCGCGCCCTCGTCGAAGGGATCATGCTCTTGCTGTCCGGGGACGTGCAAAAAATTGAGAAGCTCTACGAGATCAAGGTCCAAGCGTGCACGGGCGACTGCCGCGTCGAACTTCATCCCAAAGACGACAAGATGCGGAGCTTGGTGAAGAAGTTCGTGATTCAGGCGCGTCCCAAACAACTGGCCGCCTTTGAAGTGCACGAAAGCTCCGGTGACTATTCCGTGATCCAGTTGCACGATTTGGTGCTTGACCGCGCTTTCAGTGAGGCCGACAAAAAGGCCATCTTCAGCGTCTGAAGCTCATCTCCATGCGTTCTGCCCAACATCTGCGCAGCTTCATCGTAGGGCTGGGGTTCGTCTGCACCTTGATCGGGTGCGCGTACGTGCTTGGCACCCGTTTCGTCGTGCAGAGTGATCTGTGGGCGTTCTTGCCCACGGTGGGTGACTCGGCGGAGCAAAAGTTCACCCGTGATGTGCTGGCCGGTGAACTATCGCGCTCTTTGATCCTGGCTGTCGCGCCCTCGGACATAGCTTGCATCGAGCGCGCAAACTGTCCAAATGAAAGCCTCGTGCAGGCGCGACAGGTCGCCGCGCGGCTCGCCCAAGCGCTCACGGGGCACAGCGCTCTTGCCGAGGTGAGCGGCGGGCCCGCACCGGGTTTTGAGGGCGCGGTACATGCTCTGTATTTTCCGCGTCGCTTTGCGTTGGCCCCGCCCAGCAGCGAACCCACCTACTCCGCTCCCTACATTCAAGAGCGCGTCCAGCAGCTCAAAGCATTCTTGATGAGCCCCAAGTCCGCGCTGTACCGAAGCCAGCTCGTCCTTGACCCATTGTTGTTCTTCCCGACTCAAATCGAGCGGCTAGCCCGACTCAAGCCGGCGGGGGTGGAGGTCATCGACGGACAATTCGTCACCAGCTCGGGCATGGCGCTCGTCTTCTGCTCGCTTGGGCCACACTTGAACGGGACGCAAAAGGCCGAGCTGCACGCGTCCATCCAAACCGCCTTTCAAAGGGCCAATCAGGGGGTAGTGCCCGCCCGACTGCTGCTGAGCGGCACGTTGCCCTTCGAGGTGTACGGAGAGGCCAAGAGCAAGTTGGACATGGAGCGCGTAGGCACCATTTCCACGGTGATGGCGGTAGGTTTGGCGCTTTGGCTCTTCCGCAGCCTCAGTTCCTTGTTCGCCGTGCTGCTGCCCGTGGTCCTGGCGTACGTGGTGGGATGTGTCTCGACGCTCTTGGTGTTCGGTCAAGTCCACGTCTTGACCTTGGCGTTCGGGGCGTCGCTCGTCGGCGTCAGCATCGACTACCCGTCTCACTTGCTCAATGAAGCAGCGCTACGTCAGTCCAGCCTCAAGGAGGCTGCTGTGCACGCGCGCCCGGGCTTATTGTTGGGCTGTCTCGCGACCGTCGTCGGATTTTTTGCCTTTGGTCTCACATCAGCCACGGCCATGCTAGAGGTGGGGGTGTTTGCGGTGACTGGGCTTTTGGCCGCCCTCGTCGCCACGCTGTATGTGCTGCCGGAGCTGCCCGTCGCTTACGGTCCAGGCAACTTGCAGCGCAAGCTGGCTGAGCAACTCGTGCAAGTACTGCCAGCGCTCACGCGCCACGCCCGCAGCATCACGCTCATACTCGCGCTCGCGCTCGCCGTGAGCAGTGCATTCATCTTCTTGTCGCACGACAAAGTCGACGCACAGGCCCTCGACCCTTCACCTACACATCTCAAGCAGGACGATCTGTTCGTGCGCTCCCAGCTGGGCCTGTCCGAAGACATGTTGGTGGTGTCAGCACCCGATGTAGAAAGCGCCCTCACACAGAGCGCGCGTCTGGCCCAATCTCTCATGCAGCTCGAGCGACAAGGAAAGATCGCTGGCTACCGATCGGTGGCGGCGCTGTACGTGCCCCAGGCCGAGCAGATCGACAACCGAAGTCGCGCCGCATCCCCCAAGACCGCTCAGGATCTCAGAATTGCGTTGCTCGCGGCAGACTTCGACGCAGACGCGTTTTCAGCCACGCCCCTCGGCAAGTCGGAGCTCCTGTCATCGCCGCTGCTGGGGTTGGATGAGCTCTTGGACTCGCCACTGCGCGGTCTGGTGCGGCCCTTTTTGCTCAAGAGTGAGCGCGGCACCAGCGTAATCACTCAAGTCACAGCTACGCCGGCACAGCTGGCGCCGTTGATTGAGCAGTATCCAAGCGTAGTTCACTATCAACCAGAGCTGTTCCTCGCCAAAAGTTTTTCGCAGCTGACCCACGACATCAAACTAGCCCTCGTGGCTGCGGTGGGCTTGGTGCTCTTGCTCGTGGTCTTGCGGCATCGTCGGCTGCGGCCCACCCTGGCCGCCTTCTTACCTGCAGCGTTGGGCGCCTTTCTGACGTTGCTCGTGGTACGGGTGGCGCAGCCACTGCACATGTTCCACTACTTGTCGGCCATCTCTGTGCTGAGCATGGGCGTGGACTACGGCACGTTCATGGTGGAAACCCATCGCCGCGAGGGGCGCCCCGATGCTTGGCCCAGTGTGCTCTCTGCGGCACTCTCCACGCTCATTTCATTTGGTTGCTTAGGGCTTTCAGAGGTACCAGCCCTGCGCGCCATAGGAGTCGTGATTGGCCTCGGGACTTTGATCTCCATCGTGACCACACCCCTATGTTACGCGGTCGTTGCCGCGCCGAGCCTGTTTGCGCGCAAAGGAAACCCATGAGCGTACTTCGTTCGTTTATCTCGCTCACTGTGTTGTGCATGCTCTCATGCCAGCCGGCTGCATCACCGTCGTCGCCACACAAGAGCCCATCAGCGCAAACCACAGGGCGGTTTGGAGCTCCCGATGAGGCAAATCTTGCGGCCATCCGCGGGGCGCTCTTGAAACCCGAGCAGCTGCCTCACTTCATGTGGCGGCAAGGTTTGCGCATCACCGCCCAGGGCAAGACGCACCAACTGGAAGCCATCGTGCAGAACGATGGACACGAATTTTTTGTTTTGGGTCTGGGTCCCGGAGGCATGAAGCTGTTCCTCGTCACTCACACCCAAAAGGGCGTGACCAGCCGCATCTTCGTCAGCCAGCGCCTGTCGCTTTCGCCCGAATACTTGCTGTTCGACATTCAGCGCGCGCTGTTTTGGCAACCTTCCGTGCCGTGCACCCAAGGCTCACACCAAGGCTTTCCAGTGGCCGATCGTTGTGAGCATCTACGAACGATTTTTCGTCGGGTGAGCGACGGACCTCTCGGTTCGCCAGAGTCCAGTACGCACTTGGACATCACTTACCCCGATGGCTTCACCTTCAAGGGGCCTCCCGACGCGCTCAGCTTGCGTCACGCGGCTCGTGGCTATCAAATAGACATCAAGCAGTTGGAAAGCCACGTTCTCCCATGAGCAACTCACCGCACAAGGTCGCTTTCAGTTTGAGCGGCGTCGCCATCACTGCCTACGCTTGCACGAGCGCTCTGGGCCCTGACTGCGACGCGCTCCGCGCTGGCCTGGTCGAGGGAAAAAGTGGGCTGCAGCGCAACGCCCCGCTGCCCGGCTCCATCGGGCCGCTGCCATTCGCAGCGTGCGTAGGTGTCGTGGAGACTGAGCTCGCTCCCGCTCCTTTTCCACCCATCCATCCTTCTGTCACCCGTTACCCCGATACACGGCAGTTGCGCATGGCTTGGCACGTCCTGCGACAAATCGAGCCCCAAGTCCGGCACGCCATAGCCCGCGTCGGCTCAGCGCGCGTCGGATTGATCCTGGGCACCTCTACAGGTGGCATCGCCTCCACGGAAGAAGCGCTCAGCCACCTGCGAGACCACGATCAATTGCCCGCTGAGTACTCTTGCCTCGACGGCCATGCCATGGACGCCGCGGTGCGGCACATTGCTGACGTCCTCGATGTTCGTGGTCCAGCCTTCGCGACTTCATCGGCCTGCGCCTCTGGCGCCAAGGCGCTTGCCACTGCAAAACGTCTGATCGAAGCTGGACTTTGTGACGTCGTGCTCGCGGGTGGCATCGACTCATTGGCGCGCATGACCATCCATGGCTTTCACTCCCTCGGGGTGCTGGCCGAGGATCCGTGTCGACCGTTCGATCAGGCGGGGGGCGGCATGAATGTCGCCGAGGGCGGCGCGTGGCTCCTGGTGGAACGCAGCCAATCAGGCGCGCCCGCCATGGTCAGCCTGATTGGGGTGGGCGAAAGCTCGGACGCGCACCACATGTCCGCGCCCGATCCAAGCGGGCAAAGTCAACTGCGCGCCATGTCCGCCGCGCTTTCCAGCGCTCAAATCGAGGCCGGAGCGGTAGGCTATGTCAACGCCCATGGCACCGGGACGCGGGCCAACGATAGCGCGGAGCAAACGGCCATCGTACAATTGCTGGGCCAGGTACCCGCCAGCTCTACCAAAGGACTCATTGGGCACCAACTGGGGGCAGCAGGCGCAATTGAGACGGTCATCGCTGCGGAAGTCGCGCGCGGGCTTGCGCTGAGCAACGCCGGCGCTGTTGACCCCACGCTGTTTCCTCTGGAAAAGCTCGATCGTAAGGGAGTGCTCAGCAACTCGTTTGCCTTTGGCGGCGCCAACATTTCTCTGCTGCTCACGGCTCAGTCCGTCTCCACTTGCCAGCCACCAGCTGCGCCGCGCATGCGGGCGCGCGTACGGGCCATGTCTGCGCTCAGCATTCACCCCGATTTTGCCCCGCGCACCTCACGCCCGCAGCCTGATCAAGTGTTCGACGCCGCCACCATGGGCTCGCATTTGCTGGGTGCACGGGGCCGGGCCCGCGCCAGTGAATTGACACGACTGTTTGCCGAGAGCGTCAGTTGGCTAGGCGCAACGAAGCAAGAGCTCAGCCAAATGCCCATTTTTGTAGGGTCGGCGCTGGGGCAAATCCAGACCAGCAAGGCGCTCATCGAGCTGTACCTGAACAACGACGCGTCCCCCTTGGCCTTTCAAGGCAGCGTCCACAACACCACAGCGGGCGTGCTCAGCATTGCGCTGGGGAATCACGCGCCAAGCTCCTCCATCGCGGGCGGCGACGATACGCTGTTTGCCACGCTCGTGGAGGGCATGTCGTATCTGCATCCCGAGCAGTGCCCCGAGATCTTGGTGCTCATCGGAGACGAAACACCACCCACCGCACTCGGTCTTATGCCCTATGCGTCGGCCGTCGCAGCATTCATCCTCACCCATCCCGATCGCTGTGAGCAGGGTCCCCTGCTGGAGATCGTCCACCGAGCTACACCCGCGGCAGTCCCGCTGCCCATCATCGAAACCCCCAGCGCGCTTGCGGGTCACATCTGCGGTGAAGCGACAGGGTTGGTGGAATGGCTGCTCCATGAAGACGCCTCGGGCAGCGCAACCGTTCGGCGACGACGTCCACTAAGCCCCTGGGAGCTCGTGGCCCACGCGTCACCTCCTGCGCAGCAAGAAAACATGTTTCCTCCCATTCATGAACTCTTGCCACATAGGCCACCGCTCTTGTTGCTCAAAGAGGTGGTGTCATTCGACGATCGACACATCAGCTGCCTGGTGGATGCCCCCGCCAATGTTCCCTTCGCGGACGCGGAAGGCGTGGACTGTGTCGTGGCCACCGAATGGATGGCGCAAGCGGTCGGGGCCTTCGTAGGAGCCAAAAAACGCAGCGAAGGCCGGGCCCCGCAGGTGGGTTTCATCATCGGGATCCGCAAAGTTGACTTTCATACGCCAAAAGTCAAAAACGCCGCCCATGTGCGCGTCACCGCGGAACCAGTTTGGGTCGACCGGGCGAGTGGCAGCTTCAACTGCAGCGTGATGGACATGACGAACAACAATATCATCGCCACCGGGAGTCTTACGGTTCATGAACCAGGCAGCTAAAGGCTGGGCCCTGGTCACGGGCGGCAGCGGCAGCTTGGGCGCGGCCATCGCCCTCGGACTCGCTCGGGACGGCTTCGACATCATCATTCACTACAATCGCTCGCGTGGCGCGGCCGAGCAGGTCGCCGCGCAAATTGCCTCGCTTGGACAGCAGGCGCAGCTCGTCCAGTTTGATGTGTGCGACGCCGAGCAAGTGCAGGCAGGCTTGGCGCCATTGGTCAGCGACTGTGCCATCAACGTGCTCGTCAACAACGCCGGCGTAACCAAGGACGCGCCCTTGCCCGCGCTCGAGCTTGCGGATTGGACCTTGGTCACGCGCACCACGCTGGACGGGTTCTTCAACGTCACGCGCCAGTTGGTCATGCCCATGGCACGTCGGCGTTTTGGACGCATCGTCAACATCGCCAGCGTGTCGGGCATCATGGGCAACCGCGGTCAAACCAACTATTCTGCCGCCAAAGCCGGCTTGATTGGCGCTACCAAAGCGCTCAGTAAAGAGTTTGCCAAACGCAATGTGACCGTCAACGCCATCGCCCCTGGGCTCATCGACTCAGAAATGGCAAAAAGTGCCCCGGTTGAGCACATTTTGCCGTTGATACCCATGGGACGCTTGGGCAAACCGGAGGAGGTCGCGCACGCGGTGAGCTTCTTGTGCAGTCAGGCAGCTAGCTACATCACGGGCCAAGTCCTCGCCGTGGACGGGGGCATGACATGAACTACCAAACGCATCGTGTCGCTGTGACGGGCATGGGCCTCATCTCGCCCTTGGGCGCGGGGCTGTCCGCCAACATCGAGGGACTCAAGTCCGGCCGCCACGGCATCGTCGCCATGCCCGAGTGGGCGCGCTTTGGTGGGCTCAACACGCGCCTGGGTGCTCCCGCTGCTGACGGCCTACCCAGTTACCCGCGCAAGCGGGTGCGCACAATGGGACGCGTGGGGCTGCTCGCGCTCTACGCCACGGAGAGTGCGGTGGAGATGGCCAACCTGGATGAGGAATTCATTCGCTCGGGCCATGTGGGCCTCTGCTATGGGTCAACCCACGGCTCCACCGCTGAGACGGAGGACTTTTGCCGCAAGCTATTTGAAGGCCAATCATTTGAGGCCATCTCGGGCAGCTCCTACCCCAAGTTCATGAGTCACACGTGTGCCGCCAACTTGGCCATGGCCCTGAACCTCACCGGTCCTGTCTTACCGGTCATTTCGGCCTGCACCAGCGCCAGCCAGTCCATCGGGGTGGCTTTCAACATGGTGCGCTCCGGCGCGCGTCCCATCATGCTGTGCGGCGGCGCTGAGGAGTTGCACGTCGTCCACGCAGGGGTGTTCGACCTCGTGTTCGCAGCATCCACGGGCTACAACGACCGCCCTGGACACAGTCCACGCCCGTTCGACAGCGCGCGCGATGGCCTGGTCGTAGGCGAGGGGGCGGGCACGCTGGTGATTGAGTCGTTCGAGAGCGCCCGTCAACGCAACGTACCCATCTTGGCGGAGCTGGTCGGGTTTGCCACCAACTGCGACGGGGCCCACATCACGGCTCCCTCCAGCGCGGGCATGGCCGAAGTGATGCGACAGGCGTTGACTGATGCCAACCTGGATACAGATGCCATCGATTACATCAACGCTCACGCGACGGCGACGGTCATTGGTGACATCGCTGAGTCGCAAGCCATCTGCGATGTCTTTGGGTCTGCCGTGATGGTGAGCTCTACCAAAGGCCACACCGGTCACACCTTGGGCGCGTGTGGCGCCATCGAGGCAATTTACTGCATCGAGATGCTGCGTCAGGGATTCGTAGCGCCCAGTCGCAATCTGACGGAGCCCGACGCGCGCTGCGCTGATCTCAACTACGTGCGCGAGGTCCTCCCTACGCCCGAGCTACGTTGCGTGATGAACAACAACTTCGCTTTCGGGGGCATCAACACCTCGTTCATCCTCCGGTCACCCGGCTAAGCTGCGCGACCCGCAGCGGCCGGCGCAATGACTTTGCCGGTCCAACAAACCTGGTACATTTGACCGCCTGGCGGGCCTCGCCGCGTGCTTCTCGGCCTTGGGCCCGAAGGGCACAGCTGCGCTGCTGAGCGGGGGTAACCCCACGTTCCGTCAGTTGCTCGCTTCGCAGCAGCCACGCATGGGTGCTGCCAGCGGTACGCGGCCCGCCTTTTTCGCGGCAGCAACTGGCAGATGAGCCCTTGTCGCGGATCTCTGCGCCCACGTTAGTCTTGGTCCACCCCGGAGACATCGATCACCCCATCCGCTCCGCGGACTTTCTCAACCAGCGGCTCAGGCGCTGCCAGGTGCGGTTTGCCCGCGGCGCGGATACTGCAAAGGTGATGGATCAGCTTTGACAGCGCAGGTGCTCTCGTTTCTAAGGCGCCCCAACTGTTAGGCTGGTTCTTGCATCGATGAGCAATGCAGCGTGCCTAGCCCTACCACCAAGTCACGCGCGTAGATGCCCACGGTTTTTCGATCCGGGAAACAATCCGCGATGATGTTGAGCGCCACATGGTCGCTCGGATCATTGAAGGTAGGTACCAAGACCGCGGCATTGCACACGTAAAAATTCGCATAGCTGGCCGGCAATCGCTCACCTTGATACGTCACCGGATCGGGCATGGGGAGGTCCACCAAGTCCAGCCGCTTTCCGCGCGCGTTGGTCGCGCGACTGAGCGCTTTCTTGGCCGCGCGCAGCGCGTCGTAGTTTTGGTCGTGACGTTTTACTTCGCTGCACAACAGCACTCGTCCCCCGGGAGCGAAGCGCGCAAAGTCATCGATGTGACCCGACGTATCGTCACCCACGATGCCCGTGGGGGCCCAAATGACCTTTTCAATGCCCAGCGACAGCTCCAGGCATTTTTGCACCGATTGCTCATCGTAGCCTTTGAAACGGGCGCGTGGGGAGGTGAGCAAACACTCCGATGACGTGAGCAGCGTGCCGTATTCATCGACATCGATGCTCCCTCCCTCCAAGACCAGGCGCTCCCCGCTGACGCCCACCGGTTCAAACCAACTGGGCGAATGCTTCTGCGCAACATGACTGCCTGCCTTGTCATCCAACTTGTGGTCGCGATAACGAGCCCAGCCGTTGAATCGAAAATTCACCGCGACTTTGGCTGCACCGCGCTTGGTCACCCACAACGGCAAAGAGTCGCGCAGCCATGAACGATTGGTGTCGTGGGTGACAAAGTCCACACAACCCAGGTCCACCCCCGCGCGCTGAAATACGGCGCGCGCTTGATCGCGCTCTTTGCGATCCCGCACCAGAAAACGCAGCCGCTCAGCTTGAGTGATGATGCGCGCCATCTCGGCGAAGACGTGCAAAATCACCTGTCGTTTGTGAGGAAAATCCGTGCGGTGATGAGGGTAGGCAAGCCAAGTTGCGGTGTGTTTGGCCCACTCCGGGGGCATCTTGTAACCGCGACTGCCCGGATTGAAACTGATCTTCATAGGTTTTCGTCAAGCCAGCGTTTCTGCAAGTCTGCAAATGTATCGATGCGTCGATCACGAAAGAACGGCCACCACTTGCGCGTCTCCTCAATCGCGGAACGATCGATGTCCACGACGAGCGTCTCCTCTTCTTCCCCACCTTCAGCCAGGATTCGACCCAGGGGGTCCACCACCAGCGAGTGTCCCCAAAACTCAATGCCTGTCTCTGGATCGCCCTCTTGGCCCACCCGATTGATCGCCACGACAAAGGTTCCATTGGCGATGGCGTGAGAGCGTTGCATGGTTTTCCACGCGTCCAGTTGTGCCGCGCCTTCCGTCGGTTTCTCGCTGGGAAGCCAGCCAATCGCGGTCGGATACACCAGCACTTCCGCGCCACGCAGCGCGGTCAACCGCGCTGCTTCGGGGTACCACTGATCCCAACAGATCAGCGGTCCAACCCGGAGCGCCGGTGTGTTTACGGCCATGTAGCCCAAGTCACCGGGAGTAAAATAAAACTTCTCCATGAACTGGGGATCATCCGGGATGTGCATCTTGCGATACAAGGCCAGCTGCTCACCTTGGGGCCCGGCGATCACCGCAGAGTTATGAAAGAGGCCCGGCGCCCGGCGCTCAAAGAACGGAATCATGAGTGAGATACCAAGACGTCCGGCCAGAGCGCGAAACCGAGACACCAGTTCTCCATCGCTGGGCTCAGCCAGGGCAAAATACTTTGGATCTTCACTTTGGCAGAAGTAAGGATCTGCAAACAATTCCTGCAGGCACACCAGCTGCGCACCGCGCTGGTGCGCATCGACAATTGCTTCCTCAGCGGCGTCCAAGGTCTGCTTTCGTGTCGCACGAATGCGTTGTTGCACGAGGCCAAGTCGTACGATGGAAGAGCCCGACTTCATGGAGCGGGGTGTAGTGCGGCTCGGCAGATCTGACCAGTCCGCCTCCAGAATTCAGCTCGTCTCGTGAAATGCAAGGTGGAAACAGGACCTACCGGTACACTCCTACCTCATGGTAGAGGGCGCGGATGAGCAGTTCTGATGAAGCTCTAGCTGACCCTATTCCCGGCAACGACGCCCAGGCCTCGTCACCCAAGAGTCATGAGCGGCCGCCCGTTTTCGATGCCGAGGCTTGGGGACAGGCCGCGCGGGCCAGCGTGCTCTTTGCCCTCCTGGGCATGGCTGCCACCGTCTTCATACGTCTGAGTTTTGGTACCTCGTGGGTGCTGGGTTTCCTGAAGGACAACCTGCTGCCCATGCCAAGCCGCATCGCCTTCATGGTGCAGATGGTGGTCGTGGGCGTGGTGCTTGGGCTCATTGCATTGTTGCTCATGGCGATCAAACGCACGCGCGTGTCGTGTCGTCCCAAGATCATGGAGCAATGGGCTTGGTTCCTTTCGCCGCTCATCTTGTTGCCGGCGCCCGTGGTCGTCTTGCAGCACCAAATCTGGACGGAACACCACAAGGACCTGCTGCCCATCATTTTATTTGGCGGCATGCTAGCTGAGTTCTTCTTCACGCAAGCGGGCAAACACGTCCCAGCAGTGGTGAGCCGCGGCGTGGCTTACATCTCTGGAAAGTACGAACCAAAGCCGACCCCGGTTGAGAGCTCTTCGCGGGCCTCTTTGGGTTGGTGGTCACGGCTGGGGCACTTTTGCGACCGCCACACGGCGCTGTTGGTCGTGATCGCTGCAGCCTGTTGTTACGGTGCTTTCATGTCCTTTTTTACGGTGCGTTGGCACCACAAATTGGGCACGGCCATCTTTGACTTGGGCATCAACAACAACCTGCTGTACGGCGGGCTCTCGGGTCACATCAACGAGAGCACGGTCATCTTTCCGGAAGATCCGGCCAAGTACTTGGCCAACCACGTCAAGTGGGGCCTGTACGCCTTTTTGCCCATTTACGCGGCGTTCCCTCGACCAGAGACGCTGCTCATCATTCAATCCATCTTCCTTGGCCTGGGGGCCATCCCGCTCTACCTGTTTTGTCGTGATCGCTTACCCCAGTGGTGGGCCGTCGCCATTGCGCTGGCATATCTGAGCTACTACCCGCTGCACAGCGCCAATTTCTACGAGATGAAGGAGCCGCCCGTCGCGGCCGTAATCATCTTGTTTTGCATTTGGGCCATCGACAACCAGAAGTACTGGTTTGGAGCAGCTTGCTTTCTGTGGGCCATGATCATGCGCGAAGACATGCCCATCCCCTTGGCGGTAGCGGGTGGTGTGTTCCTGTTGAGCGGCCGCCGGCCCGTTGCTGGCCTCATCATGACCGCGGTAGCCACGAGCTGGTTCGTGTTCATTCGGTTTCGTTTGATGAACGATGCGGGCGCCTGGTGGTTCCCCAACATGTACAAGGACTTGTGGGCCGCGCCGGAACGCGGTTTCCAGGGTGTAGTCAAGACGTTGCTGTCCAACCCTTCCTTCACACTCAAACACATCTTTGTAGAGAAGAAGTTCTGGTACCTCATGCACCTATTGGTGCCGTTGGTCTTTTTACCCGCGCGGCGTTGGTACACGTGGGCAGCATTCATTCCCGGGGCAATTCTCACTTTGTTAGTGACAGATTATGCGCCTCCCATCATGTTCTCTTTCCAGTATGTAATGTACTGGGCCCCGTACTTGTTTCTGGCGTCGGCTCTGGTGATCAGCTCCAAGCTGCAAGCACCCGAAGGTCGAGCTGGGGCGCGCGGCGCGCTGATCGCCATGTGCCTGACGACAGCCGGGCTCAGCTACAATTACGGCGCCTTCCCGATGCGCGAAAAATCCTTCCAATCCGGTTACCACCGCATCAGTTTCACCTTCGATGCCGAGGATCAACAGCGCTATAGCGACGTTTCCGCGCTGGTCCGCAGCATCCCGTCAGACGCGACGGTCGCAGCCACGGAACACGTGGGGGCACACCTGTCTTCTCGGCTCAAGTTTTACACGCTGCGTCGCGACTCCCACAACGTGACGTACATCGTCGCGCGCAAGAAGGAGCTGTCCCTCGACAAGACACGGCGTACTATCTTCCGCGCACTAGACTCCGGCAAGTACGGTGTCGCCGGCCGCTACGGTGAGTTCGCTGTTCTCAAAAAAGGCGCGGACACAAAAGACAACCAGGCGCTGATCGATGAGTGGCGACTGCAAAAGTCCGACAGCGCGCGCCGCCGCAACGTCGTTCGTCGTGACGAACCAGCTGACGCCCAGCAGGACGAAGACGAGCAAGCCTCTGGCCAGGAGGAAAGCGAAGGCGGCGCACCAGAAGAGGCTGCCGAGGGGCCAGAAGACGACGCCGAGGCGCAACAATGAGTGACCTTCAACTCACAATGAGCGAAGGCCGAGCGCTCAGCGCTGATCCGGACGGTCAATTCGACTTGTCCGTAATCGCTCCCATCTACAATGAAGAAGAAAGCGTGGGACACCTGGTGCGCGAGGTGCATCAAGCGCTCGATCAAACGGGCTTGAATTTTGAGCTGATCTTAGTGGACGATGGATCAAAGGATGGGTCTTTTGCGCTCATGCAACAGTTGGCCACCACCAATCCACGCTTGGTGGTGATCGGATTGCGACGTAATTTTGGGCAAACTGCCGCACTCCAAGCGGGCCTGGATTTCGCGCGCGGCCGTCGCATCGCACTCATGGATGCGGACTTGCAGAACGATCCGGCGGACATTCCGCGCATGCTCAGCCTGATTGACCAGGGGTATGACTTGGTGGCCGGCTGGCGCAAAGATCGCAAGGATGCTTTTTTGAACCGACGTCTTCCGTCCATGATCGCCAATCGCATCATTAGCTTGACGACCAAGGTGCAACTCCATGATTACGGTTGCACGCTCAAGACCATGACCCGAGAGGTAGGTAAGGAGCTACGGCTTTATGGCGAAATGCATCGCTTCATCCCCGCCATCGCCAACTGGGTCGGCGTGCGCGTGGTGGAGGTGCCTGTCAATCACCGCGCTCGGCAATTTGGCGCGACCAAGTATGGCATAGGTCGCACGCTGCGGGTTGTGCTCGACCTCATCACGGTGCGGTTCATGCAAACTTACTTGGTTCGGCCGATGCAAGTGTTTGGCTTGGCAGGCATAGCCAGCGCCTTCGTTGGGCTGCTCTTGTGCCTGTGGCTGGTGGTCCAAAAGCTGATGTTCAATCAGGACATCGGCAGCCGCCCTTTGCTGCTCCTCGGTGTGCTACTCATCGTGGTCGGTGTCCAACTGCTCTCTCTGGGGTTGGTCGCCGACGTCCTGTCTCGCACTTATCATGAGTCGCAAAATAAGCGTCCGTATTACGTGCGACACGTCATTGTGGACGGTCGCGTTCGTCCACAATAACTGGTCGTCTCTTGACGAGCCGCAGCGCGGCAAACAGCAACACCTCGCTCAGCAGCGAGAGCGCCCGCGCGGAGAGTCCCAGCGCCACGGCCGTCTCTGCCCCGAGCAAAGGCTCGGCAAACACGGCGATCATGGCCTCACGCACGCCCAGACCGGCAGGCGCGAGCAGCGCCAAAAACCCCGCGACGGTCGCCACACACACCACCGCGCCGAGGTAAATGCCCTGGGCCCAAGTGCCACCTAGACCAAGCACCAGGCATGCCCCGCCGAGGCTCGAACAGACAAAGTGAAGCAAGAGCCAGCCAGGCACCACCGCTGGCATCAGCGGACCATCCTGCCGCGCGCCCAAGACCTCCACCACCCGTCGTGGCCAGAAGCGGTTGGGCAAGACCAAGAGCAGCAACAATCCCGCGCACGCCGCCGCGCCGAGGTAACCCAAAAACTGACTGGCGACCGTCAACGCTTGGCTCGTCCCCACGACCTTTGCCTGACTGATGATCAACAGACCAGATAAGAAAGTCCCGCATGCCACCCAGACCAACACCTCCGCAAGCAGGGTGGACACCATCAACTGCGCACTCATCCCCAGCGACTGGGCCCGCGCGACACGCACCGCGACCAAGCCCACTTTGCCAGGCGTATAGCGCGCCAACTGCGCGTCGATGTACACGCGCAAGGCGAGCAGGCGCGGCATCGCGTGACCGGTCCAGCGCGACACCAGCACCCACCACCCTTGATACTGGCACAACAAGGAGACGACCCCCGGCACGACTGCGACGAGCAACCAAGGCCATGTGATCGCCACTTTTACGCCAGAAAACCGCGCGATCATGTCTTTGGCGACCAAAACGACGAATCCCGCGGCCAGCAGCGCAAACACAGGACGCACCCAGCGCTTGGCGCGAGCCAAAGGTCCCAGCTGCGTGGTGCCGCTCGGCTCGGCGACAGACGCAGAGCGCTGGCTTGGATCACCGTGCATTTTTGGCCAGTCTGTCGGCGGACAGCCGGAATTGCAACTCCTGGCGAGCACGGCGCGCAATTATTGGGTACATTGACGGAAACGATGTCTCGCTCTCGGGATTTGCTCGCGACACGCACAAGCGCCCCAGCGCAGGGCCAGTCCCCTGCGCGCGGACGTCCCGCGATTGAGCGCGCCTTGTCCCTTGTGACGGTAGTTCTGCTGTTGGCCCAGACCCAAACTGCCGAGGGGCAGTTCAACGCGCGGGGGCGTGGACGCAAACCACCGCCCAGCACTACAGCGCCTGTCACGCCCCCTTCCTCAAAGCTACCGCGCCCCACCGCCCAACCCTCCACTTCGTCCGCCGATGCCGAGGCCAAGCGCGACGCTGAACTCGTAGCTCGCTACGAGACGCTCGTGTTGGATCAGCCAGGTGAGGAAGTCCCCTTGGTGCGCCTGGGCGAGCTCATCAGAAAGCGCGACGGGCACTTGTCACGCCTGCTCGATGAGCTGAGGAAAAAGGCTGAGACGGCGACTCCGGCCCAACGTTACGGCGCGCTTTTGGCTTTGGCGTTTTACATGGGTGAGGCGGGGGCCCTCGACGACGCCATGGCGCGCGCAGATCAAGCGGTGGTCCTCGATCCAATGCGGCGTGTGGGTTACCAGGTCAAGGCTGAACTGCAGCTCAAGAAGGGCGACGTCGCCCAGGCCGTGTCTAGTTTTGAGCAGGCCCTTGCCCGGGCTCAGGAGCCAGAGCGTTCCTGGCTGCTGCGCAAGTTGCGTGACCTGAGCCTGCAATTGAATCAGATCGAAGCTGCGCGCAGCTATCATCAAAAGCTCACCCAAGCCTCCCAAGGCAACGCCTATGTGCGCGGAGAGCTTGGACGCGAGCTGCTGGCGCGGGGTCTTGCGCGCGAAGCCGTCACTGAGCTCACCCGCGTGCTCGACGCGCAGAAGGGCGACGTTCGCGCCCGTGGTCCCGCGCTGCTTGACTTGGGCGAGGCTGAAATTCAGGCGGGCCTTTTTGAACAGGCCATCGTGCATCTAACGCAAGCGCAGCGCTTGCTAGAAAAAAGCCCAGGAAAGCAAGTCGTCGCGTCGCGCAAACTTGCTGAGGCCCACCAGCGGCAAGGTACCCTGGGCGAGTATTTGCGCACGCTGTCGAGCAACGCGCACGACGCACCAACCCTTGAGCTGCTCGGTCAACTGTACGAGCAAGAGGGCAACACCGAGCAGGCTCTCGTCGCTTACCGGCGCGCTGCGCGTCTTGCGCCAGCCGACGTCGATCTAAAACTGCACCTCGCGAGATTATTGGAACTCTCTGGAGATGTCGAAAGCGCCATCGTGGTCCAACGTGAGGCCACTCGCGCCCAACCTCGTGATCTACAACTGTCACTCAAATTGATGGATTTGTTGCTGGCCCGCGGCGACCGCGCCGCGTTGCTCGTGGAGTGGGACCGCAGCTTCCAAGTGGCACAAGGCGATGCTGAAGCGGGCCTCTTGCTGGCGGATTTGGCCGAGCGCCTGCAAGAGACCTCGCGTCACGATCGGGTGCTTTCTTCGCTGCTAGGACAAACCATAACAGACCCGCGCATCTTGATCGATCTAGGCAGCCGCTACTACCGCACGGGTGATGTGGAGACGGCCCGGAAGATCTGGAACAAGATCTTGCTCGTCGTGTCGGACAAGGCTCGCGCCGAGTCGATGTTGGCGGAGGTACTCATCAACCACGAAGCATTCGAGGAGGGTGTGCAATTGTTGCAGTCCGCCTACGACCGCGACGCGCACTCGCCCCAGATCGCCAAGGCACTCGCGCTTGGTCTAGAACGGGTCGCCGCCACCGCGCAGGGGCGCAAGCAGGATCAATGGCAAGATCAGGCCATCGCGCAATATGAGCGGGTCCTCAAACTATCCGGCAATGGACCCGAGAAGGACCTCGCGCGTAAACACCTGGTCCGACTGTGGAAACGTCGCGGTGACCTGCCCGCGCGCATCGAGGCGCTCAGGCAGCAACAAAAGCAGGACAAACTGAGCCCCGACCATTCCCGTTTGCTGGCCACGGCGCTGGACAAACTGGGCAGCTTCGAAGCTGCCGCTGCCCAACTGCACAATCACGTCAAGCTGTATCCGGGCGACGCGAGCGCCCTGCAAGAGCTGGCTCAATTGCAACTGCGCTTGGGCCAATTTGATCCGGCCATGGTCACCTACCAAAAGCTGATCGCTGCCGATCCGAAGCGCAGTCACGACTACTTTGCGGCCATGTCGACGGCCGCGCGCAAACACGGTGATCTCAAGCTCGCCCTCAGTTATGCGCAGCGCGCTATCGATCTCAACGGAAACGACCCTCAGGGTCTCTCCCTGCTCGGTGACTTGTACCTGGATCAAGGACAACGGACGCAGGCCCAGGAGACTTTCTCGCGCGCGCTCTTGCTGGACGACGGCTTGGACGACGTCCGGCTCAAGCTGGCTGACTTGTTGACACAAAACGGCCAACTGGACGGGGCGTTTGAACACCTCACCCATCTATTGCGTACGTCCGCAGACGAGATGGTGCTCAAACGCGCCCAAAATCAGCTACTTCCGCTCGGCATGGCCCTCGGGCAGAGCGCCCTGGTCGAGGATACGTTGCGGCGACTCGCCATTTTTCACCCCGAGAGCACGGTGTACCGGCAGCTGTTCTTCGACTGTTTGTCGACACGTCTCTATCCACTGGAACTGGCGCTCCGCCACGGAACACAAGAGGACAAGCAGCGCGCGCAGCGTGAGCTGCAAGACTTGGCCGCGCGCTCCGGGGTCTTACTGCTCTCGGCGCTTTCCTCCGGCAACGACAACGAGCAAGACATTGCTCTGCGCTTGCTCTCTCACGATGTATCGCCAACGACGCAGCTCGCCCTCCTCGCCTACGCCGAGGGCAATCATCCACTGGCGCGACGGGCGACCGCCCTCAGTTCCATTTTTCCACCCATCGCAAAAGCGGCAGAAGACAGGATCTTGAAGTTCTTCGACCCGAGCACGGACAGTCGCGACATCACTTTGGCTCGCGCCGCCATTTTTTCGCTACAAGACAGTCCGCGCGCCGCAGGGCGACTCTTGAGCTGCCTCGACGACGACACGGCGGAGATTGCAGGATATTGCGCACTCAATCTGAGCTTTCACAAGCATCTGAACGCGCAGCACAGGGCAGAGCTCAAGCGGGTGCTTTTGCGCTGGGCCGATAGGACAGGGACTACACGTCTGCAGCGCCGCGTGGCGCTGTTGGGCCTTGCGGCGCAGCGCGAGCAACGGGGAATGGCATCCGCTCAGGATAACAAGTTGCTGGCCGTCGCGCGGAGCGCTGCCGACGATACCGATGACGAAATTGCACGCCTGGGTTTGCTGCTCATGAAGGACCTACCTCACAGCGACGCCGACTTGGCCGTAGCAGCCCGGGCCCTACTTTCACCGAGCAAGACCCGCCAAGATGCGGCACGCGCGATGCTCACACCATCGTCCGACGCGGTAGAGCTCGTGGACGTCCAAGAGCAGCGGCGTTTGGGCGG
>JACZCW010153452.1_pt1 | contig 22097 bp, 21 predicted proteins | sample 8641861 | NCBI WGS metagenome assembly JACZCW01 (sample SAMN15324607, study PRJNA640507) | soil metagenome | isolation source: intercropping sugarcane | place: China: Luxin town, Laibin City, Guangxi Province | collected 2019-07-25 | depth 10cm m | reverse complement strand
TGATGTCCCACACCTTTCCCTCAGAGACGATCTGCATGGTGGCGTGCGGACCGTTCAGGTCCACGGGCTTCTGCACCTTGCCAGAAATTTCGCTCTGCTGGTCCTGCTGACCGGCCCAGCCGTGATGTGCCATGGCTGGAAACGCCAGAACTGAAAAGCAAAGTGCCGCAAGGGCTGACCGATATCCGGATTGCATGGCGAACCTCCTGTTCTGACAGCCGAAGATATAGAAGATATACCTGAACGGCTGCCCGGTCCTGACTCCAGCGACTGCTCCGGGAGGTTTGCGGCAGATCACGCGTCGCGAGGCAGTGCAGATCGTGGCGGCGGCGGCGTAGCTATCGCTGCCGCTGCCGCGAATTGGCAACGACTATTGCCGCTGCGCCACCGGCGTGCCGGGATTCAACACGATGATCTCCACGCGCCGGTTCTGCTGCCGGCCGGCGGCATCGCTGTTGCTCGCTACCGGCTCGTCTTCGCCCTTGCCTACGGTGGTCACGCGCTCCGCCGGAATGCCCTTCGCCATCAGCGCCTCCTTCACGGCGTTGGCGCGCTCCTCGGACAACTGCTGGTTGAAGCTCTCGGTACCCACGCTGTCCGTGTGTCCCTCGATGGCCACCGAGCGGTCCGGAGACTTTTCGAGGAAGGAAGCCAGCCGGTCGATGGTGCTGGCGGCGCCCGGCTTCAGTGTGGCCTTGCCGGTATCAAAGAGCACATCGCCCAGCGTCAGCACCAGTCCGCGATCGGTCTGCTTCGCCTGCAGATCGCGCAGTTCCCGCGCCAGCTCCTCGGCCTGGCGCTGCGCGTTTTCGGCCGTCATCTGTGCCTGCTGCCGCGCGGACTCGGCGGCCTGGCGTTGCGCGTCAGCCTCCTGTCTTGCGGCTTCGGCGCGTGCGCGCGCCGCGGCCGCTTCCTGTTCGCGGGCCTGCAGCAGCACTTGCTGACGTTCGTGTTCGGCCGCGGCCGTCTTCTCTTCGGCCTGGCCCTTGGCGATCTGTTCGGCGGCGATGTCGGCGTGACGCTTGGCCAGATAAGCGGCCTGGTTGATCTCCATGCGTGACTTGCGCTTGTCGACCAACTGCTCCGCATCGCGCAGCGCTTCATGCGCCGCGGTTACTTCGGCGGCGGCATACTTGCCGGCGTCGGGCGATGACTCCACGTTCTGCACGGCAAGCCGTGCCTCTTCCACCTCACTGATCTGCTGCGGCTGCGACGCGCACGCCGCCATGATGACTGCCACGGCCGAAGCCACGGCGAGACGGGATTTGCTGGTATTCATGTCTGTCTCCTCACTCCGGCGTCGCGGAGCCCGATCTGTTGCGGGATGCTTCGTCCCTCAGGGTTTCCACGCCGTTCTGTACCTGCTCCGCGGCCTGTTCCTGGCTCTCGGACTGGGACCTGGCACTGGCGTACTGCGCGTCCACCTCGGCCTGTTTGGCGAGCATCAGCGCGCGGCGATCGCCTTCGTCGGATTTCTGCTCCAACGCGACCTTGGCTTCGGCGTACTTGTCCTTGGCTTTCTGCAGTTCAGGCAGCGAGTGCACCGCCACGTTGCTGCGATCGGCCTGCTGCAGAACCACTTCCGTGCGGGCCATCTGTGCCGTGACTTCCTCGGAGGGCCGGTGTGACGCGCAGGCCTGCATCAGCAGCGGCAGGCTCAGTGCCAGGGCCAATGGATAGGGTTTCATGTTGCACCTCGACAAATGCAGTCTCGTCCTGCGATAGGCGCACAGTGATACGGCGCAAGCCTGCAGAGAGCCGGCCCGCTTCGCTTCCTGCGGCCGGAATAGGCCGAACAGGATGTAGTCGTCAGCCGACCCGCGCCACGAAAGCCTGCCTTGGTGCCTGTCAGTCGCGCCCGGCGGGCGCCATTTCGGTCCTCACGAGTTTGCCGACGCGCACGCCGAGCAAACGGATGCGCCGCGAGAGATCCACGCGCTTGAGGTTCAGTCCCGCCTGGCGGCGGATGACTGTGGCATCGGCCGTGTAGGCGTCGATGGTGGTGTCGCGCGTGACGCTCTTGAAGTTGTCGAAGCGCAGCTTGATGCCGATGGTCCTGCCCACGTATCCCTTGCGCGAAAGGTCGCCTGCCACCTGTTCGCACAGCTGCGTGAAGACGGCGCCCAGTTCCGCCCGGTCGCGCACCGCATGCAGATCGCGCTCGAAGGTGGTCTCGCGGCTGAAGCTCACCGGTTCGCTGTTGGTCACCACCGGGCGTTCGTCGCGGCCCCAGCTCGCCTCGTGCAGCCACGCGCCGTAACTCTTGCCGAAATGCGCGATGAGCCAGTCGCGCTCGCGCGCCGCCACATCGCCCACCGTGCGGATGCCGTGCGTGGCTAGCTTCTCGTCGGTACGCGGGCCGATGCCATTGACCTTGCGACAGGACAACGGCCAGATGCGGCTCTGCAGGTCATCCTGCGTCACGATGCTGATGCCATTGGGCTTGTCGAACTCACTGGCGAGCTTGGCCAGCAGCTTGTTCGGCGCGATGCCGATGGAGCAGGTCAGCCTGGTTGCTTCGAAGATGCGCTGCTGAATGTGGCGCGCCAGCTCGCGGCCGCCCCCCACATCGCTTCCCGGCACTTCCGTGAGATCGATGTACACCTCGTCAATGCCCCGGTCTTCCATGACCGGCGCGATCTCGGTGATGGTGCGTTTGAAGAGGCGTGAGAAACGCCGCACGTCGTCGAAGTCCACCGGCAGCAGGATCGCCTGCGGGCAGAGCTTGGCCGCCTTCATTAGTCCCATGGCCGAACCTACGCCGAACTGGCGCGCGGGATAAGTGGCCGTGGTGATCACGCCGCGGCCCACATAGCCGGACAGCAGTGGAAACTTCTCCACCGGAATCTGATCCAGCGGCGGCTGCGACAGTACATCGTCTTCGCGCCGCCGCCGGCCGCCAATGACCACCGGCAATCCCTTCAACTGCGGATAGCGCAGCAGCTCCACGGAGGCGTAGAAGGCGTCCATGTCGAGATGGGCGATGCGACGGGATGCGGCCATCCCGCAAGGATAAGGTCAATACGTCTTGCGCACGGAAAGACCGATCATCCGGCCAGTGGGGTTGAGCAGATAGGGCTGGTAGCGCAGCGGGGTCAGGCCGTCTTCATCGCGGACGCGCTGCTTCGCGTCGAAGAGGTTCTCCACATTCAATGAGAGACGCATGCCCTTGAGCAGCGGATGACCGGGGAAGGCGTCGCCCAGACTGACGAATGCCGAACCATCGATGCGCAGCAGCGGATGGAAGGTGAGATCGTTGGGCGAGTTTTCGGTGCCTGCCGTGATGTGCGAGGCGCTGTTCCAGTTCACATTGAACTGCAGGCCCGAGCTGTTGTGCGCCAGGCCCAGGCGACCCTGCACATTGTGCCGTGCCTGGGCGCTGTATCCCGAGACACCACCGGAGAGCAGATTCACCTCGGGAAGTCCGGCGCGCGCCAGGCGCTTGTTGGAGAGTTGCCAGGTGTGCGTGAAGTTGCCGCTGAAGCGCCAGCCGGCGCCGGCAAGGCTTGGATCTTCGCTGCCGTCGGAAATGAACACGATGCGTTGTCCGCCATTCGGCCCCTGGGCAGGGCCTTTGGGCTGGGCAAACGTGCGCCTGAAATTCGCGCCCCAGCGCAGCGACTCGGTCTCCGTGCGCGCGAACGATACCGGCCGCGCATCGATCTGGAGCAGATGACCCTGGGCATCGCGCAGATAGCGATCGGGGAAAGCCGCCTGCACATCCGCACTCACCGGCGGAAGCTGCGCCACTGCGTCGTGGCCGACGGTGCGTGTGTAATCGGCATTCAGCACGAAGTCGGTCTTCTCGAACGGACGGTACGTGCCACCAATCTTCGTGATGCGGCGATTCTCGACATCCAGCCCGGGATTGCCGCCGTTGATGTAGCGCACCAGTACGGTTTCCTGCCGCAGGAAATCGTAGGCACGCACTCCCTCGACCGTGACTATGGGACTGGTAACCTGTTCAGGCTGCGGCGCCACTTGCTCGCGATTGATGCCGGCACGCAGCGTCAGCCGGTTGCCCCTGCGCCAGTTGAGTCCATAGCCGTAGTCATGCAGCGTGCCGGATGCGGTGACTCGCCGCAGCGCGGCAGACAGATCGGCGCCGACGCTGCCCGCTTCACGCGCACTGGCGTTGCCCAGCAGCGGAATCTGCACGGTACCGGCGGCGACTTCGTCCTGCCGTGTGGAGTTGCTGCTGAAATTCGTCGTGCCGGTGGTGGTGGCGTGCTGCTCATTGCGCCGCCATTCCAGACGCAGTGTCGTATTCACCTTGCCGCGCTTGAGTTCCCAGGGCGATCCCATCAGCTGCACCTGCGCCTGGCCGTTGAAACCATGGCCACGCGCGCGATCCACCAGCGTGGTCGAGAGCAGGTCCGCAGGCAGTTCGCCAAACGGGTTCAGCGTGCCGGCGCTGACAGCGGCCTGCAGCGCGCTTGTATCCACTCGTCGTTCGATCACGGCGGGCTGTGAACGCCAGTTGAGATTGGAATCCACGCTCAGGCGCCAGGCCTTGAGCTGTGTGCTGAAGTTCCCCTGCAGGTTCACGAAGCTGTTCTCGCGATGCTGCTCCAGAGGCTTGCCGAGGTAGCGCGCAATACCCACATCGCGGCTGAACGGAGAGAACGGCGAAGTGGCCGGCAGATAGAGCAGCGCCGGCGTCGCTCCGGTCGGGCTCTTCGCCTCGGAACGAAGCGCGTAAAGGTTGAGATTCAGGTTCGATCGCGGCGTCAATGGCTGGCCGAAGTTGGCGTTGAAGCCGACGTTGTATGAGTCCGGCAGCAGTGCGCGGTAGCGGCCCATGTCGCTGGCATTCGCAAGGTTCGCGCGCGGCAGCAGCGAACCCAGCGTCGGGCTCGACACGCCCGGTGGCAGACCAAGCACCGTTACCCTCTGCCCGGCCTGTGCCGAAAGCGCCGGCTCGATTTCGTCACCCGGCACAGGCCAGGAAAGCACGTTCCCGGCAAGGTCGTAAGGCACCACACCCGGGTCGTTCGCAATGTCGCGATCGGACTCGTACAGCGGCGCGGTGTATTGCGCGAAGAGCGAGAAATTGCGGAAGCGGCTTCCCTCCACGCGAACTATCGTGGCATTGCCATTGGTGTTGAGGCCCTTGCCGGCGCTGGCCATCCTCCCGGTGACATTGCCCATCGCCGTTCTGAAGCTCTGCTTCAGCACCACGTTGATGACGCGCCGTGTGGCCGGATATCCGAGCGCCGTAGCCGCCTGCGGCGGCAACACCTGCACGCTCTGGATGGCCTCACTGGGCAAATCGTTCACACTGCGGATGCCATTGGCCGGCTTGCCATTCACCAGGATGATGGGCCCCTCCTCGGTGTTTTCCACCTCCGGCGCCAGTTGGGTGAGCAGATCGCCAATGGTATTGGCGCCGTAGGCGGCTATGGCCGCGGCATCCAGTTCAGCTTCGGCCTGCATGCCGGTGATCACTTTGCCATCCGTGGCATACACGACGACCTCGTCGAAGACGGGTGCGTCCGCTTCCTGCGACGCGGCTTCCTTTACCGGCGTTGCCGTCGGGCTTTCCGCAGCAAAGGAGGGATGCGCTGCGAGCAGGGCCAGGCACGCAAACAGGCAGGCCGCCTTCACGGCTGTGGCATCCATTCCACGAAGCATCCTCCCTCGAACGCGAACGATATCTTTGCTGTTTGAGATCTTGCCCGACTGTGTCGGGTGATGGTTCATGAACAGAGTGGGGCGCTGTTCAGTAAGTTCAATGGTCACGCCCGACATAGTTCGGAACTGATTATGGGTTGACCGCGCAACCGCGAGCGAAGGCCTGAAATCTCTCCTCGTGCTAGGCTTTGCGCCCTGTTGAAAGCGCAAGTACTGATTTGTTTTCTTGCTCTACTCCCGCCACTGGCAGGGGCACAGGTGGTGCCCGCCGACGTTTCCACCAGCACGGCGGCCGACGCACTCCTTACTGTTCCGGCATTGACGCCGGTGTTCGTCCGGCTCGACGAAGAAATCTCGACCCGGATGCACAAGCCCGGCGATCGCTTCAGGATCGCGGTGGCTGAGGACGTGCGCATTGGTGACGTGGTCGTCATTCCCGCAGGCTGTATCGGCGAAGGGGAAGTTATCGACGCGGCCAAGCCTGGCTTCGGCGGCAAGGCGGCGAAGCTCGTGCTTGCCGCCCGCTACATACGCGTGGGCGAGGCGCAGGTCCGGCTGCGATCATTCGTGCTGGGCGCGGTGGGGAAGGATCATTCGAACGGCGCGCTGGCGAGCAGCTTCGTCATCGGCCCCTTGGCCATGTTCGTACACGGCGGCGCCGTAGTAGTGCCGCGTGACACGATCGGCAGCGCCAAGACTGCAACGGAGTTCAGATTGCCAGCGGTGGCGGCGGCTGGACCGCCAGCGCAAGACAGCGAATCGTCCAGCAAATAACAACAGGGAGACCAGGAATGTTTCGAAAGCTGATCGGAGCGGCCCTTGCGGCTGTGATCATGACTCCATTTGTCGCATTGGCCGGTGAAGCGGAGGTCGGGGCGGCGGCCACCAGCGGGCAGACGGGCACGGTGATCTTCTTCCGTGCCAAGAGCTTCAAGGGCGCAGCTGTGCGCTTCAAGGTACGCGAAGGCGGCATGGAACTGTGCAAGCTGTCCAGTGGTACGTACTGCGCGGTGCAGGTGGCTGCGGGCCAGCACAAGTACGAGGTGCACTCTGAAGCCAAGGACGCGCTGACTCTGGAAGTGGATGCCGGTGAAACCTACTACGTCATCAGCGGCATCTCCATGGGCTTCATGGCCGGGCATCCCAATCTCTCGCCGTCGACCAAGGAAGTGTTCGATGGCATGAAGGACAAGCTCAAGGACAACACCGGCAAGGATCTCGACGCGAAGTAGGACGCGTCGTGAAGAGCGTCCGGCAGTGCATGCCGGACGCTCTTGGAGTTCGCGCGGTTGGTCGCCCGGGGGGATGCGATGCGCGCCAATGCTGCATGGGCTAGGCTTGAGGCACAAGACAGAGGAGGGTGCCATGCCCCGCAAGTGTTCGTTCAGGTTCGCCGCCCTTGTCGCTGCGATTGTTGCTTCACTGGCACCGGTTCTTACCCTGGCGCAGCAGCAGCTTCCTCCTCCTCTCGCGGGCCCACCTGCCAGCGACGTTCCCGTGGCCGTGCAGATCCTGCGCTGGCACATGCTCGACAACGACGTGAGCTCGCTGGCCTTCCGCAGCATGGATACGCTGTTCACCACGCGCACCGTGCCGCGCAGCGGCGCGGTATGGACGCTGCCACGCGCCGATCACGCGCTGGACGTGACCTACACCTGGCAGGGCAAGCCCTACACCGCGCAGCAGTTTCTGGAGCGCACCTACACCAACGCATTGCTGGTGATGAAGAACGGCCGCATCGTCAGCGAGATCTACCGCAACAACTCGAACGAGCGCACGCGCTTCATCGCCTGGTCGATGACCAAGTCGGTCACCTCCGTACTGGTGGGTTGCGCGCTCGCGGAAGGCAAAATCGATTCACTCGATACGCCCATTTCGCGCTATCTGCCTGAACTCAAGGGCGGCGGTTACGAGGGAGTCTCGATCCGTCACGTAATGCAGATGCGTTCGGGCGTGGATTATCCCGAGCGCTACGATTTCGAGAACCCGGGTACCGCGGCCACGAATCACATCCTCGCGCTGGTGAAGAATGTGGCGCGCTTTGCCGATGTGGCGCGCACGCTCAAGCGCATCCACGAGCCCGGAACATTCTTCCAGTACAAGACCATCGACACGGCCGTGCTCGGATGGCTGATCGAACGCGTGACGCAGGGCACTGTGGCCGCGTATACCGCGCGCTGCCTGTGGGAGCCGCTGGGCGCCGAAGCTGATGGCTTCTACATCATGGATGGCGCGCCCGGCGTGGGCCGCGAATTCAGCGGCGCGGGCTTCAACGCCACGCTGCGTGATTTCGCACGCTTCGGGCAGATGGTGCTGAATGGTGGCGCTGCGGATGGTCGACGCATTGTTTCGGCGGACTGGATACGGCAGTCCACACAGCCCTTCGGCGCCGAAGACAGCCGCCGCGGTGGTTACGGACTGCAGTGGTGGACCTTCGCCAATACCGACGCCTTTGCGGCCATTGGCCTGCAGGGGCAGTACATCTACGTCGATCCTTCGACGCAGACCGTGGTGGTGAAGCTCAGCTATTTCCCGCCGGGCGACAACACTGCGCAGGACGGGGAAACTGAAGCTTTTCTGCGCGCGGTCTCCGCGTGGACGCCGCGCTGACCTCACTGCAGCGCGAACACCATCAGCCTGGTGTCCAGACGCGACAGCGGTGTGTCGTGACCGCCGACCGCAACCGCCACCATCTGTCTTCCGCCGGGCAGGGTATAGATCAGAGGTGTGGCGCGTACGCTGGCGGGCAGCTTCGCTTCCCATAGCTTGCGCCCGTCGCGTGTATCGAAGGCGCGAAAGTACGGATCGACGGCGGCGCCGATGAACACGATGCCATTGTCCGTGGTGGCCGGTCCGCCCAGATTTGGCGGCGCCAGTTGCGCAGGCGCGGAGGTGGCGCCGAATGCTTCGCGCAGATCACCCAGCGGTATGCGCCATGCCACCTCACCGCTGTCGGCCTGGATGGCGACCAGTTCTCCCCAGGGCGGCGCGGTGCATGGCTTGCTGGACGGCGCCTCGAAGAACACACGCGACATGGCATAGGGCGCACCACGCTGCGCAGAGGTCTCGCGCTTCGGGAATTCACGGCGCGCGGCATTCAGCCGGTCCTGCGGAATCAGGCGGATGATGGCCGGATACCGGTTCACCGGTGCGATGAGCAGGCGGTGCTTCGCATCCCAGGCGATGCCGCCCCAGTGCAGTCCGCCGATATTGCCGGGCACATGCAGGCTGCCGCCGAGACTGGGCGGCGTGAATACGCCTTCATTGCGCAGGGAGCGGAACAACTGGCGGCAGGCCTGCAGGTCTTCGGGTGTTGCGCCCCACAGGTCGTTCTCCGTGATCTGCTGCGGCACCAGGCTGGCTGGTCTCGTGGGAAAGGGCTGCGTCGGCGAGGCCTGCTCGCCGGGGACATCGCTCGCTGGCACGGGCCGCTCGACGATGGGGAACAGGGCTTTGCCGGTCACGCGCTGGAACAGGAACAGATGGCCGGTCTTCGATCCCACGGCCACCGCCGGGCCGCTGCGCGAGGGCCACAGCAGCGGCGGTGAAGCCACGTCGTAATCCCACAGGTCATGGTGCACGGTCTGGAAATGCCAGATCACTTCGCCGGTGGCCGCCTTCAGCGCGACGATGGAGTTGGCATAGCCGTTGTTGCCGGGACGAAGTCCGCCGTAATAGTCGGGACTCGGGCTGCCCGTGGGCAGGTAGACGATGCCGTTGCCCGCATCGACCACGATGCGCGACCAGGTGTTGGCGCCGCCTGCGGCCGAGTCGGCCGGCAGCGGATGAAAGGTCCAGCGCAACGCACCGGTGCGGGCATCGAAGGCGCGCACTTCGCCCGAGGCCATCTGCGTCCTGCCGTTGTCCGCCACGGCGGCGCCGACGATCACCAGGTTGCGCCACACGGCAGGTGGCGAGGTCACGGCGTATTCGCCGGGCCGTTCGGGCGGGTGGCGAAGGCCCTTTGTCAGGTCGATCTCGCCATTGGCGCCGAAGCGCGGACAACGGCCACCATCCCGAACCTGCAGGCACACCAGCCGTCCATCGATAGTGCCGACGAACAATTGCCCGCCATGCAAGGTGGGGCCGCGATTGGCCGGATCGCTGTACCAGTGATCGGTGGCCACGCCGAGCTGGATCCGCCAGATTTCAGCGCCGCTTGCCGCGTCCAGCGCCACCACGGTGCCCAGCGGCGTAGAAAGATAGAGCCGGCCCTCGGCATAGGCCGGCGTGGCCTCGAAGGCCGGCGGCTTGTCGCCGCCCAGTGGCGCGGTGGAATCATGCGTGTCATAGCTCCATGCCACGCCGAGACGCTGCACGTTGTCCGGCGTGATGGCTTGCCGCGCAGCGGCGGCACAGAGGGTGGGAGCGAAGGCGCAGAGCGCGACAGCTGCGAGCAATCTGGTATTCATGGCGCCACCTTGCCGGCCGGCCGGCGCCGCATCCAGCGTCCAGTGACGGATGGCAGGTTCGAAGTGACGGACGGCAAACGCCTGTGACCAACCTTCAATAGAATTCGGGCGTGACCAGCGCCACCGGCTCCCGTCTCGATCGATACCTGCAAAAGAGGCGGTTCTGGGAGACTTTGATGTGGGTGGTGGGGCTGCTCACCACGGCCGTGGCCAACAGCATCGTGGCCTGGATGGAGGTCACACGCGGCAGCATGCATCACCGGTGGTGGGAGCCGGTGACCTGGGAGTTCTCCAGCACGGTGGCGCTGCTGCTGTTGCTCCCGGTGCTGATTGCCTTCGAGCACCGCTTCCCCTTTCGCTGGGATTCCTGGCGGCGCGTGCTGCCGTGGCACCTGGCCGGGGCGGTGGTGTTCTCGGTGGCGCATGTGCTGATCATGGTGGGACTGCGCCACGTGGTTTATGAGGCAGCGGGCTGCTGCCGCTACGACTTCGGCAACTGGCCGCGCCAGCTGCTGTATGAGTTCCTGAAGGACTGGCGCACCTACGTCATCTTCCTGCTGATCATCTATTTCTACCGCCTGCTGCTGCTGAGGGTGCAGGGCGAGGCACGGCTGCTGGCGGCGCCGGACACCGGGGCGCCCGTGGAGGCCATCGAGCGTCCGGAGCGATTTCTGGTGCGCAAGCTGGGATCGGAATTCCTGGTGGCCGCGCGCGACATCGAGTGGCTGGAGGCCGCCGAGAACTACGTGAACCTGCACGTGCGCGGGCGGGTGTATCCCCTGCGTTCGACCATGGCCGCCATCCAGGAGCGGCTCGATCCGCAGCGCTTCGTCCGTGTGCATCGCAGCCACATCGTGAACCTGGATTTCCTGGAGCAGATCGAGCCGCTGGATACGGGCGACGCCCGGCTGCTTCTCAGGGATGGCAGCCGTGTGCCCTGCAGCCGGCGCTATCGGCCGGCGCTGCGTCCTGCCGCCCAGGCCTGATGGCTGGCGGCCCGTCCCGGGCCGAAGTAAATCCTCTCCACTTGTCGATCTGGCCAGCGGCTGATCGTCGTCATGACAGAGCCCGCAAATGCGGGACATCCGATCCTTCAAGGAGACTGTCGTGGCAAAGGTCAGCACGTATTTGAACTTCCCTGGAAACACTGAAGCTGCTTTCAACTTCTATCGTTCCGTATTTGAAACAAAATTCAACCCTCGGGGCATTCGCCGCATGGGCGAGGTGCCCGCGGCACCCGGCCAGCCGCCCATGCCCGAGGCCGCGAAGAAGCTGGTGCTGCACGTGGCCCTGCCCATCCTGGGCGGGCATGTGCTGATGGGCACCGACGCCGATGAGTCCATGGGCTTCAAGCTCGACTTCGGCAACAACATGCACCTGAACCTGCAGCCGGACACGCGCGCTGAAACCGACAAGCTGTTCCAGCGTCTGGCCGAGGGCGGGCAGGTGGAGATGCCCCTGATGGAGATGTTCTGGGGCGACTACTTCGGCAGCCTGACCGACCGCTTCGGCGTGAAGTGGATGTTCAACTGCGCCAGCAAGATCTGAATCGAGCAACAAGGAGTATCACCATGGCTGGAAACACCGTTCGCCTGCACCGCGTGCTGGCCACCAAACCCGCGAAGATCTACCGCGCCTTCACCGACGCCGACGCGATGGCGCGCTGGCTGCCACCCAATGGCTTCACCGGCCATGTGCATGAGCTGGAAGTGAAGGTGGGAGGCAAGCACCGCATGTCATTCACCAACTTCACCACCGGCAAAAGCGAGAGCTTCGGCGGCGAATACCTGGAACTGGTACCCAACGAAAGGCTGCGCTACACCGACCGCTTCGACGATCCCAACCTGCCCGGCACGATTACGGTGACGGTCACGCTGAAGGCCTGCGCCGTGGGCACGGAAGTGAACATCGTGCAGGAAGGCATTCCCGAAGTGATTCCCGTGGAGGCCTGTTACCTGGGCTGGCAGGAATCGCTGCGCAATCTGGCGCGGCTGGTGGAGCCGGAAATCCCCGGCTGAAACGGCCGGCAGTCAGGACAGCGTGTGGCGCGCGCGCTCCAGCAGCAGCGCGCGCTCGCGCTGGTTCTGCGCCAGTTCCGCGGCGCGCTCGAACTCGACGCGCGCATCGCTGGGCCGGCCGAGCGTGACCAGCAGATCGCCGCGCACCGCCGGCAGCAGGTGGTAGTCCTTGAGCAGGCCATCGGCGACGATGGCATCCACGAGCGGCAGCGCCGCGGCGGCGCCATCGGCGCGGCTCACGGCCACCGCGCGATTGAGCTGCACGATGGGCGAGGGCAGGATGGCCAGCAGCGCGTCGTAGGCCGCGACAATCGCGCGCCAGTCGGTGTCTTCGGCGCGGCGCGCGCGGCCATGGCAGGCGGCGATTTCAGCCTGCAGCTCGTAAGGCCCCGCTTCACCTCCCAGCGAGCGGGCTTTCTCCAGCGCGGCCAGCGCGCGGCCGATGAGCAGCCAGTCCCACCGCGCACGATCCTGATCCAGCAGCAGGATGGGTTTTCCCTCGGCATCGGTGCGGGCGCGCAGCCGCGAGGCCTGCAACTCCAGCAGCGCGAGCAGCCCATGCACCTCGCGCTGCCCGGGCGCGAGCTGCGCCAGCATGCGCGCCAGCCGCATGGCTTCCTCGCACAGCGCGGGGCGCATCCAGTCGTCGCCGGCGGTGGCGGTGTAGCCCTCGTTGAAGATGAGATAGATCACTTCGAGCACCGCCGCGAGGCGTGATTCCAGCTCTTCGCCGCGCGGCACTTCGAAGGGCACCCTGGCATTGGTCAGCGTGCGCTTGGCGCGCACGATGCGCTGCGCGACGGTGGCTTCGCTCTGCACGAAGGCGCGCGCGATTTCAGGCGTGGAAAGGCCCGCCAGCAGTTTCAGCGTCAGCGCCACCTGCGCTTCACGCTGCAGCACCGGGTGACAGGCGGTAAAGATCAGCCGCAGCATGTCATCGCCGATGTCGTGATCCTCTTCGAGCGCCTCGCTGATGTCGGGCGTAAGGTGATCGCCGCGCGCATCGCCTTCGGCGCCCAGCGCTTGCTGCTTGCGCCGGTGCAGTGCCGCCTGGCGGATGCGATCCAGCGCCTTGTTCTTCGCGGTGGTCATGAGCCACGCGGCCGGATTGTCGGGCAGGCCCTGTGCGGGCCAATGCTCGAGGGCTGCGACCAGCGCATCCTGCGCCAGTTCCTCGGCCTCGCCGACGTCGCGCACGATGCGCGCGACGGCGGCGATGAGGCGGGCCGATTCGATGCGCCAGACCGCATCGATGGTTCGATGCAGTTCATCGCCGGGCCCGCGCGTCAGAGCTTCTTCTCCTCAAGCTGCGCGCGCAGCCGCTCTTCCTGCTGCTGCAGCTCGGGCGTGAGGGCCTCGCCGAAGTCCGCGGCTTCGAATACCGGACGGATCTCGATTTCCGAATCGCTGACCATGGGGTTCGGGCAGCGCCGCACCCATTCCACGGCCTCATCCATCGAGCGCACCTGCCACATCCAGAAACCGGCGACGAGCTCCTTGGTTTCGGAGAAGGGGCCGTCGATGACGGTGCGCTTCGTGCCCGAAAACCGTACGCGCTTGCCGCGCACCGAAGGGTGCAGGCCCTCGCCGGCCAGCATGATGCCGGCCTTGACCAGCTCCTCGTTGTAGCGGCCCATGTCGGCCAGCAACTGTTCGCTGGGCATCTCGCCGGCTTCGGATTCCTTCGTGGCTTTGACCATGACCATCACGCGCATTGCAGTTCTCCTTGATATGTAAGGCCGCCACTCTGGCGTCCATACATCTACGACGAGTGAGGTCTGGCGATTTCGACACCCGATGCCGGACCAAGGATGGCCGCGCGGCTACAATCCCGCAACCGCCCCAGTCCTCCGGAGCCCCCCCGCATGCAGTACCTGCTGCTCGTGTACATCGATCCCGCGCTGATGGAGAAAGTGCCACCGGAGCAATTCAACACCGAAATGCGCCAGTGCCTGCAGCATGCGGACGAGATGACACGGCAGGGCTCGCTGAAGGGCTTTCAGCAGCTCGAGCCGCCGACCGCTGCAAAGGCAGTGAGGGTCAGGGGCGGCAAGACCAGCATCCTCGATGGTCCTTTCGCCGAGACCAAGGAAGTGCTGGCCGGCTACAACCTCGTCGAAGCCAGTTCGATGGAAGAAGCTCTTCGGATGGCGCAGGAATTCCCCTGGTCGCAGTACGGCTGCATCGAAGTGCGGCCCGTGGCCGATATCGCAGCCATGCGGCAGCGCGTCGGCGCCTGATCACATCGCAGCCGCCACTGCGGTTTCACCGCGCCATCAGCAACCGCGGCGCGGGCTGCCGGTACCTACGGAGCGGGCTATCCGGACCGATGTATCCGGCGTAACCTGCCTGCTGCAGATTTCTCGACACAACCAAGGAAGTTCGTCATGAGAACCGTCATTTCTGCCCTTCTGGTCACTGGCGCCATTGCGGGCGCCGCGCAGCTTTCCCCACCGGCCGCCGCCGCGCCCAGCGCGAACGCGCCGCAGGCTGCTGCCACGCAGGGCTGTCCTGCCTACCTCAATCACGAGTTCCGCAAGCTGCATTCCTCGCAGACCGTGAACATCTGCAAGGCCTTCGCCGGCAAGCCGCTGCTGATCATCAACACCGCCAGTCACTGCGGTTTCACGCCGCAGTTCAAGGGACTGGAGGCCGCGTACCAGAAGTACAAGGGCCGTGGCCTGGTGGTGGTGGGCTTTGCTTCGGATGACTTCAACCAGGAAGCCAAGGATGAAGCCGAGGCCGCCGACACCTGCTTCCTGAACTATGGCGTGACCTTCACCATGCTCTCGCCGCAGCACGTGAAGGGGCCGGAAGCCAATCCCGTGTTCCAGGAACTGGCGCGCCAGACCGTGGCGCCGGCGTGGAATTTCAACAAGTACCTGGTGCGCGCCGATGGCAAGGTGCTGCAGCACCTCGACAGCAAGGTGGCGCCGGAATCAGCGGAATTCACCACTGCGGTGGAAACCCTGCTGAACTGAAGGATCGCCGCGCGATGAAACGCCTGCTGCAAATCCTTTCGGTGCTCCTCGCGGTGCACCTCGGATTTGCGCAGGCGGGCATGTCGCATGCGGGCGGTGCCGGTGCGCCGGACGCCGCCGCGCCATCTGTCACTGCGCCATCCGATGCGTCCGTGGCGCAGACTGATGCCGAAGCCATGCCCTGTCATGACCATGCAGCGTCCGATCAGCCGCGTCCGGCAGACGACAAGCCGCATCACGGTGAACACAAGGATGGATGCTGCAGCACTGGCTACTGTCACTGCGCCGCCGTCTGCGGATTGCCGTTCGTATCGATGACCCTGAGCGCATTCATCGACCGTGATGCGTCGGGATTCAGCCCGCTGGCTGCGCCATCCGCCAATGGTGCGCCGGACCTGCGACCGCCCATTCACTGACCACTCCCGCGCTCCACGGAGCGCATGTACCGCGTAGGCCGCCTTGCCGGCTGATGTACAGGAGAGGGTTCCATGTTCATTTCGAACTGGCGCATGGCATGCGCCGTGGTGCTGGCCATTCTGGCCAGCGGTTGTGCGAGCCTGCCGCTTGAAGAGGGCCGTTCGGATGTCAACGCATTGCTGCAGGCCCGTTCTTCACCCGCGCAGGTGGTCGCGGTGGAAGACTCCGCTGCCGACGCCCAGCGCGTCGAGACACAAGTTGCGCAGTGGCTTGCAGCACCGCTGACGCTGGAGAGCGCGCAGCGCGTCGCGCTGCAGAAAAATCCACGCATCCGCGCCAGGTACGCGCAACTGGGTCTGTCGGCGGCCGATGTATTTGAAGCCGGACGATTGCAGAACCCGACGCTGGATCTTTCCTGGCTGCTGCCGCTGGGTTCGGCGCAGGGCAGCAAGTTCGGCGCTTCGGCTGGTCTCGGCTTCGTCGATCTGCTGCTGCGCCCCTCGAAGCGGCGCATGGCCGAGGCAGAGTTTGCCAGCGCGAAACAGGACGTGGCTGCTGCGGTGCTGGATCTGCTGGCACGAACGCGCCAGTCCTGGTTCGATTGCGTGGCCGCCACGCAGCGTGTGGCCGTGCGCCGTTCCATCGCCGACGCGGCGCAGCTCGCGGCGGATCTGGCCGCGCGCTACAACGGAGCGGGCAACATCACCCAGCTCGAACTGCAGATGCAGCGCGCCGAGGCCAGCCAGGCGCGCATCGAATTGCAGGCCGCGCAGCTCACGCTCAGTGACGCACGCGCGAACCTGCAGCGGCTTCTCGGCCTGGGCACCACGCAGTCTTCGTGGAATGTGCCCGAAGCGCTGCCGGAGCTGCCACCGCAGGCGGCCGTTTCGCAGGTAGACACACTGCAGGCGCTGGCGCTCGAGCAACGACTGGACCTTGCGGCTGCGCACCGTCGTGTGGAGGCGTTGCGTGTTCAGCGCGATGCCATACGTCGCTATCGTTACGTCGCGAACGTGCAGACCGGCGCCGCATACGAACGTGAGGCCGACGATGCGAAACGCCTCGGGCCCACCGTGCAGCTCGGCCTGCCGCTGTTCCAGCAGGGTCAGGGTGCCATGAGCCGCGCAACTGCCGAACTCGAGCGCGCCGAAGCAGAAGTCACGGAGCTGGAGAACACCATCCAGGCCGAAGTTGCGCGACATCTGCAGCGCATGGAGCTCGCGCGCCTGCAGGCCGAGGCCTATCGCGAAGGCCTGATCCCGCAGCGTGAAGCCGTGGTCGCACGCCTGAAGGAACAGGCGGACTTCATGCTGGTGGACAGCTTTGCGGTGCTGACCGCACGCCAGCAGGAGTACGCGGCTTACGCCGGCTACGTGGATGCGGCGTTGACCTACTGGACGGCACAGACAGAACTGTCACGCGTGATGGGTTCGCAGCGCGATGCGGAGGTACGGCCATGACATTTTCCAGACGCACATTGTTGACCGGTGCCGCGACGTTGGCCGCCGGCGCCTCGGGAAATGCACAGGATGCGCCGCATGCGGGACACGATCATGGTGCGCAGCCACCACCGGAACCCTCACGTGAACCAGCGCCTGCGCCCGCATCACCGCGCAGCGGCGTTTCTGCCCCCCGTGGCTCGGGCCGCGTGCACACACTGAACGGCCGCTCGCTCGAATGGCGCATGGTGGATGGCGTGAAGGAGTTCCATCTCATCGCCGAAGAGATCGAGCACGAGTTCGCGCCGGGCTGCAAGGCGCGCTGCTGGGGCTACAACGGCTCCACTCCCGGGCCCACCATCGAAGCCATCGAAGGCGATCGCGTGCGCATCCTGGTAACCAATCGCCTGCCGGAGCCCACCTCCGCACACTGGCACGGCATCCTGCTGCCCAATGGCATGGATGGCGTGGGCGGCCTGAACCAGTCGCATATTGCGCCGGGCGAGACCTGGGCCTACGAGTTCACGCTGCGCCAGCACGGCACGCACATGTATCACCCGCATGCCGATGAAATGACGCAACTGGCCTTCGGGATGATGGGCTTGTTCATCATCCATCCGCGCCAGCCGGATGGTCCGCCGGTGCAGCGCGAATACGCGCTGCTGCTGCACAACTGGGCGCTGCATCCCGGCACGTATCGGCCCGATCCCGCCGTGATGACGGAGTTCGACCTGTGGACCTTCAACAGCAAGGTGTTTCCCGCCACCGAGCCGCTGCTGGCCGCGCTGGGCGAGCGCGTGCGCATCCGCATCGGCAATCTCTCGATGCACAATCATCCCATCCATCTGCATGGACATCGCTTCGTGGTCACCGGTTCGGATGGCGGACGCTGGCCGCAGGCGCTGTGGCGCCCCGAGGTCACCGAGATCATCGGCGTGGGACAGACGCGCGATCTGGAGTTCGTGGCTGACAATCCCGGCGACTGGGCGCTTCACTGTCACATGGCGCATCACACGATGAATGCCATGGGGCACAGGCTGGCCAGTCCGGTCGGCGTGCAGCGGGAAGATCTCGAAAGCCGCATGCGCGAACACCTGCCGGGGCTCATGCAGATGGGAAGCGATGGCATGTTCGAGCACAACACGCACGCCGGCGCAGGACACATGCAGGGCCCCGAGAACACGCTGCCCATGGCCATGGGCAACGGCCCGTTCGGTCAGATCGAGATGGGTGGCATGTTCACCACGCTGAAAGTGCGGCGGGGACTGCGCGGCAATGCAGATCCCGGCTGGTACGACAGCGAGGCGCCACGCGCCCGGCGTGTACAACTGTAAGCGGTGTTCAGAGCCCGACCCACTGCAGGCTGCGCTGCCATAGCGCCTCCTGCAGCGCGGTGTCCCGCGCGAGTACCGAGGCCGCCTGCGGCCTGGCGTTCTCGTCGAAATACTGGCCGCTTTCGGCAAGCTGCGTTTCAAGCGCCAGATGCAGCGTGGTGCGCGCGCCGCGTTCTTCATCCAGCATCTGGCCACGCAGGTAACGCTGGAAGAACTGTATCCAGCGCGGCAACAGGTGGGTTGCGACCACGCCCGGATGCAGGCAGCTGGCCGTGGCCCTGCCGCCTTCCAGCCTGCGCGCCAGCGCAAAGCTGTGCAGCACATTGGCGAGCTTCGAGCGCGCATAAGATTGCATCGGCGCGATGCGCTCCTCGGAATCGGCCACGGCGTCGAGATCGAGCCGGGCGCGAAAATGCGCGTGCGAGGCCACGCTGATGATCCGCCCGCCAGTTTCCAGGCTATCGCGCAGCAGCTCGGTGAGCAGGAAGTGGCCCAGATGATTCACCGCGAAGTTCAGGTCCATGCCGCGCGCATCGCGCCGCCGCGTGGTGGCGGCCATGCCTGCATTGAGAATCAGCCGGTCGATGGATCCGAAATCCGCGCGCACGGCCGCCGCTGCCTCGCGCACGCTGTCGAGACTGGCCAGATCGCAGCGCACCACATGCACGGCGGCCGCCGGAACCTGCGAGCGGATGTCCGCGGCGATGCGCTGTGCCAGCGGCACATCCCGGCACAGCATCACCACTTCATGCCCTGCCTGCGCCAGTTGCCGCGCGGTCACACGCCCGATGCCATGCGTCGTGCCCGTGATGACGCTGCGTCGTCGCAACATTCAGCTTCGCCTGCGATCCGGCAGCGTGGATTCCTCCGCCGCATGCGTGAGCCGCGCGTACTCCAGGTCGAGCTCACGCTCGATGCGCCGCCGCGCGTCATCGCTCAGTCGCTCTTCGAGATAGGCGTTGGCGACGGCCTGGCGTTCGGTTTCGATCAGCGCCAGTTGCAGTTCGGTGGCCCGTCGCGATCCTTCGCTGCAGGGATCGGCGATGCGGGCACGACGATCCGCATGTTGCTGCCGCAATGCCTGAATGGTGTCGGGCGAAGCGCCCTCGTTTCCGGCCTGTTCCAGCCGCGCCAGGATGCGGTCCATGCTTTCCAGGCGCACCGCCTGTTCACTGTGCCACTGCGCTTCGGCCTCCTGCGCGCCGGTGCGCGCCAGACCGAGCGCGCGTATGACCGCCGGCAGTGCCGCGCCCAATCCCACCAGCGTGATGGCGATGACGATGAAGGTGCTGGCCAGCAGCAGATCGCGATCGGGAAAGGGACCACTGGCCGTCGTCAACGGAATCGACAGCGCAGCCGCCAGGCTCACGGCGCCGCGCAGCCCCGTGAACGAAATGAGGAAGGGCGTGCTCCAGTGCGGCCGCGGTTCCTTGCGGCGTATCGCCGGGATCAGTCGCGGCAGGTAAGTGGCGGGGAACACCCACAGGTAGCGCACGACGATCACCGTCAGGCTCACCAGCAATCCCGCGGCCACGGCGCGCGCCAGTTCGCCATCCATCAGCGCTGCGGCAATGATGCGCGCCTGCAGGCCGGTGAGCAGGAACAGCAGGGCCTCGATCACCCAGGTCAGCAGATCCCAGATGAAGAAGCCCTGCAGCCGCGTGGTGCTGCGGATCAGGTTGCGGCCATTCCACGAGACGAACAGGCCAGCCACCACGCAGGCGATCACGCCCGATCCCCCCAGCGCATGCGGTGGCCAGAAAGCGAGGAAAGGCGTGGCCAGCGCCATCAGCACTTCGGCGCGCGGGTCGTTGGCCAGGTGCCGCAATCGCAGCATCAGCGCGGCGATGGCCATGCCGAAGATGATCTCGCCGCTGGCGATGACCAGAAAACGCAGCGCCGCGCCGCCAGTGGTGAGCTCTGCGCCGCCCACCGCGGCCACCGCGAAACTGAACAGCACCAGCGCACTGGCATCGTTCATCAGGCTTTCGCCTTCGAGAATGGTGATCAGCCGCTGCGGCAGGCCCAGCCGCCGGATCACCGCCATGGGCGCCACCGCATCGGGCGGCGCGACGATGGCGCCCAGCACCAGTCCCGTGGACCAGGAAAGTCCGAACACATAGTGCGTGACGGCGGCCACCGCCAATGCGGTGACCACGACGCAGCCCACTGCCAGCAGAAGGATGGGCCGCAGGTTGGCGCGAAAGCCGCGCCAGCTCATGCCCACGCCCGAGGAATACAGCAGCGGCGGCAACAGCAGCAGCAGGATGGCGTCGGGATTCAACACCACGGCCGGCGCGCCGGGTACGAAGGATGCGGCTACGCCGGCGCTGAGCATGAGCATCGGCGGCGGCACCTGCAGCCGCCGCGCCAGCACGCTGAGCGCGGCGACCGCCAGGATCAGTACGACGATGGTGATCAGCAGCGATGTGTGCAAGTGCGCTGCGACCTCGCCGCTATTTGACCCGCTTCACCACGATATCGAACGGCATGCCCATGAACTCGGTATGCAGCTTCAGCTCGTCGCCTTCGAGTTTGCCGGTGTAAGGAAAGGTCATCGCCTGTCCGCCCATGTCCAGGTTGAGCGTGAATGCGATGTTGTTGCCTTCCACCTTGCCGTCCTTGATTGGCACGGTCATGCCGTCGGGCGCGACATTGCTTCCCGTGAGTTTCGCGCCATCGGCCTTGAAGCTGAACTTGATCTCGATCGCGCCATTGGGTGTGTCGAGCGAGCCCGCCCAGTTGCCGTCCACCTCAGCTGCGAACAACGGCGATGTCGCCAGCAGCATGCCTATTGCCAGAGCCTTGAACTTCATGATTCCCTCCCGCGTCATGATTCTGAACTGGACTATAGTCCAGACGATGCCCCGGGCATTACACCCATGACCGCTCCCGCCGTGCGCACCGTTCTGCTTTGCTTCCTGATCATGCTGCTGCAGGGCGCGGATACCTTCGGCATCAGCTATGTGGCGCCGTTGCTGGGCCAGGAGCACGGCATCGATCCGGAGTGGGTGGGCCTGATCTTCCTGGCCTCGGTGATCGGCACGCTGCTCGGCGCCATCGGCATCGCGCCGCTGTCGGACCGGCTGGGCCGGCGCGGCATCCTGCTGGCGTCAGTGCTGATGACGGGCACGCCATCGCTGCTGATTCCTCTCACTACCGGCGTGCCCGCGCTGGCCCTGCTGCGCTTCTTCGTCGGACTGGGCTACGGCGCTTCGCTGCCGGTTGCCGTGGCGCTGGTGGCCGAAGTGGCGCCGCTGCACCGGCGCGCGCTGCTGGTCACGCTCACCAGCGCATCCTCGGTGGTGGGCATGGGGGTCTCCGGCATGGCCACCAGTCTCATCGTGCCTGTCCTGGGCTGGCATGCGCTGCTGTACATCAGTGGCGTGGTGTCGATGATCATGGCGCTGATCGGATCGCTGTTCCTGCCCGAGTCGGGCGAAATGCCGGCCGACCGGCCCGCCGCCCAGCGGCGCGGCGACGCACGCGCGCTGCTGTCGCGCGCCTTCCTGCGCCACTCGCTGCTGTTGTGCCTGATGCTCACCATGACTTCGATGGTGGTGAATTTCGCCGCCTACTGGTTGCCCACCGTGATCGTCAACCAGGGCTACAGCGTGCGCGACACGGGGTTCATCGGCTCAGGGCGGCAGCTGCTGACAGTGCTGGTCAGCTTTGCCGTGGGCTGGAGCATGGACCGCGCGGGCTTCGGTCGGGCGCTGGGCGTGGTCTATGCGCTGGCTACCGTGCTGTTCCTCGGCATCACCGGGCTCGATGGCTGGCCCGTGCTGGCGCTGGGGATGCTGCTGCTCGGCATGACACTGTTCAGCGCCGGCACCTCCGGGTCACTGGCGCTGATCAGCAG
>JACZCW010013333.1_pt1 | contig 22299 bp, 17 predicted proteins | sample 8641861 | NCBI WGS metagenome assembly JACZCW01 (sample SAMN15324607, study PRJNA640507) | soil metagenome | isolation source: intercropping sugarcane | place: China: Luxin town, Laibin City, Guangxi Province | collected 2019-07-25 | depth 10cm m | reverse complement strand
ACGCCGTACCCAGTCGTGACATAGGCACCAGTGCTGGTTGCCGCCACACCGTACGCTTCTGCCATGGCACCCGTACCCTGGAAGGGCATGTGCAAGGTTTGCCCCAGGTTGGGCGTAGGATCAGGGGTCGTAGCGGGGGGTACCGGGAGGGCCACGCTGGTGTAGCCGAAATTCTGGTCCGCCGTGCCGTCGGGCAACAGGCGGATGAGCGCGATGTGATTGCCTAAGCCAGTAAACTTGGTGCTGATGTTGGTGTAGCCAGAGGACACGATGGAGCCATCCGCTTCGACGATCGCGCGGCGTGAGCCGTCACTGAGATTCAGATTGCTGATGTCCATGCTGAACACGTTGCCGGAGTTGAAGCCGGGATCGATGGTGAAATCCGCGGCGGACACGCGGGTAATGTAACGGTCGTTGTCCGTGCGTTGAACACCGCTCTCTGCACGCGGAGCAGGGCCCGATGCCGTGACCACAATCCGTTCCTGTGCGCCGCTGGTGTCGAGAGTCGCTCCCCAGGAGCTTGCCGCACCCGGACGTTGCGCAAATGCCGGAGCAGTAGCGAGCGGCCACAGCGCGGTGCATTCTGCCGCCGCGGCGGTGGCGGCCGCCTGAAGCTCAGCGCACGCCTCCGCATCAGGAGCAATCCCGGTGGCATCACAGATGCCATCGGGGGCACTGGCGTCCACAACGTCCTGGGCAGTTTCAGCCGCCTGCACGCACAAGTCGTCGAGCTCCGCGCGGTCGTCAGCGGTCCAGCCAAACTCCAGGAGTTTGGGCGTACCGAATACGCCGGTAGCGCTGAGGCTCACGAGCGACACACCGGCGGTCCCCGAGTAGTGAACCACAAAGCTGCCGTCAGCTAGTTCATCGATGCTGTAGGATGTACCGGGATTGACGATCGCATCCGCGATGACTTTGCCGTCGGTGTCCCAGGTGGTGTCCAACTTGCCGTCCGCATCCAGCCGCCAAACGGCCAGGCGCAAATTGTCGTTGTTCTGCACGTCACCCAGACCAACTCCACCGAGGTCTGTAGTGCCGGAGACATAGATCTTGTCGTCGCTGGCGACGAGTACGCCGTAGGGATTGAGGGCGTTATCCAGAAGGAACGCGCGCTTTTGGGTGAAGTCGGACTCCGGCTCGCTGTCTCCATCGCCATCGCCGGTCACATCGCCGTCGCCGTCGCCGGGGTTCTCCGTGTCACCGTCGCCGGTTACGTCACCGTCGCCGTCACCCGCGGTCTCATCGCCGTCACCGTCCCCGGCTGGTCCGCCACCATCTCCACCGTCGCCATCTCCTGCGGTTTCGTCGCCATCGCCGTCGCCGGGGTTGTTCGTCGTGTTGTCGCCATCGCCGTCGCCGGGGTTGTTCGTCGTGTCGTCACCATCGCCATCGCCGGTTTCAGTTGTGGCCGTGTCGTCACCGTCGCCGTCGCCATTGGACCCTGAGGAACAGGCGCTGGTTGCGTAGAGGCCGGCCGCGAGAACCAGACCCATGGAACGACCGAGTTGTACGGGTTTCATTTACATCTTTCCTTGTGAAGTTGACTCTGACCTTCAAAAACTGAAGCAAAAAACAATACTTTAGCTGCTGCGAGTCCCCCTATCCCATAGATGAAAATCGTTTTCAATACCAAAACCACATAAGGCACAGTGGTGCGCACCTTCCCCGACCCAAACCGGGTCCTGCAAGGCTCAGCTGAGGCAGTCCCAGGCGCCAGTACTGAGACCGCCCGTGAAATGACGTCCTTACCGCAATTCGCTACTTACGCTTCTCTCATGACTTACCGCCTCTTGGGTCGAGCCGGCCTCTTCACTCCCTCATGGTTACAAAGGAAGTCACGTCGGGCCTTCGACGCCATCATCGTGGTGGCTGCCCTAGGCTTGGCTGGCTGTACCTCGGGGCCCGGAGCGGCCGGCGACACGGAGGACACCCACGACACGGGAGACCTCACACCCGTTGAGCCCACCGGCAACATCATCGAGGAATACACCTTGCCCGACGGGACGGTCGTGCAGAAAACATCCGATGGGTTCACGATCAGTACCGCTCCGGACGGGACCAAGACCGTCGTTGCACCGGACGGAACCAAGACGGTCACCCACCCTGATGGAACCATTGTGACGACGGCTCCCGACGGCACGGTCACCACGGTCCACCCCGACGGCACGGTCACCACCATGCCACCCGACGGCACCACCACCACGGGCGATCAGGACCCAGGTCCGGTCTACATCAACGCCGCAGGCCATGTGGAAGCGGCACGCAACAGCTTTGGTATCGAGGGATATTGGTACGCGTTCGGTGACGGAAAGACCTCGACGCAGATGGGCAACCCCTACCTCGAAGGTAAGTACTGCATCACCGGCACTGCCTCGGGCAAGAGCGGTGATTGGGGGGTGGGCATGGGCCTAGATCTCAAAGGTGACGCCTCCGGCAACAAGGAGGCCTTCCCCATTGATGGCGTCATCACCGGCTTCAAGATCAAGATCGCGGGTGAATTGCCCGCCCCGGCGCGCCTGCATTTCGTCAATGATCCCGACATGGAAGTGAGCCCTTTCATCGAGGTGTCGCCCGGCGACGCGGCGGTCGTCTACAACATCGTGGACGCTCAAGTGCCCTTCACGTGGGACGTCGACAACGCGGGGGCGCGCGTGGAAAACGGCGTGCTGTACTCCGTGCAGCTGCTGGCCCCGGGGGACAGTGAACAAGGCCCCATCAACGTGTGCATCGAGGAATTCGAGCCCATTTTTGATCCGTCTGTCACAGGCGGCACGGATGGCGGCGTATTCATCAACTCGGATGGGTTCGTGGCCGCCGATACCAATGACTTTTCCATCACGGGCCCCGTGTATGTGATCAGCGACGGTAAATCGACCGATCAAACGGGCGTTCCGTACCGCGAGGGCAAGTACTGCGTCACAGGTGAGTTTACCGGCAGCAGCGCCAACTGGGGCGCAGGCATCGCCTTGGATCTCAACAAGGCGCCCGGCATGGATCGGCTTGCCTACGATCCCACCGGCAAATTGGCTGGGTTTCGCATCGGTTTGAGCGGATCGACCCCGGGCGCGGTCCGTGTGCAATACATCATCAATGAGCCCCAAGATGGGACCCAACCGCTCTTGGTCGGCCAACTCAACAGCTCTTCCATGTATCGCCTCGATTGGGCGCAGGTGCCCACCAGTTGGGACATCGCCGAAGCAGGTTTGGAGGTCACCAATTCGGTCGTCACGTTGCAGGTCATCGCCGACGGCAGCGAGGCAGGACCCTTCGAGATCTGCATCGATGAACTCGAGCCGCTGGGTCCTGACGATCTCAGCTACGAGGCAAGTGCGCCGGCAGCTGGACAGACCGGTCATGTGACCTTCGATCCGGCTCGACTCGAGAGCGAATACGCCAAGTGGAAAGGCGTGCATTTTCAGGATTGTGGAGACGACACAGCGTGTGTTCCAAGGGACGATGGCGACTGCATCTCTGAGGGCATTGGCTATGGCATGTTGATCACCGCCGCCTTCGATGACCAAGCTGCGTTCGACAAACTGTGGAACTATTTCAAAAAGCACCGACGCTCTACAGGCATGATGAATTGGCAGACCACGGCGTGTGGTGCAGCCATCTCGGACGGTGCCGCCACAGATGGAGACTTAGACGCAGCCATGGCGTTGCTCCAAGCTTCTTGTCGTTGGGGTGCAACGTACCGAACCGATGCGCTCGCGCTCATCAACGCCATTGAAGACAACGCCGTGGCCAGCTGCTCTGGTGGTTCCGTACTCAAACCCGGCGACACCTTTGGTGGCTGCAATGAGACCGATCCATCGTATTTGACCCCAGCCTATTTCAAGATCTTTCAAGAGCTGACCGGTTCGGCAGTATGGACCAGCCTCACCGACAAGGGCTACACCTTGTTAGCTGGGAACCAGACCCGTAAAGGTGGGCTGTTTTCCGATTGGTCCAATGATTCTGGTGGCGCAGCCACGGCCGGCGATCACAGTGATGATTTTGGCCCCGATGCTTCGCGCGTGCCGTGGCGCTTGGCTACGGACTACGCCTGGTTCAATGAAGCGCGCGCTGTGCCCTTGCTCGACACCTTCCGCGAGGCGGTCATCGCTGAGGGCGGTCCCGCACGGGCCTTCACGCCCAACAGCAACTTTCGCGGCGGCTCGGCATTCAGCGCCATCGTCGCCGACGGAGCCACCGCCGCTGAATTTACCGACGCTTGGCTGATGACCGCGGTGGACGATGACACGTACTTCCCCGGCACGTTGCGCCTCGTGTACATGTTACTCGCCGCAGGGAAGTTTCCCAAAGATTGCCCATGAGCGACCGAACTAGCCCATGAGCGCGTGATACGCGTGCGTGAGACGTGAGAACTCGACGATGAGCCGCGTCTTGTGGACGGCGCTCACATCGGGGTGACGATCGGGGTGACAACGTTGCGCAAGAACTCGGAACGCCTGGCGAATGTCCGCCTGCGTCGCGTGCGCCTCGAGCCCCAAGACCGCCAGGGCCTCACCGCGACTGGGTGGACGACGGGTGACCGCCCCGGGCTCACGCTTGCGAGGACGACCCACGAGGAACTCGTCGGAATCGAGTACACGCGCTTCGACCTCGCCTTCGGGGCGGGGACGCGCCACGTAAAAGCGGATGGACGCGTCACGCAGCAGAAAGAGCTGATCAAGCTTGAGCAAGTTGAGACGCCCCAAGGCCGAGCTCACCGCATCCTGACTCACCCCACCCCGCTGCACCATGTACTCACCGAGCCGCAACTGGGCTTGCGCGGCGGCGGGTCCAAAGTGTCGCGCCTGCTCCAGCACTTCACCCAGCCGGGGCCCCAGAGCGGACATGACCCCGTGCACCAAGCCTTGGCGCACCACGATTTCGTGGCGCTCGCCTTGGTCGTCAATGAGCACCAAACGTCCGGTGGCCTGGGCCCGGTGGAGGGTACCCAACAAATCGCCCAGAGTCGTTTCCTTGAGTCGGCCAGGAAGTAGCATGACCGTCCCAACCTACAGGGTGGAAAAAACTGGGCCAAAAAACTGCCCATTGCGTCCCCCCCCCACCCAGTAGGGCGCCCCAGACTTGCCCCAGCACCCCAAAATTGGCCTGCAATACGTAGCACTTGGAAAACTTTTCAGTTAGAGCCGGTCGCGTGCGTTTCGTAGACGAGTGTGTGCTGACAATTGAGGCGGGCGACGGAGGAAATGGCTGTGTCGCATTTCGCCGGGAAGCCAACGTGCCCTTGGGGGGGCCTTCCGGCGGAGACGGCGGTCGGGGTGGGAGCGTCATTTTCGTAGGCGACGAAGGTCGCAATTCCTTGCTCGACCTCAAACACGTGCGCGTGATGCGCGCCGAGCGCGGTGAGCATGGCAAAGGTCGCGACAAATACGGTCACTCGGGTCGCAACGAATACGTGCGCGTCCCTTTGGGAACCGTGGTTGTGGATGAAGAGACCGACGAGGTGATCGGTGAGGTGCTCGAGCACGGACAGGAGCTGATCGGCGCGCAAGGCGGCGAAGGCGGACGAGGCAACAAGCACTTCGCTACCTCCGTGGATCGTGCCCCCAAAAAGGCGGAGCCAGGCACGAAAGGACAGATCAAAGAAGTCCGTTTGGAGTTGAAGGTGATGGCCGATGTGGGCCTGCTCGGCTTCCCCAACGTGGGGAAGAGCACGTTCATTGACGCGGTCAGTCGCGCGCGGCCAAAAATCGCCGATTATCCTTTCACTACGTTGGCCCCTCAGCTCGGTGTCGTAAAGCTCGACGAATGGATTGGCGCGGATGCAGGAGATACATTGGTGGTCGCCGACATCCCGGGGCTGGTCCCCAACGCCAGTGAGGGCGCAGGTCTTGGCATTCGCTTTTTGAAGCATTTGGAGCGAACCCGCGTCCTTTTGCACTTGGTGAGCCTCGATCCCAGCGAAGGGCGCGAGCCATTTGAGGATTATCAGACGCTCCGGGTGGAGCTGGGCAAGTTCGATCCCGAGTTGGCGCAGCGTCCCGAGGTGGTGGTGCTGAGCAAGGCGGATATCACCGATGTCCACGAGAGCTATGACGAGCTCAAGGCGCGCTTCAAAGAGGCTGGCTTGGACCTATTGTTGATGAGCGCGGCCACTCGCGACGGCGTCAAGACCGTCTTGGAACATCTCCGCGCATCGCTACATCCCGCGACCGACATATTCTAGGAGCTTTCAATGAATACCGTGTCCCTCGGGCCGGGTGCCCAAAAGATCCGCAATCTGCTGTCGCCGGCAGTCTGGGATCAGTTGGTTGAGCGACTGTTCTCCTGGGCCATTGTCGCCCTGCCCGCGCTGTTGCTCATCTTGGTGCTCTCCGCTGCCATTTTGCGCATCGCGCGCTCGCTGCTCCGGCGCATCAAGCCGCACATGGTGAGGCACATGCTCGAGGGGCGCCCGGATGCGACGATCGAGGTCGAAAAGCGGGTCGATACGTTGTTTGGAATTCTGCAGGGCATCCTCAACGTGCTGGTTGGATCGGTAGCGTTGATGTTGATCTTGCGCAACATCGGCATCGACATCGCCCCCATTTTGGCAGGCGCCGGTGTGGTCGGTTTAGCCGTAGGTTTTGGGGCACAAGAGCTAGTGCGCGATGTCATCTCCGGGTTCTTCATGCTTCTGGAGAATCACATCCGCACAGGCGACGTGGTTCAGGTAAACGGCACCGGGGGCTTGGTAGAAAAGGTGGGTCTGCGCACCATCGTGCTGCGCGACACGACCGGCACCGTGCATGTGTTTCAAAATGGCAAGGTCTCCACTTTGGCCAACATGACCAAAGAGTGGTCCGCCGTCGTGTTTGACATCGGCGTCGCTTACGACACCAACATTGCTCACGCCATTTCTACGATGTTAGCAGTTGCACAGCAGCTGCGCGCGGATGAACAACTGGGGTCGCGCATTCTGGAGCCCATGGAAGTGTTCGGGGTAGAAAGCTTTGGCGCCTCCGAGATCATCATCAAGGGCCGACTCAAAACCCGTCCGGCTGAGCAGTGGACGATTGGGCGTGAGTACCGTAAGCGGCTAAAATTGGCCTTTGACGAGGCCGGCATATCATTCCCCTTCCCCCAGCGCACCGTCTGGCTGCGCGAGGACACAAAGGGGCTCTTGCCCACCGCGACCCCAGGTCAAGACGACGGCTGAACTTAGGGACCCGAGTAGGTGTCCAGTTCGTCGTCGAAATTGTAGTCGTCCGACGCAAGGTTGTCGAAGCGTGTGAACTGCTCGGTAAACTTCACACGCACCGTGCCCGTGGGGCCGTTACGTTGCTTGGCGACGATGACCTCGGCCTGGCCCTTGTGTGGACTGTCTTCAAAATAATACTCGTCACGATAGATGAACATGATCGCGTCGGCGTCCTGTTCAATAGCACCCGATTCGCGCAGGTCGCTCAGCTGCGGTCGTTTGTCTTTGGTAGTGCGCGTCTCTACGCTGCGATTCAGCTGAGAGAGCGCGATGACCGGCACGGCCATTTCCTTGGCGAGCTGCTTGAGTCCCCGGGAAATTTCGCTGATTTCTTGCTCGCGGCTACTCACCCCTTTGCGCCCTGACATGAGCTGGAGATAGTCGATGGCCACCAGGCCCAGGTCTTTGGGACCATCTGGGTGGCGGCGCAACTCAGCCTGGAGACGGCGGATCTTGGCCCGAAGATCGAGGATGGAGATCGCTGGAGTATCATCCAACCACAACGGCAAGCGACCCAAACGCGCCGCGGCTTCTGTCAACTTGTTCCAATCGTCAGCAGAGACCAGGCCGCTCCTCAAATGGCCCATGTTCACCTTCGCCTCACTGGCCAGCATACGAGACGCCAACTGCTCGCGCGGCATTTCTAGTGAGAAAAAGGCCACTCCGTCCCCACCCTTTTCTATGGGGGGCATCCCCAGGCCCGTAGAGACCAGCTTGGGCGCGGCCACGTTGACCGCCAAATTGAGCACGAACGAGGTCTTTCCCATGCCGGGGCGACCAGCGACGATGTACAGATCGCCTTTGTGCAAACCGGAGGTGCGCCGATCGAGCTCAATGAACCCGGTGGAGAAGCCCGTGACGCCCCCACCATGTTGGCGCGCAGCTGTCAGAACGTCGAAGGCTTGGCGAATGGCATCTCGCACGGGCACGATGTCTGACTCCGACTTGGTGCGCGCAATCTCAAAGATGGCTTGCTCAGCGCCATCCACGAAATCCTGCACTTCACCACAATCGCCGTAACCTTCCGCGGCAAAGCGTTGACACGTGGCGATGAGGGACCGCAAACGCCACTTCTCGCGAATGGTCCGAGCGTGCTCCTCCACGTGCGCGACCGCAGGCGTCGCATCTACGAGTTGCGCTAAGTATGGAGTCCCGCCCACTTGATCGAGACGCCCCTTGTCGCGCAAGTAGCCAGCGACAGACACCACGTCGATGCTGCGGTTCTTGGTGGAGAGCTCCAAGATGGCCTCGTAGACACGCCGATGCGCATCCACGTAAAAATGATCGATGGCCAAGATCTCTTGGACGGTATCAAATGCCTCACTGGACAAGAGCACTGAGCTCAATACTGCGGCCTCGGCGTCCACATCAGCAGGTGGAACGCGTCCGGCAGATTCACGCACCAATGACGCAGGGTCGACGACAGGACGTTTTTCGAAAGCGCTGGTTGGGGGCATCTGATGAATGGGGGAACAGACCAGAGAAGCGATGAGCGCCGGGCAAGCCGGAACTCTCGTCTAGCGCGGGAGCAGGCGCGAGGGGAGTTGCAAACTGTTCGAGCGCAGCGCTCGCTCCTGGCTGTGGCAGCCAAATGTCGAAAATGTCTAAAATACTTTTTTTTCGCGTCCTGTGGAAAACCGTGGGGACAACTTGCGCGACTGCGGGCCTACAAAGCAAGAAAGACCGGCCTTGGACCGGTCTTTCTTGTCGTCGGACAGCTGCAATGTTTCAGCTGGCTTTGATCACTTCCACGCGCAACGTCGCGGTGACGTCAGGGTGGAGCTTGACCTTGACCTCAGACAGACCAAGTTCCTTGATAGGATCAGCGAGCAAGATCTTGCGACGATCAATCACCAGACCTTGCGCTGCGTAGGCAGCTTCAATGTCTTTGGTGGTCACTGAACCGTACATCTTGGACTCTTCGCCCACTGCACGCTCCAGCTTGACGCTGATGGCTTCGAGTTTGGTCTTGAGCTGCTTGGCCCCCTCGAGCGCTTCAGCCGCACGAGCGGCAGCTTGACGCCTGAGGTCTTCCACGCGAGCCAAATTGCCCTTGGTAGCGGGCATGGCGAGGCCACGAGGAATGAGATAGTTGCGAGCGTAACCCGGACGAACGGTAACGATCTCACCGCCGGCACCAAGGTTGTCTACATCTTGTTGAAGTACTACGCGAATCTGAGTTGCCATCACGAGCCTCCTTAGTAGTTGGTGGTGAAGGGCAAGAATGCGATCACACGCGCGCGCTTCACAGCAACCGTGAGAGCACGCTGATGCTTGGCGCACAGCCCAGACACGCGACGCGGAACGATCTTGCCGCGGTCAGTGATGAAATACCGGAGAGTTCCGGGATCTTTGTAGTCGAGCGATTGAGCATCGTCATTGCAGAATGGACATCCACGACGACGTGCGCGGCGGAACGGATCCTTCTCACCGCGAGGTGCTTCCGATTGCATCATAGGTCATCTCCTTCATCGTCGAAGTCGTTGAAATCGTCGTCCAGTTCCACGCGCGCTTGAGCGCGCGGATTAGCCACGAGGCCGAGTTCCTGCTCGATCGTCAGTTCCTCTTCCTCATCGGCGGCGGCTTCCACCGCCTCGAACTTGATGCGCGACTCATCAACGGTCACTTCCCCTGGATCATCGGAGAGTTTGACGGTCTGAAAGCGCATGACTTCATCGATGAGGCGCAAGTTGCGCTCGAGTTCAGCCACAAGTGCACCATCTCCCAAGAAGGTGAGGTAGATGTAATTGCCACGCTTCTGGTGCTTGATGGGGTAAGCCATGGGGCGACGACCCCAGTTCTCAACCAACGTCAGCGTTCCATTGTTTTTGCTGACTACTTCGGCGACGCGCTGAGCAATACGCTCAGAGGTCTCTTTTGCTACGTCGGGTCGTACGATGTAGATCACTTCGTACTCCCTGGGCGGTAGTTTCGCCTTTGCTGCTTCTGCCATTGTTCTCCCTATGGGCTGTTGCTCAGCTCACTCGTACCTTGGCGGTTTGGTAATTGCCTTGGTGCGACCCAGCTGGGCGGGGCCCCCGGAACATCCGGGAGCAAGGAGGCCACAACTAACTAGAGTTGCGACGATTGATTTGGTTCATCGCGGCCGACATTCCTTGTTGGACAAGTAGTTCAACCGCGTCCGCCGCTCGCGAGACCAGATCTTGAACCTGGCTTGTCTCGAACGGGGCGAAGGCTTGTAACACAAAATCCGCGGGAGTCCCGCGAAACTCGACCGGAGGACGACCGATTCCGCAGCGCAGACGCTTGTAATTGGGCGTACCCAAACGCTCGGTGATGGACTTGAGCCCGTTGTGACCGCCTGCTCCCCCACCCTCTTTGAGTTGCAAACGCCCCAGAGGCAGGTCCAGCTCGTCGTGAATCACCAAGATCTCAGCAGGCGGGTGACGCAGAAACGCCGCCGCGGGTTGAATGCTGTCTCCGGAAAGATTCATGAAAGTTTGCGGTTTCAGGAGGTAGATCTTCTCGGGCGCATTTGCGCCAGGAACCTCTACGACGGCGTTCTGCGCTCGCCATTTGTCCCGAAATGCAGGTCGACCCCACCGCTCGGCGATGAGGTCGATCACCATGAACCCAATGTTGTGGCGGGTTCCATCGTATCGGGTCCCGGGATTGCCGAGGCCCGCGACGATCACTTCTTTGCTTCCGGCTTAGCGGGAGCTGCGGCGGCAGCCTCTTCCTCTTCCTTCTTGGAGCGGCGATCTGACACGACCGAAGCGAACGTGCGCTTGGCGTCGAGCAGAACCTCAACACCTTCCGGCAAATTCAGCTCGGAGATGCGCACGCCTTGCTCAATCTCAAGGTGACTCACATCGTGAGTGATCTGCACCGGAATAGCCGACGGTACGCAGCGGATGGGAAGCTCACGATACACCTGGCGCAGCTTGCCACCCATGGTGACGCCCTTGACTTTACCGGTGAGGTGAAGGGGAACGGTGACCTCGACCTTGGTCTCGTCAGTCACCTGAATGAAGTCGGCATGGATGAGTTTGCGGCTGACCGGATGATACTGGTAGGCCACGATCATCGCAGTGACGGCCTTGCCGGCGATGTCCAGTTCAACCACGGAGTTGCGACCGCGTTCGCTCAAAAGGACACCCGCCACGTCGTCGGGAGACACAACCAGCCCCTGGGGAGCGATCCCAGGACCATAGGTCACTGCCGGCAGCTTTCCAGCGGCGCGCAAACGGCGACAAGCGCCTTTTCCATTGTCAGTTCGAGGGGTAGCTGCAATCTTTGTGACCTGCATGATTTGGGCTCCTGTGGCGGCCGTGAAGCACGGGGGCGGCTAGTTAGCATCCTTTTCGAGAAAAGCGAGACCCGGAGGACAAAAATCCAGTCCCTTTCGGGAACTCAGGCGGGTTTTGGGGACTCAGCATCGGTTTTCGCGAATTGTCCAGCGCCGTCGGTCGAGCACCGTTGCTCGTCAAACGAACAGCGAACTTACCGAGTCGCTGTTGTGGATGCGGCGGATGGCCTCCCCGAGCAGGGGCGCGGTGGACAAGTAACGAATTTTTTGGCTCGCGGAGCCTTCTGCGGAGGGCGCGATGGAGTTGGTCACCACGACTTCTTTGAGGGGCGAATCTTCAATGCGCTGGACCGCCGGACCCGACAACACCCCGTGGGTGGCACAGGCCACCACAGACTTCGCGCCGGCTTCCATCACGGCGCGCGCGGCGTTGCACAACGTCCCCGCGGTGTCGATCAAATCATCCACGATGATGCAGTCCTTGTTCTTCACATCACCGACGATGTGCATCACTTCGCTGACGTTGGCGCGCTCGCGCCGCTTGTCGATGATGGCAATGGACGCCCCGACGCGTTTTGAATAGGCCCGGGTGCGTTCCACCCCGCCCGCATCCGGAGAAACGAAGACTGAATCCTCGTCAAAACTTTTGGTGAGATAGCCCTCCAAGAATACCGGCAAAGCGTGGAGATGATCGAAGGGGATATTGAAAAACCCTTGAATTTGCGCGGCGTGCAAGTCAATCGACACCACGCGGCTCACCCCTGACGCCACCAACAGGTCGGCCACCAACTTGGACGTGATGGGGGTACGCGGCGCAGACTTGCGATCTTGGCGCGCGTAGCCGTAATAAGGAATGACCGCCGTGATGGACGCGGTGGAGGCGCGCCGCAGGGCATCACACATGATCAACAGTTCCATCAAACTGTCGTTGACCGGTGAAGACGTGGGCTGCACCACGTACACATGCTGCCCCCGCACGTTTTCCCGGATCTCGCAAAAGGTCTCGCCGTCGCTGAAGCGGGATACCCGGGCTTTTCCGAGCGGTACGTCGAGGGCCTGGGCGATTTGTAGGGCCAAATCAGGATTGGCGTTACCGGTAAAAAGGCTCAGCGTTTTTGCGGTCACGGGGCGGGTGATCCTTGGAAAGGGCAGGCAACAAGATTACGGAGTGTTGCCTCACTCGTCGGGCGGGCTGAACTAGCAGCGCCTCTCAAAGCTGTCAATTGAGGCTATGAATTGTCAGCTGGGTTGAAAGAGCCACACCCAGCCACGAAGCGGGCGGTTGCATAACCCACCATCCCGTCAACCGCGCCATGGTTGCGTGAACGCAGCGCGACTCAGCGGTATGGGTTGCTATCTAAGAGCGGGTTAGCTTTGGACTTGGGACGGACACGGGTCTTCGCATCCGAGGGGGTAGGCGCGGGCGCAGCGGAGGGTGACGGCCCGCGACGTGGGGCGGGTTGCACTTTCTGCTCTTCTTCTGGAGCAGGAGTGGGTGCCACTGCGCTTGGGACGGGATCAGGGGGGATATCGACTACCTTGGGAGGAGGCGAGAGCTGAGAGCCAGGCTCAACCGTGGGCAGTTCAGTAGAAGAGCTGGACGTGCCCACGTGCCGATCGAGCGGGGCTGGAACGAGAAAGCGGTAGCCCACGAAACCGGCGATGCCCAAGAGCAGCAGCGCTGAGACGAACGCCCAGCCGCGCCCCGACTTTTGCGCCGGCTGGGGGAACTGAGACATCTGAGACCGTTCAACCCCGCCGGTGGTCGAGCGGGTCGGCGTGTGCAGTGGCGCGGGTCCCCCTTGAGCGTCGGCCTGTTGAGTCCAAAGTCGCACGGCCTCGCGTTGGGCGCGGATGTTCTCACCCAATACGGTCTGCACGTAGGTCTGCACCTCACGCGCCGTACCCAGTTCACCGGAGGCAGCCGCCGCAGCTTCCAACAAATCGGCAAACTGCGCGCAACTCGTGATGCGAGCCTCGCGATCACGCTCTAATGCTTTCATCACGACGTCGCAGACAGCGGGTGAGATGTGCGGCGCTACTTCGTGCAGGTGCGGCATCGGTTCATTGAGGACCCGGCTGAGCGTGGCGGCTTCACTGGACGCCTTAAACAAACGGCGATGCGCCAGGCTCTCCCAGAGCACGACGCCCGCGGCAAATACATCGGCGCGCCGGTCGAGGTCTTCTTCGCCCCGCGCCTGCTCTGGCGCCATGTAAGCGATTTTACCTTTGAGTTGCCCCACCCCGGTGGCGGTCAAGCGACTGGCGGCGCGAGCCACGCCGAAATCGGTAATCCTAGCGACCCCGTCGGCGCCCACCAACACATTCTGTGGGGAGACATCGCGGTGTACGACGCCCGCCAATTCGCCATGCTCGTCGCGCAGCTCGTGAGCAGCGTGGAGACCGCCCAGCGTGTCAAGCAGCATCCGAATGACGATGGCGACCGGCAGGCGCTGCTTGGAAGCGGCTGCACCCGACAACAGACGAGCCAATGTCTCGCCCTCGATGTACTCCATCACCAAGTAGTAACCACTGTCGCTCGCGCCCACTTCGAGGATAGGCACCACGTTGGGATGATGGATGCCGGCGGCCAGGCGCGCTTCGTCGAGGAACATCTGAACGAACTCACGTTCGCTCTGCAGATGCGGATGAAGGCGCTTGATGGCAAACAGACGTTGGAACCCACCAAAGCCGGTGAGACGGGCCAAAAACACGGTCGCCATGCCACCAGCCGCAATCTCGCCGATCAGTTCGTAGCGATCTACGAACTGTCGTCCAGATTGAAGGTCTAGTAATTTAGCGCCCAATGTTGCTTCCCTAATTGACGAGCTGTGTGCTTCCTAGTGTCGCGTTACCATTTACACGTCGATAACTTCAAACGCCGCGCCCCGACCTCAAAACGCCCCGTGCGCGCCGATGAACGCTCCGTCACCCACGGCGACCAACGGACGTACCCAGCGCCCCTGGCTGGTGCCTTTGCCCGGTCCCCCGAGGGCTTGATCGCTGGACTTCTTCCCTCCCCAATCGGTGAGCCAAATGCCTGTGATCAATGTGAATACGCCGACGGCAGCGGTGGCTCCAATGGCGATGTTGGCTACCATCTGATTCTGTCTGCCTTCGACGTACTCCGGACAGTTTTGATCCCCCGCCTCGCAGTTGGCGAGCACGGCGTCCTTGCCGGGGTGATTGAGCGCGCGGACCCCAAGCGCGATGGACGCACCCACGCCGCCTGCGGTGAGCGCCGCGCCAGTCCAAAACACGGCCGGACTCCAGCCCTTGGATGCTTCTTCGTCTGTCTCCAAAGGAGGTTGGTCTGTCTGGGTTGGTTCTGCTTCGCTTGGTCCCTCCACCGCAACGTCAGGCAGTGCGGGTGCGTAGAAGGAGACTTCCCTGGAGTCGCCCGCATCCAATTTGAGCTTTTCGCTTTGTGTGCGTCCCTCCGACCAAGTGGCGCGTAGCGTGATCTTCCCCGGATCGACATACACCGTGCGGGATTGAGCACCACTGCCGTGGACCAGACGATTGTTCAACGTGAGTTCACATTGCACGTCGCAGCTGACATTCAACTTGGCAAGGTCACTCCCCGCATCGGCCAATATAGCCTCAGCCTCAGACCGCAGTTCCGCTTCCTCCGGATACCGCTCGAGTGCCAACGCAGCCAGCGTGGCTGCCCGAGCCATCTGGCCGGCCTCCTTGCGTGAAGCGATCGCCAAGCGTAGCGCTGCCGCACTGGGTGCATAGGAATCCGCGGCCTCAAATCGCTCGGCGGCTTCGGTGTAATCGCCATCGCGAAAGCGCTCACGCCCAAGATCATAAGAATCGGCCGCGCGCTTGATGTCGGTAGATGACGGGGCATCGTCTTGCGCACGACTTTCGGCTGTCAGCGAAATGATAGACAGGAGGGGCAAGGTGAAAAGCACCAACCAGCGGCGGAGAGCAAGACGATGTGTGGGGGTTAACTTCATTTTGCGTCTCGAGGCGATGAGCACCAAGTCAGCGAATCTGGCCTCGCTAGATTGCTTCTTCAAAGCTACACCCCAGAACCAGCCTGGGCGAGGACTATCAGGGAGTTTGTTTCGAGTAAACGGCCAGTAAGTATGGGAAAACCACTCATCAGCGACGGACACCTACCTCTACCCATCGCAGCCCACTTTGGCCAACGTTTCACGACTTTTGCGCACAGATCCGGGAGGCCAGCGCCATCCTGAGACCACCCCAACAACAAAAGCACAAGGGCCGCGCAGCGCGCAGCCCTTGCTTTAAACCGTAGAATGAAAAGGCGTCACCCCGACCAGCCGGGTATTTAGCCACAATGCGTCAACATTAGGCCATCTCGATCAGCCGCCGATCTGGGTCCTCAAGCAGCGACTTCACTTCTTGAGCGAAGGCGGCGCCCACGTGACCATCGATGATGCGGTGGTCGAACGACAGGGCCAGCACCATGACATTGCCGATGCGGATCTCGTCGTCGACAATGATGGGGCGCTTCTTCATCTCGTGGATGCCCATGATGGCCACCTCGGGATAATTGACGACTGGCGTCGAAAACAGCCCGCCCAACTTACCCAGTGAGGTGACCGTGAAGGTGGACCCTCCGACGTCAGCGGGGTTGACCTTGCCCACCCGCGCATCCGCGGCCAGGCGCGCAATCTCACGCGCGATTTCGATGATGCTCAGTCGATCTGCGCCCCGAACAACCGGCACAATCAGGCCCGCGTCGGTTGCCGTAGCAATGCCGATGTCGAACGTGGATTTGTGAATCATCTCATTGTTGACGTCGTCGACCCAGGTGTTGAGCATGGGGTGCTTTTTTAGAGCGGCGACGGCGGCCTTGACGATGAAGGGCAAGAAGGTGAGCTTGACGCCTGCTTCCTCGCCGTATTTGAGGGTGCGCTTACGCAACTCAATCAGTTTGGTGCACTCCACTTCATCCGCGTAGGTAAAGTGTGCAGCGGTGCGCTTGGAGCGCGCCATGTTCTCCGCGATGCGCTTGCGCAAACCGCGCAAGGGAACGCGCTTGTCTTCTTTTGCGGCGGCAGGTGCAGAAACAGGCAGCGGAGCAGGAGCGGGAGGCGTCGCAGCAACGGCGCGCGGCGCGCCAGCGCTGGGCGCCGGACCCCCCACAAACTTCTCCACATCGTCACGCGTGATGCGTCCAGCTGAGCCTGTGGCTGGAACTTGGCCCAAGTCTACGCCCAATTCACGGGCCAATTTGCGCGTGGCTGGGGCCGCCAAGGGCTTGTCGTTCCCGCCGGCAGGGCTGATGCCGGGGAGCTCTTCCTTGATGTCACCGACGGCGGTGGCCCCTGAATCGCGCGAGGGCTTACTGGGGGCCGGCTCAGACGCGGGCGGGGGTGCAGCTGCTGCGGCGGGCGCAGCAGCCCCGCCCACTTCAAACACCACCAAGTTGGAGCCGACGGCGATGACATCGCCCTCGCCTCCACACAGTTCTACGACCTTACCTTTTTGGGGCGCGCCGATGGTCACGGTTGCCTTGTCGGTCATCACCTCGACCATCTCTTGGTCGGCTTCGACTTCATCACCAACCGCTACCAACCAACTTACGATTTCGCCTTCGGTGACACCCTCGCCGATATCCGGCAACTTGAACTCAAACTTCGACATAGCTTTTGATTCTTCTTCTTCGTTCAGCGCAGACCGACCACAATTTTTCTGAGCGACGCGGTGCACGAGAACCGGGCTCAGTCTCGGAAACCTGTTTGGCGAAAATTCGCCCCGGAATCAACCGTTACGCACCGCCTGCAGCACTGCCGGCACGATGCGATGCGAAAGCGGCATATATTCTGCCTCCAGCGCGTAGGGGAACGGCGTATCAAAGCCCGTGATGCGTAGTGGAGGGGCCTCAAGATGATAGAAGGCCTTCTCACATACGAGCGTGATGAGCTCTGACGCGAACCCCATGGTGCGTGGCGCCTCGTGGACCACCGCGACCCGCCCCGTCTTTTTAACACTGGAAACAATCGTATCGATGTCGACGGGCCACAGCGTGCGCAGATCAATCACCTCGCACTCCACGCCTTGTTTGGCCACTTTAGAGGCCGCGTCGAGCGCCTCGTACAGCATGGCGCCATAGGCGAGCACCGTGATGTCGCGACCGGGGCGCACCACGGCAGCTTTGCCCAACGGCACCCGATAGTCACCACTGGGGACTTCACCTTTTGCGGCGCGGTACACGCGCTTCGGTTCGAAAAATACGACCGGATCAGGATCGGCGATCGCGGACAGCAACAGCCCTTTCGCGTCGTGGGCGTTGGACGGGATCACTACCTTGATCCCTGGCAAACACACGAACTGCACCTCGGGATGCTGCGAGTGGTAGTGACCTCCGCGGATCCCGCCGCCGACCGGCGTGCGGATCACCATACTGGCCGAGAATTCACCGCCGCTTCTGTACCGATACTTGGACAGCTCATTGACCACCTGCTCGTAGGCTGGCCACAGGAAATCTGCGAATTGGATCTCGGGCACCGGCACCATGCCGTACATCGCCATGCCCACTGCCGCCCCAATGATGCCATTTTCAGTGAGCGGCGCGTCGATCACCCGGTCGGCGCCAAACTCGTCATACAATCCGGCCGTCACCCGGAACACACCACCGACCTTGCCTACGTCCTCGCCAAGCAAGACCACCCGCTTATCCGCGCTCATGGCGATCCGGAGCGCGTCATTGATGGCTTGCACCATGTTCATTTGCGGCATCGATACGCTTCCTCTACTGAAGAATCAGTGCCCTTTGGGTGCACGCGGGCCCTGCAGAAGTTGTTCCCTCTGTTCCCGCAGGCTCCACGGCAGTTCGGCGTACACGTCGTCGAACATGCTCTCTAAGCTGGGAGGTGGAGTTGCCTCGGCGCGTGCGACGGCGCGCTTGAAATTCTCGTCGTGCTCACGCTCCAAGCGCTCTTGCTTGACCTCGTCCCATGCGCCGTGAAGCACCAGGTATTGCCGTACTCGCTCGACTGGATCGCGCTCTTGCCACGGGCGCAACTGCTCGTCGCCTCGGTAGCGATCAGGATCGTCGCTGGTGGAATGTCCGCCCATGCGGTAGGTGAGTGCCTCAATCAACGTGGGTCCCTCTCCCGCCTCGATGCGAGCCAGCGCCAGCCGCACGGCAGCGATCACAGCGAACAAATCGTTGCCATCGACGCGGATCCCGGGCACGCCGTAAGACTCCCCTTTTTGAGCGAAGGTTTCCGAAGCTGTTTGCTGCGAAGTGGGGGTGCTGATGGCCCAACCATTGTTGCGGCACAAGAAGATGGTAGGCACCTTGAAAACTCCAGCCAAGTTCATGCCGCTGTGGAACTCCGGTGTACTTGTGGCTCCGTCACCAAAAAATACCAAGGTGGCCAAATCTTGTCCGTCGATTTTGGCGCCCCAAGCAAAGCCGACAGCCTGGGTGATTTGGGTTCCAACTGGCGAGCTGATGGAGACGAACTTCTTCTCGCGGCAGGTGTAATGATCCGGCATCTGACGACCTTTGACCGTGTCGTTGCGATTGCCGAACATGTTGTCGATGAAACGCTGAAGGTCGAGACCGCGGATCAACGCCGCACCCAACTCACGGTAGCAGGGGAAGATCCAGTCGGACTCACGCAACGCAAACGCCGCACCCACGATGGCGGCCTCTTCACCCAGTGAGCCTACGTGAAAGCCCACGCGGCCCTGGCGCTGGAGAGCCGTCAAACGCCGATCCAGGGTGCGGGTGAGCACCAGGTAACGATAGATGTGCACGACATCTTGCACGCTGATGCGCGGATCCAACTCAGGATCAAGAGTTCCATCGTCCCGCAGCACCCGCCAAATGGGGTACCGAGAGTCAAAGTACTCCTGACTCTTCATGAGCAGGGGCGGCCTGCTTTTACCTGGTCCGGTTGGCGCATTCACCGGTGTGGGAGCCTAGTGAAGGAAATCTCATTTGAAAGCCTTGTAAAGGGTCCAACGGGTTGCCTGAGCACCCCTTTCCCAGCACGCTGCTGAAGGACTTCAACGAAACTGCCACAAAATCCAAGAGCGTGGGTGCCCTCTTGTCCATGACCCACCCCCCACGCAAAGTCAATCACGGGCCGAACGCAGGAGCGCCGTGGCTGGAATGAGCGCGGCAGGTGGCTCAGCGACTGACCCCTCTAAGGTTGAGGCGACGCTGCGCTCCAGGACGGGACTGGGCGCGCGGCCTGCCCGCAGGCGCGCAGCTACGAAGCCTTCCGCGGCATGATAGCTGGAACGCACGAGGGCGCCCGAGGCGACAAACTCAAAGCCCATTTCCTTCCCCAGTCGCTCATACTCAGCAAACACGGCGGGCTCCACGAAGCGCGCAACGGGCGCGTGCTTGGGTGAGGGGCGCAGATATTGACCCAGCGTGATGATGTCGACACCCGCCGCGCGTAGATCGGACATGGTCTCGACCACTTCTTCATCCGTTTCACCCATGCCCACCATGATGGAACTCTTGACGAAGCGTGCGGGAGCCATGTCCTTTGCCCGACGCAAAACCGACAGAGACAGGTCGTAGTCGCAACGCTGGTCGCGGATGAACGGAGTGAGGCGCCGCGGCACCTCGATGTTGTGAGCGAAGACATCGGGCTCAGCGTTCACCATCGTGGCGATGTCGCGTTTTCTCCCGCCAAAATCGCCCACCAGCGTCTCCACCAGCAACTCAGGCGCGAGACGATGGAGATTGCGGACTGCCTTGGCCATGTGCGCCGCACCGCCGTCCAAGAGGTCGTCACGATCCACCATGGTGAGCACCACGTACTTGAGTCCCACTTGCGCAATGGCAGTGGCGACGTGTTCAGGTTCGCGTGGGTCGACGTAGCCGCGGGGATTGCCCGTGGTCACCGCGCAGAAGCGGCAGCCGCGGGTGCAAGTGTGCCCAAGCAACATGACCGTGGCCGTGCCCGCGCCCCAACATTCACCCATGTTGGGGCAGCGCGCCTCCTCACATACCGTGTAGAGATCGAGCTTGCGTAGGGTTTGCTTGAGCTTGGTGTAGTTGTCGCCGCCCGGTGCGCGCACCTTGAGCCAGTCAGGTTTCTTGTCCTGGTGCACCACGTTCAAACGCCGCGGTGCGGGGGTGCGTTCGTCGCGCGGAGCATCGGGCAAGTCAGTCATGGGCGAGGCCTTTCTTCTGGCAGGTATTTTCCTTCAAGCCAACTCGAGCAACGCGGGTCAGTTTTCGCCCAGTAACTTAGCCAACAGATCATTGACGGTCTTCGGATCCGCTGACCCACCCATGGCCTTCATCACCTGCCCGACGAAAAACCCAGCCAGCTGTTTCTTGCCGGCGCGCAGCCCTTCCACCTGTTTGGGATTGTTGGCGATGAGGTCGCGCAACACTTGCTCAATAGCGCCGGTATCGCTCACCACCGCCATGGCGCGTTCGTCCACGATTTGCCCAGGCATTTTGTCTGACTGCTCCAGTTCAGCGAACACCTCTTTGGCCTGCTTGCCCGAAATTTTTCCGCTCTCCACCAACTGCAGCAACTGGCCCACCTGCGCCGGGGTGACCGTGAAGCTCGCGTCGAGACCAGACACACTCGCGCCCCGCAGCACATCCGTCTGCACAAAGTTAGCGACACGTTTTAAGGCCACGTCGCCGGCCGCAGCGTGTGCCGCATCCACGAAGCGAACGTAGCTGGGGTGCGCAGTGAGCGTGGACACCGCTTCACTTCCCAGCCCTGCCTCGACGAATCGCGCACGGGCCTGCTCGGGCAGCTCCGGAAGAGCATCTCTCTCGGCATGTAAGAGCGCGTCGCTGATCACCACGGGCGGCAAGTCCGGGCATGGGAAATAGCGATAGTCATGTGCTTCTTCCTTCGAACGCAGCAGGTAGGTCTTGCTGGTGTCCGCATCAAAGCCCCGGGTCTCCTGTTTGATCGTGCCGCCCGCATCGAGGATGGATTTTTGCCGCGCGATCTCCACGTCGATGGCTTTCTGTACGAAACGAAACGAGTTGATGTTCTTGAGCTCGACGCGCGTGCCCAATTTTTCTTGCCCTACGGGGCGGATCGAGACGTTGGCGTCACAGCGAAAGCTGCCCTGCTCGAGGTTGCCATCATTGACACCGACGAACACCAAAATGTCGCGCACCCGGCGCATGTAATCGGCCGCTTCAGCGCTCGACCTCAGGTCGGGTTCACCCACGATCTCTATGAGCGGCGTACCGGCGCGGTTCAAGTCCACCGCTGAGTCGTCCCCTACCCCGTGCACGTTTTTTCCCGCATCTTCTTCCATGTGGATGCGCGTGATGCCCACGCGCTTTTTTTGCCCGTCGACTTCGATGTCCAAGTGGCCATGCTGACTGTAGGGCGCGTCAAACTGACTGGTTTGATAGCCCTTGGGTAGGTCAGGATAAAAATAGTTCTTCCGTGCGAAGATGGAGTGTTGGTTCAATGTGAGGTTGAGTGCCAACGCAGCACGGACCGCCAGGCGCAACGCCTCCCCATTGAGCACCGGCAGCGAACCCGGCAAGCCCAAGCACACGGGACACACATGCGTGTTCGCTTCGTCGCCAAACGTAGCGGAGCATGAACAGAAAAGTTTGGTCTTGGTGGGAAGTTGAGCGTGGATTTCCAAGCCGATGACGGATTCGTACGCGGTGCCCATAACGCGGGGCTCCCATATCACTTGCCCGACCAACCCGCATCCCAGTCGCCCACCGCCTTGGCGACCCTGATTTTTACGGGGCCCGGCGCGCAGCCCCGGGGCCCGCGTCCGTGGGGCGGTGGTGTCGGCGCGGTACGGTTCATGCTTTATTTCGTGCCACAATGGCATCAAACGGCCCCATCGAACCTGCCCTGCCACGCCGAGGCTATCTCGGTTT
>JACZCW010117847.1_pt1 | contig 22454 bp, 18 predicted proteins | sample 8641861 | NCBI WGS metagenome assembly JACZCW01 (sample SAMN15324607, study PRJNA640507) | soil metagenome | isolation source: intercropping sugarcane | place: China: Luxin town, Laibin City, Guangxi Province | collected 2019-07-25 | depth 10cm m | reverse complement strand
TCGCCTGCGTGGGGTCGCCTGCTGGTGAACTTCGACAGCGCCGTGCACCGCGCACTCTATGCGCACCCGGGTTCCTGGAACGATCCCGACATGCTCTACATCGGCGCGGGTGACTTTGACGCTGCGCACCTGGTCGAGGCGCGTTCCCACTTCGCACTGTGGGCCATGCTCAATGCGCCACTGCTGATCGGCGCCGACTTGCGCCAGACACCGGATGCGCTGATGGACATCCTCGGCAATGCCGACCTCATCGCGCTCGATCAGGATCCCGCCGGCAACCAGGCAACCGTGGCCTATGATTCGAGCGACCTGCAGATCCTGGTGAAGTCGCTGGCTGATGGCGACAAGGCCGTCGCCATCTTCAATCGCGGCTCGGGTGCCTACGAGGTCACCCTGCAGGCGGCGCAACTGAAGTTCCGCCCCGACGCGCCCGTTGCACTCACCGATCTGTGGTCGAAGAAGTCGTCGAGCTTCACCAATCAGGTGACGCTGCGCGCCGCGCCGCGCGAGACGCTGATCTTCCGCGCACGTGGCGTCCGCATGCTGCCGGACGGCGTGTATCTGTCGGAGCAGCCCGGCAAGGTGAATCCAGCGGTCGATGGGGTAAATCGGCCGATTGCAGATCCCACCATCTTTCGCACCGCGGCTGGCTGGAACGGCACCCGTGGCGCGGGTGATCGACCTCAATACGCAGGCTGGGGCGGCGCGCGCGCGGACAGCGCGCCCTATGGACAGACGCTGCAGATTGGCCGCAGGACCTACCAGGCTGGTATCGGCATCCTGGTGAATTCGCGCCTGGAAGTGCGCAACGAAGGCTACGGGCGTTTCACCGCGCAAGTGGGCGTCGATGATTCGGCCACGGACAAGTCCAGCGCGGTGACCTTCATCGTGTATGGCGATGGCAGGCGTCTGGCACAGAGTCGGCCCCAGAAATGGGGCGATGGTGCCCACGCGCTGGAGGTGGATGTGACGGGCGTGAAACTCATCGAGCTGGTGGCCAGAAGCCGGGCCGCCAGCCATGAATTCCTGCCGGTCACCTGGGGCGACGCGGCCCTGACGGGGCGCCAGGACCCTGCCCGGATGGCTTCGGGGCCGTGATTGACAAAGCTTTATCGAATCGAAAAATATTCCTGCCTGTGTGAATATTCCGTGGGAGAATCCGCCGCAAGGCGGTCTTTCCGCCAACTCATTTCAAGGAGACCACGCATGCGCACGACTGTACGTAGTCTGATTCTGACCGCACTCGTAGCCGGCGCCGTGCCGATGATCACGCCGGCTGTTGCTGCCGATGCGCCGGCTGCACAGGCCGCGCACTACTCCGTCTCCACCACGCTCGTGGGCAAGATGCTCGACGATCCGGCGGCCGATGCCATCCTCAAGAAGATGATCCCCACGGTGTATGCCAACGAGATGTTCCACACCATGGGCCGTGACTCGACGCTGAAGGCCATCCAGCAATACGAGCCCGAAGCGCTGAGCGACGAAAACCTGGCCAAGCTCCAGGCCGAGCTGGACAAGATCCCGGCCAAGAACTGACATCCCCATACGGCCGACTCTCGCGGGACACACCCATGAAGAAGATTGCGGCCATGATGTTGCTGATGGGCGTCCCGGCGCTGAACGCCGCGGACGCGCCCGGCACACAACCTCAGAACCAGTTCATCACGCTGGGCACGCATGGCGGTCCGGTGTCGGACCTCAAGCGCTCGCAACCTGCCAACGCACTGGTGGTGGGGCGCGCTGTGTATCTCGTCGATGCCGGTGACGGGGCCGTGCAGCAGCTGGCGCGCGCGGGCTTGTCGCTGGCCGCAGTACGCGCGGTGTTCATCAGTCACATTCACATCGACCACACGGGCGGCCTGTTCGCCGTGCTGGGACTTCGCCACCAGATGGGCTCCACCAACAAGCTGACGGTGTACGGGCCACGCGGCATCAAGGCCATGGTGGATGGCCTGACAGCAGCCATCGTGCCCGAGGCCGAATCCGGCTATGGCGTGCCGGGGGAAGACTACGTTGCGCCCCAGAGCACCGTGGAGGCGATCGAGCTGCAGGATGGCGCCAGCGTGAAGCTCGATGGGATGACGGTGACCGTCGCCGACAACACCCACTACAGCTTTCCAAAGGGCAGCGACCTGGACCGTCGCTACAGTTCGGTGTCGCTGCGATTCGATCTGGCGAATCGCTCGATCGTGTACACCGGCGACACCGGGCCAAGCGATGCGGTTACCACGCTCGCGCGCGGCGCTGATCTGCTGGTCACCGAACTGGCCGATCCGGCTTTCGCCGAAACTTTCGCGGCGCGTGGACCGGGGCCACAGCCCAAGCGCGCCCGCGAGATGCACGATCACATGGTCAACCATCACATCAGCCCGGATCAGGTGGGGCAGATGGCGGCCAAGGCCAAGGTGCGCCGCGTAGTGATCACGCATCTGGTGGCCGGTCGTGACCCCAATGTGGATACCTCGCCGCTCGTCGCCGGCGTCCGCAAGTGGTTCGATGGACCGGTGGAAATCGCTGCGGACCTGAATCGCTACTGACCGCGCCCGGCGGCGCGATGCCGTCCTGAAATCGCGTACGATGCTCGGGTCCTATCATGGACCACGAGAAGCCATCATTCCGGGGGAACGATGAAATCGATGCCAGGGGCTTTTTTCCTGCTGTTGATGTCTGCCGCCGCCATCGCGCAGCAACCCTCTTCGGCCTTTGACCGTGGCCATAGCCTGCAGGCCTTTCAGGATCCTGGCCTGGCGGCGGTCACCGCCAGGTGCAAGACGCCGCCTCCGGTGCGTGCGCCGCGCGGCGGCACCGCGACCGCTGCGAACTCCGCACCGCCACCCGATCCCGCGCTGCCGAAGCCCGAGGCCATCCCCGGCATCATCGCGCCGGGGCAGTCATGGAAAGTCGTGTGGGCCTGGGAAGGCAACAACGCTGACGGACCCATCGCGGGACCCAACGGCACCCTCCTGTTCGCGAACAACGATGCCAGCAATGTGATGCAGCTCGATCCGCAAACGGGCCTTGCCACCATCCTGTTCGACAAGACCAACACCGGCGGAGCCGTGTCGCGCAACAAGAAGGGCGCGTTGTTTCTGGCATCGCGTGGCCTTGGCGGTGGTGTCGAGCAGCTCGAACCCACACGCAGGATGCTGGCCAACACATTTCAGGGTGAGCCCCTCGAGTGCGCGGGCGGCACCGTCAACGATCTGGCCGCCGATGCACGGGGCGGCGCTTATGTGTCGATCTCCGGTGCCGGCGTGTTCTACGTCGATCCGCAGGGCGTATTCAGCAAATACGAGGGCGCGCCGAATGCCAACGGCATCATCCTGAGCCCGGATGAGAAGACGCTGTACGTCACCAACGGCGGCGTAGTCGTGGCCTACGACGTGCAGAAGGATGGCTCACTCACCAACCTGCGCGAGTTTGCGAAATTGCGCGGCGGCCAGGCAGGTGATGGCGCCGCGGTGGATTCAAAGGGTCGGCTGTATGTCGCCACCGGAAGTTCGGCCGATGTGTTCTCGCCCAGGGGCGAGTTCCTCGGTTCCATCCCCGCGCCGCGCGGCACGCATGGTGTCGCATTCGGCGGCAAGGACAAGAAAACGCTGTTCGGCATCGTGTTCTACGGCGGGTGGGGTACGCCGTCCGCGCGCAATCAGATCGTCGCCATCCCCTTGCTGGCGCAGGGCTACCGCGGTCGCGCCAAGTAGCCCTCCGCCAACGACAGCGCGAACCGCTACTTCTTCGCCTGGGCCACCATGCCCTGGCGCGTTGCCTGCTGATGCAAGGCCGTGAGCAGCGCCACGTCCACACTCTGCACGGCGTGCTCAACCGTGGCGTGGTAGCAGCGTTCGAAGGAGCTAAGCGGCGCCCGGTCGGAGGACGAGGTCGAGTCGCGACAGACCTTGCGGGCACTGGACTGGATGCGTGCGTACAGGCTGGCCACGGTGTCCGGCCTGGTCAGGTCCAGCCGATGGGTGTCGATACGAACGCTGGGCTCGCCGGCGGGATCGGGAGCGGCGGCTGCGGCTTGCGCGCCAACCGCTGTGCAGATCGCGACGAGACTCAGAATGGCGAAGGTCCGGGTCGTGAAGTGGTTCATATGATCTCCTGCTGATCGGTTGTGTGCGCCACCGCTGTGGCGATGAGTCACAGGATTGCGCCGCCACGCATGAAACTCTTGGGCAGCGCTCTGAAACGTTTTGAAATCCGTTCTGAATGCGTTCTGAATGCAGCCGCGACAGCCTTCGCTTGCAGGGAGTGATCTGGTGTAATGGCTCGCGCTTCCCGCATCGTCTTCAGCGTCAACGCCCCATCAGGTCAAGGTCATGAACTCAGCGGCCAGTCCGCAAGCCTGCGAATTCCTGGGCTTCCGGATCGATTCCAGGCAGCAGGTGCTGCTCAAGCCCGACGGTCAGCCGGTGTCCCTGAGCTCCCGCGCCTTCCAGACGTTGCTGTTCATGGTCGAGCACCCTGGCGATCTGCTGAACAAGGAAGTGCTGATGCGGGCCGTCTGGCCCGATACGGTGGTTGAAGAGAACAATCTCAACCAGTGCATCACGACCCTGCGGCGAGTCCTTGGCGATACACGTGAGTCGCCCAGGTTCATCGCAACGATCCCGGGCCGCGGCTACCGCTTCATTGCGCCGGTGAAGCGGCACGAAACGCCGGGAACCGCGGCTTCGGCTGCCGACACCACCCGATCTGTCCGGCTGCAACGGCGACGTGGCGATGCCGCCGGGACGGTATCGATCGCGGTGCTTCCCTTCGAGAACCTCAGCCCCCAGCCAGACGATGCCTATTTCGCATCCGGGCTTCACCAGGAGATTGTGGACCAGCTCAGCAAGGTGCGCTCGATGAGCGTGGTCTCGCGCGCGGCGGTGATGAAGTTCGCGCCGCCGACGAAGTCCATTCCCGAAATCGCGCGTGAACTGCAGGTGGCCAGCATCATGGTCGGTAGCGTGCGATTTGCCGGCGGCCGTGTGCGCGTTTCAACCCAGCTCGTAGATGCCGAGACGCAGCGAATCCTGTGGTCAGAGACTTATGGGCAGCATTTCGGCGATGTGTTCAAGATCGAAGCCGACATCGCGACGAACGTGGCCACGGCGCTGCAGGCGCAATTGCTGCCGGAAGATCACGCGCGGATGGCAAGGATTCCCACCCGCTCGCCCGAGGCGCATGCGCTGTACATGCAGGCACGTTCCGCAGCCGACACGGGAGCGACCCAGACAGCCGCATCGCTGGTGGAGCGGGCGATTGCCATCGATCCCGGGTTTGCCGAAGCACATGCCTATGCCAGCTTTCTGTACGCGGGCCGGCTCATCAACACACCGCGCGCGGATGCCGCACCCGTGGAGAGCCGCGCGCAGTTCGAGGCACTTTCCAGGCAATACGCCAAACGCGCACTGGAGCTTGATCCCGAAGTCCCCTGGGTGCGCACTGCCCTCGCGGTACCGGCGATTGCGCGGTGGCAATGGAGCGAGGCCGAGAAGATTCTGGCGCGCGCATCGCACGTGTCGTCGAATGATCCGGATGCGCCGATATTGCGGGGATTCCTGCTTGCGTGGATGGGACGCCAGGACGACGCCCTGGCCCTGATCAGGGATTCGCGCCCGCCGAGACCCGACGATTCCTATGTCGTTCCGTATGCGGCGCAGCTCGCCTATGCCAAGCAGTATGCTGCCGCGGTGACAGTGCTCGAGAGTGCCATTCAGGCTCAGCCCACCCATCTGCCTGCCCGGGCCTGGATGGCGATGCTGGAAATCAGGCGCGGCAACTCCGCGGCCGCCGTCAGGCAAGTGGAAGTGGCGGAACAGATTGCTGGCGACAATCTGATGTTCGCGTTCCTGCCCGAATGGACCTACATCTATGGCCGCGCGGGCCGGCTGGCCGATGCCGGGCGGCTGTTCCGGAAGATCGAGGCCGCGGTCGAAAAGGGCGCGCAGCCGGGAGCCGGAGACTGGGCGATGGCCTGTCTGGGCCTGGGGAACCAGACACAGGCGCTTCGTTGGCTGCAGGAGGCCGCCAGGAAAGCGAGGACTTGCGAGCCCGAGGAAAGCAATCTGACACTGATGAATCTGAAGATGAACGTCACCGACGATCCGGTGCTCGAGCAGCGCGAATTCGCCGAGGTGCTGGATCGCATCCACGGTGATTGATTCGGCCGCCTGCGCCGGTTGTGCGCTGAGCTTCAGCCGCGGTTTCTGCCGGTGACCTCGTAGCAGAGCGCAATCATGCCGCTCTTGTAGGCCTTGACCTCTTTCAGATGCAGTGGCACGTCGTGATCAAGCCCGTGGAAGAATGGTATGCCATTGCCGATCAGCACCGGCATGATGGAATAGCGGACTTCATCCACCAGACCCAGTCGCAGGCACGCGCCGCAAAGCGCTCCCCCGCCCACCACCCAGATGCTGGCGTAATTGCTGCGCAACTTCCCGTCGAAGAGTTCCCGCAGATCGCCCGCGAGAAACTGCACCGAGGATCTGGTTTTCGGCAGCTCGCGCCGCGTCAGCACGAAGGTGGGCTTGTCGCCATACACCCACCCCATGCCCCTGGCCTCGAAGGACAATGCAAGTTCGTAGGTGCGCGACCCCATCACGTAGCAGTCGATGGTCTTGAGGAATTCGGCGACATAGGCCGGATCCATGACTTCACCGCCGGGGAATTCGTCTGCAGTCTCGAGCCAGTCCACACCGCCGTCGTTGCGGGCAATGTAGCCATCCAGGCTTGACGCCATGTGCACTGTCACGGTTGCCATTCCAGTAAACTAAGAGCGCATCTGGTCCATGGCAAGGCCTGATGCCCTGGGCAGGAGGATTTCACCGCGACCGATGTCGCAAAAGGCGGGCATGAACTACCGTCGACTTGGCAAGACAGGACTGCAGGTTTCCGAAATATCGCTGGGCACCTGGCAGGTGGGAGGTCGCTGGGGCGACCCCTTCGATGCCGCGAGCGCGGAACGCATCATCGAGGCCGCCATCGATGCCGGGGTGAACTTCATCGATACCGCCGATGTGTACAGCGAGCGGCTCAGCGAAGCTGCGGTGGGGCGGGTGGTCCGGCGCCATCTTTCCCGCGGCACGAGAATCCATGTGGCCACCAAGTGTGGCCGGTTCATCAGCCCGCACGTGGATTCAGGCTATACGACGGCAGCACTGCGTGGCTATGTCGAGGCCAGCCTGAAGAACTCGGGCCTGGAGACACTGGACCTGATCCAGCTGCACTGTCCGCCGCAGTCGACATACGAGCGTCCGGAAATCTTCGCGTTGTTCGATGAACTGAAGAAGGAAGGCAAGATCCTCAACCTCGGCGTGTCGGTGGAGACCATCGACCAGGCGTTGAGAGCCATTCAATACCCGAATGTCTGCACGGTGCAGATCATCTTCAACATGTTTCGCACACGACCGGCCGAACTGTTCTTCGGCGCAGCGTCGAAGAAGGATGTCGGCATCATCGTGCGCGTGCCGCTGGCCAGCGGACTGCTCACGGGCCGGTATTCACGCGACACGGTCTTTGGCAAGGACGATCACCGCACATTCAACCGCGAAGGTGCGGCCTTCGACAAAGGCGAGACTTTCGCTGGTGTGAACTACAACACCGGCCTGCAGGCAGTGGAAGCATTGAAAGCGCTGTTCCCCGCGGGCGCCGATCTGGCGGCGCAGGCGCTGCGCTGGGTGCTCATGTTTCCTGAAGTATCCACCATCATCCCCGGCGCCTCGCGCGTCGCGCAGGTGCTGCCGAACCTCGCTGCCGCCAACCTGCCCGCATTGACGGCAGCGCAGATGCAGGGCGTGCAGGCAGTCTACGACCGCTTCATCAGGACGTCCGTGCACCATTTGTGGTGAAGGGCGGACTGCTACCGCAGGGCGAGCCGCTCGCGCGCCGACCAGGCATCGGCCAGGCGCCGCGCCGACACCGGCACGCGCGTCTTCAATTGCTGGGCAAACAGCGATACGCGAAATTCCTCCAGCAGCCAGCGAAAATCGTCGTCGGCCGGCGCCAGCAACCCGCGCTCTGCCTGCACTCGCTCGCGGTAGCGCGCCTCCAGAGGTGCGATCTCGGCCGCGAGTTGCGCATCGCGCTTCGGATTCTGGCCATGCTTTTCGAGCCGCTGCTCGATGGCCTGCAGATAGCGCGAGTACTCGCGCAACCGCTCCCAGGGCGTGAGCAGCACAAACCCCGCGGGCACTAGCCAGGCAAGCTGGGTGCGGATATCCGTGGCGGTTGCCGGATTGGCTTTGGGTAGCGCGGCGAGTATCCGGCCGAGCCGCTCCAGCGCCGACTGCACACCGCGCGAGATTTCCTGCGCCGGCAGGCCGATGCCGGCGCGATGCGCGGCCAGGCGGACCTCGAACATCTCAGCCGTACGCAGCGGCTCGTGCCCCTCCAGAAACACGGTGGTGACGATGCGATCCAGCAGGTCGTCACGCAGGTCACGCTCTGCGGTGAGCTCTGGATGCAGCCAGGGATGCGCGAGGAGTCCGCGGTACACCAGCTCGCCCTGCACGTTCACCGCGAGGTCACGGCGCAGCGCCTTGAACTCGCGCGCCATGGCCAGGCGGATCAGCCGCGCGCTGCCCCGCTGGTGACTTGAGCGCGCTTCGGGCAGCGTGGCGAATACACGCAGCCCGACGCTGTCGCCCTCATCCACCAGCGCGGGATAGCCCACGCGCTCGCGACCACCCTGCTTCAGGGTCTGCTGCCCGGGAATGTCGCCGAAGGCCCAGTCGCGTGCGCCCGTGGTCAACTGCGACTGCCGCGCATACTCCTGCTGCGACGCGCCGGCGTGCTGGCCGCGAAGTTGCGCCAGGCTGCGGCTGCGGGCGATCACACGATCCGCCTCATCGAGCAGCAGGAAATTCATGCGCAGATGTGGCGGCAGTTGATCGTCGCGAAAGGCATCGCGTGGCACGGGCACACCACCGACGCGCGTCAGTGCAGCGGCAAGCTGTGCGCGCAACGAGCCCTGTCCGGCATCCAGCACGGGCATCACGCGCGCCACGGCATCGGGAACCGGCACGAAGTGCACGCGCAGATTCTTCGGCAGCGAACGCACCATCGCGGTGATGCGCTCTTCGATCAATCCGGGAACCAGCCATTCGAATGGATCTTCCGGAAGCTGGTTCAGCACATGCAGCGGCACCAGAGCCGAGACGCCATCGTCTTCATGGCCGGGCTCGAAGCGGTAACGCAACTGCGCTACCAGCGGGCCGGCGCTGAGATGATCGGGAAAGCGCTCGGCCTCGAGCTGCGCTTCGCTGCCGGCGATGTCCTTGTCGGTGAGCCAGAGCAGCTTCGGATCCTTCGACTCGGCCTCGCGCCGCCAGCGCTCGAAGGCTGCGCCCGTGGAGATGCCTTCCGGCACACGCGCATCGAAGAAGGCGTAGAGCTGGCCCTCGTCGCCCAGCAGGTCCACCCGCCGCCCTTTCTGCTGCAGGTATTCGGTCTCCTGCAGCAGCTTCAGGTTGTGCGCGATGAATGGCGCACGAGAGTCATATTCCATGCGCACCAGCGCATGCCGGATGAACAGCTCCCGCGCGGCCTTCGGATCGATGCGCTCGAAGGGTACGCTGCGCCCTGCGGACAAAGTCAGCCCGAACAGTGTCACGCGTTCATACACGGCGGCGCGGGCCGCGCGACGTTCCCAATGCGGCTCGTAGTGATGACGCCGCACCAGGTGCTCGCCCACCTCCTCCACCCAGCGCGGATCGATGCGCGCCACGGTGCGCGCATACACTTTGGTGGTCTGCACCTGCTCGGCGCTCACGATCCACGCGGGACGCGCCTTGAACTGGCCAGAGCCCGGATGGATGTTGAGCTTGACGCCATTGGCGCCCAGGTATTCGGTCTGCTCCTTGCGTTCGGCCACCTGCGACAACAGGCCGGCCAGCAGCGCGCGATGGATGCTCTCGTACTGCCCGGGTCGCGTGTTGATACGCAGCGCCAGTTCGCCCTTCACCACCTCCATGACCTGGCCGTGCACGTCATGCCATTCGGACAGCCGCAGGTAGGAAAGGAAGTTGTCCTTGCACCAGCCGCGCAGTTTCGCCCGCGACAGGTCCGCGCGCGCCTTCTCGTAGGCGCGCCAGAGATTGAGCAGCGAAATGAAATCGGATTTCTCGTCGCGGAACGGCGCGTGCTTCTGATCGGCCTGCGTCTGCTTCTCCGCCGGACGATCGCGCGGATCCGGCACCGACAATGCCGAGGCGATGATGGCCACCTCTTCCAGGCAGTGCTCATCCGCGCCCGCCAGCAGCATGCGCCCCAGCCGCGGATCCAGCGGCAGCCGCGACAGGCGCCTGCCCATCTCGGTGAGCTGACCCTCTTCCGTCAGGGCACCCAGCTCGCGCAGCGTACGCTGGCCATCGCGGATGTAGCGACCATCCGGCGGCTCGACGAAGGGAAAGGCCTCGATGTCGCCCAGCTTCAGCGCATGCATCTGCAGGATCACCGCAGCAAGGTTGGTGCGCTGTATCTCAGGCTCGGTGAACGCCGGGCGCGCGAGATAATCCTCTTCGGAATACAGCCGGATGGCGATGCCCGGACCCACACGGCCGCAACGGCCCGCACGCTGGTTGGCCGAGGCCTGCGAGATCTTCTCGATGGGCAGCCGCTGCAGCCGGCTGCGATGCGAGTAGCGGCTGATGCGCGCCACACCGGTGTCGATCACCGCGCGGATGCCCGGCACGGTGAGCGATGTCTCGGCCACATTGGTGGCCAGCACGATGCGGCGCTTGCCCGAAGGACGGAACACGCGCTGCTGCTCCTCCTGCGCCAGCCGTGAATACAGCGGCAGCACCTCGCAGCCGTGCGGATGGTGCTTGCGCAGCGACTCGGCCGTCTCGCGAATCTCGCGCTCGCCCGACAGGAACACGAGAATGTCGCCGCTCTGATCGCGCCACAGTTCATCGACGGCGCCGAGGATGGCGTCCTGCTCCAGCGAGTCGGTTTCGTCATCCTCCTCGTCACGCTGCACCTCGCGATAGCGCACCTCCACGGGATAACTGCGCCCCGACACGCTGATGACGGGTGCATCGCTGAAGTGCTTCGAGAACCGTTCGGTGTCGATGGTGGCCGAGGTGATCACCACCTTCAGATCCGGCCGGCGCGGCAGCAGCCACTTCAGGTAGCCGAGCAGAAAGTCGATGTTCAGCGACCGCTCATGCGCCTCATCGACAATGACGGTGTCGTAGGCATTGAGGAAGCGGTCGCCCTGCGTCTCCGCGAGCAGGATGCCATCGGTCATCAGCTTGATGAGTCCCTCGGGGCGGCTGCGATCCTGGAAGCGCAACTTGTAGCCCACCAGTTCACCCAGCGGCACCTTCAGTTCCTCGGCGATGCGTGCGGCCACCGCACGCGCCGCGATGCGCCGCGGTTGCGTGTGGCCGATGATGCCCGCCACGCCGCGGCCAGCTTCGAGGCAGATCTTCGGCAACTGCGTGGTCTTGCCCGATCCCGTTTCACCGCTGACGATGACCACGGGATTCTCGACAATGGCGCGGCGGATGACCTCGCGGTGCTGCGAGACTGGCAGATCGTCTGGATAGGACAGGCCCGGAACGCTGGCGGCGCGTGCGGCACGCGCGGTGGCGGAGGCAGCGATCTTCTGCTGCAATGCCTCTTCAGCCGCCGACACATCATTGCCACGCAGGCGCTGCGCCTGCAGACGATCGCGCTCGCGACGCAGCCGGTGCTGGTCGCGAAGCAGACAGTCATCGATGCTCGGGCGGTCGCGGCGCACGCCGCTCACAGATGGCGGACTTCTTCCGGTGCACTGAGCCAGTTGTCGTGCAGGCCATCCATGTAGTGCACCGGGGCCGCGATCAGCTCAGCGGGCGAAAGGTCGTCGAGCGCGGCCAGATGCACGGACGCATACGGCCCACCGCTTTGTTCAATGTTGCCGTGACCATGCGTGGCGATGCCGCAGCGCCTGCAGAAGTGATGATGCACCTCGCCCCAATCGCCGGATTTGCCGTAGTCCGCGAGCATGTCTGCGCCCGTCAGCAGGCGGAAGTCTTCCGGCTTCACACCGATGTTCCACATACGCTGCTTCCAGCAGATGGTGCAGTTGCATTTGCCGGTGCCCTGGGTGAGGTCGATGTCGGCCTCGAAGGTCACTGCCTTGCAGTGACAGCTACCGTGATAAGTCTTTTTCATGCTTTACGGCTCCTTGCGCAGCCTCTGGAAGTAGGGTTCGAAGATGCGCACTCGCTCCAGGAGGGGATAGGTGCGCGCGCCGGGCATGGCGTCGAACACCATCACCTGCGGGTTCCTGTCGGTAAACGCCGGCCATTGCGGCAGGCCCTTGCCATTGGGATCGCCTTTGGTCGCGAAGTTGACGTAGTAGGAGCTGATCATGTCCGACAGATGCGCATCCTCCGGGGTGGGCGCGCGGCGCGTGGCCAGTGTCTGGAACACGAATCCCACATCGCTGCCATGGCCCGAACCTTCGGCCGTTGGCGCGTGATGGTCGTAGTAGTAGCTGTAGACCTTGCCTTTGCCCTGCTTCGATTGCTCGCGCGCCCAGGTGCAGGCGCTCCAGGTAAAGGAAGTTTCATTGCCGATATGCCGCATCGACCGGGCCGCCTCGGCATCGTTGGCATGCGGATACGCCGCCAGGACGGCGTCGGCCTGCGCACCGAAGCGATCCCTGATCTGCCTCTCGAAGTCGGCCGGCGCGATCGCCTTGGGCCCACCGAATGCCAGGGTTTCATCGGAGACATTGCCCAGCAGCACCGGCGTGTCGTTGAACTTGTGCTGCTCATACAGCGTGACCAGATCCTTCGACACGATGTAGCCATCGGCCACCGGCCGGAACGACGTGCCGCCGGTGGCGGCCTGGATGGTGTCGGCACTGAGGGCGCGCGCCTCGGCGATGCTCTTCACGCCGAGTTTGCCGAGGAAGGCGTTGCCCGCCTGTTCGGCGAAGCCCAGCGCCGGCATGCTCAGCCCGGATGCGCCCTGCGCCGATTTCTGCAACGGCGTAAAGGAAGCGCCGCTCATGGCAATGGCCTTGTGGAACAGTCCCTTCGTCACCGGCGAAGCGGCCAGCAGGCTTACCGCACCTGCGCCGGCAGAGTGGCCGAAGATGGTGACATTGCCGGGATCACCGCCGAAGGCGGCGATGTTGTCGCGCACCCACTGCAATCCCTGCACCAGATCCTGGATGCCATAGGTGCCCGAGCCATGTCCGCTTTCGCGGCTGAGTTCCGGATGCGCCATGAATCCATAGACGCCGAGCCGGTAGGCCAGCGCCACCATGATCACACCCTTCTTCGCAAAACCGGTGCCGTCATACAGCGGAATGCTGGTGGATCCACCCACGTAACCACCGCCGTGAATCCATACGATGACGGGCAGCTTCGCATTGGCCCGACGGGCCGGCGTCCACACATTCAGGTACAGGCAGTCTTCGCTCACCGGTGCGGTATTGCCCTGCGTATTGGGCGCCTGCATGCAGGCTTTGGCGAAGGCATCGGCCTTCTTCACGCCCGACCAGGCCGGCACGGGAGCCGGCGCTTTCCAGCGCAGGTCACCCACCGGTGGCGCGGCAAAGGGAATGCCCTTGAAGACGGAAATATCTCCCTGGGTGACGCCACTGACTTCACCACCAGTGACCCGGGCCTCGGTGATCTGAGCCAATGCCGCATCCACAGGCAATACAGCCAGCAGCACCACAGCGATCGCGCGCATGTGCCTTCCCCCATCCTGTTGTGAATCAGGCTAGTCTACCGCTCCCGAACGGCGGCGCGGTGCCCGGTAGGCTTTCTCCTGCAAGCCGGGAGGGCGGGCAGGAGTATTCTTCTCTGATCGAACCCACCCATGCTCAGCGGCAAAGAAGCCCCTGAAGGACGTCACCATGAAAGGGATCAGGATTCTGGGATATGCAGCGCTGCTGGCCTTTGCGGCCACGGCATTTGCCGATGCCTATGACGATGCGCTGAAGAACTTCCGCAACGCGGGCCAGAGCGCGGCGTTCTTCAACAACAGCTACGCTTACGCGGTATTCCCCACCATCGGCAAGGCGGGCCTGCTGGTCGGTGGCGCGTATGGGGATGGCAAGGTGTATGTGGGCGGCAAATACGTCGGGGATTCCACGCTGACCAAGCTCAGCGTCGGGTTCCAGGCTGGCGGACAAGCCTACAGCCAGATCATCTTCTTCGAAAACAAGAAGGCCTTCGATGCCTTCACCAGTCGCGACTTCGAGTTCAGCGCCGGCGCGAGCGCAGTGCTGATCACCGCCGGCGCCACGGCCGAAGCGGGCACCACCGGCACGTCGGCTTCGGCGAGCGTGACCAGGAAGGATGCGACCACCGCCGGCCGGTATGAAAAGGGCATGGCCGTGTTCAGCATCGTCAAGGGTGGGGCCATGTACGAAGCTTCACTGGGCGGACAGCACTACAAATACAAACCCGTGAAGTAAGGTGCTTCGCGCAGGGATGAGCCTGCAAGCCTTCGCCAGATAGACGTCAACTCGCGGGGGCCGTGTACTTCGGCCCCTGCAGGCTTGCCGGCAGGATGCACACGCCCTTCAGCACGACATACAGGTGTTTCCTGCCATCGAGCTTGTCGGCGCCGGCTTCGAACTTGCCGCTGTTCCGGTCGATCTCCACATTGCTCTGCCAGCCGTCTTCGACGGGACCTGCGCCCAGGATGCGTTTGCGAGTGATCTTCAGCGACACCGCGCCATAGTAAGTGGTCACGGTGCGAGCGTCGGCATCCACCATGATGACGAAGGAATCCGGACGCGGCGCGTACGAGCTGCTGTAGCTGTCGATGGTGCACTGCACGGCAATGGCATCTGCCAGGGCGGCGTTGCTGAAGCACAGCGCGACCGTCGCACAAAGACCGGTGATGGATGTGGCAGCGCTCAAGGGAGGTTCTTTTCGGTGAGTGACGCTGCGAAGTAAAGCAGAAGAAGCAACCAGCGCGCCACCGGGCGGCGCGCTGGTTGAGAGTCACTATCGGGTGGAGAGCCGCGAGCCGGAGCTATTCGATCATCCTTGCATTCGCCACCGGTGCCAGATCGAAGCGCTGCAACGCTGCCTTCCACACCAGGCTGCGCTGGCAGAAGTTCTCGCTGGCAAAGTCCCGCGCGGCAGGCTTGCCGCAATCCTGCCCTGCGACCGTGATCCACAGCCGCGTGGCTGCACCCTGCCGCCCGATGCTGACACCGTAGGTCGTGTCGGCAAAGGCCTGCTTCGCCCCACCCCTGCCATCGCCCACGAAGACACTCACCGGCTTCTGCCGATCGCCGAACACGCTCCATGCGTCCTGGCAGTCAAGGCTGCCGACATCGAGCAGGAAATCCGCGATGCCGTCGCCGGTGAAATCAAGAGTGGTCACGGCCCGCGCCGCATCCGGCTTGCCTCCGGCTTCGCGGCAGACCTGCATGTAGCCATTGAGCTCGGCGTTCACCGCAGCCGGCAGCCGCTCAGCGCAGGCAGCCGGGCCGATGCATGCCGTCACGAGGCAGCCCCACCACAGGCGGACGATATACGACGAGCGCTGCATGGCTAGTAACGGGTTTCCTTGAAACCCAGCACGTCACCGACATCGCGCAGCAGTCCGTAGGCGGTGACCTCGTTCATGCCGCCTGCCAGGTGCGTGGCCCTGCCGCCGGATTCCAGTGTCAGCGAATTGCAGATCATCGCGAGCTGCGCGCGCCGAGCCATGCCGCTGGCCTGTGCCGCGCTGACGTTGTACTGCTCGATGCCCAGCTCCTTGTCGGTGATGCCATTGCGCAGGATGAAGCGGTGGATGTCGTCCTTGGCAATGCGGCGGCCTTCGACCTCGACGGCATCCGAAGTGACACGGAAGGTGGAGGCATGGCGATGCTCCTTGGGCCGCTGGTCGCGAAACCAGCCATACCAGAATGCGAATCCGCCCATCAGCAGGAATGGTATGCCACCGCCGGACATGGCAGAGAGTCCGCCGAGGATCAGGACGGCGCCGAAGATCACCATGAACCAGAACTTGGGTGCCTGCGCCGGCGTCACCTTGAACACCGTTGCGTTACCTTCGCGCTGCTTTTCGTACTCGGAAGACTTGGGCATGGAATGCTCCTGTTGTGGGAAAGAAGTGACTCACTGACTCAAAGAGGTGGCGTACGGCGCAAGAGAAATTCCCTCGCGCCGGATGCCGCGAAGAACACGCCGGCGAACACCGCGGGGTACGCGCCTGCTGCCATCGACATCCCGAACTGCGTGGCCGCGGATTCATTGGCAGTCAGCCATGCGACGGCCACCATGAAGAGCAGCGGCAGCAGGCCGGCCAGGTGTGCGCAGCGGTGTTTCCAGAAAAACGGCAGCAACGGGCCAGCCAGACAGGCGATGCAAAGGGCGTCACCGACCTCGAGCCGGCTTGCGACCTGCCAGAAATTCAGGCGCTGGTGGCCCAGAACACCGGCATCCACGTCCGCCACGTCCAGCGCGAACCAGCCGATGCACAGCACCACGAAGGCGATGAGCCGCAGCACATCGTCCGTGCGTCGTTGCGGCACTACCGACAGCGCGTTGATCTGCCCGCGGGTATCGAACTCCACTTCGACGGCCAGCCCGACCCGCGGGGGCACCTCGGACTTCCAGATCCGCTCCAGCGGGAAGGGGTATTGCCGGCCTTCGACCATGACGAGGCCGGGCCCGAAACGGGTATCCCGCAGGATCGTTCCTCGTTTTGACATGCACCTCCCGTCGTTGTTCTGCCACGGAAGGCGCTGCTAGAGTCGCCCTCCCATGGTCCTCACCCACTGATTGCGCAGCCGCGCGCCGAAAACTGTCATGCAGACCGAACTTTCCGGGGACCGGCGCGGGCTGGATGAGCTGTTCAGCGCCACTTACGAGGAGCTGCGACGCATCGCGCAGCGGGTGCGACGGCGCGAAACCTCTCAGTCGGTCACGCCTACGGTGCTGGTCAACGAGGCATGGCTGAAGCTTTCGAAGTCGTCCGGGCTGAAGTTCGAGTCGCCGCTGCACTTCAAGCACACCGCGGCGCGCGCGATGCGCCAGCTGCTGGTGGAGGCCGCGCGCCGGCGGACTTCGCTCAAGCGCGGCGGTGCGCAGCCCAGCGTGGTCACCTTCGACGAATCCGTGCACGCGGGAATCGTCACCGAAGCGGCACTGCTGGCGCTGGATGCCGCACTCGAAGAGCTCGCGCACAGCGCGCCACGCCAGGCGGCCATGATCGAGTGCCGATTCTTCGGGGGACTCGACGTGGCGCAGACCGCGGCCATCCTCGGCATCTCTGAAGCCACGTTGATGCGCGACTGGCGGACAGCCAAAGCCTGGCTGGCGCAGGCCATGCGCGTGGCGCCGTAGCCGGCCATGGACGCGCGCCGCTGGCAGCTCCTCGAGGAACTATTCCAGCACGCACTCACGTTGCCGGATGCCGCCGCGCAGCGTCAGTTCCTGGAATCACGTCACGCCGAAGATGCGAGCCTCGTCGAAGAAGTGCTGGCCATGCTGCGCGAGGACCAGAACAGCACTTCGCTGCTCGACCACGGCATCGATCAGGTGGCGGACAGTGTGCTGGGAAACGAAGTGCCCGCAGGCGCGCGTTTCGGCCCCTACACGGTAGAGCGCTTGCTGGGCGAAGGCGGCATGGGCGTGGTGTGCCTGGCGCGCCGTGCCGACCTGGGCAGCCTCGCAGCCATCAAGCTATTGCGCGATGCCTGGCTTTCTCCGGCACGGCGCGAGCGTTTTGCGGTGGAGCAGCGCGTACTGGCGCAGCTCAATCATCCCGGCATCGCCAGGCTCTACGATGCCGGCACATTGAACGACGGCACGCCCTGGTTCGCGATGGAATACGTCGAAGGCGTGCCGCTCACGGACTACTGCCGCACGCACGGCTGCGCAGTCGAGCGGCGGCTGCAGCTTTTCCGCCAGGCCTGCGAAGCCGTGCGCTTCGCCCACGCGCATGCGGTGATCCATCGCGACATCAAGCCTTCGAACATGCTGGTGAAATCCGATGGCAGCGTGAAACTGCTGGATTTCGGCATCGCCAAGCAGCTTGATGGCCTGGAACCGGCTGGCGGCACGCGCACCGTGCTGCGCGTGATGACTCCGGCCTATGCCGCGCCCGAGCAATTGCAGGGCGAGAAGATCGGCGTGCACACCGATGTCTATTCACTCGGCGTCGTGGCCTATGAACTGCTCACCGGCCGCCTGCCGTTCAGCACGCAGGGCATTGCCGTCATCGAGAATTCCGCGGCGACGGGACGGATACCGATCAGGCCCTCGCAGCTTGCCCGCAGCGCGGGCGAGACCGGCGCGCCGGGTCGCGCACAATGGTCGGACCTGGACGTGTTGTGCCTGACCGCCATGCATCCGGATCCGGCCCGGCGCTACAGCTCGGTGGAAGCCCTGCTGCGCGATGTGGATCACTACCTGCGATCCGAACCACTGGATGCGCGGCCGGACGGCTTCCATTATCGCGCAGGCAAGTTCCTGCGCCGCCACTGGCAGATGACAGGCGTCGTCGCAGCCGCAGTGTTGCTGATGCTGGGACTGAGCACGGTGTTCACGCTGCGCCTGGCGCGGGCGCGCGATGCGGCGCAGGCCGAGGCGGCACGCACCGAACGCGTGCAACAGCTCATGACCAGCCTGTTCCAGGGCGGTGAGCCGCTCGCGGGTCCGGCCAGCAACCTCAAGGTGGTGGACGTGCTGGATCGCGGCGCCCGCGAGGCCGAGGCGCTGACATCCGACCCTGCCGTGCAGGCCGAGCTGCTGCACAACCTGGCGGGCATCTACCAGAAGCTGGGTCAGTACGACAAAGCCGATTCACTGTTCGGCAAGGCACTCGCGCTGCGCACCAAGTTGTTCGGCGCCGCGAGCCGCGAAGCCGCGGAGAATCTGGTGAATCTGGGTCTGTTGCGCGTGGATCAGGGGCGACTCGTTGAGGCAGAGCAGCTTCTGCGTCGCGGATACGAGCTCACCGCACGCATCCTGCCGCCGCAGCATCCGCAGGCGATCGCCGCGAGCCTGGCGCTGGGACGCATGCTGCGCGAGCGCGGCGCGCACGAGCAGGCCATCGCGCTGCTGTCGCAGGTCATGCTCAGGTATGACAATGACTCGGCCCCGCTGGATCGCGCCAACGCACTGTCTGAACTGGCGGACGCGCACTACTCCGCCGGCCACTACGAAACCAGCCGCGACCTGTACCAGCAGGTGGAAGGCCTGCACCGCCGCGAACTGGGCACCACGCATCCGCTGGTGGCCACTGATCTGGGCACACTGGCGGCCATCCAGCAGGACCTGGGCTATTACGCCGATGCGGAGCGCCTTTCGAGGCAGGCGTTGAACATCGTGGAATCCTGGTATGGCGAGGACAGCCTGAATGCGGCCGACCAGCTCACTTCGCTCGGCCGGGCGCTCACGTATCAGAAGAAGAACGCGGAAGCCAAGGTCACGCTGGAGCGCGCGCTGGCCATCCAGGAAAAATCCCTTGGCATCGCGCATCCGAAGGTGGCCGAAACCCTGAACGAAATCGGCAATGTGCTGGCCACACAGGGCAACCACGCGGCCGCGGCGCAGCGGTTCGCACAGGCCGCCGGCATCTACCGCAATGTATACGGCGATCACCACTACCTGGTGGGCATCGCGCTTTCCAACGTGGCCTACATGCAGATGCAGCAGGGCAAGTACGCCGTTGCCGAACCATTGTTCCGCCAGGTGATCGACCTGTTCAAGAGCACTCTAGGACCGGACAACGTAAACACCGGGATCGCACACATCAAGCTGGGACGCACGCTGCTGCGCGCCGGCCGGCAGCGGGGTGCGTCCGTGGAAACCATGGCCGGATACGAAATCCTCGCGAAGCAGACCAGTCCGTCGATCAGCTATCTGCGCGCCGCGCGCGAAGACCTGGTCGCGGCGCACGAGGCGTTGGGGCAACGAGAACAGGCGGCCAGGTTCCGCGAGGAACTGCGGGCGAACGGGCCGTAGTCGGGCAGCGTGCGGCGAAAGGTTGCGGGAGGTCGCCTGCAGCGACCTCCCCTCTATCAAGCGCAACACTTCAGATCAGAACTTCTTCTTGACCGTCAGCGCATATTCGCGCGGCCGGCCCGGCTGGCCGTCGGTGATGCCCGAGGTGGTGAACTGGTCGAAGCGCGTCACGAAGTAGTACTTGTCCGTGATGTTCGTGGCCTCGAGCGAAGTCTCCCAGTCACCCTCGGCATTGCGCCAGGTCAGTCGCGCATTGCCCACGCCATAGGGCGAGATGCGGTTGGTGGCTGCATTCACGCCGTTGGTGAACAGCGCGCCCTGCCAGCTCAGGTCGGCGCGCGCAGTGAGCGACGATCCGCCTGCAAGGCCGAACTCGTACTGCGTCCCGAGGCTGAACTTGGTATGCGGCACATAGGCCGGATCCATGCCGAACTGCGGACCCGCGGGCCGCGTCGGGCCACCGGCGCCGGGATTGATGTAGGTGTACTTGAACTTCAGATAGCTGAACGAGGCATCCATCGACCAGGCCCGGGTCGGCCTGAATGTGGACTCGAGCTCCAGGCCGCGCATCTCGGCATTGCCGGCATTGGCCACCACCGCACACGGCGAGGCAGGCGGAAACTGCGGGCAGTTCGACAGCGTGAGCTGCATGTCGGTGTACTTGCTGAAGAACACCGAGCCGTTGAGGCGCAACGTGCGCGCGAGCAGATCCGACTTGAAGCCCGCCTCATACGACTTGAGCTTTTCCGGATTGAACGGCACGGCCTGCGCCGGCGAGAACGGCCGTGGTGAAATGCCGCCGCCCTTGAAGCCGGTGGCGTACTGCACATAGGTCATCACCGAGTCGGTGAGCTGGTATTGCAGGTTGGCGCGGTAGTCCACCTCGCTGCCGTCGTAGTCGCTCTTCACCCCATCGAGCAGGCCCAGCGTGGGGTGCAGCGCACCGGCATAGGTGCGGCGCCGGAAGGTGTAGTCCTTGTGCTCGTCGGTGTAGCGCAGGCCCAGGTTCAGCGTGAGCGGATCCAGCAACTTGTATCCCAGGTGCCCGAAGACGGCCTTGGAGTTCGCGTTCACCGGATCATCGCCCATGAACTGCGTATGGCCGGTGGCGGCATATCGCAGATCCTGGGTGGTGGCGTACACCGTCTTCTGGTCGGAGTAGTAGGCGCCCAGTGTGTACTCGAGCCGGTCATCGAGCGCGGCGCCGTTCAGACGCAATTCCTCACTGAACGAGTTGAAGTCCGTCGTGCCGAATCCCAGCGAGCTGGCCAGCGGCGACAGGTCGTTGTCGTTGGAGAAGTAGCTGTCGTAGCTGCGATAGGCCGTGATGGATTTCAGCGAAAGCTTCTCGGCCAGGGTCCAGTCGATGTTGAATGCGCCGCCCCAGCCGCGGAACTTCGCGCGGATGTCGGGACGCGTTTCCAGCATGGGCGTGGTGGCGCCGGTGCCCGGCCGCACATAGGTGCCGCGTGGATTGTAGAAGGTGGCGTAGTTGTAATAGGAGCCGTGCGGCACGACGAAGGCAGACAGCGGCAGCGTGGTGCCACCGACGCCCTGGAGAGGCTGGATGTTGCCGTTGACCACGCTGGTCGCCTGCACGAGCACCGCACCCGCCGGCGTGCGATCGTCATTCGTGTAATCGATGGAGGCGCCGATCTCGAGGTTCTCCGTGGGCAGCCAGCGCAGCGCCAGCTTCACGGCGTCGTAATTCACATCGCCCAGCGTGCCGAGTTTGCAACCGGCACCACTGGAGGTGAGGATCGGCACGCCACTGGCCGGATTCAGGCAGCCGTAGTCCATGCGCTTCACCGCGCCGTCCTGCTGCTTGCTCACGCCCGACAGATGCGCGAAGAGATTGTCGGCAAGCTTGAAATCGGCGCTGCCGCGCAATTCCACGCGATGCCTGGATCCATAAGTAGCCTGCAACGAACCGGTGTCGGTGCCGGCGGGTTTCTTCGAATACAGCTTCACCGCGCCGCCGATGGAGTTGCGGCCGGCCAGCGTGCCCTGCGGCCCGCGCAGGATCTCGATGCGGTCGAGGTCGAGCAGGTCGAGCACCGAGCCAGTGAGCGTGGCGTAGTACACATCATCGACATAGATGCCGACGCCGGGTTCGAGAGCCGGATTGAAGTCGTACTGGCCCACACCGCGAATGGAGGCGCCGAGCGAAGGACCGAAAGCCGCGCCTTGCGGTTTGAGGGTGACGTTCGGGGCCTGCGATGCGACTTCGGCGATGTTGGTCTGGCTGCGCGACTCGAGCATCTCGCCGCTCACGGCAGTGATGGAAAGCGGGGTGCTTTGCAGGCTTTGCTCGCGGAATTGCGCCGTCACCACCACTTCATCCAGCGTGCTGCTGCTGTCGTCCGCAGCCAGCGCGAAGTTGCCGGTACACGCGGCGGCCACCGCCATCGCGACCGAAAGGTGTCGTGTGTTCATCGTGTCCCCCTGGGAAGTATTCGTTATCCGAGGCGGAACTATAAGCGGTGCTTCGATATCCGCAATGCAAAGCGGCCGGTTACT
>JACZCW010000769.1_pt1 | contig 22900 bp, 52 predicted proteins | sample 8641861 | NCBI WGS metagenome assembly JACZCW01 (sample SAMN15324607, study PRJNA640507) | soil metagenome | isolation source: intercropping sugarcane | place: China: Luxin town, Laibin City, Guangxi Province | collected 2019-07-25 | depth 10cm m | reverse complement strand
GAGTTCTTCTACGTCAACGAGACGTATGCGAACTTTCCTTATCTCGCAGATGCGATGCTGCGCGCTATGTCTGATGCGCAGGATAATGGAAGCGCCAAAGTCTTTGGCGTAACTCCTGATGGCAAGGGAGAGTGCCTGTATACGCTCTACAAGGGGCATCACTAGAGGCTAGGGCTATGTTTACTGAGGAGGAAAGAACTGAGGCACTGAAGCACTGGACAATGCAATCTAGTCCAGAATATCAGCAGCTTCAACAAACACTCTTTCAGGGACTTATCAGTCCTGTAGAGTTTGCAAGAGAGGTTTTCGTAATGGCTATTGGGTATGGAATAGACCCAAATAAGCCCTAATTACCAAGGAGGTTTACTGTGCCTCGTGATAAATGCCGTAGTTGCAGAATGCCCTGGAATAAGCACTCCCTAGTGCTTGGCCTGTGTCCATACTGCAGAAAGTCTGAGGAAATGCAGACTTGTACTAATCCTGATATGCACGCTAAGTACGCCGAGCGTGGTATCGAGGATCAGTGCCCGCACTGCCTCATTAAGTATAGCCCAGAGAGGCTCCTGTAATGCTAGTCCTCTGCGAGGTCTGCACTCCGTACTGTTCCCTTGGCTATGCCATAGTGGAACTCGACGCCCACCAAACTCAGGCCTTCCTGGCCTGGCTGGAGAAGCTGCGTGAACATGAAGGAAATTGCTAAGCAAATCTGCCAGGGAGCAATCCCTCCCTTCCTGATTGGCTGCCTGCTCGCAGCAGCATACTTCCTTGCTATCGTAGGAGGGATCGACCTCAACACTGTTCCGTGGAGGAACTAGTATGGCCGTGAAAACTCCACCGTGGAAAGAAATTCACGAGGGCAAACTCTCTCACATCACTGTTTCCAAGGGAACGTCAGGGCACTTCGCGGTCCTTGTCCAGTGGAACACTGATCACGGAGGGTTCTGGGAACCTTGGGATACTGGATTCGGAAGATACCAGACCAAGGCAGAGGCCATCGTCGAGGCTACCCAATGGGCAGATGCGGATGAAATCCCTCTGTATATTGGGGAGTAGACTACAACCGGGAAACAGAAAAGGGAGCTTCGGCTCCCTTTCTTTTTGCCCGAACTTCTGTTCCAAATTGGAACACTACTATAATACCAAATAAGACTGCTTGTGACCATGTGATTATGTTTCTCTGTTTCATCCATGTTTCAATGGGGCATGGACCCTAGTAGTCCTATAAAAAGAAGAAAAAAAAATAAAAAAGAAAGGGTGTATGCCATATTGATACATTGGAGAAACACTGACACAATGAAACATTGTCACACACCACTAAACTGGTATAACAAAGGAGGAAGCACTATGGCATCGGGAGTTCAAGGGGAAGTGATGAAGTTGGTGCAGAAAGCGCAGAGTGACTTAGCGCAAGCACAAGAGGTGGCGTTGAAGGCTAATCCCATGACAGCCGATGTTCCAGTTTTTCGCAGGATGCAGGAGATACAGAAAGAACTCGGCGGGATGATGCTGGAAGTTAGTAAACTAAGGGGGCTGTGATGGGCTACGGAACGCATGGCCTTACATTCAGGACTCTCCGCGAAGCCAATCAAGAGCGGCTGCCGCGATTTAGAAATGCAAAGGGAGAACTCTCCCATCCCATGAAAGATGGGCATTGTGATAACTGGTCACTGACAGACTGGTGTACGGCACTCACAGGAGAAGTGGGAGAGGCTGCGAACATCATTAAGAAGATTAGGCGTGGAGACTTCACGCTGGACGAGGGAAGAAAAGAGCTAGGAAAGGAGCTCGCGGATATTCAGTGTTATTTAGACATCCTTGCAGCCGCAGCCGACATTGATCTTGGAGCAGTTACTATCCACAAGTTTAATGAGGTCAGTAACAGGATTGGCTGTCCGATTAAGATTAGGATGGATGGTTCAGACTGGTGCTATGCAGACACTCGGCCGCCGACCGAAAGTGAGGGCAGGGAATGAGCACTACCGAACAACGTGAGGCTGACCAAGCCACTCCACAATCCCTTGCAGCAGCGAACGAGATTGCAGATCAGTTTAGTCCTGGGTTCTTTGATGACAGGATGGTAGAGGACTGTGCTAGGATTATTGATAAGCACTGGAAGGAGAAAGTATGAAAGTCATCATCGCAGGCAGCCGACATATGCCTTTCAGTGAATACCCACTGATCAGCCAAGCCGCAGCGAGGTTTCAAGAAGTCTATGGCCCCATCACTGAAGTTGTCTGCGGTGAGGCTAAGGGAGCAGATACCTTTGGGAAGAAGTGGGCACTTTGTGAAGCCAATCTCCCAGTGAAAAGCTTCCCAGCGGATTGGAATACTCATGGCAAGGCAGCTGGACCGATTCGCAACGGGCAGATGGCTGAGTATGCAGATGCGCTGATTGCGTTTCTCTATTTAGGTAGCCGAGGAACTGCTAATATGATCCAGCAGATGCAGAATAGAAATAAGCCCTGTTACATTATCTTTGATGGAGAGATCGGATGAGCAATCCTCCCATCACTAATATGGGACTCCTCTGGATCCTATCTGCGCTGCTGGAGCGAGAAAATGGGGAGATTAAAATCTCAAGGAAAGAACTGGCTGACGCATCCATGAAGGATATTGAAACAACTTGGAACGTGGAAGGGGATTACTACATCATCAGGCAAAAGGATAAGAAATGAGTCTAGCAAAGCTGCGAGCTGGTCACGTTGCCAGGATTCGCGTAAACCCTAAAGATTGTCTCAGCACCCTCGACCTGTTGGATAAACTTGGAATCTCTCGGCAGGGTATGAGTTTCGCTCAGTGTGTGAGTCTGGCTTTTAGTTCCCTCATGGAGACTGCACGAGCACAGGGATTGCTGGAAGAGCCTGATACGTTCCAGTTCCTTAATCGCATGGCTCCTTACACTGGGCATCAACAGCATAAGAAAAAGTTGGAGATCACTCAAGCGGTGGGGGACTTAGGGGAGGGACTACGACCTCCTGTGATTGCATCGGAGCGAAGTGAAGCTGTTCGACGCATCACTCAGCCAGTGGATCAGTCGATGCCCCCACCTTCCGATCCAGAACCTTCCACGGCAGATATGAAGGATCGCCAGCGGCTTACCCAGTTGCTACAGCTTAGTGATATGCGAGCCCTTCATCCGGAGGAACAAGTGGAGTATGATAATCTCTACCAAAAGATATACCCAAACGGCTGAGGAAATTAATTCGCACAACTTTGTCACAAAATCCGCCTTTTTACGACATAATGAGGACGGACCATAAATTGAGGAACTGTGATGCCAATGACTCTTGAACAGGCTATTATTGAAGCACAGAACATTAAATCCGAGATTGGGGACCTGCAGGAACGGTTGTCGGCTGTGCAGGAAGCCAACCTGTCAGAAGAAGAAAAGGCTGCTGTTGAGGCTGCGTATAATTCACTGGAATCCGCCTACATGAAATTGGGCCACTCTTTTAGCTAAGGGGAACAATGATGAGCGATGAAGGTTACTACCTGCAGCTCCTTCGGGAGAAGGGCTACACGCATGAGCAAGTGTTAGAAGAACTCGATGACCTCGTGCAGACGGGACTGATGAGTGAGGAACTCCATTCCATTTTACTGGCAGCGCTGGAGGTGGCTTGTGACTGATTCGATTAACAAGATTTCGCATACTCCGGGACCGTGGCTAATCTCGAGTAACACGATCATCTGTACAAGTCTAGCACAGATCGTTGCTCAGTGCCAACCAACGGGTATCGCAGCACTTGACCTGCCGCCAGACCAGATAAGGGCTAATACCCGCCTGATGTCTGCTGCGCCAGAACTGCTAGAGGAATTACAGCGAGCTCGTCGCGTGCTGGTGGCTGAGGGATACATTCCTGCTGCAAGTATGGATGCGGCTATTGCCAAGGCAACGGGAGAACAGGCATGAACACGACCAAGCCCGCCGGGGTGGGTGGTGGGGTGGTGCCTTGCGGCCTGTGCGGCAATCCGACCTACATGGCCGGGACGAAGCGGTGCGATGGGTGCTGGGAGTTGGAGAAGCGTGTCCGCGACAACCCCGAAGCTGCCAAGAAAATCCTCGCCGCCTTCGGGAGCGCCGCGCCTGCCGGGGATGGGGTCCAGATCGAGTGGGACGGTGCAACGCGCACGACGCAGGAACACCTGTACCTGATGACCGGCGAGCGCGACCGCTACAAGGCGATTGCCGAGCGAGCGCAGGAGCAGATCGAGCTCCGCGACCGTCGAATCGCTGAACTGACCGCCACGCCTGCCGGTGGGGGCGAGGAGCAAGACAACCTTGCGAATCTTCGCTTCTGGATTAAGCGCGACGTGCCGGCAAGTTGCATAGCAGAATCGCATGGCCGAGCCTACTCCGTCCGCGACAACCTGCTCTACATGGTAGATGAAATGATCCACCGCCTCGCATCCACCGGGAGCGCGCAGGGGGCATGGAGGCCGATTGAGTCGGCTCCAAAGGATGGGACGTCCGTTCTGCTGGCGTGCCCTAGCGGCTGTCGCTGGATCGACCACGCGAACGACAGCCTGGCCGATTGGGGCACACACCCGACCCACTGGCAGCCCCTCCCCGCCGCCCCCACGCAGGAGTAGCTAAAATGATCTCCCGAAGAATGACAGTTTATTATGAAACTCCTGATGGGGATGAGCTGGTATGCAAGTATATCTACCATCACACTCCCGGATTCATCTCTGGACCTCCTGAAGACTGCTATCCAGACGAGGATGAAGCAGACGAGCCTGATTACTACCTCAATGGCGGGCACGTAGAACCTGATCAACTCTCAGACGAACTCGCGGCTATCGCCGAAGCCATGTATGAGAGTACTGATGATCCGCGCTTTGTCTACAAGGACGAAGAACTCGACGACTGAGGGGACAATAGTGAGACATACACACAAGATTCTACTCCAGCGGAAGCCTGGCCAGAGCCATCGGGAATTAAAGGTAGTAATCGACTGGTCAGGCATCAGCCGAAGTGACTTGACAATCCTCGCTAAGAACGCTATCATGCACGATGTGTGCTGGAGGGTTAAGAACGAGGATGGACCTTTCCCGGAAGAAGTAGTGGTAGTGGCAAAGGAGCAGGTTCATAAGGAGCCTGTGGTACTCACCCAATTCACCCCTCCACCTCCCAAGCCTTCAAAGAGAGTTACAGAGTTGGCGGAACTGCTGAAGGGCCTCAGTGAGGAAGACAAGGCAGTTCTTTTGGGATCATAACTTCTGTTCCAATTTGGAACAGTAGGAGCAGCCATGACAACTTTGGTAGGTATCCAGACAATTCGATTTCACTTTCTCACACTGAGGTCCGCGGTGAAGTTGGAGAAGCGCGGAATGAAAAGAAGCTCAGGCCCATCTGCAAAGAGCGTAGCCATTAAGGAGTTACAACTTCCCAAGCACTCCAATTACGATACTGTGATTGAGGCGCTTGATAAGAAGCTTGGGGATTAGGTTCTGCTGCCGCTGCCCTATTCGCACAGTGCTGTACGAGTGAGAATACTGAACTGCGATCGTCAGTATTACCGACTGTGATATACGGATAGGGCAGCTTCGGCAATCCTGCCGGGGAAGGAGATTAAAATGCCTAAGAAGCGCACTGTTGTTCCCTTTTATGGGAAGATTAATCAATCCCTCGAGGAACAGGCTAAGGTCATGACTCGCCGAGGCTTGCATAAGGAGGCTACTGCACTCTTTGAAGAGTCTCGCAAAATCCACAAGCTTCGTAAGGGGAAGTAATCATGCGTATCCGCTACTTTCGTATTAAGAGCTCCAATCGTCTCTGTCAGTTGTTCCCTTGGCTGGCTCCGGAAGGTAAGCCCTACGGAGATGCTTACGAGCGAGTGGTGATCCCACTTTCCGAATCCGAGAAGCGGAACTGCAAGCCCTCCACCAAGTGTCATGTTCAAGTGGTCAGGAAGGATAACTTGGAAGAGGTGAAGGAGCGGGGGTTGGTACTGGCATGAACAGCCCCGTGGATACCCTGAAAGCCTCCCTTGCCGTGCTTCGGCAAAATGGAGCACCGGACGCGGACCGTGCCAACGCCATATCAAAGGCCGACACCGCCCTTGCCGCGCTGTCTGGAAGGGAGGCGGTTGGATGGGCGCAAGTGGATCAGTATGGAAACTTCATAGGGATGCGGTGGAATAGCCCGCTGAATATTCAGGACGGGCAACCGTTCTACACCACTCCCCGCATACCGGATGGCTGTAAAGATGTCATCCCGAAACACGATTGGGAACTCGGGCCAGCCCGCCCCGCAATATGGGATTCGACGCTGGTCACCGGCTGGAAGCGATGCAAGGTCTGCGGTATGCAAGCGTACTACACGGCTGACGCCACCCCACCCGCAGCCCCGAGGGAGGAGTAGAGGATGGGCGACGTAACCTGTCCTTATTGCGATAAGCCTGCGCCGCTTGTTACTGGTCGAGATGTGTATCCGCATCGCCCAGACCTATTCGACAAGCCATTTTATGCCTGCTTACCGTGTGGTGCTTGGGTTGGTTGCCATCCCGGCACAACGAAGCGCCTAGGGCGGCTGGCGAATGCCGAAGGTCGGCGTCTGAAGAGAGCAGCGCACGCTGTATTTGACCCGCTATGGAAGGATGGAAAGATGAAACGCAAGGACGCATACCGCTGGCTAGCCGACAAGTTAGGCATTGCGCCGGAGCGTTGCCATATTGGCTATTTCAACGAAAGCGAATGTGAGCGAGTGATCGAAGTTTGCCATAAAGGAGCCACCCCATGACCATTGAGAGCCTGCCTGCGAAGTGGCGGGGCGATGCGGATGCATACGTTGCGAAGGCGAACGAAAGGGATAGCAGCTTGGGCTGCTTTCGCTGGGCGGGCTGGATGCGTGACGAACTTCGCGCTAAGGCAGGCATTTGTCACAGGCACGCCGACGAACTCGCCGCAGCCCTCGCCACCCAGCCCAAGGACGGGGAGCTGCTGGCGTTGGCGGACTGGATGGAAACTACCTGTAGTGTGTCTGACACTCCACTTGCAGTGGTAGATGCCGTAGCTGCCAAGATGCGCACCCTCGCCTCGCGCCGGGTGACGGTGGACGATGCGATGTTGAATCGAGCGATGGATGCCTATGCGGCCATCTGCGTCCGTGACGGCCAAGATGCCGATTACTACCCGGATGCGATGCAGGCAGCCCTGACCGCCGCCCTCCAGCCCGACAGCGGGGAGGTGGGAAATGGGTGCCCAAAGTGAATGCTTACGAAATTCGTAAGAACCTTCGGAAACTAAAACAACAGGAACGAGCAAAGATCAAAAAGGAATCTAATCAAATCACTCGCCACCAAATTGAGGCTCGATATGAAGAAGCCTTCAAGATTCACTTTGGTACTCGGCCAGTAATTAAAAAGAGCCTGAGTAGTAAAACTCTTCTGCGTATGACTGAGAATCTCTACGCAGAACTCCATGCAAAGGAGATTGAAAGTGAAGAAACTGATTGAACCTATTCAAGATTTCTTTGGATTTGGCAGAAGCTTTCTTGCCAAGTCTCAACTTCGATCACTTCAAAACCTTACCATTTTACCCCCTTCTGCTGTAGAAGAAGTTGTAGATTCTTTAGAATTAATTCCCTTGGAGCGCTCCTTTATTCTTCAATGGAATGATTTCTGTAATGGTATCTACTCTAATCTTCACGGATACTGGATGTTCTTTTTAGATGGGTATTATCAGGGAAGTGATGAGTACTTTGCCTGCTATACCCCTACCCTTGAACTAACTAAACTTGGCCAGAGGATTAAAGACGATGCCTACCGCGCCCAATCAGAAGTCTGATCAGCAGATACTTGCCCGGCTTCAAAGCTGGCCCACCTCCCATTTCAAAGAGAACTGGATTCGTCAGCACGCACAGAGTCGTAAGAACCTGCGGGAACTGCCGAGCATCGAGGAGGCGGAAGAGATTCTCCGAGAGCCTACGCAGCCACCGAAGCCTCGGCCCTTCGGGCTGCTCCGGCGCTTCGCGCGGTCGGCGGGGAAGAAAGATGGACAAGATTCCTAATGACGGAGCACGAGAACTTTACTTCTGCGAGAGTCTAAAATGAAAGAGATCGTGCAAGGCTCTCTCAACGAACTGGCATCAGATTTGCTGGAGTTAGCACACCTGAGGTTTGAGGCAGATGACGCTGACCAGCACACCTTTAATGCCCTTGCGTTAAGAGTTCAGAACATCAATGAACTTATTGGGCATTACTTTGAACTTACAAACGAGAGTGCAAAGAACGCTCAGCGGTGGAAGCTGGCCTTTCAGACTCCGGGAGTTAGTGTTAAACTCCGGGAGGGTGATGGCTTTGTGCTATTGAAGGATATAGTAGAAGATGGGAAGATTGTGGGGAGTAGGGCGATGGCTTCTGGAAGTTCTATCCCTGCAGCAGTAGATAAGTTTCTGGGTTTTTAATGTAAGGACTGTTCCAAATTGGAACACAACTAAACAACAGGCAAGGAGTGGAACCGTGAGAATTAATCGTAAGAATTTTGCAGAACTGTTTCGTACTGACTACCATACTGTGTCAGTGATTTTTGTTGAGAATGATGGTCAGTATTCTCAAAGTGCAAAATCATGGGGATCAGGAAAGAAGGCTTATACATATAAAGTTCCCAAAAACATGGAGGTATCAGAGGGCGATCTATTGCTGGTTTATGTTGCCAATTCCAGTAAGGTAATAGAAACCCTAAAGGTGGTACGAGTTGTCTCCGTCAATCGTGAGGCAGAGATCGAGGAAGATTCTCCGTTTGATTACAAGTGGGTGGTCGGAAAGCTTGATGATGTAATGCAGGAATACAACCGCAACGTGGAGAAGGATACTGAACTGAAGCGTGCGGTACATAAGCTTGAAGCTGCTCTGGAGAAGGTGAGTCTGCGTAAGCAACTGGCTGCTGCGATGGAGGAACTGGACGAGGATGATAAGAAGGAACTTGCAGCAGCGTTCAATCTAACCAACTTACTGGAGCATAACGGTGGGCAGCCCAAAGCAGCCAAAGGATAAAGACCGAGTTCACCTCTCAAGATGTGTCGGTAAACTAATGGCTTATGTTCGTCTTGGAAACAAAGAGGAAGCTAGAGAATGGGCAAAGTTGTTAGTCGACCATTTAAAGAAGATGGACCTTCTGCCTCCATACAGCAGTTAACGGCTTCCAATGACAGGATTGCTCCGGCCATTGACACCCGCCCGGAAGCTATGTATGATGGGCATAAGGTAAACATTCCGCACAACGATACAACACTCACAACTCCAAGTAGGGGATCATTAAAAGAGGAGGTGCCCTATGAAGGGTGACGAGGAGGAATAGTTTGCCTTTGCAGTACTAGTTACGAATCCATTTCAACTCATGAGGAAAAGCAAAGTGGAAATTCAGTTCAAGACCAAGGAACACCCGGAAGCCCGCAAGGTCAACTTCGATATGCCGGAAGACCTCGACGGTCTGGTTGCGAAGTTCGGTCCGGAAAGCGTCTACAATAACGCGACTGGTTCCTATGTGATCTCGCTGCAGGCTCTCTGCCGCCGTCACATCGACAAGAGCGATGAGGAGATTCAGGCTATCGTGGATGCCTGGAACCCGAACGAGCGTTCGCCGGCCGTGAAGCAGACTGCGTTCCAGAAGGCTTCTTCGGCGCTGAAGCAGCTGTCCGATGAAGAGAAGCGCGAACTGCTGAACCAGCTCCGCGCGCAGGGCTAAGCAGTGTTTGCCTACTGTCCATCGTCCCCCGACGAGCTACAACAGTAGGCGTAGCCATCCCCCTCTTTGGCTATATCGGCGCGATGCCGAAAGAACAGGTGAAAGCGTATCACCTGATAGAGGGGACCAGAAAGCATCTTGGAAGCAGGGTGTTTTCTGGTAACACCACAACCTCACAACATACAACTAAGGGCCATGTATTCCGTAGTGACTCTAGACTTCGATGCCTTCGGCCCGCATGAGGCTCTGATGATTCAGGACAACCTGCCATCAGAAGAACTCTCACTTGAATGGGCAAGGGTCAGACTCTTGTATTCTAGTTTCAATACTAGAATAACCATTCACGCAGACGAGAGGAAACACTGTCCGATATATAGACTTTTCTGGAAAGACAGAAAACCTGTTGAGGTAAAACTCAATGGCTAATGTCCTCTCCCCCTATCTCATAGACTTCAATAATCAGACCTTCCCATCTAGGTGCTTGGAAGAGGCGCAGATGCTGGCGACTATCACGGCAAAGCTGGAAGGGTCTGCAAGGATTTTTGAATCCACTAGTGAAGGGAGATCTAGTTTAATCGAGCAATATGACTTTGAAGAAGGTACTATGCACAGGTGGAAGAGAAAATTATGACAAGAAAAGTATTCATTGTCTCTAATGGCGGACACGACTATAAGAATGCCGAGCGATTCGGTGAGATAGTCTTCTGCACAGATGGCGTAATTCGCAAAGATGATATTGCTCAGATGTACCGAGAGTTGATGCAGGCGCTAGAGCCGGCCGAGGCAGATGATTACCTTGTAATCTCCAGTCTCACTTCCCTCTGTGTGGTAGCGGCAAGTATCTTGGCTGACCGGTTTGGAGAGTTGCATCTCCTCCTTTACCGTGATGGCGAGTATATTGTCAAAGACCTAATTCTGGAGGGGTAATGAAAAAGGATATTTCAATTGAACTAATCCCCACCCCTGAGCAACAGAACAAGTGTTACGACAACACTAGAATCAGTGCCTACAAGACTTGTCCTCGGTCTTACTTCCTGCGTCACATCATGGGATGGAGACCTTCCGGGACAGGTCTTGCTTTGATTTTTGGACTTAGCTGGCATGATGCTCAAGACGTTGTCTGGGGCTTTGGTAAGAAGTTTAATCCAGCGGACTTGGCTGAGTTGAGTTTCACCGCCTTCCAGAAAACGTGGGAGGAGAATGGGCAGCCTCTCGATATTACGCTGGAGATGGAATACTCGTATGCTCCGCGCACACCTAGCATCGCATATGAGATGTTGGTGAACTACACCGAGAAGCATCGGCGGATGATCCAAGGGTGTGATGTTGTAGCCATTGAGCAACCCTTTGCTGTCCCGATTCCGGGGATGCCCGGCCACTGGTACATTGGAAGGCTGGATAAGGTAGTCGACTGGAACGGCCAGCGGCTGGTGCTGGAACACAAGAGCACTACAGCCTACGCCACAGTTGGAAACTTCCGAACTGATTACGTTGAGTCCTGGTTTATGTCGGCTCAAGTAAAGGGCTATGAGTTCGGTGCAAATCTTTATTACCAAAACGTAGACGCCGTCTGGGTGGATGCTGCGCTGGTACATAAAAAGGTCCATGACGCCTTTAAGTTCATTCCCGTATCTCATAACATTACCCTTCTCCAAGAATGGCTAGAGGGGACTAAAGCGTGGGTGAAGCAAATATCAGATGAAGAGGAAGCCTTTAAGCGAAGCGGTTATCTCGAGCCTGGAATGTTCAAGAAGAACGAGGAAAGCTGCTTTGGGAAGTATGGGCCTTGCCCCTTTATTGATATATGCAGAAGTGTGGCCGATCCTAGCAAGTTACAGGAGGTTCCCGGAGGATTCGTCTATGATCCTTGGAATCCCTTTGATATACTGGGATTAGACAAGTTGATACAACAGACAACCAAGAGAGGAGAAGAGTAATGCAACTTTCCCGTGCGGTAGTAGTGTACAACTCTTATGATTTCGAGGATGATGGAATTCCTCCAAGGACTTTTGGAGGACAGATTTCTTTTAAGGGAGGGTCAGGAAGTATGACCATCCAGATGAAACCTAAAACTGTTGAGGCCATTCTGGATTTGATCGCAGAGGATATCTCTGAAGCGGCCAGGGAAATGGCAGCCCAAATTACTCCTACTGCTGTCCGTAGCGGTGGGCTGGCCCTTGAGCATAAGCCGGAGATGCCTTTCTAATGGCTAAGCAAACTCAAACTACGTATACCTTCCAAGTCACCTTTGTGGCTCCGAAGAAGATGAACATTCCAACTGCTCGGCAGCTTATCAAAGAGGCACTAATAGATACCCCTGCCCTGGAGCTGGTTTCCCCCAGTGATCTGAAGGTTCACCTGACGAATAAGGAAGTGAAGTATGGCTAATGCTAAAGACGCACACGCTACCAGCCACCACTCCTTCCTGCTTCTGGGAGATACCGGCTCAGGAAAGACCACTCAAATCCTGACGTTGCCGGGAAAGAAGTTTGTCTATCTCTTCGATCCCAATGCTATTATGTCCTTGCGAGGGCATGATGTTGAGGTTGAGGAGTTTCTCCCTGACCGACTTAACCTCAGTGTTAAGTCCCTCACCAAAGGAAAGGGTGACTCCACTACCAATCACCAAAGCCTGATCTATCAGGAGTGGGAGAAGGACTTTAACAGTCGAGTGGAGGATGGCTTCTTTGATTCCTTCGACGTCATTGGATTTGATAGTGCTACAACCTTCCTCGATCTCATCATGGACCGAGTGCTGAGTATTAATGGAAGAGCTGGTAGCTGGCCTCAGCAGGATGATTACGGTCCTCAGATGATTACCTTCATTAACATCTGTCGAACCATTGCATCTTTGGGTAAGACCGCTGTGATGACAGGGCATCTGGAGATTAAAAAGGATGAACTGCAGCAGCGCATCTTCCGCACTCCCATGCTGACTGGTCGACTCAAGACAAAGATTCCGCTTCTGTTCTCTGACGTCTTTGTCTGCGAGGCAGAGAATGATGGACGAGGTAATATCAAGCACAAGATTCAAACTGTCCCAGATCGGCTCACCACTTCGGTTCGTACCTCCTTTCGTGGACTTGATCCTTTTGAGGATGTTACTATTGATTGGAACAAGCCTGTTGAAGGGCAGGGAATCGGTGGGCTTATTCTCGAAGAAAGGGAGAATGCAAAGTGACGCCGAATCAGTATCAACAAGAAGCTGGTAAGACTGCGATCTATCCTGCAGCACAAGGACTCTCGTACTGTGTCCTTGGCCTGACCAACGAGGCAGGAGAGGTGGCAGGTAAACTCAAGAAGCACATTCGAGATTGCCTACCCTTTAGTGTTACTAGGAAGGCGTTGATCGACGAGCTTGGAGATGTCCTTTGGTATGCAGCTAATCTTGCCAGAGAGCTAGACGTATCTCTGGAAGAGGTGATGACCTTGAACCTCGACAAGCTGGCTGATCGAAAGATGCGAGGAGTCCTTGGAGGAAGTGGAGACAAGAGATGAAAAAGCTCCTTGGCCAATTCCTCTGCTGGATGGGGGCACATGACTGGTATGAGGGAATTACTAAAACCTACTGCCTCCGTTGTGATGAAGTGCTGTTTGAAGTCAAGATGGATGCAGATTAGCTGCTGTTCCAAATTGGAACAGTAGTTCCAAACCCACCACCTGCAACTCCGCAGGCTGGGTACCACCCGGGCGAAAGCCCCTTAACTGAGAAGCAAAAATGACGTTTATTCCTGCTAACTTTGATGATGCTGTCGAACCGAAGCCGGCACCTTCTGGTCGTTACAACCTCCAGATCACTGCCTGCGAAGTTGCAAAGACCGGTCCCAATTCCAAGGTGCCCGGCTCTCCGCAGTTCAAGGCCTCCATCGCTTTTGTGGACGAGCCCAACACTCCGAACATTACGCAGTTCATCTCGCTGCCTAATGAACAGGATCGGCCGGAGAGTGCAAACTTCAAGGTTCTGCTGTTGAAGCGTTTCCTCACGCTGTTCAAGGTTCCCTACGATACCAACGGCATCGACACCGAGAAGATGTCTATGGATATGGTAGGTGCGACGGCGAACGCTGAGGTAAAGTTGGACGAACCCGACGAGAATGGAAATGTCTATAATCGTCTGGTCGTGCCGCGAATCAAGGAAGAGGCTGACGCCCCTTCCAAGCGTCGCGGTCGGTAAGTTAACCCCTTACCCTGGGGGCTTCGGCCCTCAGGGTTCTTTTGGAGATACTTCATGCAAGAGAATATCTTCACTATAGATTTCGAAACTACTGGAGTAGACTCCAAGACTTGCCATCCAGTAGAAGTTGCCGTCTATGGTGCGAATACTGAGATCAGCATTTTCATTAAGCCTCCGGAGCCGATCCCTCCTGAGACCTCTGCAGTCCATCACATCATAGATAATGATGTAATGCACTCCGATGATTGGATGACTGTTCGAGGGAAGCTAGTAGAATTCTTCACCACTCATGCGGGTGAACATCTTCCTATTCTCGTAGCCCACAATGCGGAGTACGAGAAGAATATCCTTCTGCGGAAGTATCCTGACGTGGAGGACTTTCCTCCTGTCCTCTGGATTTGCACATACAAGTGCGCCCTTCGAGTCTGGCCAAATGCACCTTCGCACAAGAACGAAGTGCTTAGGTACTGGCTGGAGTTGGGGGATGATCGAGGCAGGTATGCCACTCAGCAGCCCCATTCCGCCCTGCACGATACTAGGGTAACTTATTTGATATTGCAGGAATTGCTCAATCATGCTACACTAGATGAGCTGGTGGAGTGGACAGAGCTGCCAGCCAAACTTCCTTATATGCCTATGGGCAAGCACTTCAAGCAGCCTTGGGATACCATTCCTGCCCAGTACCTGCAGTGGTGTTGCAACCAAGTTGATATGAGAGAAGATGTTAAGTTCTGTGCGAAGGAAGAACTCGAACGTCGGAGAAAGGGTAATGCAACTAACCGATCTGGTTAAACCGATTGAGGACTGCACTGATGAGGAGCTGCTAGAGCGGCTTCGAAAAATCAGGCACAATCGAAATACTGTACGGCCAGCAGCTAAGACTCATGCTAAGAAGGAAGCTAAGCGTGGGCAGCAGGGACGAATGAACAAAGTCGAGAAGCTGCTAGAAGGTCTTACGGAAGAACAACGTAAACAACTCATCCTAGAACTCGGAGGGGCGTGATGAATAAGGTGGCTCAGGTGGAAGGTCATCGGAAAGACAAACTGAAGCACATCAAGTTAGAAGATATTATCATCGGAGAACGCTTCCGAAAAGATCTGGGAGACCTTGATGAGTTGATTAACTCCATCAAGGAAAAGGGAATTATCCAGCCTATTACGGTAGATAGTAACATGAATCTGCTGGCTGGCGGAAGGCGATGTGCTGCAAGTTTGGCGATCGGACTTCCCACTGTTCCTGCCATTATCAGGGACGCCCTTGATGAAATTGATGCTCGTGAAATTGAGCTCATGGAGAACGTTCATCGAAAGGACTTCACATGGGTAGAGCAGGCAGCACTGGTCAAGAAGATTGATGACCTTTACAAGGAGAAGCACGGCAGCAACTGGTCAGGTCGAAAGACTGCGGAGTTGCTAGATAAGGGTGTGGCGACCGTGGCTCGTAACCTCCAACTGGCTGCGGCAATCGAGGTCATTCCACAGCTCGGCGAATACAAGACTGCCGACGAGGCCCTCAAGGTTCTGAAGAAGATGGAGGACAACGCCATCGTCTCGGAGCTGCGGGCGCGCCAGCGCGATCGCCTCGAAGGTGAGGGGCACGCTAACCAAGCAGTCGTCGGCAACCAGCTGGAAAGCGGTCTGCGGACCATGCTGAAGATGGCCGAGCAGAACTACATCATCGGCGACGTCTTCAAAGTGATGGAAGGGTTGAAGTCTAATGGAAACATCCAGATCATTGAATGCGATCCTCCATATGGAATTGATCTCAACGCACAGAAAGCATCGAAGGAAAGTGTTACTAGTAACGTCCATTCCTATGAAGAAGTGCCTGCTGATCAGTATGAGAGTTTTCTTGATAAACTTACTTCTGAACTCTATCGGGTTGCAGGTAAGGATTGCTGGCTTGTATTCTGGTACGGCCCTTCATGGCATCAGGCCGTCCTCAGTAGTCTTCGACGAGCTGGGTGGCAGGTAGATGAAATCCCCGCTATCTGGGCTAAAACTCAGGGTCAGACCCTCCAGCCTGAAATCTACTTTGCCCGAGGCTATGAGCCTTTCTTCGTCTGTCGAAAGGGTAAGCCTATCATGGTTGAGCGCGGCAGACTTAATGTCTTTAACTTCCCAGGTGTTGCAGGGAAGCTTAAGTATCATCCGACTCAGCGTCCAATCGAACTCATCCGGGAAATCTTCTCTTGTCTTGGAGCAGGTCGCCAGCACGTCTTTGTACCGTTCCTCGGAAGCGGAGCCACCTTGCTGACCTGCTACGATATGGGCTTCCAGGGTTTCGGCACTGACCTGAATGGTGAGTACAAGGATCGCTTCATGCTTGAGGTGGAGAAGCAGACCCGCAAACTGTTTGACACAACTGACAAATCAGACACAGAAGAGTAACTAATGTCCTCTTTTATCCCCCTGACAACTAGAACTAGGCTCGTCCCTGGGTCAGGCAGGGAGACAGCTAAGATCGCCATTGTTGGAGATTATACCAGCCCCTTCGATGATAAGGTGCTAAAGCCTTTTCAAGGACCGGCTGGTACTATCCTCGACAGCTGCCTTCACGCAGCCAAGCTTATTCGTGGAGAGGTATATCTCACTAACATCTTCAAGTCCAAGACAAGGGTTCCGGGAAAGCTTGCGAACACTGATTTCTTTGATGAGAAGAAAAAGAAGTTTACTGAGTTAGGGCTTGAACACGCAGAGATGCTTAGGGTTGAGTTGAATAATCTCAATGCTAATGTCATCGTAGCAGCGGGGGCTCCCGTCTTGATGGCGCTCACTAACTTCAACAGCGTGGCTAAGTACCGAGGTTATATCTGTGCAAGCACGAAGTTAGAAAGAACGCGCAAGATCATCCCTACTTACAGTCCCGGAAGCACCCTTCGCGGTAGCTTTATCAATAGGCACATGATTGTAGCGGACCTGCAAAAGGCTAAGGCGGAGTCAGAGTTCCCTGAAATCCGTAGGCCCGAACGGACGCTGATCTACAATCATAGGACTGTAGAGGAAGTGCTGGAGTGGCTAGATTACTATGAAGGTCAACAGGCTATTTGCTACGACATTGAGGTGATTAACTATGAAGTCTCCTCAATCCAGTTTGCAAGCAGTCCAGACTTGGCAGTAGTCATCCCCATCGGAAACTCTGTGTTCAAGCCAGATGGTTGGACTGAGTTGGAGGAACTTCAAATCTGGAGGGGTGTCCAGCGAGTTCTAGGAAACCCCAACTCCATCAAGATTGCACAAAACTCTATCTTCGATACACACTTCCTTCTTACCAAGAACGGAATTGTTATCAGAGGAGAGGTCCACGATACGATGATTGGGCACTCTGTAATGTTCCCAGAACTTCCAAAGGGTCTGGACTTCCTTGGCAGTCTATACTGTGGAGCGCAGGAGTACTGGAAGGATTCGGTTAAGTTTAACAACATCAAGGATGAAAGCTAATGGATACCATCTTTGATGACGCAGAAGGTAATTGGTGGTATATCTGGCACGGAGATAACGTAGGTCCGTTTGCATCTAAAGATGCAGCAGAAGATGCTTACGAGGAACTGTGTAATAGATTGCACTGTCCTACGGGAGGTTGCGAATGAGAATGGATGAAAACTTCCTAAACTATGCAGCGCTCGATGCTGCCTGCACTATGGAAGTCCATAACGGATTCTGGCATGACTTGGGAATATTCAAGCCTGCTAATGACATGACTATGGAGATTCTTCCAGTCCTCATGTTCATGCAGACTCGAGGGATTCGAGTAAATAAAGCGGCCTTGGATGAAACCAAGGTTGATGTTCTCAAAGCAGCCGCGGAGAAGCAGGAGGAACTAAATGGAATCTGCGGCAGGGAACTTAACGTCAACTCTCCCAAGGATTGTCAATCGTACTTTTACGATGAGCTGGGGATTCCCCCTTACAGAACTCCCGAGGGAAAAGCTACGCTTAACGATCTTGCGTTACAGCGGCTGGTTCGTGGAACTGTGGCACGACCAGGACTTCGATCTGCCAAACTTGTTCAAGAGATTAGAGGCCTGCAAAAGCTTTATGGGACTTATCTCAACCTTGAGTTTGATGTCGACGGGAGGATGCGCTGTTCTTACAATCCACGAGGAACTAAGTTCGGACGACTGTCATCTTCAAAGACAATTTTCGGAACTGGGACTAACTTCCAGAATCTTCCGCAAGAGTTCAAGAAGTTCCTTGTAGCGGATGATGGCTATTGTTTCATCGAGGTGGATAAGCGACAGGCTGAGTGGGTAGCCGTAGCCTATCTGACCGGTGATGCTAACATGATCGAGGCTATCGAGAAGGGTATGGACGTTCATACTCATACGTCCTCGCTTATGTTCGAGGCCGATCCGGCAATAATTAAGTATGAGCATAAACTCATTGGCCACACTACTGACGCAGACCTTATCAAGGAGTTGCGGGAGTCTGACCTTGAGATTGCCAAAGCTATCCGCGATAGCGGTAAGCGCTGGCCTCGTACTATGTCTCTGCGTCAGTGTGGGAAGAAGTCGAACCACGGCTTAAATTACGATGAAGGTCCAAATGGCTTTGCTATGATCAACGAGATTGATCAGGCGGAAGCCAAGAGGATTGTAGATATGTACCATCACATCTACCCAGGTATTCGTATCTGGTATGAGTCCATCAAGCGGCAGCTTCAAAAGGATAGGACTCTCACTAATTGCTTCGGTCGTGCTGTTCGATTCCTTGGAGCATGGAATGATAGCTTGTGGAAGTCTGCCTACTCAATGCTCCCACAATCAACTATTGTGGATTCTCTGAATAAGGGAATGCAGAAGCTTTATGATGATCCTAATGTCTGCGGTCGCGGTGGAGCCAACGCAGATATTCTTGCCCAAGTCCATGACTCCATCCTTCTCCAAGTACCTATTGAATTTCTAAAGAATAAAGAAAACTTTGACACTCTCCGAGAAACGATCCGCGTAGACACAAGCCCTTCCATGACTTATAACGGTCGCACGTTTACAATTGCCAGCGACTTCAAGTTTGGAATGAACTGGGGCGAATATCACGATGAAAAGAACCCCGGCGGTATGCAGGAGTTCGAGGACTATGAATCCTTTATGAAAGCGCTGAGTGGATGGGAGAAGTTGAATGGCGCGGGAACTTCGGGACTGGCTGGATAAATATCTGGAGTATACCGAGAACTCAGAATCCCCAGTCAGTTACCATACTTGGTGTGGGCTTTCAGTAATTGCAGGAGCCCTTCAAAGAAAGGTATATCTGAAGTGGGGACTTGGTAGAATTATTTATCCAAACCTGTATGTAGTACTTGTAGGCCCTAGCGGTCGAACAAGAAAGGGTGTGGCTATCGGCATCGCAAAAGACTTCCTAAAGAAGGTTCCGGGAATTACAGTTACACCGGAATCCAGCTCTGGGCGTCAGGCTATGATTATGGCTATGAAGCGGGCACTGGTTAACTTCCAGGACCCTAGTGATGGGAAGATTAAGTTCCACTGTTCTGTCACAGCATTTTCAGAAGAGCTTAGTGTTTTTCTTGGACAAGGGGATATTGCATATCTTTCTAACTTAACTGACTGGTACGATAGTAAGGACGATTGGGAATATGAGACCATTGGCCGAGGCAAGGATACTCTCCAAGGACTCTGCCTAAATCTAATGGGTGGTACAGCTCCCGATTGGATTCAGTCTATGATTCCTCAGGAAGCATTGGGAGGTGGCTTTACTTCTCGTATCATCTTTATTGTTGAAGAAGTTAAACGGAAGATCATTCCTAAATACATTCCAACAAAGGAGGAAGAAGAACAACAGGAAATACTTCAGCGGGACTTGGAGAGGATTTCACAACTTGCAGGAGAGATGACCTTTGATGATGAAGCTGAGAAGCTATACATCAACTGGTATATCGAGCAGGATACTCAACTCTCTGCGGGCAAGCCTCCCATCTCTGATCCTCGCTTCGCAGGTTACTGTGAACGAAGGGCTACCCACCTTCAGAAGCTAATGCTCCTAACCTCTGCCAGCCGTGGGGATGATCTTAAGATCAGAGCCGAGGATTTTAATAGGGCACTAAAACTTCTTCACAGCGCCGAGACTCATATGCACAAGACCTTTGGTGGTCTTGGCAAGAGCAGGATGAGTGATGAGAGTGACATTGTTATTAACTACATCAAGAAGGTTGGAGTCACCACTCGGAAGTTGTTGCTTCAGAAGTTCTACCGAGACATTGATCCGATTACACTCTCTAATATCGAAGCACTAATGCAACAGATGGGAGTGGTAAAGATTAGGTTGATTCCTGAACAGGCCGATAAACAATACACTTGGATAGGTGAATCATGAGACATTTTATTGAACTAACTCTCAGCGACAAGTCTCCAGTCCTTATTGCCGTGGAGGAGATTCAAGCTATGTCCGAAGGGAAGGTGGCAGGTACTGAGGATATTAGAACCCTCATCACTCTTCGTGATATGACGATCCACGTTAGGGAAACCTATGCAGAAGTCAAGGCGAAGCTGCATCAATTTAACAACTAATGTTCCAATTTGGAACAGTACTTGGGGAATGAAATGAGTAAACTAAATTGGCTAGATCGTGAACTTGTTTGCGCGCCTCATTTGATCCTTTGCGGTAGTGAGGAAGAGTATCTTGAAGTAATGAAATATTTAAAGTGTAAGTACTTTGATCGGTGGCTTACTCCTGGATGCCATGGAAAGACTCACACACTTGAAAGTGGTAGTAAAGTTACCTGTATTGTTTGTATAGATTTTAATGATGCAAAGAAGGAAACCCTCTCCTGTGTTATTGGATTACTAGTTCACGAGGCTGTTCATGTATGGGAAGTGCTTTGTGATCATATAGGGGAAAGCAAACCCTCTTCCGAATTTCAAGCATACTCTATTCAGATAATTGCTCAGCGCCTTATCTCGGACTTTTTGGAGAGAGGAAAGTGGAAGAAGTAAAAAAACTAACCCCCGCCGAAGCAAAGGCAGGGGTCAGAGATGGCGAAGAATTACACTTTGCTAATTGTCCAAGTTGCAAGCAACTCCTCGCTGTTTACATTGGTCGAGATAAAGTTGATATTGCTGAGCCGCCCAAGTCCTCATCCCCTCCAGATCAGCTATAGCTTCTCGGCAGGTGGTGTAGTTTTCTGTGATGGTGATGGCAGCGGTTTCAACTGGTACTGGCGCTTCATCAACTCTCCCGGGGGCTTCGGGAATGGTGCCAGTAACGGCTGCGTCGTGGAGCACCCTGAAACCCCCAGGGAGCTCACAAGTCCCAGCAGGGATATAGTGAGGAACCAGCTTGGTAATTGTCTTACCTTCTTCATGGATCACCTTTACTCTGTCTCTATATACATACTCAATTTTAGTGGTAACCTGCCCCTGCCCAGACTTTAGTTTTTCAACAATAGCAGAACCTCGGCTGATGGACTGATCCCACTTCTTCTGTACTGCATCAGAACCTTTCTCGTACCAGTACCATCCAAATAAAACTTGGAATAATACGAGCCCTGCGCAGGCTAGAACCTGCCAGGGTATTTTTATGCTAGGCATTTGGGTTCTCGGTTTTCTTTTCTTCGCGGAGACGCGGTTGCGAAACTACACGAGCGACGCCAGCCGCGCCAGCGGTGAGGAGCGCGCCAGAGGCGAAGAACAGCTTAGCGCCTTCCGGGATAGACGGCATCCAGTCAGCTGGTAGCGTAACATAAGCTACCGTAATAGCTTGAAAAAATGTACTGATGATGATAAAGCGCATCGACCACCACTTCTTCCAGTTCTTAAAATCTTCAACAAGACTTAACATTTAATTCCCCTATTGCCAAGTGTTAGTTTTCATTTGAATAGCTAGACGCTTTGCACGCTCTGGAGTCTGTCTTGCCCAAAGACTCTTCAGCATATTATCTGCGGCTGCGTCGTACCTCTTATCTTGAATCATTCGGAGAGTGTTTTCAAATCCGAGCAATCCATCTATCCCCATTTGAAAAGCCATGTTAAATAGAACTGCTTGTCGCTCTTCAGAGAGATTCACTGCCCAAGGCAGGCGAGAAAGTACTTGCATCTTCCTCTTATTTATATCATTCCTTAAAAGATATAAAGCTTCTTCATGAGTAATTCCACCGCCCTTTCGTTTATCTATAAGCCTGCCGATACCAATAGTAGAGTATCCCAAGTGATCCTTATACTCATGAAGAACCTCTCCCTCATCCCTACACAGCTGTTCTTCTAAACTATTAACCATCTCCCACTCCCCTACTCTGGATAGTTAGTTGCCCCTGGATTTGTTGGATAAGAAGGATCATCTGGAGCCTCTCCACTGGCCCAAGCAGGGTCAGGCATAGGACGAGTCCACGGAGGCTGCATAGTATCAGGCACCCCTCGAACAAAGTCCTGTGGCTGTCGAGGCTCCCAATCATTCTCACAAACCATAGCGCCATCCCAACGCTTCTTCAGCATTGAGGCCTTAAACTTCTTACCACACATATCACAGGTAGCATTCCAATCACCTAGTGCTAGGTAGTCTGCTCTGCCAACTGTCATAGTGCCTCCTCAGCTTTCCGCTTCTTGTAGTTTTCCAGCAGGATAGGCCCAATCACTGGAATATATCGAAGTGCATTAGGATCGCCAGTAATGATCTCATCAAACATCTTGAAGGGTGGTGTAATTATCCCTCCAATAGTTTGCAGAGGTTCAGCCTTAGTAGGCCTTGCCCCAGTATCACCTTCATCCCTTCGGCGCTGCGCCTCCTCCTTACTTACTCCAAGCATATGATCTAGAACATACTCAGACATACCAAAAGTCTTGAGCATATTCATAGGGATATCACTTGCCTTGAGTTCAGAGTCCCGACCCCTCAGCCAGTTTTGAATCTGTGCAGTAGTTGCTCCAGAGATTCCGAGGACTGTAGTAAAGGCTATAAGATTCTTGATGCCCTTAGCTACGTTACCCTTCTTAATCTCGTTATAAGCATCTCTACGAACTACGTCCATTTGCTTGAGCATAAAGGTCTTAAACTGATAGAGCAGACGACCGTTCGGATTGTCTAGATATGCCTG